>SXGS01109687.1_pt1 | contig 30863 bp, 32 predicted proteins | sample 3174681 | NCBI WGS metagenome assembly SXGS01 (sample SAMN11356861, study PRJNA531348) | freshwater metagenome | isolation source: freshwater sample F1-80 | place: China: Fuxian Lake, Yuxi | collected 2017-12-25 | reverse complement strand
TCCCAACGCTAGTATTGGTGGAGCGCTTGAGCATAATACTCAAGCAACTGCTGTTCTCCCAGGTGGCGCAAGTATTGTAGAATTCACCGTTGATGTTCCTGGTAAATATCTACTTGTCGATCATGCGCTTGCAAGGATGAATAAGGGTGCATGGGCAGTGCTTGAAGTATCGGGGAGTGAAAATTCGGACATTTTTCCTTATTCCCCATTTCATTGAGTTTTTTTTAAGCATAGATTTATTATATCAAAATCTGATATAATAGTCCCAGATTGGGAGTAAGTCTATGGATACATTAACAACACAATCGATGTCTGATAATTTATGGGAAGTCACTGCGGAACGAGTAGGAAGACTTGCCAAAATGCTCGCCTCGTTTCAGAGAAATCATGCAAATCTTTTACCTGGCGAGAGAGATCCTTTCAGAAATCCACATATCACAACCAACACAAAAGATTACATTCGGAAAGAGCTATTATGAAAACGAAAACCCTAACTTATGAATCGATGATGGCAGAAGCCAGACTGAAAGAAGTAACTTGTTTAGACGAAGAGTCGATAAAGACTTCATTGGGACCAGCCTCATTGCCTCTCGGTGTTAGTCAGAAAGAATGGGATGAATACACCGAGGCGATAGTCAAACAGACTAAACATCGCATACAGATGGCTGAAAGTGGACCATTTCCAGCACATCCCACAAGACCGCCGACATTCTTCCAAAAACTACGCCGATGGTTGAGGATCAACTAGAGGTCTCATTAATCAAGCCTACATCATGTGGGCTGTTTTTATTTCTATTCAAAATATTTTATTTAGACTTTTACCTATAGCATCTTGCAGAACCCCCTCAAATCTCATCGCAGTAATAGCTAATAAACCAAATACAACAATCATAATAAGACTCATAAAGACACCCCTCGCGATATCATCGTCTGGTTGAATTATAAAAAGATAAGCTTCTGCAATCACGACAAAAGCGATGAGGGACTGCGCGCAATACTTCACAGTCCACAAAGCTTTCATAGTAGCCTGCGAGAATGTCTTATTTTCTCTTACATATCCTAGCACCTTGAATATTTGATAGAGTGCCACAAAAAACGGAATGGATGCTATATAGGCACAAGCTAGAAAGGGATCGTGAAATAAATCTCAAATAGTGTAGCATTCATATTCCTTCCCTCGAGATGTGGTTCCCACAGCATAAAAGCGACATCGCCGATACCAATGAGTGCTGTGATTATTTGTAGAAAAGTTATTGTAATTATTTTTTGCATTTTGTTCTTATTGACGATTGACTTTTCGAGAACCTCTATGCTACAATATGAGTATTACGACGAAAGAGGTTCCGAACGGCTCACTACCTAAGGAGCCTTTTTCATTACTTCAATCTTGGTCCTTACATCTAGAGCATCCAAAGTGGCAAAGTACTGTGCCCCTATTTTCTTATAAAGTGACGATGCTCTTTTCCCATCGGGAAATAATATCTTTTCAAATTTCTTTTCCTCTATCAAAAAATCAACCATTCGTTTGTAATCACCGTCGCCTGAGACGAGTACCACTTTTTCAAAATCTTCTTTCTTGTAGAGCTTTTTCATTACATTGAAAATGATGTCGGAGTCTACATTACCTTTCTTGGTCCCAAGCATGGCAGGATTATGCTCTCGGAAAAGAAGTAAGAACCCAGCCTTTTGAATTTCTTCATAAAGGTCATTATTCTCGGCTTGTACAAAGCCCAGGAAGTAATAGGCTTTTGTCACGTGATATTTTTGTTCAAGATAAATACGAAAGCGAGCAAGGTCTATATCCCAGGGATTAACCTCTCTTTTTGAAGTGGCTATGTAGAGATTCTGGCCGTCTATGAAAGCGATATTTTTATCTTTTGTATTATCCATGGGCGTTCTTAACCCCTTGCGGAGAGGGCCGAAGCCATAATGACACAAGTATATCATAATATTTTCTCATGTATCGTTTTTTCTAATTTAAATCAGGAAGTTTATCCAACTCATCAAGTGAAATGCTTTCACCTATTTTTAAATGCCTTAAAGCTTTTTTAACTTGTCTGTATTTTAATTCTGATAAATCGATTTTTTTATCTATTCTTTTGAGTTTTTTCTCTACATATTTCTTTCGTTTTATATAAACCTCTCTTGTTAGAGTTAATATTTCAGTTGCTAACAAAAATAGATCAGAATGTTTTTCTGCTAATTCCTTATTCCACTCTGATATTGTTTTAAGAGTAAGTCCATGGACACATTTATTTCGTATAATAACAAAACTATCAATTTTATTGATTAATTTTTCATCATCAATAAAATATGAGAAATATTCTTTAAGTTTTCCTAGAGTGACCTTTTCTGTATTTATACATCGATCAATGTTAAACACTACTGAACTATTTTTTAAGACATCTTTAATACTTTCCTTGTGGATTTCAATAGTGTCTTTTATTATTGATTCGATACATGTAGTATAAAATAAAAGTGCATCAATATATTTACCTTCTTTTTTAAGAAATTTAATATACGATAGAATGTTACCAGTTTGATCTAACATATTGCTGACTGTCACGGTCACGAGCTTGTGTAGCGAGACCCCGCAACACCGTTTGAGATCCCTTCTACTCCTTGTATGAGGTGTCTCGGTCTCTAGGGTGTTTTTTCGTAGCAAGCAGACTAATCGTATTTCACCCGTCTCGGTCACTGTCTCATTTTCAAATCGAGGCACTTTCACTCTGCTTTGAGGAATATGAGTATTCTAGCAAAAATGAGACAGAATAAGACACTTTGGAGGTTGATGATTTCGTGTCTCATTTACGGACGAATTAGTGGGTATATCCGTGAGAATGTGAGTGAGTGTGCTTTCCTTTGTATCCTTTGAGTAGGTAGACTGCTAACAAAGTAGTAATGGGTACAGTGAGAATGAGTCCGATACTACCCACTACCGTTCTAATGATTTCAGTGGCAAATATCTCTTGATTAATGATACTCGACAGAGATGAATCAGACGTTGAAAAAAGCAATATGAGTGGGAGTGATGCTCCTGTGTAAGCGAGAGCCAGAGTATTTACGAGTGCACCAACGTGCTCCTTTCCTACACGCAATGCTTTTGTGTATATTTCTTTTCTTGAGAGATGAGAAGCTGAACCATACAGCTCACTGACGACCGCGGCTTGTGTGACTGCAATATCATCAAGAACTCCAAGAACACCAATCATTATTCCTCCGAGCAGTAGTCCTGCAAAATCCAATGTACCTCGAGTATTAAAATTCAAGTAAACAGCTTCGTCACTGGCAAATCCTGTGAGGTGTGCAAAAGTTACGCCCAGATATGCCAGCACGCCTGTGAGGATTACGGCTATAACTGTACCACTGAATGCGACGGTCGACACTCGATTGAACCCGTGAGTAAAATAGATTGCAAAAAATAGAATAACTGACGCAATTACGATACTTGTAAGCACGGGCGGATATCCGTTTAAAAGACTCGGGACAAGCACATACAATATGACAAAGAAACTTCCCGCCAGACCGATAATGGATCTGATGCCTTGTTTGCCAGAAAACAAAAGAACAACCCCGATAAATAAAGCAATGAAAAACACCATTGCTCCACGCCGATCAATATCTCTTACCGAGTACATTTCTCTACCATCCAAGCCATCTATACTGTGGTGAAGAAAGAACCTGTCTCCCTTTTCAAGGACGAGAAAATCATTCTCTACAGTGATTATCTGACCTTTTTTATCTCCCTCTAAAACCTCTACCTTTATAGTCTGATACACGCTCTGAACATCAGTGCCCGGAACCTCTCTTTTTTCCTGCTTCAACACTTCAACAACTCTTGCTTTGACGATCTCCACCTTGTCCTGAATAAGGGTTGCTTGGGCGTTAGAAACCAATGGAAAAAATATGCTTGCAACAAAAGCAAGACATAGGATTGAGTACTGAAATTGTTTGGTACTTTGTATATGCATAAAATACCATTCTAACATTTTTACGACCCTCTGTTTACTTACAAATCAAAACGTACTACGCATTTCTCTGACCTTATTCGAGGTAGATTCAGCCTACTCCATTCCGCATCTCCACCTTTTAGATTTATAGCCTTGATACCGAGTTGTTCTGCTTTATAAGTTGCAAGTCTACTTGTGTTTCCTCGACGGCATATGAATATGACGCCTTTTGCTTTTTTTAGACTCTTATCTTTCTTGAGAAATGCATCAATGTCATGAAAATTAACATGCTCCGAACTTGGTATGTGATGATCTTCGTATTCACTATCGGTTCTTACATCAATTATTCTGTACCCATACTTCATAGACACTTCTTCTTTTGTCTTCACTTTATCCCACACGATTTCAGGTGATTCAGCAAAAATCATCGGAAACACCTCCTCTGAGGTTAGCTCCTGAATCATTGATTGAGTAAGATTTTGCTTAGGCGTGAATGGTTGATGACCTTTCAACAAGTCTTCGTTTTCTATCTTGGGAAATTCTTTTTCTTCAAGAAACTCAAAGTATTCATCAATGTATGGAAACGGACTGTCGGGACATATAAACACAGCTATCTTTTCATTACCTGAAGATAGGTCTTGCTTAGATAGATGGTTGAGCATTCCCATTAAGGCGAAGCCAGAACTTGGACCGACCAATATTCCTGCACGACATAGCTCCATGCTTTTTCTAAAAGATTCAACCGTACCAACCTCTTCGTGATAATCCATGTTTGATTTCCAATCAAATGAAATTTCTTTGAGCAAATTGCTTGTACGAACACCTGGAACTGGGTTGTTCGGCACTCTGGAAATTCCAACCACTTCTATGTTCTTATTCTTTTCCTTTAAGAATTTTCCAAGACCAACGATAGAACCTGTAGTTCCAAGGCCAACCGAAAGAAGTGACACTTTACCCTCAGTCTGATTCCATATTTGCGGACCAGTCCACTTATAGTGAGCTGCGGGATTTGCCTCGTTGTCATATTGCCCAGGATTGAACCAGTTGTTTTCCTTTGCCCATACCTTTGATTTGTATATGCCACTTGTCGGATCGCTTGGGTCAGGACAAATCGGTTCTTCATTTACGATTATCTCCGTACCAAGAAATCTAAGAAGATTTAGTTTTCCCTTAGTCACTTCGTGTGACACCACAGCTTTTGTCTTTGGTATCCCCATAAGTCGAGCAATGACAGCAAGAGAAAAGACTGTATTTCCTGAGGAATTTTCAATGACAGTATCAATACCATCAAGACCACCATTAGTCTTTTTATCAAGAAGCATGTTGTATGCAGGAAGAGACTTCACGTTTGCCAATGGCAAAGCATTCATGAGTTTTGCAAAGATACGCACGCCTTTATCTTTGTACGGATTCAGCGGAGCTGGTATCTCAACGAGAGGCGTATAGGGAGCATTTTCTGGATTAAGGAAGTCCAGCACCGCATTGTTTCCCTCAAATGTGTTTAGTAGTTTGTCGCTCATGTTATTTATCGAATGAAAATTCAGTATCAATCTGATTTGTAAGATCTCCAAATCGTTCTGCTACGAAAGCTTGTGCCACATACTTTCTGTGAAGCTCCCAAAGCTTGGCAAGGCGTTTGTTTCTGGAATCAGGTAATGAGTCCAGTTTTGTCTTTATGGAATCAAGCAGTTTTCTATTCTCGTCGTTCAACTTCTCAGTATCAATTGATTCTTCCGTCTGGTCTATGTGTCGAATATGTTCGTCATCGCTAAAGTAGCCCAGTACTTTTTTCTCATCTACATGCTTTGCAATGAAATCTTTATCTGCTTCTGTTCTAACTTTGTTTGCGATGAGCATAAGTCCATCGAGCACTCCTGCTTCCTCTGCGAGTGACTTATATTTTTCATATACCTCTATACTTCTTTTTGTCGGCTCGACAATAAGGCACGTCAGATCAAATTGGGCATGAAGTGTTCCCGCAAAGGAATCTACACCTGCGACCATATCAGCGATAACATAACCACCTTTATCATCCGTGTGATTCAAGATACTTTCTAAAATGGCAAGGTTGTTGTGATAGCAACTTGCTCCGATATCCTCTTCTTGATACGTACCCACAGCAAAAACTGTAAGATTTCCTTTATTCAAAGCAAATGATTCAAGAGGAGTGTCTTTGATTGATTCAACTTTTAAGATATTAGATTTTCTTGTTGGTGGGGTCGTTTTACGGAATGCTCCTAGATTCTTAATTTCATTACTACCAATGAGCCATTTCTTGATGGTTTCAGATACTTGGAAATGAGAGAGATGTTTGTCGGATTGAATAGTCTCGAAACCAAGAAGTTCGGGGGCATGTATGTTGAGATCCGCATCAAAAACTACCACAGGCTTGGTGGTATTTTTCGAGAGATATGAAGCGAATGAGGCAGTGAGGGTACTCTTGCCTGATCCACCTTTTCCAACAAAGGCGATTCTCATATTATTTGGTACAGCCGTCACACGTGCCTCGGATTGTAATGTCCGTCACGGATCTGCTCTTAAGTTGTTTTCTAATAGGAAGATGTATCGACTCAACTCCTCCACAATCATTGCAAATGAAGTGGTCATGACTATCCTTTGATGATTCGTACGCAACAGACTTGTTGTCTATCATTACTTTCTTTATTTCCTTGTCTCCTAGCAATTGCTCGACATTACGAAAAATTGTCGAATAATCGGCATCTGGGATTACTTTGTGAATTTCGGCGATAGTCAGAAGATGCTTCTTCTTGAGTAGGCTTAATATTTGCTCTTTGTATATGTTGGTTCTCATAATGCAAGTAGATTGCATAATAGCTTAACCAAAGGAAAAAGTAAAGTCGCTACAGACTACTTCTTACGCTTGGACGGAGGAATGTACTTTGTCTCCAAATACCAGTATCGATATCTCTTCGGTCTGTCAGGATAATCAACAAATCGAGTTTCTGGAACACTATTCTGTACTCGCTTGAGGCTCGGACCGTCAACCTTTCCTTTCTTGATATATTCGGCTTCTATCTTCTTCCATCGCTCCACAGGATATCCGTCCTCGTCATCGAACCACATGCTGAAATTAAGATGTTCATGTTCTGGAAAGTAGCTGATATGCCCCATACCCCACATCGGAGCAGATATCTCAAAACTCTTCGCCGTTTTTACACCAGCACGAATTGGCTCCATGTGCTTTTCTTCCATGAAGTCGTCGATACCCACGCACGACACATCCAAGAGGTACTCACGAGAAAACACAGTCCAGAGATCATGGGTTCTTGGATTTGGTAGCCCACGCTCGATGTTCTTAATCGCTTCTGCGTTTGGATACTTTGCAGACCACAATATGCGATTCCTATCATCAAGAAGTGGGTATGCCTTGAAGATGCCTGCCATCTCGTCATGCTTGATTGCTTTATACAGACGAATCAATATCGATCTCGGATCAAGGAGGTTTCCGAGAACAACGATGTTTGTTGTCTCATCTCCGATAGAGAGAAGCTCTCCCATAAACCACTCGTAAAGTAGGTCAACTTTGCTTTGATCGGTAAACGAGGTTACGTCTTCGATGTCGTCACAGATAATGAGGTCGGGTCGGTGATCACGATACTTAAGTCCTCGGATATTTTGATTTGCTCCGATACACATGATTTTTGCTCCGTACTTTGGAATCTCTATCGTGTATGCACCCCAGTCTTCCTTAGTCGCTTGAAACGGACCGAGGTCGTTCTTAAGCAATTCGTTTTCTTCCAACTCTTGCTTGATGTTGTCGAAGTGAGACTGTGACTGAACTCTGGTTTTTGAGACTATAAGTACAAACTTCTTCTGGTGTTTTCCGAGAATACTCCACAGAGCATTACTGAGGTTCAGAATCGTTGATTTTCCTGAACCTCTAAATGCCATGAACACGTTGAGTTTGTGTTGGTATGACTCGGTAATACGGAACATCTCCTTATGGAACCAAGCGAACTCATACTTCAAATGCCTCCGAAGATAGATACTGCAAAATGCCTCGTGATTTTGGTACACGAGTGCGGTTCGCACGGCGGTATCGTTGATGACCGCCTGTATTGCTTCGGGGGTTAGTTTCTTCATTTGAAATGTTTGAGTGCCTCCTTGAGGAGTTCTTTTTGCTGAAGGTTAAGCTCAGCCTTCTTCTGCACCTTTCGTATAAGGTCTCGCTTGTCTTCCGACATGAAGCGGTGATGGTTGTGCTTCAGCCACAAAGCTATCGCCTGATACTTCTTTCCCTTGATGAGTCCGATGAGTTCCGCTTCGGAGAGGTCGTTGATGTATTCCACGCCGTCGACCTTGGCGTTATCAACACTTGTCTTGAACTCCTTGTCTTCATTGCACCAGCGATAGAAAGTGGCTCGTGATATTCCACCTTTCTTGCACGCCACTTCCACAATCGGAACGGTACGCAGATGCTCAAGCAGAACTTCCTTCTGCTTTTTAATTTTAAGATCGACTGACATGGTTAACTTATCTTCTTACGCTTCTTGCCCGTCTCTTTCTCCCAGCGGTTCATGATGACCTCGGCATAGACGTGGGATTTCTCCATGACAAAGCATCGTCGACCCATTTTCACCGATGCGATAAGTGTGCTCCCACTTCCTCCGAACGGTTCGAGGATGAGGTCATTTCTCTTAGTGAGTACTTTGAGGTATGGCACGAGAAGCTCGATTGGCTTCGTGCCGAAGATGATCTCCTGACCAGACGACTTCTTGTCTGCGGCGGTATGCGAGATAAAGTCCGTGGGACAGATCTTCTTTCCTTTTTCATACGGCTCGAAGTGGGGCTTGCCTGAAGTAGCGAAGATGGCGTTCTCATATTCGTTCTGGAACAGTCCCTCCTCTGGTTCGAGATTGAGTTCAACCTCTCCTGAAGTCCCGACAAGTGCGATGTCCGTCTTGTTGAAGAACTTGTTTGAAGCTGAGAATCCCTGCATCCGATTCGGCACATGCCACGTTATCGTATTGCGATACTTCCAATGAACTTCGAGTGCGTTCCATATGGTGCGAAGATTCTTTGGGTTCTCGAATATGATGATTGAGAAGTCTGGCTTCTGTACCTTAGCGACGTTTGCCATCCACAAATCTGAGAAGTTCTCAGGAAGCACATCGGTTTCCAGATAGCGACGATTCTTCTTTGAACCGAACCCTACCGTTGGGCCATCCTTTCCTCGACCTTTGCCTTTGAGATAATCGAGAATATACGGAGGGTCAGTTAGCACCATGTCAGCCTTGTTTTCTCCCATGAGTTTCAGCATATCTGCCTCGACAGTCGAGTCACCAATCATCAATCGTGAACCGTCGAGATCGTATACTTCACCCTTCTTGGCATCGACCGTAATGTCGAGCTTATCCAGCTCCTTTTGAAGATCAAACTGCTCCTCGTTCTTTTCCATTGGGAAAATGTCGTCGATATCCTCAGATGTGAATCCGATGTCGAGAAGCATTGAGCTGTCGAACTCGGCGAGCATCTCAAGATCAAACTCTCCCTGATTGCGGTTGAGTCTGAGATTGAGTTCTGCTTCCTTTTCTGGTGTGAGATTCACGAATACAACTGGCATATTTTTGTATCCCAGATCCTTGCACGCTTCAACACGGAAATGACCTCCTACAATGACATTCTTTCTTTCCTCGTGTGTGTTCACGATTATCGGATCGACGTTGCCGAATCTTTTAAGACTTTCCTTGAGCTGTTCTTTTTGTCCGTCCGTCCACTTACGTGGGTTCTTGTCGTTTGCGACAAGGCTGTCGATTGAGATGTACTCAATCTTTAGATTTTCTTTGTTCATATACTTTCTAGATAGTTAGTGAGTAATCTAGAAGCAACAAAAAACCGCCTACGATATCAAAGTTGTCTTTAATACCAAAGGCGGGTTTTCGTCTGTCTTGTCGACCTGCAAGCAATAGAAGAATTCTTAACCTTTGGAGTTAAAAACTTCTATTGCCAGAATGCTCACCCTCGCCAGTCCACTACCATGAGGTAGTTTCTGAGGTTTGTATACATTTAGGCTACATTACATAGACTTAGCTGATTGTTCGTATCAGCCGTTTCGATATGGGGGATGTCTTAGTGCTTCTGTATGTATTTTAGCACAAAACTCAATACAGCAAGTGTCTTTTTTGAGACGAATGTGTGTCACTTTCAAAAACCGCTATGTTTCAAAGTGTTTTTGGTGATGGGTTGTTGATAACTATTTCCAGAAAGCGAACCTTTTAAGGAAACCGAACACTTTCTGTACGAATGTTTACTTTGGAGGTTCAGGTGTCTTTATCTCCTCAACCACAGGAGCTTGGACGATTGGAGTAGTAATTGCTTCTACTTTTACTTCAGGCTTTATCTCTACTTTTTTGATGGTCTCAGTTTTCTTTTGAACGGCTGTGGTAGGTACAATCTTTGGAGCTACTGTTTCGCTTGGTTGTGAGAAAAATTCTGGATGATTCACTCGATAGATATCCTCAATCTTCTTGTAGTTCTCAGGATTCATCGACTTGAGAAGATTTAGCTGAGCAGACCATTCGTCTGGAGGTAGGGTTTCGAGCCAGTTATATAAATCGTAGATGGTCGCCGAGGACTTTGGAATTTCAGTCGCTTTCTTGTACTCGGCAGTCTGCATATCGTATTCGAGCTGTTTGATTTTCAGCTTCAGCTCGGCAATCTCTGCTTCTTTTGCATTAGTGTCTGACTGCGATTGATACGATGACTTTTGCGATTCAAGTTCGCTTATCTGTGATGCATACTTCGCAGTTATCTCCGCAACCTTTGCATCAGCTTGATTTGATATTCCGCTTTGTGCGTAGAGACCACGGATGTAATTAATTTCTACATCTCGCTCTGACTTCAATTCAGAGATACGAGCGTTGATGGTACTGATTGAAACCGATGGATTGTTTGAGAGCTGTGACTCAAGACTTTTTAATCGGTACTCCAATGCAGAGAGTGCTTCTTTTTGTTTTATCCCAACATCTGCTGGGAGATAGTTATAGTCTGTTGCGTGTGCGATTGATGCTTGGAATACAAAGATTCCTAGCACGAACACGCATGTTCGTATTGTTTTTAGCATAATTGTTGATCGCGATTTGCTAATAATTATTGATGTTCAGGTACACAAAAACCCGGACACCAAGGCGAGCCTTACGGCTCTATACAAGTTTCCCTGTATAACGCGATCAACGCCCCTGATGCCGGGGTTTTTAAGTTGATCGCGTTTTCGACCATACCCTAGAAAACACAAGGTTCTTTAGGGGTTAGGTCTCTTATTCAGTTGTACAAGTACATAATACCAAAAATGATGGCATTAGTCAGTACCTTAGCTTAGATATAGAGCCTTGCGAAGCGGTAGTTACCAACAGTCTTATAATAGTGTTCCTATTTTTTTCTTCGAGTACTTCTTGGAGTAAACAGCAGATGGTGTCCCAAATAGATTCAGAATAATATTAATACTGTAACGATTCTCTAAATATTGCTTTATCTTTTCAGCATGGAAGTTGGCACGGCCAGACATTAACAATGATGGTGCGATATGTTGTACGACTTTACTTCTAGGAGCTTTGGTTAGAAAACTATCAGGAATTCCCGTGAATGAGAAAAGTAATTCTGGGAAAGGAGATAAATGTTTTACCTCAAAAAAGGTCTGTAGATTAATACTCTTACAACAGCTTCTTTTTACAGAATATGTTGGAGGATTGATTCGTTCGATAGAATCTTTCTTAATTACGGATATATCCGCTGTATAGAAAATATCACTTTCGTGTGCACATTCGATGGATAAATTGTGATGAACTTCAAATTGATAATAGATATCTTTAATATTTTTAGTAACTAGGAAATGAGAGAAATTATCTGGATTTCCTGCGGCGGATATTTTATATTTAAACACACCATCTTTTAGATTTTGAGGTAAGACGTTGAATCCATTATTTTGATAATACTTAACAACATAGTTATAACAACTCATCTCGAAAAAATGACTAATTCGAGAACCTTGAGACCTAAACAAACTGGAGTGTTTATTCAAAAAAGATTCGATATCACGAATTAAAACTGAGACATCTTTATATGGTGATTTTCTCTTAGCCATGTCTGTTTTTAAAATAAGAATTCAAGTTTCTTCCAAATTCTTTAATATCACTAAAAAGGAGAATATATTCAGGGATACGGTATTTCGCTAGTATATCGAGCAATTCACGGTACATGGCTTGAATTTGTCTACCATCATTATTTGAAAATACATATTTACCAATCTGAACACTACGAACACTTTCTTGATTTTGGAAATCCTTAAAACTCAAGTTTGCCTCCCTTAGTGGTATTACTACTGATTTATAAAAAATTGCCAATCCTAAAATAAAACAACTGATTTCATAATTAAGGCTTATCTCAGAATAATGAATGCTATTCTCGCTATCAGAATATGCCTTAAAAATTGGGAGAAAACTATTATACTGTTCTTGAATTTGAACAGCTAACTGCTGTGGCAGGTTTTTGGTAAATGTATCTATCATATTTGTGCAACACCAGGGTCTACACTTTTTACTAAATGGTTATAATGCCTCTCATCTTCTTTTTTAACCATATCTAATAAATCAGCAATCACTTCGGGAGCTTCTGCAAGCAAGCTCATATCAAAATCCTGTATTCCTGCTTCGTATCTGGGATGGGAATGTGTCTGAACAAATCTATTTATGCGAGTCTTTTTTACAGAATCAAAATCAATATGAGTTAGCCTAGCGTCTATGTTTGTAACACCTACAGTGATAGGCACTCTGAACGCAAGAAAGCTTTCCAAAAACTTTCGAGCGGTATTGGGTAGAGAATATATCTCAGACAATTCCTCTTGGCTCTTCTTGCTAAAGCAATATAAGATATTGAAAATAAAGTGATACTCAGATTCAAAGTCAAGAAGCAATTTATCGAGTTTGATGAGATTTGATTTCCTTACACCAGACTCACTTTTACATACCGTCATGAAATATGAGCATGTCTCATTGTGAGGGCGTTTAGCCATATACTGAAACCAATTCTTTACCTGTCTAAAGAAATCAAAATGATGGGTCAAAATAATTATTTGACCAGCTTCTTTTATAGACTCTTTGATGAAACTGAAAGCCAGAAATATCGAGTTAGAATCCAAACTTGAAACTGGGTCATCAATAACGATAGTTCCATTCTTTATATCAAAACCATCTTCTTTTATCTTGGCTAGAAAATATACGACCGCAAGAGCGGTCTCTTCTCCCTCACTCAGGTTTTTAGCGACTATTCCATTTCTCGTTATCTGATAGCCATCTTGAGAATCTGTTGCTTTTATTTGGATATCGGCTCTTCCTAAGAACTTTTCCAAATCCTCATTAATTTTTTGTGCTGGAATATGATGGCTAATCAACCCCTCTTTTAATTTTCTTATTTCATCAGTCTTTTCTCGAACACTCACAATTAAAGCTTTGTGTTCTGTATCTAGGGCATTACATAGCTTTATCGTCTCATTGTGCAAATATATGAAACCTGCTAAAAAATGTAGCTCGAGTGATTCTTTGTCACTTGAAATCTGAGTTTCAAAATTATCAGTCTTTAGATTATGTTTTGCAATAATTTCATTAACTCGCTTGAACGGCTCTGCGCTCAAAACCTTGAGTGCAGGTAGACTTGGTTTTTTGAATAAATTCTTTTGCTTCTGGTCGAGAGCTGTCAGAAGAGCATCTACATTAGAATTGTATCCGTCCACAAATAGTTCAGCTTTAGATTTTTCGAGCACGTACTCAGCGGAGAGGTCATCATAAAAAGATGAACTGTCGGGAAAGGTTGTTGTTAATTTCTTGGCATGCAGTGTATCTCTTAGGATTTTAATTTCATCCAGAGTCTTTTGATACTCTAAGTTAAAATGATTTTCTAAGGCAGTCAGGCGAGAAGCAGGAATCACCTGGTCACAAAAAGCACAATTCACAAGAGCTTTGTCTTTATGAATACCCAATCCATGTTCAACCCATTTACTGACTTCCTCATCTAATTTAAGACTCTCGATTACTTGGGAGGTGATAACCTTATTTACTAGAGTGGTAGTTTCAGACACTTCGGTGCTGATGTCAAAACTTGATGACGTAATCTGCGTAATCTTTTCTTTGCTAGTTTGCTGAATAGCTTTTTGAGTAGTCTCGAGCTTTTCTTCCGAGAGAGTAAAAACTGGAGGGTTTTCTAATTTTGTTGCATTACTTCTTATGGAGGTTTCTATGCTTGTCTTGTCGTAATTTCTGTATTTATCCTGTTTAGTTGTGGTGAGGGCGTTCTTTATATCTCTAGCTTTTACAGATAGAGCTTTTTCTTTATTCTCATTAGTTTTTTCTAAGGACAAAGCCTTGGCCGTCAAATCTTTATTGAGAGAAACAAGATTGGCTTCTTCTTCAATAATTTTTTCTTTACTCTCCTTACTCTCTTTGCCAAGATAAAAAAGTGGCTTAGGACCACTCGCACAAAATACTGAATCGTCGACAAAATCTTTATTGAAAACACGAGCCTCCTTATATCCAGAAAGGTTTTCATTATTAATTGATTTGCCGTCATCAAGCTTGAGCTCAAACTGGCTCGGATTCGCAGGGTCATCAAAGTAATTCTTCTCTAATTCAAATGACCTGAGTATTCTCGATAGTGTAGTCTTTCCCGAACCGTTCCATCCATAAATTAAATTATGCTTACCAAAATCAGGTAAGGTTGTGTTAGGTCTGAAATCAAGAAAAGACGGACAGTCTTTTATTTTGGTAATGCTCTTTAAAGCTCTCATGATTTTAGCATTATACCATAAAAACGCCTTAAATCATAGGTATTTAAAGGGTTTTCTGGAGGGAAAGTTACCAACTTAATGGGTCTAGGACGCTCTAGACTCCTAAGGCGATCAGCGTCATCAATGTAGTTGTATGAAAATACAAAAACCGCTACAAGTGACTCCCGGCGAGGTTGTACCAATTAAGTACTGTCTCTATGCTCGAAAATCAACTGAGCAGGAAGACAAACAAGCATTATCAATAGAATCGCAGGTTAAAGAGATGATAAGTCTCGCCGAGCGAGAGGGTTTAGAAATAGTCGAAATTAAGCGTGAATCACACTCATCAAAAGAAGTTGGACAAAGACCTGTATATAACGAGCTGATAAATGAAATCAGGCAAGGTAAATTCAATGGAATCCTGACATGGGCACCTGACCGATTAAGCAGAAATGCTGGTGACCTTGGGTCATTAGTAGATCTGATGGATCAGAAGCTTCTGCACGAAATCCGCACATACGGACAAAAATTTACAAACAATCCGAATGAGAAGTTCCTGCTGATGATTCTGGGGTCACAAGCAAAGCTTGAGAATGACAATAAGATGGTGAATGTGAAGCGAGGACTCAGGGCGAGATGTGAGATGGGATTATGGCCATCAGTGCCACCAACAGGATACCTGAGCCACTCTGACAGGAACAGAAAGTGTGAGGTGATGCCCGATGAGCAAAGAGCTCATGTGATTAAACAGATGTTCGAGAAAGTAGCCTACGACGGATGGTCTGGACGAAAGCTTTTCAAGTGGTTAGCTGAGGACATACGATTTAAAACGAAGCACGGAAAACCACTGACACTGAGCAATGTATATATCATTCTCAAAAGCACCTTCTACTACGGCGAATTTGAATACCCGAAAGGAAGCGGACAATGGTATGTCGGAAAGCACGAGCCAATCATCACTAAAGATTTATATATCCAAGTGCAAGACAAGATAAGCAACGATCACCTAACAAGGACTCAGGATAAGGAGTTCGCCTTTACTAAGATGATCACTTGTGGACTATGCGGATCTGGAATAACAGCTGATGAGAAATTCAAAAAGCTTAAGGATGGAACGACAAATCGCTACGTCTACTATGGATGCACAAAGTTTAAAGACAAGGATTGCCCTTGCGGGTACATACGAGAGGAAGATCTGATTGAGCAACTAGCAATGGTTCTAGATACCATTTCACTAGATGAGATAGGTATGAAAGACAGAATCAGAGCCGAGATTGAATCACACAACGAGTTTCAAGAATCTGTATTGGGACGAGAAGTGAAAGAGAAAGTGAAGATCAAGGAAGTGGACATTAGAAATTACGCAAAGCACATTCTAAGAAAGAGACCATTGTACGAGAAGCGAGAGTTGTTAAGCCACCTGAGAAGTAAACTCATACTGAAAGAGAAACAACTAACCTTAGTGAAGTAAAGAAAAAAACCACACCGTGATGCGTGTGGTTTTTTTCTTTGTTTTTTGACCTGTCTAGGACACCTCTTTAACAGAGTTCGAGCCCATGACTGGTTCAAAAAAAATATTGAGAAATATGACTGATTTAGGAGTCTCAGTCTATCTCACATGACTGCTGCGAGTCTTAGACGATGTTAGAACCTCGTTAATAAGTATTTCTGACCTTAACTGGTTCAGGATTGTGAAGACGTGGTAAACGGTTATCCGATAATATTCCGAGCCAAACCACTATATCGGTCCGCAAGTCCTTCGTAGATAAGCATTTTTAATGGCTCATAGCCCCACTGCTTATCTATCTGTTTTAGAGCATCCAAATACCGATTTTTGTTCTCACGTTCTATTTTTATAGAAATACCTACCAAGCCGTACCTTTCCAAAATAAGATTCGCAGCCAACCTTGCCGTTCTGCCATTACCTTCTCGGAAAGGATGAACGTGTGTAATTTTGTGATGTATCCAGGCAGTCGTCTCTACCACAGCATCAAGTTGTTTCATCTGTTCGTCCGTTGGCTCGGTGTTTTCCATAAAGAGACCTTCGAGGGTTTTAAGACCAGAAAGCCACTTAATAAACTCCGTATTCACCTCATTCATATGCTTTGCAACTTCCGAATGATGAGGTGGCAGATGAGATGAATCAGTGATTTTCAAGTTTTCTGTTCGCCACTGGCCAGCGATTTCAGGCCATGCGTCTTTGAAAATAACCTCGTGGATTTTCTGAATAGTTCCAGTATCAATTACATCCTTCGAGTGAGCATATTTTCTTACAAAACGAGAGGCTCGGATGACACCGATTGCCTCTCGCTTTTGTAACTCTGCTTCGTCACCCGGTCGTGTTGCCATAGGAGTTACGCCTTTACGCTTTCAGCCAACTTCTCAAATTCTGTTCGGTCGATCTTGCTACCCTCCAAAGCACTAGAGTAGTATGCATGCTCAACATCCAAGGCAGTTTCTACCTTGCGTTTTTCCTGTGGACTCATGAGGTTAATAGCCTTGCGGGCATCTCGACCTGAGAGTATTACTTTGTTTATGAGAGTGTTTTTCATGGCGTTCACTATTACATTCAGTATAGACGAAAATGGGTAGTTGTCAATTACATGCTAAAATCAAGATTTTCCCTCATCAACTTCCTGTGGAATAGTTTATTATTGTAGATGTTTCAAGTGTGGTAGTATTAATCAATGAATAAAAAATCTAAATTCATTTATTTAGGAATAGCCGTTGTCATTTTGATTTCTATGTGGTCACTTTTCGTTAACTATTTTAAGTACGAAGGTTGTAGAGAAGATGGAATTATTGAAATGTCCGTTTCAAACTCCAAAGAAAAGATAGTTTTTCATAAATGTGAAGGAAATTCTTTCTTCTATAAGAAGAGTTCAATCTATATTTCAAATATTGATGGATCAAATGTGGAGATGTTATTAAGTTCAAAAGGGAAAGGAATTTACACTAATCCCGTTTTCTCACCTGATCAGTCAAAAGTACTTTTGGTATATAAAGGCAAATTGAGTAATTGGGGGACTTCTCATGAAGACCAGATTTATGAGCTTGATTTAAAGACGAAAAAATTAAGTCAAGTTGGATCACTCACAGGAATTGCGGGTAATATTGAGGATATTGCATATTCTCCCGAAGGAACGACAATTTATTTCAAGAATTCTATTAACTACAGTGAAAATGGGGCTTGGAGCGAAGTACCCTTTGTTGACCTTTACTCAATAAATACGAATGGAAGTGATATAAAAAGGTTAACCCGGTTCCAGAGAGTTGGTTCTGGGTTGTCGGTATCGCCAGATGGAAGCAGGTTGTATACAGGCAAATCTTATTTTGATCTTAAGGGGAGTGTACTTGTTGATTTAATTGACCAACTTAAAACCTCAAATGAGTCATTGAATAAAGAATTCTGGGCAACCACAGGTAACCCTATCTCTGATGTTTTTGAAAATCACCTAATATGGATTGGGGGATACGGGGAGTATAAAGGTGATGAAAGTATAATCTATGGTATTTATTCTTTAGATCTAAAAAACAATATAGCCAAAGAAATCTCCTCAACGTCGGGATATGTCTCCTGGCCTAGATTTATTGATAAAAAGGAGCTTGTAGTTGTAAAAAATGGCGGGCTTTGGAAGCTCAATCTTGAAACAAAAGAATTTATAAAGATACCCCTATAGGAAACTAGACATAGGCTAGCTTTTAGCTTTCTCAAAATTTCATTAACTACTTCATCTCCTAAATAAACTGGCGGCTTTTTTACTAATCCAAGGGCGATAAGCAATCCCTTACCCATCCTTCCCACCTGTTCGCCCCTGTGTACGCTTTTCTTATAGAAGTAAGGTCTCTCCCCGAACTCGAGCTTGTTCGAGGGCGTGTGGCCAAGATTTCGCGATAATGCCTCCCATGATATAGTTTGGCTACTATTTAGAACGCCATGAACCCTACGCTACTCGGACTACAAAAACGCTATGATAGCTTTATTTCTCGAAGCAATTCTTTGAGCTTTTTTGTCGGTCTTGGAGATTATATTGATTATGCGATAAGTATTCCCAGACTGGACGCAGTAATAAATAAGCAGTTTGAAATTCGCTGGGCTGAATTTAAGAAACTCAACCAGTTAGAAAAGCAGGCCAAAATTGAGATGGTAGCAGCTCGAGATAAACTATTGAAGATAATTGAGAAAAATAAGATTGACCCAAACACCTTGAATCAGGATGTGTCGTTCATACCTACCTCTCACCTTGGTCCCAATAAGAACATCCTGGAGCATCTAAAATTATTTGAATCTGGCGAGGTTATCGTGAGTGGCCATTACTCCGATACTCTCCAGCGATATTTGTTTGATATTGCTGCCAACCTTCTCCGACTAGGCTACAGTAAAGAACTCAGAGAATTTATTGTAGAACCTGAAGAATATGGAGCATACTACGATGAAGTAAATGGTCCCGATAAGTCGATGCGTTTTGGTGGAAATACTCGAGGCAACTTTATTTTTTCCAGGACATGGCCAAAGCGTTTTGCACAGCAAAGGTCCATTGAAATAGGACGAGAAATTGAACCCTGGGGTGCATTTGAGGCTCTCGTTAAATTTTGGAAGACGAAGAAAGAATTTGCTGCGAGCAAGAGCATGAATGCCGTTCTAATGGATGTGTTGGCCAATAAGGAGTATCACTTTGATGCAAAAGATGCCGTAGATATTGCATATGCAGTCGAAGACTTTAGAGCTATGCAGAAAAATCCAAATATACATGAAAATGAAATACATTTTCTCCATCTTGAAAAATATAGAACTAAGACCGCGACTGCACACTGGCAGTTGGCAAAGTCACTTGAGGAAGAAAGAGAAATAATACCAAAACCTAATGTCGCTGCACAGTCTAAAGCGCTTGAAAATTTCATTGAAAAAGCATGGCGCCAGGAAGTTAATGGGTTCATGAAAGAAACAAGAGAGTTTATGGAAGAATATAAGGCTGATAAACTTGAGCGTCAGAATATTCGACAAAATGCTGTGGGTGGAAAATGGTGGAAAGATGGCGAACGTCCAGAATACGACTCAAAAACAAAAAGGATTTCTCTTGGTGGGAAAGCGTGTCAGATTCCGCTTACTGCAATCAATAGAATTGTTCTGTGCGACACGGTTTTCTCGAACCCTTTTGGAGCATGGGTTGAGGAAAATGATGTCATCTCAAAATTTCGTGGTGAAGATAAGAAAAGCAGAAGTTTTTATGATGCCATACGTGCCACAAATGCGAATGTCGAAGATGAGCTTGGTGTCATAGAAATACTTCAATATAAAGCCTCAAAAGTGAGAATAAATACTGAAATTTTTGAAAAGAAAATGTGATTCACTTGTGAATCCAAGTTGATTCATACGCAACACTTTACACTGGGTCCAGCCCAGCTTTTTTCATAGTTGGAACGCCACCAAGCAGAGCAAGAAGTCCATTCTTTGCATAATCTGTCCCTACTGGCGTTCGGAACGGATTATGCAAAAAGTGGGTTTCTCTCATGCTACCGAAAGAAGCTATCGAAGAATTTAAGAAGCTCTATAAGGAACGTTTTAAGGTCGAACTCAGCGATGAGGAAGCGGCGTTCAGAGCAAATAATCTCATAAATTTATATGAGATTGTTCAAGGTACTTCTCTAGGTAAAGAGAGCAAGGGTGAAAATCTATCATGAGAGATATGACCAGATTCAATCCCCAAATTATTCAGGGACATGTGAGCTATACGATACGGGAAATAGTGAAGGTGTTCGGGATCAATCAAAAGACTTGCCTGCGGTGGATAGCTGAGGGTCTTGCGACGGTCCCAGGTAAAAAGAAACCAATTCTCATTTACGGTAGTGACCTCAAAACATTCATTCGTCAGAAGAACTCCAAGAAAAAAGTGACGATGGAAAGGCATGAGTTTTACTGCTTCAAATGTAAGGTCCCGAGGAGAGCAAAGAAGGGTTCGATTACGAAGAAAGGTGATACCAAAAAGGCTGAATGTTGTGTTTGTAGCACCAAAATGACACGGAAAATTAAACCCTACCGAAAGGACTATCACATACCCTCAACTCCCGTTCAAACGTCCACATTGTTCGATAACTTAATATAACGCCAAAATGACAAAAATTGATAAGAAAAATGACTCTGAAAAACTGATTATAGATACTTCGGTTCCGTACCGAAATGAGCAGGCCAAAAGACGCTTCTTTGAGCACCTCTCTGGTGGTGAAGGTTTCGCCGGTGACTCGGTCTCCACCTTCGCCGAAGCCGTCGGCCAGTGGCAGCAGTTTTCCAAGAATGACGACTTTATAAACTTCGATAAAAGTAAGGCGATTGAGTTCGTAGCTTGGCAAAAAGTACGTCCTACAAAAACTAAAAGCGGTAGTCTCTCGCCTCAAACGCAATATAACTATTTGCGACGTATCAAGAAATTCTTTGTATGGCTTGCAGAGCAGAAGGAGTATAAGAAAATACGAAAGACGGATGTGGACTTTCTTCGTTTGTCGAAAAAGGAAGCGAGAATTGCCACATCGGGAACTACGAGACCAATGCCAACCTTTGAGGAGGTCAAGAAAATTATTACGAGTATTCATCCCAAGAATGAGATTGATGAGCGTGATCGTGCCATCTTATCCCTGGCCTTGATTACTGGTATGAGAATATCGGCTATCGCCACTCTGAAGATGAAGAACTTCAATCGAGCGGATAAGCTTTTTGACCAGAACCCAGGCGATGGAGTGCTCACCAAGAACTCAAAGAAAATACTCACCACCTTCTTTCCAATCGGCTGGCCTCAGCCCGAGCAATTCTTTCTTGAATGGTATGACCATCTCATAAAGAAAGGAGCTAAACCTGATAGTCCGATATTTCCATCAACACTCAAAGGTTTTTCTGGTGAATACGACCACAATAAAACCCTTGTGAGTGATGAGGGTTGGGCAAGCTCCAGTGGGGCTAGAAAGATATTTGAGAAAAGATGCAAGGCGGCAGAAGTGCAGTATTTCAATCCTCATTCATTCCGACACCTCATTGTGAACTATTTGAGCAAGGCTCGCCTGACCGAAGAAGAAAAGAAAGCGATCAGTATGAACCTGGGTCATGAAAATGTCGGCACAACATTCGGCTCATACGGCTATGGCCACATGACACCGATTGATGCAGTAAAAATTGTTCAGAAATTAACTATGACAACTGAAGGTGGCCAGGGAGAGCGCCTTACATCAGAAGAAAGAGCGACTCTCGAGAAACTTCTCAAGAGGTCATAGGCTTCATTATTAACTAGTGGTAAAATTAAACTAATGCAAAAGAACGCCTCAAAACCCATTTATGGCGAGTATAGCCGTAAATCAAGCGAATCCGAAGACCGCCAAGCTCTCTCCATCGAGTCGCAATTTGATGTGATAAGAAATATCGCAAAGAACCTTGGCACGCGAGTCTCAGCATCTCACGTCTTCAGTGAATCAAAATCTGCAAAGGTGACTGGCAACCGACCCGAGTACGCTCGTATGCTTCAGACTATAGAAACTGGTGAGATAAACTCGATTATTGTTTGGCATGCAGATAGACTTTCCCGAAATGCCATTGATACAGCACTCCTTATCGACCTTCTTGACCGAGAGCGGTTGATTGAAATTGTTACTCCGACCCAAACATTCAGAAATACACCGATTGATAAGTTCATGCTCTCGCTCGCTTGTAGCCAAGCGAAAATGGAGAATGATAAGAAAGGAATTGATGTGAAGCGTGGACTTGAAAAGAAAGCTCGACTTGGAATGTTTCCTGGTCCCGCACCTTTTGGTTACCTCAATGATAAATATGCTATACGAGGAAATCGAAAAATAAACTCCGATCCTGAACGACTTCCACTCATCAAGAAAATGTTTGAACTTATGCTCTCTGGCTCCTATGCACCTCTTAAAATAAGAGATGTTGCGACCAATGAATGGGGTTATAGAACTCCTGAAGGCACAAAGCTCGGCAGAAGCACCATCTACCGAATCTTAAGCAATCCTTTCTACTACGGAGCTTACGAGTATCCACTCAAAAGCGGAACTTGGTATCGAGGTACTCATGAGACCATCATCACCGAAGAAGAATTTGATCGGGTCCAGTATCTTCTTGGCAAGAAAGGTAGACCACGACCCAAGCGTCACGTCTTCGACTTCCTTGGAGTTATGAAATGTGGCGAGTGCGGCGGAGCTATCACGGCCGAGCTTAAGATAAAGAAACAGCAAAACGGAAACACTCACCGATATATTTACTATCACTGTACCAAGCACCTCAAACCAGAGTGTTCACAGGGATGTCTCGAGGAAACAGAATTAAAGAAGCAGGTCATTAAGGAAATTGACTCACTTGAGATTCCACCAGAGTTCCACACCTTCGCCATGAAGTGGTTGAGGGAGAAGAATAAAGAGCAAGCGGTGGCCGTAAAGACTGTCGTCAACGCCCAACAGAAGGCGTATAACGCCTGTGTGCGAAAGATTGAAGGATTAACCGATATGAGAGCAGGTGGCGAAATCACTGCCGAGGAATTTGCCGAGAGAAAAGAGAAGGTCCTTGCAGAGAAGGAGAAACTTGGCCAGCAGTTCAAAAACAATGACGAAAGAATCAATCAATGGATTGAAACGGGAGATCAAATGTTTACCTTCATCGAGAAAGCTCAAGAGAAATTCAATACTGGTTCGCCAGAAGTCAAAAGAGGAATACTCTCGACTCTTGGTTCGAACCTCGTCATAAAAGATAAAACCGTGAGTGTAGATATAGAGAAAAGCATTCTTCCGCTCCGAAGAATATCTAAAGATGTTATGAAATTAAAGAAACGGTTAGAACCTCTAGATAACGAGGATAAACAAGCACAGTTTGAACAATCGTGCATTGAAAATCCAGTAGTGCTGGGAGACTTAGACAATGTTCGAGCCTTAACCAAACAGGCTGAAAAATTGATTGCATCAGTATATCACTTTTTTCGAGGCTCGGAAGCGGGTTAAAATAACATGGTTACCATAGGTTTCGATCATCTCGAATGATTTGCGGATTCGAGACGTGTTCGGGAAAAACGATAATCTCGAACTCTTCGTTGTTCTGTTTCAAGAACGCGATAACGTGCTCTTTTTTTACGGTCCCTCTGAAGATCACACCCTTGAGTTTGGCCCGGTATTTAAAAGTCTCTGCCGCTTCTAATTTCAGAGTCCACGACATGCCATCGACATGTTCAGGAAGGCAGCCACGGTAAACGGTTAGTGGATCGAATGCCGCGTTAAGTTGAGCCAATTCGCCCTCGTCCATTATCCCTGCCAAACGAGTTCGATTCAAGAAAATACGCCTCCATACTTCGTAGTTAGGCCATATATCCTCCGAGTTAATCCATGCATTGCGCACAGCCTCGAGCCATTGGCTTTTGGAGGCCAAGCCGCTGATTTCCTCAAGGACCATTGGCCAGAAATCGCATTCGTGGCGCTGAACGTAATCGCACCATTGGCCCTGCTGTTTGAACTCTTCGGCTTCAGCTGTCTTCTCGGCAAATTGTTGATTGAACCACTGGTTATCTGATTCTTCGTATTCTTCAATGATGAGGCGGTGCCTGATGGAGCACTTTCCATTGTGCATCACCTTGGCTCTTTCAAGCTCCGGGTGAAGATCGACTGCCGGTGGTTCGCCAGAGATGGACTTTATGAAGTCACGTATTGAGTCATCCATACGACGAGGCTAGCTGTCTGATAGCGGATCACCATCGCGAATGCAATGCCTTTTCTCGCGAAGCGACATCATAAGACTGAGCCCAACAATGGTTTGCACTTTTAGTTGCCTGAATTGCGTGCTTTGCGAATGAGAATCTGCGATCCATTTGGGCTGCCAGGGTTTGTGATTATAAGTTCAATACCTAGTTCGGAGGTAACTGATGGTTTGATGACTTCTGCTAGTAGGGTGCCGTTTATCTCATCAGAGTATTGTTCAACGTCTATCGGAATGATCTCAGTCTTTCTCCAAACCTCCCCCTGAATCCTCAACCTTCGAAATGGCAGCCGTGCACCAGTTGAGCATCGGAATGTCCATTTATCGTTGGGGACAATATTTGTGTGAACGTCAAGAGAATGGCGACGTTGAGGATCGGAATCAATGAGTGCGGGAATGCCTCGCTTTTCAAAAACTAGATTCAGAATATCTCCAGCCGTGAAAACCTCTCCGGTAATAGTGTCCTCCACCAACACGGCCTTTCCAGCTTCGGTTCTAAGCCGTGCGATGAGTTCAGGGCAGGGATTGATAATGGAATCATTGTCTGCAAGAAAATAGAATTTCACGTTCGCGCCGATGCTATGATGGATGATGCCGCGCAATTGGGAGATCGTCTCGGACCAGTTCTCACGCATGGCATCCTGCAAAGAGTAGGTTTCGATTCGATATGATTTGGCTTTTATGAGGGCGTTTTTGCCAAAGCCTCTATTAGAAACAATCACCGCCCTATCTGCTCCCACCGACTCCGCCTTGCTCTTCACTTCCTCGACATAACCAACGCCCACCGGACGTGAGCGTTCTCGGGCTTCGATTATCACGAGGAAACTCGTTGGACCCTCTGTGACGCGAACAGAAATATCAATTTGACGCAGCTTCCCAGTATCTTTGTCAACCAAATGATCATCGAACTTGACCGCGGCACGTTCATGAAGGCCCTTCGTCAGGACGAACACCAACTCCTCGAATATACGCCCGGGCTTCATATTCACATTTGGTCCGCTCAAACCACTGGTCTCGATCTCAGGTGCTTCAGATCACTCTTATGACAGTTTTTTCTAGGGCTTTGTGCGGGAGTTGGCAACACTTGATTGGAACGGCGTCACTACCTCATTCACGTGAAAAGTTGGAAACAAGCCCCAGATGTTAGGGTAGCTGCCAGAGTATGGACCAAGGTGCAATGAATCGGGTCGAGCCCGGCTCTGCGGGGTCAAACCGAGACCGTCGCCGCCAAGCCAGGCGCCTCCGGGGCATTCTCCACAAATGACTCACCCATCATCATTTTGTAGTGCGCAGAATGGTCCGATTTTTCAAAAATTGCGCGAAAAACTGCGAGATATGCGTCCACTGCTGGACCGTCAATCGAAACATACAGATCGTCATGGGCGAAATGCGAACCATCGTTGACCCAAGAAAACAGCGATTTGCAGATGATCTTTTCTTTCGCCTCGAACATGGCACATATGCTGTCAGGGTCGACCCCGCCAAGAATTCTGAAGTAATTCTCCAAAATCCTTCGCAACGTATTTTGAATAGTTAGCTTAGAGCGGTCCTTTCTCCTGACTTCGGCCCACAACAATTCATACGATGTTTTTATCGGATTGGAGCCGTGCTTCTCAATCCTTGAAACCGAGTCGGATTTGCGAACGACCCAAAACGTCTCTTCTTTCATGGCAACATCTCGCCGGTTAGGGTTGAAGGAAACCTCCCTATGGAAGTAAACGTTGTGAGTTAATATGAAGATTTGCCTGAGATGCCCCTTCTTTTCCCGCACTTCCTCAAATAATCCTTTGATGAGACTCCCGACGATAAACAGGATGTCGCTATCAAGACTCGAGACCGGGTCGTCAAAAACGACGATCCGGTCGGTCGTCATTCCACTTTCCGAATCGCTCCCTTTCAAGAGGTGATAGAAATAGAGGAATGTGACGAAGGTTTTCTCGCCCTCGCTCAACGTCGTCTTGGCGTCCGAACCGTCGCACCTCACAAGACCATACGATTTGCCGTTGACCGCCTTCGACAAAACAAAACTCGTGAAACCGAACGAGGAAAGCAACGCGTTAATCCCGTCGATGGTCGGCTGGACACTTGTCGTCTGCTTTTCGAGCTCCCGAATCTCCTTCTCTTTCACGGCTCTCTCTCGCGTCGCTTCGACAAGCCCCTTGGTCATCGAGTCGATGGCCTTGTCCAACCCGTCCCGCTCCTTTTCGTAGACGGCATGATCTTTCTTCAACTCCTCCAACACGAACTTCCACACTTGGGACGTCAACGTGGCACGCTCCTGAGAACGGTTCGTCACCATTTTATTATGTTCGGCGACGACAGTGTTCGCAATATCGATGAGCGTTTTGATCGCCGCGACGACGTTTCCAAGAGAATCCACTTCGACCACCTGGCTCGCCTCCTTCCTCTTGCTGGCTATGCGCTGAATGTTGATCGCAATCTTTGAGTCCAGAAGTTGCTTCTCAACCTTCAGTCGCTCAACATCAAGGAACCTGGAAGGGAACGCCGTGGTGCGGTCGATTTGCGCTTGAACGCGTTGAGAATCGGTTTGGTAGTTGGTGGCGAGATCGTGAATGGCTTTACTGTCCGCCAGGAACGATTCGTCGAAATATTCGTTTAGGCTCCGAGCCAGGGCTTCCGGCGCAGGTTGCTGACAGAACGGGCACAGACCCGCATTCGCCTCGTAAAAAACATTTCCCGCTCTGACCCAGTCACTACTCCCAAGCTTCTTGATCATCGCGGCGATGTCGACATCGTCCTTGCCGATAACGCGCTTTTTGAGGATCGGGTCTACCTCATGCGCCAATAGCTTCGCGGCATCCGGCAGGGCCACGGTTTGTTCCACCGTGGGAGCTAAACCGAAGAGCGATCCCGCCTTCTTCTCCAAATCAGCCAAAGGCAGGAGCAACGCGACATTTGTAGCCAGTTCTTGAGCGACCTTGCCTTTGAACTTCTCCGCGTTCCCACGATATCCCTCAAACGCGCCTTGGAGTTTGGCGTCGTGTTTTTGCTTCTGGACCCAACACGTGTCTCTCCACTTGTTTTCGAGTGCAACCGACTCTCCCCGTTTCCCACCAGTCCCATCCTCCCCATTCAACCCCGTTGTGAGGGTCTGAATTCTCTTCACAATCACGTCGAGTTCCCCCTTGGCCACCGCGATCCGGTTCAGCGTGTCCACCTGGTTCTCGCCCAGGGTGAAAACGCCCTTTAATTCCGCAGATTGGCTTAAGTTCCTTTCGACAAAATCACGATTGTAAACCAGCGGTTGCAACTTTGTGCCTCCCTTCCAGGCAACGTTGCAGGATGGAAACTTGGCGTCATCGGCAATCACACGACTGATGGTTGTCTTGCCGGTTCCATTCGCGCCGAAAAGGAAGTTGAACTCCGAAAGTCCATCCAGCTTTTCTGGGGCACTCCCGAAGCTTGAAGTTGTGGATAAAGTGATGGACTCGATCATACTCTTGGCGCGACTCGTTAATGGGTAGCCGAGAAAGGGGCGAAATGCGAGGCCAAAGTCTCCAAGCCATTGTGAGCACCGTAGGAGACCTTGGAGAAAAGTTGTGAGGGACCTCGTAATCGCGTCTTATCCCTGGCAATGTCACAAAATTATGTCCCGTGCTTCCGATTATACCAATAGCCAGGGGTTTTTCACAGATCGCTGAGTTCGAACCTGATCTCAATCACATACGCACCCAACTTCACGCAGGGATCGCTCAAGACTTATGACACTAAATCTTGTGCAGAGATGTTCAACTGAATCCAATCCTGCATGGAAGGACGTTTTGGTGGAATTGGAACTTAGAAAAGATTCGCCAGATAAGTTGAGCGAGCAGCATTGCTTATTGCGTGCCTTCCTAATTGTGATAGTATTTTCAAATGAGCGACGTTTTTCCACTAATTGAGATAGCGACGATTGCAAGCAAGACGCGCGCCACTGGATTCAATGAGGATGCCACGGGATATTGTTCTTTCGATCTTCGTCAGTCAGATTGCTCGCAGCGGATTTCCGTGATTTGCCTTGCGGACGGGATGACCACCTTAGCGTCACCGCATCTTGCCAGTTCCTACGCTGTTCAGGCCGCAATGAGAGCTTTCTTTCTTTCGAGTCTACCTTGGAAGGAGCGCACGGTGCAAATGGTGATTGAAGCCAACGACCGCCTTCTGAATGATCCGACTAAGTGCGATTTTGGAAGCACTTTAACAAGCATGATAGTATCCAACAAGTCGGTTCACATAGCCAATCTTGGTGATGACCGAGTATACCACATTTCCAAGTCAACAATCACATGCCTGACGCAAGATCATTCAAGTCTTGCGGTAAAGTTAGGGAGAAATCCGAATAAAGTTGAGGTTAAAGGCAACAAAAAAAGCAAAAATTTAGCACGTTCACTCGGCGAGAAATCTTTCGATGCAGATTATGTTTTTACACATACGTGCACTGTTGAGACTGGAGATCTCCTGCTTGTTTGCACAGATGGTTTATGGACAGAGTTCGACGAAGAGGAACTACTTTCGTTACTAATGGCAAAGATAACAGCGCCTGGTTTGGCGGAAATTGCTATGAATCTTGATGACACGGATGACATTTCCGCCGTATTACTGCGGTTTTAGAACAGTGAGGTTATAAAGCGAGGAAAGTTCTTCAGCTCGTCTGATGAGAAATGGATAGAGCTTAAGGTGATCTGCGTATGTTTCCGACATCCGCAATAGTTCTGCACAAGCGAACATCTGGGCCTTATGGCCAATTGGGTTGTCCAACCAATCCTTGAAACAATCGTAAAGCATTCGCGCGGCTCTTGGTTGCTGCAACGTGAATAAATAGAGCAAAGCGACATCGAAGGCTTTCGGAGCCACGCCCCATGCCTCCCAATCCAACAGAAAGCAAACGGGGCTCGTCAGATTCGCCCAATGAAGGTCGCCATGGCTCGTTTCCCACTCCAGGACATTAGCATCTACATTCTGACCAAATCTCTCCCGCAATCGGCGTGTTACCAAATCTTGCCTCACTGAGACTCGATCAGTCGGCGTAGTGTGAAGCTCTTCAAGTGAAATGCGAAGGTCGCTCAACCATTTTTCTGTTGGCTGGAAATCGCAACGTAGATCAGGTGTATCAGAAATAAGTTTATCAGCGATGAACTCTAATATGTCTGCCCGGCAACGCATTTCGTTGATATCCCACTCATAGTCAGAAAACCACGAGGGTTTCCTGACTCCCTTAATCTGTGTCGTTGATTTTGCCCCATACCAGACACGTTCGTTCTTCTGGTGACGTGGCCATGCGATAACTCGGAGCCAACGAACGTTGCCGTTAGAGTCTGTAACTTTCGATCCAGCCGATTTGTAATGCCAGCCATAAGCCGGAGGTGCCGTGATAATCAGCGATAGCGAATTAGCAGCGCTATATAAGGCATTTGTGATGAATTCTTGTTCCATACTTCACTAGCCTACCAGACACGCCAAGAGATTGCAAAGGGACTGCCGGCTCAGAGTCGTCATACTTAACGCGGCCAAGCTGTCATTGAGTTGCTCCTCGCTTCTCGGTGAGATTAGGCAATTAGTCACGCCTGGGATAGAGGCTAAAAAGAGCAAACATGCTTGTCCAGGGGACACTCCTGTGCCAAACAATTCTGTGAATTCCTTACTCAAAGCCGGAGGAAGCGCACCACCTGACATTGGTGAGCTTGCGACTAAACATTTACCTAATGTGCAGACATCTTGAATGACACCGGAACCCTTCTGCACATAATCAACTACCTCCACGAACTCCACGAAAAGGAAGGAACCGCACGGAATGACATCCTTCTAGCCCAGCAGAAAGCCTACAAGGAATGCGTGGGAAGGATTGACAACCTTGTCAGGTTAAAGACTTCGACCAATAACGGCGACGGGAGTCTTCTGTCTGAGGAAGAATACTCGCGTCAACGCTTTGAGCTCCTCAAGGAGAAGTCCCACCTAGAAGAATCACTTCAAAATACCGGGGGTCGCCTGGAGAAATGGTTGACCCTTGCCGAAGAGACGTTCGAATTTGCAAGCACGGCACGAAATCGATTCGCGACCGGGGACGGCATGGTCAAAAAGCAAATCCTCATGACAATTGGATCGAACCTAATACTAACGGACAAAAGACTCAGTATTGAAGCCAAAAAACCATTCTCGCTCTTAGAGAATTCCTTCATTGCCTCGGGTCTCAAAAAAGAGGAAATCGAACCAAGAAATGACGAGATCCCACAAAGGCAAAACGGAGCCACCCATGAACCCAATCTAAGACTGCTGCCAGACTTGGAATCGAACCAAAATTCCTGCTTTCAGAGAGCAGTGTCCTACCTTTAGACGATCTGGCAATATTTATAATGCATCTACAAAATACCTTAAAAAAGCCTTTTTTTCAAGTTTTAGTTTCTCTTTTATC
>SXGS01453992.1_pt1 | contig 30900 bp, 26 predicted proteins | sample 3174681 | NCBI WGS metagenome assembly SXGS01 (sample SAMN11356861, study PRJNA531348) | freshwater metagenome | isolation source: freshwater sample F1-80 | place: China: Fuxian Lake, Yuxi | collected 2017-12-25 | reverse complement strand
GCATCGGCATCAACCTGGGCGATGTGATTGTCGAAGGCGAGCGGATCTACGGGGATGGCGTCAACATCGCCGCACGGCTGGAAAGTTTGGCGATTCCTGGCGGCATCTGCATCTCGGGCACAGTGTACGACCAAGTCAAGAATAAAGTAGCACTTGGCTATGAGTATCTCGGAGAACGAGAAGTCAAAAACATCGCTGAGCCGGTGCGGGCGTATTGGATACGAGTCGAAGAGTCGTCCAGTCCCGAGTCCCTCAGTCAAGAGGCGGAAAATCAAAAGGCAAAAATTGAAGACCGTAGGGCGGGCTTTGCCCGCCGACAATGGCGAACGATAGCCGTGACTGGCTTAGTGCTCCTCGCAGTCATAGTGGTAGCGGTTCGCTACGGGTCTTCTCCAACCCCCAGCACCCAACTCCCAACCCCTAGTCCCCAGCCCTCCCTCAGTCCTCAGTCCTCAGCACTCAGTCCTGCCGCCGCGCCAGCGGCGTTGCCGCTTCCCGATAAACCCTCCCTCATCGTCCTGCCCTTCGACAATATGAGCAAAGACCCTGAGCAAGAGTATTTCAGCGACGGCCTCACCGAAACTCTTACCGGCGATCTCTCCAAGATCTCCAGCCTGTTTGTCATCGCCCGCAACTCCGCCTTCACCTACAAAGGCAAGGCGGTGAAGGTGCAAGACGTCGGGCGCGAGATGGGCGTGCGTTATGTCTTGGAAGGCAGTGTACAGAAAGCTGACCAGCAAGTGCGGATCACCGCGCAGTTGATCGAGGCCACAACGGGCCATCATCTGTGGTCGGAGCAATATAACCGTCCATTGAAAGACATTTTTGCCTTACAAGACGAGATCGTGCAAAAGATCGTGGCGAATCTGCGGGTAGAGGTCTTGGAGGCAGAGATCATCCGGGTGCGCCGCCTCCCCACGGACAACCTGACCGCCTATGACTCCCTCTTGCGGGGATGGGAAGTTTTTAACCGCTTCACCAAAGAAGCGAATGTCCAGGCGCGGCAGCTCTATGAGAAAGCCATTGCTCTCGACCCGCAATATGCGGACGCTTACGTAGGGCTGGGTTGGACTTACTACATGGAGTGGATCTGGCGCTGGAGTCTGGACCCTCAGACCCTGCCGCAAGCGCTGGCATTGGCGCAACAGGCCCTTGCTCTGGATGACGCCCTGCCCATCGCCCATTCCCTGTTAGGCATGGTCTAGGTGCTGAAACAGCAATATGAGCAAGCCATTGCAGAAGGGGAACGGGCCATCGCCCTCGATCCTAATAATGCGGACAGCTATGCACTGCAGGCAGATGCGCTGAACCTCGCGGGCCGGCCAGTAGAAGCCCTGCGGGCGGTGGCGCAGGCCATGCGGCTCAACCCCTGCTATCCACCTAACTACTTATTCGACTTGGGTTTGGCCTACCAGTTGACCGGGCGCTATGCCGAGGCGATTGTCGCGCTGAAGGAAGCCCTCAGCCGGAGTCCCAATTTTATCCCTGCCCACAATGTCCTGGCCAGAAGCTACTGGTTGCAGTGGCTCTCGCAACAGAGCCGCGCTGCCCAAATGTTGGCGCCGGCAGTGGCGGCGGCGCAACGGGCGGTGGCTCTCAATGACTCTCTCAACGTTAGTCACGTCTTCTTAGGCTTCACTTTTCTCTACCAACAGCAATATGAGCAGGTCCTGGCGGAGATGGAGCGGGCCGTGGCCCTCGATCCTACCGAGGCGAACAGCCACGCCGCTCTGGCGGAGGTGCTGAGCAGGATGGGCAGGACGGAGGAAGCTCTGGAGGCAGCCGCATAGGCGCTGCGCCTGAGGTCCACCTATATTGCGGACGACTACTTAGGCAGTGTCGGCAGCGCCTATGCGGTGGCCGGGCGCTACGAGGAGGCGCGTACTTTCTTGCAGCGCTCCCTCAGCTATTTCCCCAAGTGGCTGCCCCATCATCTCACGCTGGCCGTGGTCTACAGCGAGTTAGGCCAAATGCCTGAAGCGCAGAAGGAAGCCGCCGAAGTGCTGCGGCTCAATCTCAATTTTTCGCTGGAAGTCCACAAGCAGCGATCACCGATCAAAGATCAGGCGGTGCTAGAGCGGCATATCGCCGCGTTGCGCAAGGCGGGGCTGAAGTGAGGACTGAGTAACGAGTGCTGAGTGCTGAGTTATGAGAGTTGCGATAGAGAGTTGAGACAGAGACCACCCCACCATCATCCTTTCTGTCTCTATCTCAAATCTCCGTCTGAAAGCTCTATCTTTTCTCCGCAATCGCCTTGCAGACCTTCGGCGGCGACATGGGGAGTTCAGTCATGCGTACTCCAACAGCACGATAAATCGCGTTGGCAATCGCTGCCGGCGGCGGCACGATCGGCACTTCGCCCACGCCACGGACGCCAATCGGGTGGCCGGGGTTCGGCACTTCGACCAGGATTGCTTCAATCATCGGCAGGTCCAGCGTCGTCGGCATGCGGTAGTCGAGAAAGCCGGTGTTCCGCATGGTGCCGCTTTCATCGTAGTAGTACTCTTCATTAAGCGCCCAACCGATGCCTTGTGCGGCTCCGCCTTGAATCTGGCCTTCAACGTAGCTGGGATGCACAGCCTTACCGACATCTTGGGCAGCGGTGTAGCGCAGGATGTCGACCTTGCCGGTTTCAGCATCAACTTCAACGTCCACAAGATGCGTAGTGAAAGCCGGCCCCACGCCACGAGGAGTCATCGACGCCCGTCCTGTCACCGGACCGCCAGCGCGAGGCAGCTTGCCAGCTAATTCTTTCAACGTCATCGACTCGTGGCCGTTGACCGTGCACGACACCACCCCGTCTTGATACACCACCTCTTCTGGTTTGGCTTTCCACAGAACTGCCGCCCGCTCTTTGAGGATATTCACGGCATCCTGAGCAGCTTCATACACGGCATACCCAGTGGCGAAGGTGACACGACTGCCGCCAGTGGTGTCGGTATGACCAATAGATTCGGTATCAGCCACCACTGGATAGACCTCTTCTGCCTTGAGGCCCAACACTTCGGCGGCAATCATCGCGCAGGAGGTGCGCGTGCCGCCGATATCCGGCGAGCCAGTCACGACATTAGCCGTACCATCCGTGTTGATGCTGACAGTGGCTGTAGACTGGAACCCCGCGTTAATCCAGAATCCTGACGCCACGCCACGGCCACGGAACTTCCCATTCTGCGCTTGCGGTAGCGGCGATTGGTAATGCGGACTATTTTTGATGGCTTCAACTGTTTCGAGATGGCCGACGCGTCGGAATTGCGGCCCCGCCGGTTGGGCAGTGCCTTCTTTCGCGCCATTGATACGGCGGAATTCTAAGGGATCGACCCCCAATTTTTCGATGATCTCGTCGATCACTGTTTCAGTAGCAAACGCCGCGTTAGTCGCTCCCGGCGCACGGTAAGCTGCGGTCTTCGGTTTGTTCAGCACCACGTCGAAACCATCGATCTGCAGATTGGCAATGTCGTACGGAGCCAGCACGGTCATGCAGCCGACGGCAACAGGTGAACCAGGAAAAGCACCGGCTTCATACGCCATCCACACCTGCGCCGCCGTGATCTTTCCGGCTTTGTTCGCACCGATCTTCACACGAATATGCGATCCCGAGGTCGGGCCTGTGGCTCGCAACACCTCATTGCGAGACATAACCATTTTGACCGGCTTGCCGGTCATTTTTGCCAAGAGCAGAGCAAGCGGCTCCAAATAGACGGTGGTTTTGCCGCCAAACCCACCACCAATTTCTGCCGGCACAACTTTGATATTGCCGCGATTCATTTGCAGGATGTGCCCAGTCAACTCACGGATCGCGAAAGAGCCTTGAGTGCTGACCCAAATCGTTCCGCGTCCATCCTGGTTGTACTGCGCCACGGCATTATGCGGTTCAATATAGCCTTGGTGTACCATCGCCGTGTCGAACTCGCGCTCGGCAATGACATCAGCGGTTTTGAACCCAGCCTCAAGATCGCCACGCGCAAACCGCACCTGGTTGGCAACGTTTGTTTGCTTATCGCTCGCCTCGGGTGTCCCAGCGGTACGAAGAGCGGGATGCAAAATCGGCGCATCGTCCTTCATTGCCTCAAGGACGTTCTGGACATGAGGCAACAGTTCATACTCAACCTTGATGAGCGAAACCGCTTCTTCAGCAAGATGGGGACTGGTCGCTGCCACCGCCGCGACGACGTGTCCGTCGTAGAATACGGTGCCGCGCGCCATAATGTTGATCGACAAATTCCGGACATTGACGAAATTCTCCCCAACCTGGACAAGTTCGGGGGGAACATCAGGGAAATCCGCACCGGTCACGACCGCTCTCACTCCCGGCAACGCCAGCGCCGCCGAGGCGTCGATTGACTTGACACGCGCGTGCGCGTGAGGGCTACGCAACACTTTCGCGTGCAACATTCCAGGCAGACTAATGTCGGCACCGTATTTGGCGCGGCCAGTCACTTTGTCTATGCCATCGTGCCTGATGGGGCGGGTGCCAATAACCTTAAATTTGTGTTCTTGCTGCGATTCCATACGCGCCTCCTGGCAGAAATAGGAAGTCGTTCACAAAAAAATGGGGAAGAGCATACGGTGCCCTTCCCCATAAAACCTACTCAACAACAACGTTCATCCCCCGGCAATAGCAGGGACAAAATGGATTTCACTTGCAGGCGGGACTGGTTCCGACAAACCACCGGTAATCACTTCACCGTTGATCGACACGGCAATTGATCCGGCCAAGTCTCCATGTTCAACGACACGGTCACGAAACCCAGGGAACTGACGCTCAAGATCCTCAATGATCTCTCTCAAGGTCGAGCCAGTCACCGAGGTCCGGTCTTTTCCCCCGGTCAGCTTTCGCAGTAGTGCAGGAATGAAAACAGTGGTCATAGCGACACTGAAGAGAGACAGAGATCGAGAAGGGAGACAGAGACAACACAGAGAACTGACGTTGCCACTCTCTGTCTCTATCTCAGCCCCCTGTCTCGTTATTGTTTCTCGGCAATGGCCTTGCAGACCTTAGCTGGCGACATTGGCAGATCCGTCATACGCACGCCAACCGCACGTGCAATCGCATTGGCAATTGCTGCCGGCGGCGGGACGATCGGCACCTCGCCGACACCGCGCACCCCAATCGGATGGCCCGGGTTCGGCACTTCAACCAGGATGGTCTCGATCATGGGCAGATCCAATGCAGTAGGCATGCGATAGTCTAGGAAGCCAGAATTCCGCAGCGTTCCCTTCTCATCGTAGTAGTACTCCTCATTCAACGCCCAGCCTACGCCTTGAGCCACAGCGCCTTGCACTTGCCCTTCGACGTAGCTCGGATGCACGGCTTTGCCAACATCCTGAGTGGCCGTGTAGCGGAGAATATCGACCTTACCGGTCTCTGGATCAACGGCCACATCGACAAGATGCGTGGCAAAAGCAGGGCCGACGCCACGGGGATTTACCGACGCCTGTCCGGCAACCGGACCACCAGCGCGAGGCAGCTTGGCCGCGAGTTCCTTGAGCGTCAGGGATTCTTGGCCATTGGTCGTGCGTGACACAACGCCATCTTGAAAGACCACCTCTTCCGGTTTGGCCTTCCACAGGACAGCGGCGCGCTGCTTCAGTAGATTCACCGCATCTTGGGCAGCTTCGTACACGGCGTAGCCAGTTGCAAAAGTCACGCGGCTGCCGCCAGTCATGTCCGTATGACCGATAGACTCGGTGTCGGCAACGACCGGGTGGACATCTTCGGCTTTGAGGCCCAGCACTTCAGCCGCGATCATCGCGCAAGAAGCCCGCGTGCCACCGATATCAGTCGAGCCGGTCACGACGTTGGCCGTCCCATCCGAGTTGATGTTGACAGTTGCACTCGATTGGAAACCAGCGTTAAACCAAAAGCCCGACGCGATACCGCGACCAACCAGCCGACCCTCGACCTTGGGGAGTGGCGCTTGGTAATGGGCACTGTTCTTAATGGCGTCAAGCGTTTCCAGATAACCAACACGCAGGAATTTTGGCCCAGCCGGTTGCGCAGTGCCTTCCTTCGCACCGTTGATGCGGCGCATCTCCAGCGGATCAATGCCAAGCTTTTCCGCCAGTTCGTCGATCACCGTTTCGGCACCCATCGCGGACGTAGTCGCTCCAGGTGCGCGGTAAGCTGCGGTCTTGGGACGATTCACTACAACGTCGAAGCCGTCGATCTGCAAGTTCTCCAAATCGTAGGGCGCGAGCACCGTCATACTCCCTGCGCCAACTGGCGAACCAGGAAACGCGCCAGCTTCATACGCCATCCAGATTTGTGCAGCGGTGATCTTGCCTTCTTTGTTCGCGCCCATTTTGACGCGCAGATGAGCACCAGACGTCGGGCCAGTCGCGCGCAATACTTCGCCCCGACTCATCACCAGTTTGACCGGCTTGCCGGTCTTCTTCGAGAGCAAAAGAGCCAAAGGTTCAAGATAAATGGGAATCTTCCCACCGAAGCCGCCACCGATTTCTGCGGGGACAACTTTGATGGAGCTGGCCGGAATACCGAGCGCTAGTGCGCATTGATCGCGAGCGGTAAAGGCACCTTGCGTGCTCGTCCAGATGGTCGTTTGCCCATCGGAGTTGTATTGCGCCACCGCGTTATGAGGCTCGATATAGCCTTGATGCACCATCGCGGTATCGAACTCGCGTTCCACTACGGCAGATGCCGCTTTGAAACCCGCGTCGAGATCACCACGAGCAAACCGCACTTGGCTCGCCACGTTCGTTTGTTTATCACTCTTCTCCGGCGTCCCACTCGTACGCAACTCTGGCAACAGAATAGGCGCATCGTCTTTCATGGCGTCTAAGACATTGAGCACGTGCGGAAGCACTTCATACTCGACCCGAATGAGATTGAGCGCTTCTTCGGCGATGTGTGGGTTGGTCGCTGCCACCGCTGCCACTGCGTGTCCATCATAGAGCGCCTTGTCATGTGCCAAGAGATTCATCGACAGATACAGGGGATTCATGGCCAGCTCGCCCATGGGCACGACAGCCGACTTGTGCGTAGGGAAATCCGCGCCGGTGATCACCGCTTTGACGCCGGGCAAGGCTAAGGCAGCAGAGGCGTCGATTGATTTGATCCGCGCATGGGCATGAGGACTACGTAGGACCTTGCCATGCAGCAAACCCGGTAGGCTGACGTCCGCTCCGTAGCGAGCACGACCAGTCACTTTATCCACCCCGTCATGACGAATAGGACGGGTGCCAATCACTTTAAATTTGCGCTCTTGCACTTCCATATTTACCTCCCTTGCATGACGGTGGCCGCATCCAACACCGCACGCACGATTTTATCGTAGCCCGTACACCGACACAGATTGCCCGCTAATGCATAGCGGACTTCGTGTTCCGTGGGATTAGGGTTCTTCTCGAGCAGCACTTTGGCCGCCACCAGAAACCCTGGCGTACAAATGCCACATTGCAACGCAGCATGTTCGAGGAATTTTTGTTGCAACGGATGCAACGTGTTCCCCTTCGCCATGCCCTCAACGGTTTCAACAGCCTTGCCTTGCGCCTCGGGGCCCAACACCAAGCAGGAGCACACCAGCCGGCCGTCGAGTACCACGCTGCACGCGCCACAGTCCCCGGTCAAGCATCCTTCTTTTGAGCCGGTGAACCCTAGCACGTCGCGCAAGACTTCCAGCAGGCTCTGTCGAGGTTCACAGAGAAATTCCGTGGCCTCTCCGTTGAGCGCCATCTCAACCTGTACTTTTCCAGACATAGTTTTTTGCCTTCCTTACTTTTAAGCTCTTAGCTTTTCGCTGTCAGCCTTTAGCTTTTGAGTTCTCTTTCTGGCTAATAGCTAAGGGCTATTGGCTAATGGCTTACTTCGCTTTCGCTCGGGCTGCCGCCTCTGTAACCACACGACGCGTCAAAACGCCAACGAGATGTTTCCGGTATTCCGCCGTGCCACGCATGTCGGTAATCGGTGTGGCAATTTGCTGCGCTAACACTGCTGCAGCCGCGATAGACTCGGCACTTACCGACTTACCCACGAGGGAATCTCCAGCCGCTTTCGCCAGGAGCGGGGTTGCGGCAACAGCACCCAGCCCGATACGAACTGCGGTGAACTTTCCGCCTTCCACTGTCACGGCAGCACCAACGCCAACGACGGCGATATCCATCTCGTTGCGAGGAATAAACCGTTGGTAACAATCAGAAGAATGGCCTTGCGGTGCAGCAATGCGGAATTCCACAAGGATCTCATCAGGCTGAAGGACGGTGCGTCCAGGAGCCGTCACCATCTGTTCAACCGGTACGGTTCGAGTGCCTCTAGCACTTGAAATGACACATTGAGCACCCAGTGCGATCAACGCTGGCGTGGTATCAGCAGCGGGCGAACCGTTACACACATTGCCGCCGACCGAGCAACGGCTCTGGATCTGGTCAGAGCCGATAAGCGCGGCCCCTTCAACGAGACCAGGATAATGCTGCTTGATGACGGCATCTTCAGTAATCCGTGCGCAACACACCGCAGCCCCGAGACGAAGCCCATCCTGCGGGCTAAAAGCAATCATCTGCAACTCAGCAATCGCTTTCAAGTCAACGATCTGTTCAGGCTTTCTCACTCCGGCGCGCATCTGAATAATCAGATCCGTGCCTCCGGCCAGCACTCGAGCCTTCTCGCCAGCGGTAGCAAGCAAACTCAGGGCCTGAGCCAGCGACTTTGGGGAGTCATACGTAATAGCGTGCAAAGTTCCCTCCTCTTCCTCGTGCGCCGGCTCGAAGCCGGGCGGGGTTATGAACTCTAGAATTTGTTCTGAACAAGAGCCAACTTGGCTAAAGAATTTTTGCTTTCCAGCTCCGCTCAGTGCGCGTCAGTTTATACCATCCCCACCGCTAATGCGCAACCAAAACGTTACAGTCAAAGATCGGTTCTCAACTTCGCAGAATCGGAGAAACGGAGACAGGGGGAATCGGGGAAAGGGAAACAATTCTTTTTTGCTCCGATTCGCCGATTCCCCGGTTCGCCGATTCTTTCTTCTTCATGCCCAAATCATATCGTCATCCAGCAGCGAAATACCGAACGCGCTCTTGCCAAGGAATTCTAAGGTCTCGTCGCTATCGAACGGATGATAGAGACCAGCACGCACGTCACGATAGTACCGCTCCAGCGGCAAGCGCTTGACATACGAAGCGCCACCGACGGCGCGGAGCGCAAGATCAACCACCTTGGTCGAATTCTCAATCGCCACCATGCGCGCCGCTACACTTTTGCGCGCCCAGGTGCGCGGGCTTTCTCGCTCGACTTCCGCTGCTGCTTTCCACATGACCGCTTGCGCACTTTCAATTAGGATGTCCATCTCCCCGACTTTATTGTAAACGCTGGGCAGATGACTCATCGGCTTCTTCATCGGAAACCGAGGCCGCTCACGCATGAACTCCACCACGAAATCACGTGCAGCAATGGCAATACCGATATAGACCGAGCCAATGGTAAAGGGCGCACGCAGGAAGCCATCCGTTACCCCGCCACGGGTGTAGATTGGCCGTTCGAGAATGACGCAGGACTCCGGCACGAAGGCATCTTTCAGCTCTGTGCTGTTCGAGGCCGAAGAGCGCATGCCCATCGTGTGCCAATCGTCTTTCACGATGAACCCTTGTGTGTCGCTGGGAATCAGGAAAGTAATAATCGTGGCTTTCTCGGAACCGTTGTCACAACACGCTTCGGTGAAATAGCGATCCAAGACAATACTTTGGGTGCTGAAAATCTTGCGCGCGTTGACGATCCAGCCACCATCCACACGTCGAGCCGTCGCTTTTGGACGCAGAACAGGCACCGCATTATCCGGTTCTGAGGCCGATCCGCCACAGATCAAGCGCTCGGCGGCAATTTTTCTCAGGAGGGCTTCCGTATGCGGTGCTTTGAAGCGATGCCACATGTCGATCGCCAAGCCCATGACATTAAAGTGCATGTTAATCGCCAAGGCCGTTGCGCCATCTCCCTGCGCTAGCCGCTCTTGCGCTTTAATGCGCTCCAACACGCTCGCCCCCATCCCGCCGAGTTCTTCAGGAATAGTGAGAATCGTATACCCGCTCTCCCGCAAACGGGCATAATTCTCACGGGGAAAAGTTGCGGTCTCATCATAATGCGCCGCGCGTGGTGCAAACTCATCCGCTAGCGTCGCCGCTAAATCAATAAACCGTTGCTCGCGTTCGGTATGAAACTGCTGCATGGGCCTTCCCTCCTCTTCAAGTCGCGCTCGTCGAACCAGTGGCTTCCCCTTCTACTCAGTGATGATGCACGACTCTCCAACCGAACCAGAGTGCTGTACCGAGGATAGCAATGAAACCAACAACCGCAACAAATTCAGACAGAGTCATACCGTATCTCCGATTAGCCGTTGAATCTTAAGATATTGCCGCCAACTCATGTAACCAATCCCTAGAGTAGCGACAATCCCCAGGCTTACCAAAAAAGACGAATCCCCACAGGCAAGCTTATCAGGATACCCAATGTGCTCCCGCCGAGTGCGACGCCAATAAGAACTAAGAAGCGCAACAGTTCCGTTTCCAGCTTAATCTTCTCTTTGGTTTCATCAGTCATAGCTCGCTCGGCTTTCTCTCGACTGGTAGAAGCCGATGCAGCATAGCAAAGCGGCGGCTGCTTTGACACGTGCTTTCCAACAACGCTATATAGACGCTTCACGGAAGGCGTCTCGGGGAAGCACGCCGCTAAGGAGGTGAGCCGTGTCAGATGGGGCATTAAGTGACCTGACCATCGTCGAATTGGCAGACATGGTGGCCGGACCGTTCTGTGCCAAAGTCATGGCCGATATGGGAGCTGAGGTCGTCAAAATCGAACGCCCGCGCACCGGGGACCTCGCGCGGCAACGCGGCCCATTCCCCAACAACGAGGCGCATCCCGACCACAGTGCGTTGTTCCTGTATCTCAATACTAATAAACGCGGCGTCACCCTTGATATTGCGACCCCTGAGGGCACTGGTCTCCTACGCGATCTGCTCACAAAGGCCGATATTTTTCTGGAGACGACATCGCCCGGCACACTCGCCGCAGCCGGTCTCGGCTACGACACGCTTCAGGAACTGAACCCTGGTCTGATCCAAGCCTCGATTTCGCCGTTCGGCCAAACTGGTCCATACAAAGAGTACAAAGCCTACGACCTGAACGCTTACCACTTCGGCGGGGTTGGCTATGAAACGCCTTTCAATCAAGTCACTGACCCAACCACACAGCCGCCGTTGAAAGCTGCCGGCGAGCAGGCCGACTTTCTCACCGGTTGGACGACGGCAGCCGCAATTATGAGCGCCGTCCACTGGCGTCATCTCACTGGGAAAGGGCAACATGTCGATATGGCGGCCATCGAAGCCGTCGCGCACATGATTCGCGCCAACTATCCATTTTACTTTGCCGAGTCGCCGGAAGGCCCGAACCGCGCACGGCTCTCGAAGCGACAAGAATGGGGCTTGCCCTGGGTGTGGCCGTGCCGTGATGGCAACGTGGCCATTCTGGCGATCACGGATAAACACTGGGATGCGTTGAAGGAACTGCTAGGCCGCCCGGCGTGGATGGACGAAGACCTGCTCAATACCCCACTTGGGCGTTTCATGCATGCCGATGTCATTAAGTCGCTGCTTGAAGTTTGGCTGCTCGAACATGACCGATCTGACATTTACCGGCGTGGCCAAGCGCTGCATTTACCCGTCTTCCCGGTCCAAAACCTCACTGAAGTTATGGCCACACAACATTTTCATGACCGCGCTTTCTTCCAGCCTCACGACATTCCCGGGGTTGGCTCGGTGCCGTTGCCCGGCCCTCCGTTCAAGATGTCGCTGACGCCGTGGAGCCTGCGTCGCCCCGCGCCACGGCTGGGGCAACATAATGCTGAGGTCTACAGCGCGTTAGGAGTGTCGCAACAGACGCTGAATAATCTTCAGGAACGTGGAGTGATCTAAACAGCTTTTAGCTCAGAAGAGGAAGAACGATGTCACGCTTACCATTAGAAGGTGTTCGCATCGCCGATTTCGGTTGGATTCTCGCCGTCCCTCAAGCTACCGCGTGGTTGGCCGTCATGGGCGCGGAAGTGATTAAGATCGAGTCGAAGCAGCGGCTCGACTTGATCCGCCTGCTCGGTCAGAGATCAGGCCATCCGTTGGACATCGACGGCTCCTGCTATTTCAACTCACTCAACTTCGGGAAAAAGAGCGTCACGCTCAACCTCAGCCACCCAAAGGGCGTAGAACTCGCCAAAGCATTGATCTTGCGCAGCGATATCGTGACCGAGAATTTTACTGTCGGCAACATGAACAAATGGGGATTGGGGTACGAAGACCTCAGCAAGATCAAACCCGACCTCATCATGTTATCTGGTACGCCGTTAGGTCAGTTTGGGTCGGAAAGCCAATGCGTCGGGTGGGGTCCGCACACCCAAGCCTACGCCGGGATGTGTCATCTCACCGGCTATCCCGACGGTCCGCCCAGCGGCTTGGGAGGGAATTGGCCGGACTTCATGATCGGCGTGGTGATGTCTTACGCGATCATGAGCGCCCTGCACTATCGCCGCCGCACTGGGAAGGGTCAATATATCGACCTCGCCATGGCAGAAGTGGTGATGAGTATGCTGCCGGAAGGGTTCGCCGACTACAACATGAACGGCAATGACCGTGGGCGGCGTGGCAATAGCGATGATGTCATGGTGCCGCATAACGTGTATCGCTGCGCTGGCAACGACCAATGGGCTGCCATCGCCGTCAACAGCGAATCCGAGTGGCAAGCGCTCTGCCAAATCGTCGGCCATCCAGAGTGGCTCAGCGATGCACGTTTCCACGACCGGGCCAGTCGCAAAGCCCATGAAACCGCGCTCGATGAACTCGTCGCCACCTGGACCAGTCAGCGCTCTCCGATTGAAGTGATGCACACACTCCAAGCCGCTGGAGTCGCGGCCACTCCGGTGTACAACACCGAGGCGCTATGCAATGATCCGCAGTTCCAGCATCGCGGCTATACTGTCTCGCTTGACCATCCGGTGACCGGCACCATTCCCGTCGCTGGCATCCCCGGGCTTTACGGTGCCGTCCCCAAAGAGGCGCTCCATTACACCTCGGCACCACGGCTCGGCCAACACAACGATGAGATACTCAGCGGCCTTCTGGGATTATCCTCCACAGAGATCGCTCGTCTGCAAGAAGAACAGGCGATTAGCTAGAAGAGGAATTTACAACGTAAGGAGCAGCATTTCATTTCATGACCACGACGCCACTCAACCAGCTCTTGGAGAAAATGTTCGCCGGAGATGCCCGCGCACTCGCCCGCCTCATGACGCTTGTCGAGCGTGACGGAGCCGATGTCGGCACCATTCTCCAAGCCATTTCCCCGAAACTCGGCAAGGCATTCACCATTGGCATCACCGGCCCTCCCGGTGCTGGGAAGTCCAGCCTCGTCGACCAACTAACGACCCTGCTCCGTAAGGCTGGAAAAACAGTAGGGATCATCGGCATTGATCCATCAAGCCCCTTCACCGGTGGCGCACTGCTCGGCGACCGCATTCGCATGACGCAGCATTTTCTCGACAAGGGCGTTTTTATCCGCAGTATGGCCACGCGCGGCAGCCACGGCGGTCTTTCGCGGGCAACGAAAGACGTGATCAAACTGATGGACGCTGCCGGACACGATTACGTGCTCGTCGAAACTGTCGGCGTCGGACAGACAGAACTCGACGTAATGGGTGCGACTGACACCGTGATTGTGGCTCTCGTACCCGAAGCTGGCGACGGCGTGCAAGTGATGAAAGCCGGGCTCATGGAGATTGCCGATATCTTCGTCGTCAACAAAGCGGATCGCGATGGCGCACCGCGCATGCAAACCGAGCTGGCACTGATGCTGGAACTGAAATACAGCGCCAGGCATCCCGAGCCGGGCGATCCGCCCATGTGGAAGATTCCCGTCCTGCCGACGCAAGCAGTCAACAACATTGGCATAAGAGAATTGTTCCAAGCCATTGAGGAACATCACCGCTTTCTGCAAGACACCGGTGAGCTTGTGCGCAAACGCAAGACTCGTCGCCGCGAAGAATTGCTGTCGCGTGTGGAATATGAAGCCCGCCGCCGCCTGACCACACGTGCGCAAACCGACCCCGCTCTGGCGCAACTGCTCGACGCCGTCAGCGAGGGTACAACCGATGCCTATTCGGCATCCATGCAGATTTTGGGGAGCGAAGTCTTTAGGACGGCTTGAGAATATTTTTCCTCTAGAAAGAAGTTCTGCGCTCAGTCGCTAGCGGAAGGCTGCTCCACCACGTGTGCAGCGCGGGCACCGGGTCCGTCCCGGCGCTCGACCAGCGTGTGCCGCTCAGGGTCGAGCACCAACGGCGGAGCCTCGGAATCGATCAGGTACTCGAACTCACGCCGAAACTCCTCAATCGACACCCCTGCCGTTGTGGCAAACTTCGCCAGCTCGTGGGAATTCTCGAAGTCATCCCGGCGCAAGCGAATCATGTAGCGACGCGCGATGCCGTAGCGCGTCGAGTGGACATCCAACAATCGCACCCGGGTCCGGCCATTGGTGGGATCAATCATTTCAGTGAAGGGGATCGGGATGAGCTGCCCAGCCTGCATGGAGATCATGACACCGTTGCCACCGGCCAGCAGGTACTTGGCCGCGCAGTAGCCGAGATCGCGCGTGTACTCCATGTCGTATGGGATGGGATCGGCACACCGCAACTCGTAGCCGATGTTCTTCGCCACGAGGGTCGCCTTGATGCCGAAGTGGCGGAGGCGCCGCGCCACCTGGGTCTTGAGAATCTCTCCGATGTTGACGTCGTCGATGTGGAGGTGCCCGTGCGCGTCGCGTTCAGCCTCATCCAACTGCGTCAAATCTGCGGCATTCAAACCAAGAACGAGACCTTCGGCGATCACCGCAACACCGTCGCGGCGGCCGTCGCTCAGGCGCTTGATAGCCGCGCCAGCAAGCGTGTCAACGATAGTCTTGAGTCTGATGGGACCATCAGAAAACTCCTCCGGAACCAGCGTCAAGGTTGCCCCAGCGGCCTTGCCGATCCCGAGCGCCAGATGACCGGCCTTTCGCCCCATGGCGACGACGTAATACCAGCGCGAAGTCGTTTTGGCATCAACCATCAAGTTCTTGACGATCTCGACGCCGTAGTGGCGTGCCGTCTGGAACCCGAAGGTATCGACGTAGGCGGGAAGATCGAGGTCGTTATCAATCGTCTTCGGGACATGGACGACGCGGATGCGACCGGCTGATTGCTCTTCGAGCTTCATAGCGGAATACGCCGTGTCGTCTCCGCCGATAGTGATGAGCTGCGAGACGTTCAGACGCAGGAGTGAGAGGACCGAGTTCTCGAGGTACTCGGATTTGACGGTGGGGTTCGCACGCGAGATACCGAGGTGAGATCCCCCGCGAAAGTGAATCCGACTGACACTATCAATCGTCAAGCTGGTGACGTGCTCCACATCACCCTGCATGATCCACTCGAAACCGTCACGAATCCCGACGACTTCGATGCCGTCAAGCTCCGCCCGAATCGTTGCTGCGGCGATAACGCTGTTGATGCCCGGTGCCGGACCTCCACCAACCAGAATCGCGAGTTTCTTTGGCTGAGTCATAGCTTGACCCTAAACTCATGGCTTCATATTACAAGTACACACTCGCCCAGGAGGGGCCACTGCGCAGGGAAGCCGTTTCCAGCTCACCCGCGCGGATGAAACTTTTTATGGACTTCGCGCAGGCGCTCGCTGGAAAGATGCGTGTAGATCTGAGTAGTGGCGATATCCACGTGGCCAAGCATCGCCTGTACGGCACGCAGGTCAGCACCACCATCGAGCAGATGGGTAGCAAAAGCATGGCGCATGGCGTGGGGATAGATGTGCCCGCCCTCCAGGCTTTGCAAGGCATAGCCCTTGAGCAGATGCCAAAAAGCTTGCCGCGTCATCGGCTTGCCGGCACGCGCCACGAACATGTAGGAGCTGGACCGCCCTTTGAGCAACTCGGGGCGTGCATTGTCGAGATAGGCTTGGATTTTCTCCCGCGCTTTCGTTCCCAGCGGCACGACACGCTCACGTCCACCTTTACCACGCACGCGCAGAAATCCGGCCTCAAGATTGACTTGTTTTACTTCGAGGTTGACGAGTTCAGAGACCCGCAAGCCAGTGGCGTAGAGCAGTTCCAACATCGCGCGATCACGCGCTCCGAGCGGTGTGGCCGCATCGGGCTTATCGAGCACGGCATCGACTTGCGCCCGTGTCGGAGCCTGCGGTAACGCACGCCCAATCTTGGGTAAAAGTAAATGCGCAGTCGGGTCGCCGCTAGGCAACGCCTCTTCTCGTTCTAAGAAACGATAGAAGTGACGTAGCGTAGTGAGTATCCGCGCTTGGCTGCGCGCAGACAGGCCACGTTCGCGCAAGGAGGCAAGAAACCCTACGATATGTCGCGTTCCCGCTTGGCAGACATCGTCCAGACCTTGCGTCACTGCATATGTACGCAATTCGCTCAAGTCGCGCCCGTAGGATCCGACGGTGTTTTCTGCCAGTCCTTTTTCCACCGTAATGTAGTCCAGAAACGCATCAACGCGAGCGTCACTGGGGGACGGCGCGGCGGCAGGGCGGCTTTTCATCACACTCTCGCTTCTTCTCCGTCAATACGTTTTCGCAGCGCCGCCTCTAAAGCGGAGGGGTCAGCGACTTGTCGCCCGTCGCGATCCGTGACGTAAAAGACATCCAGCACGTGATCCACGTTGGTGGTAATTTTCGCCAAGTGAATCTCCAAGTCGAGCTGAAACAGCGCGTAGGTAAGGGAGAACAGAAATCCCACTCGATCCGGGGCGATGACATCCACCAAGGTGTAGTAGGGGGAACTGTCGTTCTCGACCGTGACTTCGGTAGAAATCCGTGGATTACGTTTATTTAAGTACGAGCGTGTTTGTACGTTCTTGAGCATTTCCTCTATCGTTCGCTCGCCACGTAAGACTTCCCCCAAGCGGACATACACACGCGTCCACGTATCAGGGTCCATCACTACGTCACGCCGCTCTAAGTGCGAGAGGCGAAAAACGTCTAACGCGACACCGTCACGACTGGTCGAGATCCGTGCACTCACCACATTTAAGGCGTTTGCCGCCAGCGCACCTGTCAACATGGCGAACAATCCTGGCCGGTCGTCAGTCACAATTGTCAGCTCGCTGAATTCTCGCTCCGGCACATGGTGCAACGCGACACGATAGGGTTCGCCATCGCCTTCTTGCCTATGCCGAAACCGATGGACAAGCTGAAAGTGTGCTGGAACCGATTCTTCCGGCGTGGCCAAGAAATAATTATCCGGCATCGCCCGTAAAAACGCAGCGATGTCTTCAGCAGTTCCCACAGTGGCCAGACGCTCCGTGAGGCGCTCTTTGCAGCGTGCAATCCGCGCCTCGCGCTCTTCTTCGACCGACTCGCCAGTCTCAAACCGTTCCAGGGTTTGCCGGTATAACTCGTCGAGTAAACTGCCTTTCCACGGGTTCCAGACTTTTGGCCCGACGGACTTCATATCGGAAAAGGTCAGGATGTAGAGCTTGCTTAATAAGGTTGGTGAGCCAACGACGCTGGCAAAGTTGGCAATTACGGCATCATCGGAGAGATCGCGCCGCTGGGCGATATGCGACATGAACAGGTGGTGCAACACTAGCAAGTACCACTCGCGGGTATCATCAGGCGAGAGCTGCCAACGCGCCGCCGCAGCATGCACCATTTGCGCACCGCGCTCAGAATGTTCTCCGCCTAAGCCTTTTCCTACATCGTGAAAGAGCATCGACAAGAACAAAATCTCTGGCTTGTCAATTTCACGCATAACGTGAGTCAAAAGTGGCAGCTCAGTCTTATAGTCACCGTCACGGAGTCGCTCCATTTCCGCGACACCATGCAGCGTATGCTCATCGACAGTGAAAACGTGATAGAGATCACGCTGCGTACGCCAGCGCAAATGCGCAAATTCCGTCAGCAACCATTCCAGCACGCCAACTTCGTGCATTTCTCGTAGCGTCGAGGCAATACGTTGCTTCCAGCCTAAAATCGCGAAGAAGGCATCGCGCATAGCCGGCGAAGCAGCCAACTCCGGGGCAACATGCGCTATCGCCTCACGAATGGCTTGCCGCGCGTCAGCCCCCACACGCACACCGTGGCGCTGGGCATCATGGAAAACCGTGACGATATTTAGCGGATCACGGGTAAAAATTTCCGACTTGGTCACCACAAGCTCATCGTCCACGATCCGCACCCCTTCGCGAATCGCCCGCTCGCGCAACTTCCCAAACAGGCTGTACAAGCGCGGGGTCTCTTTGGCTTGGCAACGTTCAAGCATGAACTGAGCAAAGTTATGGAGGGTCGTAGCATGCCCATAATAGCAACGCATGAAGCTCGTCACGTCAGGAAACTGATAGGCACGCGCAAGTTGATCTTGATGCTCGAAGGTGAGGCAGTCGTTTTCGGCCTGCGCTAAGAGGTGTAAGCCGTTACGCACCTTCCAGACGAAGTCACGAGCGTCTTCAACCGCAGCCAGCAACGACGCCGAAATGATGCCTTTGGGAATGAGTTCGCGAAGATCACGCACCTTGTATTTGACTTTGGCGAGCCACCCGGCAGTGTGTAAATCCCGCAGTCCACCGAGACCTTCTTTCAAGTTGGGTTCGAGCATATAAATCGCACCACCATATTTCTGGTGGCGTTCGCGGCTTTCTTGTGCTTTCTCTTGGAAAAACCGCTCGACGTGCTTGCCAACAATCTCGCGTTGCATGGCAGTGACGAACTCTTGCCGCAACGTCTCCTCGCCACAGAGATAGCGATTATCGAGGAGCGAGGTTTTCACTGTCAGGTCTTGATTGGCAAGGCGTACGCACATAGGAACGTTGCGCACAGCCGGCGCAACGTCAAAACCCGCGTCCATTAGACTGTAGTAAATGGTCTCGTGGATAGTCTCGACATAAGGCGTAATTTTCCAGTGATGGAGAAACAGCAGGTCAATATCAGAGTAAAGGTTCAGCTCTCCGCGTCCGTAGCCACCCAGCGCAAACACCGCACACCGCTGGCGTAGTTGGGTGTAACGCCGTGCATACAAACGCGTGGCCGCCTCGAACAAATACGCAATCAGGTGGTCGATATATTGCGTATAGGCTGCAACCATGGCCGTACCGCTGGCACCGGCTTCGTGGAGTTGCGCTACCTCCGCTCGTACGCTGGCATGATACGTTTTACTGATATCACGCAGATTGAGGTTCGGGTTGGCTCCCGACTCCACATCCTCCGGCGGTAACGGCGGTAGCACGATCCGCGATGGAGCAGCGGATTCACTCATAGGTTGCCAGCCCTTCGCTGCGAACGCAGGAAGCGAGAAAGCCCCAGGAACAATCCCTCGGCGAGTGCATCTTGATACTGCGGGTCCGCGAGAAATTTCCCTTCATCGCGGTGGGTCAGGAAGGCAGTTTCTACCAAGACACATGGCATGTGAGCACCAACCAGCACATAGAACGGACCTTTTTTCACCCCGAGATTACGAACCGCCGGATATTTTTCCCGCGCCCGCGTCACCACAGCCGCTTGTAAATGCCGAGCAAGCTCGATCGAGTCTTCAGCCTTGCCGTTTTGAATCAGATCGCTCAACACGTAGGAGAGCCCATTTTTGCCGTCGCTTTTCACATTGCCGCGCCGCGCCCGCCCGGCGTTTTCGAGCGCAGCAAGTCGAATCGTCGCACGGTCGTTGGTATTATTCAAGTAATAAGTTTCCACGCCTTGCGTCTCGGCGCTCGAGCTGGCATTGGCATGAATAGACACGAATAAATCGGCACGTGCTCGATTCGCTCGCGCCACACGTTGTTCGAGTGGAATGTAGACATCGGACGAGCGTGTATACATGACTTTGACAGGAAGTCGTGTCGTTAATTTTTTTCCCAGCCGCTTACTGATGGCGAGGACGACGTTTTTTTCCAGTACCCGATCCTCACTCATGGCTCCGGGATCTTTGCCGCCGTGGCCTGGGTCGATCATGATGAGAAAAGGCGCAGTGCGGCGCGTGGACTTCGACTGGCGGACCGGTTTGCTCTTACCTGGGTTGTCCCGCGCCGGACTCAGTTCTGGCTTGTGTCGCGCTTGCGTCGGTACCGGCAGCGTCCGCACTACTGGTGCTGGAGGCACGGGACGCTTACTACGCCCCCGGATATCAAGAACGAGCCGGTACGGCCCATACAGCTCGAAGGTGTTGTAGCTCTTGATATTCTCGACTTCGAGGATGGCCTGCACGCTGGACACCGACGCTTGTTTCGTCTGGACATGTTTGAGAAACCCGTCGTGGACAGCGAGCATCTGCGGGGCACCCAAGCCAGCTTGCGCCGGAGAGAAATCGACCACCAGACGCGCCGGTGCGCCTTTCCGCAGGGCCGATCCTGCGGAAATCTTGTGTCGGACTTCTTCTGAGAACGTGAGAGTAACGCGGGTATATTCTGGTGCCGAGACGTACTCGACGCTTTGCAGAATCGCGGGAGGGGAAGTTCCGTCGGCGCGGGGAAAGGCTGGCGTAGGCCAGACAAGAACGCCGAGGAAACAAGCAACAAAGAATGACCAAAAACTGGGGAAGCCTAAAGAAGAGAGCCGTTTTCGTAAAGCATCCATCTCTTCACTCCTGATAATTCAAGCCTCACAACGCAGGCGTGCAACAACTCCGCGCCTGCTCCTCCTCATACCACCTCTATCAGGGGCCGAATGCCCGAGAGCGCCTCGCTTACGTGCCGAATTCCCACGAGGCAAGGTATTGCTTCTGCTCAGATGTTAGGCGATCACACTTGATACCCATACTGGCCAACTTGAGCGTGGCCACCTGCTCTTCAATGTCCTTTGGGACCAAGTGCACGCAGTGTGCAAGTTTACCACCATTCTCCGCCGCCCATCGTGCCGCCAGCGCTTGCGTGGCGAAACTCATATCCATCACCGAGGCCGGGTGCCCTTCAGCGGCCGCCAAGTTCACCAACCGCCCTTCGCCGAGAAGGTACACGCGTCGTCCGTTCGGTAAAAGATACCCATCCACGTTCGAGCGAATGTCTTTCTCAACGGCCTTGGCCAGCGCGGTCAACGCTTTCACGTCAATTTCGACATCGAAATGACCAGAGTTACAGAGAATCGCGCCGTCTTTCATCTGAAGAAAGTGCTCTTTGCGGATGACACTGGTATCGCCGGTCAGGGTGATAAAGAGGTCACCTTCGCGCACAGCCTCGCGCATTGGCATCACCCGGAACCCATCCATCGCAGCTTCGAGAGCACGAATTGGGTTGATCTCCGTGACAATGACCTGAGCGCCCATACCACGCGCTCGCATCGCAACGCCCTTGCCGCACCAGCCGTAACCAGCAATCACCACAGTCGCACCTGCCAAGAGAATACTCGTGGCACGTAGGATTCCATCAATAGTCGACTGCCCAGTGCCATAGCGATTGTCGAACAAATACTTGGTGTCTGCGTCATTGACTGCAACCACCGGCAACTTCAGGACGCCGTTTTTCTCCATGGAGCGCAAGCGAATGACTCCGGTGGTGGTTTCTTCCATGCTGGCACAGATGCGCTCGGTCTGTTTGGCATACGTAGGGTCGGTGTGCAGGAGAGAGACCAAGTCAGCGCCATCATCCAATGTCACCACTGGCTTTTGGTCCAACACCTGACGCAGATGCCGATAGTAAATTTTCTGGTCTTCTCCACGGATCGCGAAGGTAGGAATTCCTTCTTTCACCAGCGCCGCTGCCGAGTCGTCTTGAGTCGAGAGCGGATTCGAGGCACACAACATCACCTCGGCTCCACCCGCCTTGAAGGTGCGCATCAGGTTGGCAGTTTCTGCCGTGACATGCAGACACGCCGAAAGTTTCATCCCTTTCAGCGGCTGCGTCCGCGCGAAGATTTCCTGCACCTTGCGCAGCACCGGCATATGTTGTTCGGCCCAATCGACACGTTTTTTGCCGACGGCGGCAAGTTTTAGGTCTTTGACATCGCCACGTTGAGATCCCATACGTTCCTCATTCCCTCCGCACTCACGCCAAGCTCGCTGATCGTTTCAACGCATCGACGCGGTCAGTTCGTTCCCAAGTAAAAAATCCACCATGGGCCGGTCGGCCAAAATGGCCATACGAAGCCGTCAAGCGATAGATGGGGTTCTTCAGCCCCAACACGCGAATGATCTCAGCAGGGCGCAAGTCGAAATTCTCGCGCACCACATCGGCCAGTTTTTCATCCGGCAAGACGCCAGTGCCAAACGTATCCACCAACACGGACACCGGCTGCGCCATGCCAATCGCATAGGCCACTTGGACTTCGCAGCTACGCGCAAGCCCAGCGGCGACCAGATTCTTCGCAATGTAGCGAGCCATGTAGGCGGCAGAACGGTCAACTTTCGAGGGGTCTTTTCCTGAAAATGCCCCGCCACCATGACGTCCGTACCCGCCATAGGTATCAACAATAATCTTGCGCCCAGTAAGCCCGCAATCAGCATACGGCCCACCATGCACGAAGCGCCCAGTCGGGTTCACCAGAAAAACGGTCTTGCTGTCGAGGAATTCTGGCGGCACCACTTGCTTAATGATGTCTTCGATCACCGCTTCCTTGATAACCCCATGCTGCGCGTCGGGGTTGTGTTGCGTCGAAATCAGCACCGTATCTGCGCGCGACGGCCGGCCATCGCGATAGTGCACCGTGACTTGTGATTTGCTGTCAGGACGCAGGAACGGCATCTGTCCGCTTTTCCGTGCTTGCGTCAACGCTTCCATCAGGCGATGTGCGGTATAAATAGGAAAGGGCATAAATTCTTTGGTTTCGTCACAGGCAAAACCGAACATCATGCCTTGATCGCCTGCCCCTTGTTCTTTATGCAGCCCCTCCCCTTCGGTCACGCCTTGGGAGATATCGGGAGATTGCAAGCCAATGGCCGTGAGCACGGCGCAGGTTTCAGCGTCGAAGCCTAGCTCAGAGCTAGTGTAGCCAATGTCTCGCACCACTTCGCGTGCCAAGTCGGCGTAATTGATCTGCGCACTGGTCGTAATCTCGCCAGCGATCACCACCATTCCAGTTTTCACCAAGGTCTCACAGGCAACGCGGCTGTTGTTATCCTGTTGCAACGCCGCATCGAGGACAGCATCCGAAATCTGGTCACACATTTTATCAGGATGCCCTTCGGACACGGATTCCGAAGTAAACAAAAAGTCTTTTGCCGCCATACAACGCATCTCCTTATACTTACGCGGTTCTCGCCCAGGGGTAGAACGGCAGGCGCATCTAATAGAATCCCCCCCGCAGCGTCAAGGGGCAGAAAGGCCACTGCGGACGAGGGCAACCACGCCGTAATGCTGGGAAAAATCTGCTTACTCTTCGTAGAAACGATTCTCAATGACTTGGGTTAAAGCCGTCAGTGCGGCGTGCGCCTCGGCTCCGCTCACTTGAATATCCAACACGCTGCCACACGGTGCACCGAGGGTCATCAAGTCGAGCATACTCCGTCCGTTGACCGTGCGCCCATCCCAACTCACCTGCACTTCGGCATTCATGCCGCTCAACGCACGTACGAACGTCGCTGCCGCTCGGGCATGCAGCCCTTGGACATTCAGCAGCGTTAATTGAGCTGATAGGACGTGCTCATCACCTATATCCACGTGCATGCCTCAACGATGGATGTCGCGATGCCGCATCTGTACCTCATACCCCCACCCCCTCACCTGAGTTCCCAGTTCTTCGGCAATAGCCACCGAACGATGTCGCCCTCCCGTACACCCAATCGCAAGCGTGAGATAACTTTTCCCTTCGCGGAGGTACAGCGGCAGGGTGCTCTCTAACAACGTGCGGACAGCCGCAAGAAACTGGCGGGCTTCATCGCGTTGTAACACAAACTCCGCCACCGCTGGCTCCAAGCCAGTCGCGGCACGAAGCTGCTCCATAAAGAATGGGTTGGGCAGAAACCGCACATCAAACATGACATCAGCATCCGTCGGCACTCCGTATTTGAAGCCAAAGGATTCCACTGTCACGATCAGCGAGGCTTGCGGCGACGCCATCGAGAGCAACTGGCGCAGTTGGTCGCGCAATTCGTGTACCGTCCACGTCGAAGTGTCAATCACTTGGTCCGCCAGCTCGCGCAGCCACGTCAAACGCTCACGTTCGGTACGAATGCCGTGCTCGACACCCCCACCAGCAGCCATGGGATGGGGACGGCGGGTTTCGTTGAAACGACGAAAGAGCACTTCGTCTGCCGCCTCGAAATAGAACACTTCCACCCGCTGGCCACGAGTGCGCAGCTCTTTGAGCACGGTCGGATACTGGCCCAGGGACACCCGCTCACGCAAGTCGATACCCAAGGCAACACGCGAGATTGGCTCTGCACTCTTTTCGCACAATTCCAGAAAAGGCGGAATCAACGTGACCGGAAGATTGTCGATGCAATAGAATCCCAAATCTTCCAGCACGTGCATAGCCGTGCGTCGTCCCGATCCGGCAAGGCCGGTCACGACAATCACACGCATAGGTCGCGCCGGAGCAACAGGCGCTGGCAACACCTCAGAGTTTGGCATCTTCTTCACAAATAACGCGATGCAATTCGGCTTGCGTTTCCGCGTTCAATAAGCGCTCGCGAAAGGTTTTATCTTTCAAGAGCCGGGAGACTCGGGCCAGCGCCTTGAGGTGAATCCCGGCGGATTCTTCGGGAGCCACGAGCAGAAAGAAAATTTTCGTCAGCGCACCGTCAAGGGAATGACATTCCACGCCGTTCCGGCTACGCCCAAACGCGGCCACGACGCCCTTCAGCCCAGGCAATTTCCCGTGGGGAATAGCAATCCCTTCGCCGATGGCCGTAGTGCCGAGCCGTTCGCGATCCAGCAGGACCGAGACAAGGTGGTCCGCCTGAATCCCCGGGTGGTGCGTCGCAATATGCAGCGCAAGCTCACGCAAGACCTCGGTCTTCGTCCCGCTTTGTAACTCCGGAGCGATCAGTTCTTCTTTCAGAATATCGACCACACGCATAGCGAGAGACCCCTCTTGTTCATTGTCCGTGCCGCAACGCTACCCAACGCGCCTAGGACATCTGTTTTCGTTTCGCTGAAGGAAGAATATTCATGTTTTCCCGGTATTTCGCCACCGTGCGACGAGCAATCGTCACATCGCCACGAGACAGCGTCTTGGCAATTTCCTCGTCACTCAACGGATGGGCAGGATCTTCACTCTCAATCATTTCACGGACGCGCTCCTTGACGCTTTCTGCCGATACGTCCGGCCCGAGCCGTCCTTTCAAGCCAGTCGTGAAGAATTTCTTCAACGGATAAATACCACGCGGCGTGGCGATGTATTTGCCAGCAATCGTACGGCTCACCGTGGATTCATGGACCCCAACCTCTTCGGCGACATCGCGTAAGACCAGCGGACGCATGTGGGACACTCCGTAGGTGAGAAAATCTTGCTGAAATTTCACCAGACTCTGGGCGACGAGGAGTAACGTCCGCTGGCGCTGATGAATACTCTTGATGAGCCACGCCGCCGAGCGCAGTTTTTCCTGGACATAGTCTTTGGCTTCGCCTTCCTCCGACAACAGACGCCGATAGGAAGCACTGACCTTGAGACGTGGCAGTCCTTCTTCATTGAGCGTAACCACCCAATCCTCGCCCACCTTCTGGACGTACACATCCTCAGTAACGTAACGCACGTCGCCTTCGCCGAAATCACGCCCGGGTTTCGGCTCCAGCGAAGAGATCAGTTTGACGGCCTGGGTCACATCGTCGACGGTGACGGCCAAATCTTTGGCAAGGCGGTCAAAGCGACGAGTCTCCAGCGCCGGTAAATAATCGCGCACAATGCGCCCGGCGAGGGCAAGAATCGGATCGTTCACCGCAGGGTTTTCTAACCCTTGATGACGCAGTTGTATGAGCAGGCATTCAGATAAGTCGCGTGCCCCGACGCCGGAGGGATCACACTCGTGAATGATCTGCAACACACGTAAGACAGCCGCCTCGCTCGCTCTGACATTCGCCGCGATCTCGGCAAGCGGGTCCTGAAGATAGCCATCGACATCGAGATTCCCGATAATGACGGCAGCGATCCGCACGTCCTCTTCTGCCAGATCACGGAAACGCAATTGCCAGGCGAGGTGTTCGGTTAAAGATTCAGTCCGGTTGGGCTGGTTCTCGATGAGGTTTTGCCGCTCTTCGTCGGCATCGTCACTGCCCCATGCTGGCAGCGCTGGTGCGTCGTCAGTATAGGTCTCAAGATAGGAGCGCCAGTCGATGTCTTCGGGTGTGGAAACCTTCTCTGCGGCTTCGGAAAGCGGCGGCTCCTCACTCATGACCCCAGCTTCGGCAAGCGAGACTTCCTCTTCGCCTTGTTCAACGGTGAGCACTGGATTCTCCGCCAACTCTTCGTAGATCAAGGTATCGAGTTCAGTGCGCGGGAGCTGGAGAATCTTGATCGCCTGACGCAGTTGCGGCGTCATCACCAACCGCTGCGTCAATTTTTGCTGGAGCCTGATATCCAAAGCCATCGTCGATGCGCCTTCTCTCTACAAACGGAAGCGTTCGCCTAAGTAGACTTGTCTGGCTCGGGCGCTGGCAGTTAGCTCCTGTGGTGTCCCTTCTTCAAAAACTTGCCCGTCACTCAAAATATACGCCCGGTCGCAAATGGTCAGCGTCTCACGGACGTTGTGGTCGGTCACTAAGATACCGATACCACGGCTGCGCAATTGCAGCATGATTTCTTGGATATCCACCACCGAGAGCGGATCAATCCCAGCAAAAGGTTCATCCAACAACATAAAAAGCGGGTCCATCACCAAGGCGCGGGCAATCTCCGTGCGTCGCCGTTCACCACCAGACAGAGAATCCGCCCGATTTTTCGCCAACTGTTCAATCCGCAGCTCCCCAAGCAACCGGTCAGCACGTTGCCGTCGTTCAGCGGCAGACAGCGGCAAGGTTTCCAAGATCGCGAGTAGGTTTTCTTCTACCGTGAGTTTGCGAAACACCGAGGCTTCTTGCGGCAAATAGGTAACGCCTTTGCGCGCACGTTTGTACATCGGCAGCCGGGTCATGTCTTCACCATTGCAGGAGACCGTTCCTTGGTCTGGGCGAATGAGCCCAACGATAATCGAAAAGGTCGTCGTCTTCCCGGCACCGTTCGGCCCTAAAAGCCCGACGATTTCTCCTCCTTTGACATTGACGGAGACGTTCCTGAGCACGGAGCGTTTGCCATAGGCCTTGCTCAACCCCTCCCCGCGTAGCATCTGTTCTCCACTCACGGATTTTTCGACCCCTTCGAGTCTCCCTCTTTTTGCTCGGGACGAATCTCCATTTCTGCGCGTCGCTCGCCGCCACCGCCTTCAACAACACTACGCTTCTCATCAAGGTAGACAGTCACGCGCTCACCAGAGACCCAATTTCCTAGTTCTTGCACTCGCGCTTCACCACTTAAAGTCACCACCCGCTGCGCCTCATTAAAAACCGCTTTCTTCCCGGTGGCACGCCGGTTGCCGGAGGTAATATCCACGTTCCCTTCTGCCACGATTTCCTTGAGCCGTTGCTTGGAGGAGGCCGCACTGGGGCTTGGTGGAGCTGCTTCGGCGTTTTCCGCCCCGGCTTCGGCCTTGTTATTTGCTGGGGTTGCGTCTTCGTAGGTCACGGTCAACATGTCGCTTTTCATGGTGACATCACCCTGGACGGCAACGACAGCTCCACGATAAACTATGCGTTTTTTCTCGTAGAGAAATTCCAGGTCGCGCGAACTGATGCGGATAGGCTCGCGCCGGGAGGTCAGCGACAGCGACTCCGCCAAATTCGATTCCGACGGTTTTTTCTTTTCCGCGCCACCATCAACCGCCTTGTCCTCGGCGAGGACGGAGTGTCCCCAGACGAGACAACACCCCATCAATACGAGGACACCCACCCATTTCCGGTTGCTCTTCACCATTACCCCTCTCGTTTCATGACGGTCGTCCGTACATTGGCGGCCAGCGTGAGCCGTTTTGCTCCGACATCGACGGCATAGCCTTCCCCTTCAACCTCCACTCCATTCCCGCTCACGCGCACCGGTCCAGTAGAAGAGATCGTATTCAGCTCACTGTCGTACACCGCACTCGCCGTCGTGATGACGAAGCCGTCGAGTCGAACTTCAATCTCTCCCGACAACTCCATATGTGTCACTTCCTCGTCACCATCAAGGCGGACCTTCCCCTGCTGACACCGCAAGGAAATAACCTCACCCTCTTTCGGATAGAGACTCACTTCTGGGCCTTCGACCACGATCTCACCGTTCTCTTGTGAATACCGCGCCTGCCGTGCAGCAATCTCCCAGACTTTTCGTCCATCGCGAATTTTGGCGCGCCGGAAATTCTGCATCCGCTGTTCTGCCTCTGGAACGACGTCTTGCGCGAGGCGACGAATCTCCTCGTCATTCACTTTCTGGGCGCGGAGTGAGGACATCACGGTGTAACCCACCACCAATAGCGAGGCGGTGACGGCCAGTGCCAGAACGAAACGTAATTGTTCTCTACTCATTGCGGATTCCTATGGAGTTGCTCAAGATACCATCCACCCCACCCGGCGCAAAGAGCTATGGCGAGAAAAGGGTGACTTGGCCGTGCAACAAACAGCCACCAGAAAGCGAAGGGCTAGACCCTAGTGCCCCTTCACCAGAGCGTCAAGGGCGCACAAGGTCTGCAACAGAGCAGCCAGGTGCTCTAAAGGAAAAACGGTGGCGCTGTCGCTCAGCGCCCGGGGAGGATCTTCGTGGACTTCCATGAACAAGCCATCCACCCCCACGGCCATTGCAGCACGGGCGAGTGTGGGAATGAATTCCCGTTGCCCACCGGACATCCCACCTTGGCCGCCGGGTAATTGGACGCTGTGCGTAGCATCGAAGATCACCGGATAGCCACTCTGGGCCATGATCGGCAGGGAACGGAAGTCGGTCACCAGATTGTTGTAGCCAAAAGAACAGCCGCGCTCGGTCAGGCAGATGCGTTGATTCCCGGTGGAAGCCACTTTCTCAGCGGCATGGGCCATGTCCCAGGGCGCTAAGAATTGCCCTTTCTTGATATTCACTACCTTACCGCTGTGTCCAGCAGCGAGCAGCAAGTCCGTCTGCCGACAAAGAAAAGCCGGAATCTGTAACACGTCTACGACTTCGGCGGCAAGCGCGGCCTCGTCTGGCGCGTGTATATCGGTTAGCACCGGCACTCCTACTTCGCGTCTGACTTCGGCGAGAATATCCAGCCCTTCGTGCATTCCCAATCCGCGAAAAGAAGTACCGGAGGTCCGATTGGCTTTGTCATAAGAGGATTTGTAGATGAAAGGGACGCAGAGCTTTGCGGTCAGCCGTTGCAGAGACTCGGCATGCCGCAGCGCCGAGTCGCGGCTCTCGATAACACAAGAGCCAGCAATCAGCACAAAGGGCAAGCCACCACCACAGCGCAACGCACCGATGGCAATGGCCGCAGGAGACACCTCGCGCCACATTAACGATGTACTCCACCCGCCTGCCGCAGCATGCCTTCGCCAACTCCGGCCCGCCGTTGCAGTGCCGCAGCAATGAAGCCACGAAATAACGGATGGCAATCAAAAGGACGCGACTTGAACTCGGGATGAAATTGCACCCCCACGAACCAGGGATGGTCACGCAGCTCGACGATCTCGACCAACTTGCCATCGGGCGACACACCGCTGAAGAGCATCCCTTTCTCTGCAAACGTGTCCCGGTAGGCATTATTAAACTCATAGCGATGACGATGCCGCTCGGAGATCACAGCAGAGTGATAGAGTTCGGTGGCTCGACTCCCAGGCGCAAGCTGGCAGGGATATCCACCAAGCCGCATAGTGCCGCCTTTTTGCACAACGCCGCGCTGCTCGTCCATGAGCGCAATCACTGGATGCGGCGTCTCAGGGTCGACCTCGAAGGAGTTGGCACCGGCAAGCCCGCAGACGTTGCGCCCAAATTCGATCACTGCCATTTGCATACCGAAACAAATGCCAAAGAACGGAATCCCTTGTTCACGCGCATAGCGCACGGCAGCGATTTTCCCCTCAGTGCCGCGTGGTCCGAATCCCATGGGGACGAGCAGCCCATCAGCAGTCCGCACAGCCTCCGGTAACACTCCAGCTTCTAAACGTTCGGAATCAACGTGATCAACCTCCACGCGGCATTCATTGGCAAACCCGCCGTGTGCCAACGCTTCGTTGATGCTTTTGTAGGAGTCGATGAGATCGGCATACTTCCCGACCATAGCAATGCGCACGTGGTCGCGTGGATGGCGGAAGGTATGGACGATTTTTTCCCACTTGTGGAGATTGGGAGCACCCGTCCAGATGTTTAGACGCTCGACGATGCGGTCATCCAGTCCCTCTTCATGGAAGACAAGCGGGACTTCGTAGATGCACTCGACATCTTTGGCGGTAATGACATCCGCTTCATTCACGTTGCAGAAGAGAGCGATCTTGGCCTTCACTTTCGGATCGAGATAACGATCCGTGCGACACAGCAACAGGTCGGGCTGAATCCCCAAACTGGTGAGTTCCTTGACGCTATGTTGCGTCGGCTTGGTTTTCAGTTCACCAGCAGCGGCGATAAAAGGCACCAGCGTCAAATGCACGTAGAGCACGTGCTCGCGTCCCCAGTCCCAGCGAAATTGTCGCATCGCCTCGATAAACGGCAGGCTCTCAATATCGCCCACCGTGCCGCCAACTTCGCAGATCGCCACGTCAAATCCCTGCGCGGCATTCAAGATACGCTGTTTAATCTCGTCGGTAATATGCGGAATCACTTGCACCGTCCCGCCGAGATAACTGCCTTTCCGCTCCCGCGAGATAACAGCATCGTACACTTGGCCGGTAGTGAAGCTGTTCTTCCGGCTAAGATCGGTGGAGACATAACGTTCATAGTGACCGAGATCCAGATCAGTCTCCG
>SXGS01693446.1_pt1 | contig 30919 bp, 25 predicted proteins | sample 3174681 | NCBI WGS metagenome assembly SXGS01 (sample SAMN11356861, study PRJNA531348) | freshwater metagenome | isolation source: freshwater sample F1-80 | place: China: Fuxian Lake, Yuxi | collected 2017-12-25 | reverse complement strand
CGCGACGTGATTGGGTAACATTGTCGCAGGTGGATCATGCGGCGTTTGAGCCCAACACAGATTGGATTCCCGCAGATTCAGGGAGGCCAGCAGATTCGGATCACCTCACGTCACGCATTGGTTGTGATCAACAATTGAAACGGATTGGTATCCATTCCATCGACCAACTCGTAATAGCGCCATCGCTCAGCGGGGCCCCCGCATCAACCTAATTAATTCCGCGATGTCCGGTCGTCGGAGATTATTTAGACCCCGAATCTGTTGGCTTCCCTGAATCTGTGGGAAATCACGAATTGAAGATCAAGTCCAGGGAAGCAGACCTCCTGCAGGCCGGGCGCAATGTCCGGCAGGCCGACGCGCATGGCAACGTCCTGCGCGACGTGATTGGGTAACATTGTCGCAGGTGGATCATGCGGCGTTTGAGCCCAACACAGATTGGATTCCCGCAGATTCAGGGAGGCCAGCAGATTCGGATCACCTCACGTCACGCATTCGTTGTGATCAACAATTGAAACGGATTGGTATCCATTCCATCGACCAACTCGTAATAGCGCCATCGCTCAGCGGGGCCCCCGCATCAACCTAATTAGTTCCGCGATGTCCGGTCGTCGGAGATTATTTAGACCCCGAATCTGTTGGCTTCCCTGAATCTGCGGGAAATCACGAACTGAAGATCAAGTCCAGGGAAGCAGACCTCCTGCAGGCCGGGTGCAATGTCCGGCAGGCCGACGCGCATGGCAACGTCCTGCGCGACGTGATTGGGTAGCGTTGTCGCAGGTGGATCATGCGGCGTTTGAGCCCAACACAGATTGGATTCCCGCAGATTCAGGGAGGTCAGCAGACCACTATAACCCGTAAATAAATGGCGATGAAAAATGCAGGTTAGAACCCTCCAGGTTCTTGCCTCGAAATGACCAAACTCCAGCGCGGCCCGGCAGCACCGCCCTACCGAGTTTGTTTTTTCATCGGGCAGAGCATCCGCTCTGGGAAACCGTGTGTTGCGCCCGGCTCTTCCGGCTCTTGATTGCTTCCGGTTTCTTCTGGTCCCCCGAAGGATTCTTTGGTTCCATCACGCCCCATTCAACCGAATCATGAAAACCTTTCCGTTTGGGTTGCTTGTGTGGCTGGTTGCCTTTTGGGTCCAAGCGGCTTCGGGTCCGATCCGGGTGCTGTTTCTGGGGGAGGATTCCGCCTCGTCTCGCACCCATTGTCACATTTTGATGCGCGAGCTAGGGCGGGATGCCATCTGGTTTGATTTCGCGTCTGACTCCAGATGGCTTGCTCAAGATTGGGTGGCTCTCTTTGATTCCGTCTTGTTGGACGACAGTGCCGTCGGCGCCCCCGCCGTGCCTGCGGGAGTCCCAGCGGCCCGCGTGATGAAAGTTTCCTTCCCAGGCGAAGAGCGCCAGTGGGGTGAGAAGAGTTTTGTGGATAAGGTGCGAGTCCAGATTCTGAAATCGCTGCAGCCAGGACGTCAGCAATTATGGGAGGCTTTTCTGTCGCAACGGGATCCGGAGAAACGTCGGGCTGACCCGAACATTGCCAACTATGAGCGACGCGCCCAAGCCTTGACATTCCAGGAGCCGTTCAATGCGAAAGGAACTGAGGAGCGGACGCAGGTGCCTGTGGACTTTCGTCTACAGCTCTTCGCGAGTGAACCAGAGATTTCGAAGCCGATCGGCATGACCTGGGACGAGCGCGGCCGACTTTGGATCTGTGAGACCCGGGACTATCCTCACGCTGTTCGCCCTACCGGGGAAGGCAACGACACCATAAAGATCTGCGAAGACACGGATGGGGACGGTCGGGCCGACCGATACACTATCTTTGCGGACAAGCTCAACATTCCCACCAGTCTCGTCTTTGCGCGTGGGGGCGTCATTGTTGCACAACCGCCGCGTTTGCTGTTTCTCAAGGACACAGACGGGGACGATCGTGCGGACATTCGAGAGGTGATCATGGAGGGGTGGGGTATCGGTGACACCCATGCCCAAGCGAACAACTTGCACTACGGATATGACAACTGGCTTTACGGCTGTGTGGGTTACTCTGGATACAATGGCATGGTAGGTGGAGTGCGGAAGCAATTCGCCATGGGCACTTTCCGGTTCAAGCCCGACGGGTCGGCTCTCGAGTTCCTGCACCAGTTTTCGAACAACTCCTGGGGTCATGGCGCGAACGAGGCAGGGGATCAGTTCGGTGGCACGGCAAACGGGGCGCCCCTCTTCTACGGTGGGATCCCTGCGTCGCTCTTCCCATTGGGGACCCGCGGGATGACCGCCAACAAGATCAATGAGGAGGATCGCGCTCACACCATCACACCCAATTTTCGACAAGTGGATGTCTTTGGAGGATACACGGCGGCTGCGGGAAGCGCTTTTGTTTACTCAGATCAAATGCCTCCGAGGCTTCAAGGCATGGCGCTTGTTTGTGAGCCCACGATGAAGCTGATCGCTCTGATGGATGTTCGGCCTAAGGGAGCCGGCTACACAGCAAAAGATGCTTTCAATCTCGTGGCGAGCACGGACGAGTGGATGTCGCCGGTGTTTGCAGAGGTTGGACCCGATGGAGCTGTTTGGTTTGCGGATTGGCAGAACTATATTATTCAGCACAACCCGACACCCACCGTGGCACGGGCTGGTTACGATGCGAAGACCGGTGTGGGAGGGGCGCATGAGAATCCCCTTCGAGATTATGTTCGCGGGAGGGTTTACAGAGTGGTGTGGAATCAGTCCAAGAAGGCACCGCCATACCAACTCAAGGGAGCCTCGTCCCAGGACCTGGTCAAGGGTTTGTCTCATCCCAACCCGTTTTGGCGTCTTACCGCCCAGCGCCTGCTGGTCGAGGGGAAATACACGGCAGCTGGCGATGCGCTGAAACAGCAGGTGGTTGACAAGGAAGCGGGCATTCCTGCGGTGCATGCGCTTTGGACCTTGCACGGCCTGGGTCTTCTCGATGAAACCACCCACCGAACCGCTCTCCTATCCAAGAGTTCTTCGCTTCGAAGGAACGCAACTCGTGCCTTGGGCAACGACGATAAAGCCGCTGCGTTGTTCTTTAGCGCCGGCGTGATCACCGACCCCGATCTGGTCACGCGGTCCGCGGCGTTTTGCAAGCTCTCGGAGTTCCCTACGTCGAAAGAGGTGCAGACTTTGGTAACCAGCCTCGCCCGCAATCCTGTTCATCGGGCCGAGGATTGGCTCAATGAAGGGATCCGGCTGCTCTCGAAGAAGCATCACGCTGAACTCTACAAGGAAGGACCGAACCTCCTCCCCAACCCCGGTCTGGAGATTTTGACCGCCGAAGGGATGCCAGAAGGCTGGCAAAGGAGGGACTATGGGAATCGCCCGGCAAATAAAGGGGCGAAGTGGGAAGTGGTACGTGGAGCAGGGGTCGCTCATTCTGGTCAGTTCGCTGTTCGCTGCACCTCCGAGGCGGAGGCTGATACAAGTCACTACGCCGACGTCGTCCTGAAGCCCAACACCGACTATCGACTTGGCGGCTGGGTCAAAGGGAAAGGCCTACGTGGCAGAGTGAGCTTTAACGATCATATCAACCGTGTGGAGACAGAGCGAATGAGGAGCGATGGTGACTGGCAGTGGGTCGAGGCGGTTTATAACAGCGGCACCGCCACACGAGGCAGCATCAATATTCTCTACGTGGCTCGTGGAGAAGGATTCTTTGATGACGTCAAATTCTGCGAGCTTCAGCCGATGGACGACCCTGCGGCTCATGTCGTTGCTGGGGATCTGAAGCGAGGGGAGCATATCTTCTACAATCACACGGCTCGCTGCGTGCTCTGTCACTCGGTTAAAAGTGTGGGTAGCACAGTGGGACCCGCTCTCGATGGCCTCGCCACTCGCAAAGATGCGTCTTACATCCGAGAGAGCCTACTTGAACCTAGCAAAGTGTTGGCCCAAGGCTTCGAAGGCAGCGGGCTCTCTCCCATGCCGCCGATGGCGGATATCTTCAGCCCCCAAGAGTTGGAGGATATTCAGACCTTCCTCCAAACCTTGAAGTAATGGCCCGCCAATGGATAAGCTTTCTATGCTTCACTTCTGCGCTTCACTTGCAAACTCAGTTCTTTGGTTTCTGCGTTTACGGTGATCTTGCGTGCCTTAGGACGGTTGAACCAAGGAGAGCTGCCAAAAAATAATGGAGGTTCATAGAGGTAAACTCATAGGCAGTTGCTTTCCACGGCCCGTACCAAATTCTGATCGTTCTGGATGACTGCCGCAAGAAAGATGCCGCTCAGAGTCGGGAAACCTGCCGCGCGAATCCTCGGAGAAGCGTGATGGAGACCCGAATTCTGACCCCACGCCAACACAATGAACCTCAAGATGTCCGATGCCCCATCCATTGTGCAGCACGCCGATGAAGTACCGCCTGCCCGCCTCCTGGAAGAGTTCTTCCTTCAGGATGCCGGGCACGACCGGGTCACTTCGCTTTCTTTCGCGCGCCTGTGGATTTCGGCGCGCCGTCGGCACTTTCTCCTGTGACCGGGCCGACGAAGGGTGGTTTGTCGAACGTCACATCGGCGCTCACGCGCGGGTCCTCGACGCGTTTGAGTTCAGCGAGCAATTGCGCGCGCATCGTCGCCCGGACTTCCGCGAACTTGGGATTGGACGCGAGGTTCTTCACCTGATGCGGGTCGTTCTCCGTCGCGTACAATTCCTCCTCCGGCCGCTTGGCGAACGCGTAGTCAAAGAAGGCCCGCCCTTCGCTGTCCTCGCGGTGCGTCACGAGCCACGCCTTGGTCGGGCTGGAATCCATGTCGGCCAGTGTGATGCGCGTGTTCTCGGTCAACTGGGTCACGTTCGGGTCGTTGCCTTGGTTGAGGTTTTTCGGATCGCCCATCGGCCAGCGGTCAGGCTTGAAGTTGATGATATAGAGGAAGTCCTTGGTGCGCAGCGAACGTTGTGGATAACCCACGTAGCCTTCGCGTGCGTCCTCGACGTGCCGCTCGCGGCCGGTGATGACCCACGTGCGTGTCGGGTCCACCAGGCCGCTCGTGGTCGAGGCCAGCACGGGCACGAGGCTGCGCCCGGTCATCACGGCGGGCGGTTTCACGCCGCCGACTTCGAGGAACGTCGGCGCGAGGTCCATTAGATTCACGAAGTCGTCCACCACGCGCCCGCCCTTGACGCCGGGCCCGCGGATAGCGAGCGACACGCCTGTGCCAAAGTCATAGAGGTTGCATTTGCCGTGTGTGAAGCCGGGCGCGCCGTGGTCACCGCTCATCGCGATGATCGTGTTGTCGAGTTCACCCATAGCTTCAAGTTTCTTGAGGAACAGGCCGAGCGCGGCATCGAATGCTTGTGCTTCGCCGAAGTAATCGGCCAAGTCCTCGCGGATTTCCGGCACGTCGGGCAGGAACGTCGGCACCTTGCCCTTAAGGCGCTCGGGGTCGATGCCCCAGAGCGCCTTGCCCGAACCCTTCTCCCACTTGCGGTGCGTGTGCATCGGCCCGAACCAGTAACAGAAAGGCTGGCCGGGCGGGCGTTTGGCGAGGAAGGCGTCAAAGTTTCCCATCACCTCGTCGTAGAGTTCCTGCTTGGCGGCCGCGAGTGGTTTACCGGCGGCAACCAGCTTGGTGACGTTTTTGGAGAACTGATTGAACCGCCCGCCCGCGCTTGAGTAGTTGAACGCGTTCGTCCCGTAGGGTGCGTCGGCCGGCGTGCCGGGGCTCCACACCTTGTAGGTCTTGCCGATGTGATATCCGGACGCCCGCAACAGTTGCGGGTAGACGGGGATCTTGTCGTCCCAGTGTGCGCCTATCAGGATCGAGCCCAGGTGCGTTCGGAAGAAATACTGGCCCGAGAGCAGCGAACTGCGGCACGGCGTGCAGGACGGTGCGGTGACGTGCGCGTTCTTGAAGAGCACCCCCTCGCGCGCAAGTCGGTCAAAGTTCGGAGTTCGAATTACATCGTTCAACGTCCCTGGCCCGTCCACCTTTGAGTAGCAACTGGCAAAGCGACCCCAGTCGTCGGCGAATAGAAACAGGATATTTGGGCGTCTGGCCTCATCCGCGGCCATAGTCGCGCCTACCAGAGTGAACCAAAAGAGGATGGCAGCCAGAAGTGGGCGGCCCCGGCGGATTGTGAGCTTGGCAATCAATGGATAGGGGTTTGGCTTTTCAGGAGGCTCTTGATCATGACTCTTTCGGGGTGTTGTCGCAAGACTCTAGCCTTTCGTCTTCGCCAGAAACTCGTTGATTCCGGGTCGCCCAATATCGCCGCCGAATTTTCTCAGCTGCCGCATGTAGTCTTTGAGATCGGCCAGTCCAAGGTTCTCCATGAATTTCGCGGAACTGTAGGTCGCCATCCCCTCGGCCATCCACGAGTTGATGTGTTTGTCCGAGCTTCGTTTCTGTTTGGTATCGCAATGGGCCATTTGAAAATCTACTCAGAGGGAAGTCTGCTTCAGCTGGGCTGCGGCCGGCAGGTGTGGCAACGCATCCTCTCGGATCGTCAAATGCAAGACGCGCTTCCACAGATGCGGACAAAACACGTGAATGGTGCCGCGATCGATGACGGCGTCGAGATAGGAAACCTGGTGGTTGAACCACCCGTTCTTGAGCGGGTCTGGGGCGGTGGCACTGGCGAAAAGGAAGCGTGGTTCGCTCCACTGGCGGCCGCCGTCGCGCGACAGAGTCACCCAGATTTCCGACCGGTCGCGCATGCCGTCCATGGTTCCGGAAAGCCCGATGTATTTCGTGCCGGCGTGCCGGTTGTGGATGAACGCGATCAACGTCTTGCCATCGGAGAGGTGAAAGAGCATGGGCGGCGCGTCTGGATGAACTATCGGCGAGGGCAGGGGAGCCGGCCAGGTTCTACCGTCGTCGAAGCTTCGCGAGGTCCAGAGCCTGCCGGTGGGTGTGCGCGCCATGAAGAAGACCTCGTCGCCGCCCACCCAGATGGCCCGGCCTTCGTCCATGAGTTTCAACTCCGGCGCTTGCCAGCCTTCGGCACCCTTGCCGGGAAGGAGCGTCCAAGTCTTGCCCTGATTGTCGCTGCGCAGAAGATACTGCCGGGTTTCGAGCGGTTGTTTCGACCAGTCGGCTGCGTGTGAACCCAGGATCCACGCACCGCTTCCAGTTTCGCACATGCGCATGACCGACATACCAAGGAAGCCTGGATCGTTGACCGGCTTGATCAAGGTGACGTCACTCCACGAATGGCCATCGTCGTCCGACCACCGGAAGCCGATGGGCGTATTCTCGAACTTGCCCTTCTCACGGGTGTATTCGTTGGGGATCGGTTGAGTGCCGAAGGCGTAGATGCGCCCGCTGCCCCGCGGAATGAGCGGGATGAGTCCATGCTGGCTGTAATCGATCTTGAACGGAACGTTGGGGCCTCGCCAGGTCTTGCCGTCGTCGCTCGATCGATAGGCCAGCAAGTCGTTCACTTTCCCTGCGCCCGCCGCGTAGTGGTTGCCCTCAGGAAACATCAGCAGCAAGTCACCCTTGGGCGTTCGAACGGCGCGTGTTTCGAAGAGTCCCCGGACACCCTCCTTGGCCACGTGAACCACTTGCCCTTGGAGCGCTTCGTGGCGCAACAAACCAAGTTCTGCGTCGGCTACCAAACCTCGGGAGTCCTCAAGCGCGGGCGAACTTCACCATTCGGGATGATGATCTGGGATCGCCATTCCACCGCAGGGACTGTGGCGCGTGAGAAAGGAAGTCCCTTCTGAATGCTCCAGGCATCGTGTTTCGGATCATGGATGAGTGTGTTGCGTGGGAAGCCGGGATGATCGATGACGGGAGTGAAAGTGACGTTGGCGCCATCATCTCCGCTGAAGATGTGGAGCTTCCCTTGAATGTTTGAAGCTGGTGAAGGCGCGGCTACGGCGGCCCTCGGCAGATCCGCCAGCGTTTCCCAGCCCCGGCTTCGTGTGTAGCGGTAAGCGTCGCGGAGGTAGCTGCGCTGTGCCTTTCCATCAGGTCCAGCCGTCAGACTCACACCGCTGAAAAGATAAAATGCATCCGTCGCCGCACCCGCGACAGCTAGCATCCGACCCGGCCCCGGCCATGCAGGCGGCTCCCGCCAGCGCTGTTCGGTGGCGTCGAGATCCGGGGACCAGAAAGTATGCAGCGCCGTGGTGGAAGTCGGCGTCTCGATGCCTCCAGCGATGTAGATCGTGCGCCCCACGAGAGCGCCACAGGCATTGGCACAAGGTTTTGGCAAGGAGGGCAGGGGAGTGCTGTCGATACTCCCACCCCTCCACATCAAGCGAAAGCCCTCCGCATCCGGCAGTGACCGGAGCTGAGACCATTCAGCGGTAGATGCTGGGAGCATGAGTAGGCTGGACAGGAAGAATGTAAGTGACCGCGACGACAAAGAAGCGTTCATTGGACAGGGAGAACTTCTCAGCACGCCCGGAGCACGTCCACTGCATTTAGAATGCGATAGAAGAAGCGGCTGCAATCTTCGGGATTTCGAGCGCTCGGGTGGTCCGTCCGTCGCCATAGAAAAACGGATGCCGTCCGCGTGGTTTCCCGGACGGTGGCCCGATGCGAACGAATCCGTGCGCCGGGGCGTTTTTCCCTGTTCTAACCGTTCCCTCGATGCAACGATTCCGCGTGAACCAACGTCTCTCTGAGCGCATGAAACTATCGTTTCTGGCCATTTTTTCGCTGTTGGGTAGCTTTACGTTTGCGGCGACTGCCAAACCCAATGTCCTCTACATCCTCTGCGACGATCTGCGCCCCGAGGCCGTGGGTTGTTACCGCTCGAAGCACGTCAAGACCCCGCACATCGACGCACTTGCCAAGAGTGGCGTGCGGTTCGCAAACTCATGAGAAACTCCTTCACCCTTACCGTGTTCGGCTGCTTGTTAGTGCTCCCGCTCTTCCGGGCGGCAGCGGCGCCGAGTCGCCCGAACATCATCGTCATTCTCTCGGATGACATGGGGTTCTCGGACATCGGTTGTTATGGAGGGGAAATCCGGACGCCGAACTTGGACGCGCTCGCGAAGGGCGGGGTGCGCTTCACGCAATTCTACAACATGGCGCGATGCTGCCCCACGCGGGCGTCGCTACTCACCGGGTTGTATCCTCATCAGGCGGGCGTCGGGCACATGATGGAGGATCGCGAGCTGGAGGGTTATCGAGGCAGGCTTAACCAGAATTGCGTTACCGTCGCCGAGGCACTCAAGCCTGCGGGCTATCGCAGCTACGCCGTCGGGAAGTGGCACGTCACACCCGGCGAGTCGGCCCGGGCGTTGGCCTCGACGAACAACTGGCCGTTGCAGCGCGGATTTGATCGCCACTACGGCACGATTCACGGCGCGGGCAGTTTCTGGGACCCGAGTTCGCTCGTGCGCGACAACCAACTCATCACCGCCGCGAATGACCTCCAGTATCCGTCGAAGGATTATTATTACACCGACGCCATCAGCGACCACGCGGTGCGTTTCCTCCGCGATCACGTTAAGGGCCATGCGGCGCAGCCCTTCTTTCTCTACGTCGCCTACACCGCCGCGCACTGGCCAATGCATGCCAGGGAATCGGACATTGCGAAATACAAGGGACGTTACAGTGCCGGTTACGAGGCGATTCGCGCGGAGCGCTGGGCGAAACAGAAGCAGCTTGGCCTGGTGGACCCGAAATGGGAACCGTCGCGGCTCGTCGGAGACTGGAGCAAGGTGAAGGACCAGGCGTTCGAGGAGCACTGCATGGAAGTGTATGCGGCGATGGTGGATTGCATGGACCAGGGCATCGGGCGGGTCGTGGCGGAGTTGAAGACGCAGGGACAATTCGACAACACGTTCATCCTCTACCTTCATGACAACGGCGGCTGCGCGGAAAACGTCGGTCGCGGTACGAATGCCACCGTACGCGGCAACAAGCCCACGCTCCCGCCGATGGCTCCAGAGGATCAGCAATTCAGCAGCCAGCCGAAGCAGACGCGCGATGGCTGGCCGGTGCGCCAGGGTTATGGCGTGATGCCGGGCGGGCCGGACACCTACATCGCCTACGGACGCGAGTGGGCCAATGTGAGCAACACGCCCTTCCGCGAATACAAGCACTGGACGCACGAAGGCGGCATCAGCACGCCGCTCATTGCGCACTGGCCCGCGGGCATCGCCGCTTCGCGCCGTGACAAGCTCGAATCGAAACCGGCACATCTCATCGACATCATGGCTACCTGCATCGACTTGGCTGGTGCAACGTATCCGAAGGAGCGTGGCGGGGAGAAGATCAAGCCGATGGAAGGCGTGAGCCTGGGTCCACTGCTCGCCGGGAAATCCGTCGAGCGCGCGCAGCCGATTTTCTGGGAGCACGAAGGCAATCGTGCCGTGCGCGACGGCCGGTGGAAACTCGTAAGCAAGGAGAACCAGCCTTGGGAGCTTTACGACATGGAGAGCGACCGCACTGAACTCCACGACCTTGCCAATTCGGAGCCGTCGAAGGCCAGTGAACTCGCCGCCCAGTGGGACGCTTATGCCGCGCGCGCCAATGTGCTGCCGCTCGGTGCCTGGCGCGGCAAGGGCACCACCACGGCCGCCAACAATGTCTTGCGCAACGCCGCGAACAACACGAATCGGGTACAAGAGGTCCGCATCAAGAAAGACGACACCAGGGCGATCATCGGCACGGTCGAAAGCTTTGATCCCCGTTTCGATTTGCTAGTTCCCAAGAGTGCACAGCTCGAACAAATTGCCGATGGCTTCATCTGGACCGAAGGCGCGGTCTGGAACAAGCCCGGTCAGTATCTTCTCTTCTCCGATATTCCCAACAATGTCGTCATCCAATGGATAGAAGACCAAGGCACATCAGAGCATATCAAACCTTCCGGCTATACGGGTGAGCGACCCCGCGGTGGCAAAGCCGGCGATGAGCCGGGATCAAACGGGTTGGGCTTCGATACACAAGGCCGCCTGCTGCTCTGCCAGCACGGCGACCGTCGAGTTGTCCGGATTGAGAAGGACGGCACGAAAACCGTATTGGCGGATCGTTACCAGGGGAAGCGCCTCAACAGTCCAAACGATCTCACGATTCATCCAAACGGCGACATCTTCTTCACCGATCCGGCTTACGGCCTGGCTAAATGGGACACCAAGGAATTGGATTTCACAGGAGTCTTTCGCATCAGCGTCGGCGACGGCCAACTCCATCTGGTCTCGCGAGATCTTCGGCCAAATGGAATCGCCCTCTCACCGAACGGCAAGACGCTCTACGTGACCAGCGGCCGCAATTGGATGGCGTTCCCGGTCAACGAGGACGGATCCACCGGTGACGGCAGGGTCTTTGCGGACTCCAGCGAGTGGAACCTCACTCCGGCCAAAGGCGGAGGCATCGATGGCTTGAAGGTTGACGTACAAGGAAACCTCTTTGCCACGGGCCCGGGAGGGGTCTGCGTGATCGCTCCAGACGGAACATTGCTCGGTCGTTTTCTGACCGGAGACCGCACCGCGAACTTATGTTTTGGTGGTGAGGATGGACAAACGCTCTTCGTCTGCGTGAATCACCGCATCGGCAAGGTTCGGGTGACGACCAGGGGAATCGGATGGTAGTCGCTCGATTCCTCAGAGGTGCTAGGTGTGCGGATGAGAAATCCGTTTCGTTTTCAAAAGATGAGGGCAGCCCAGCACTTCCGGGCCTCGCGGGCGCTGGGCGGACGGGGCAAGCATTCATTCAACGGGCTCCGCCGTTCAGCCTGATGTATGGCGGCGTCATGACACAGGCGGGAATCTTCTCTTGACGGGTTTGATTGCGGACTCGTTGCCCTGTAAAATGAGGAAGAAACGTCAGGACAACACGCTTGGCATTTACCGTTCAAAGCGTAATCTCACCGTCAATGATGACGGTGCGAAAAACATTCCCACTCGGTCGCACTGCGACCTTGGTAATCGTCTTTTGCTTTCTGGCGTACGGCCTGCCGGCGAATGTCTTGTTCGCGGGTTCGTCACCCACGAATGCCGTCGCTGTCTGGCCTTTCACCCCGCCGGCCGACATCACACCTCCCCAGGTCCGGCACGTGGACCGGGTCACCAATGGGATCGATCAATTCATTCTGGCCGTACTGGAGGATAAAGGCCTTACGCTCGCGCCCGCAGCTTCTGCTCGCACTCTCGTCCGGAGGCTTTACTTCGATGTCATCGGCCTGCCTCCGTCGCCCGCCGAAGTGGACGCGTTCGTGAATGACTCCGATCCCAAGGCGTATGAGAAGCTCGTCGACAAGCTGCTGATGGATTCGCGCTACGGCGAGCGCTGGGCGCGTTTCTGGCTCGACCTGGCACGCTACGCCGACACCGCCGGCTACGAAGGGGATCCGGATCTGCCGCACGCCTGGCGCTATCGGGATTATGTCATCGACGCGTTCAACCAGGACAAGCCTTACGACCAATTTGTCCTCGAACAGATCGCGGGCGATGAAACGGAAGAGATCATGGGCGCAGGAGACCTTCCTAATCTGAAGCCGGAACCCACCGTTGCGCTGACGTTTCTGCGCCTGGCCCCGTTCACCGAACCGCGCGGTGATGCCACACGTCATGAAATGCTCAGCGAAATGACCGCGACGGTCAGTTCCGTCTTCCTCGGTCTCACCGTCGGCTGCGCCCAATGCCATAACCATAAGTACGACCGCATCCCGACAAAGGACTTCTATCGGATGAAAGCCTTTTTCTCGACGGTTCAGCTCGAACGCCCACTGCCGGGGGATATTTTCCAGATCGGCGGGCCGCTCCCCGCAGCGTTCTATCGCAAGGGTGAAAAGGAGTGGGCGACGAAGCTCAACGAGCAGCGCAACGCAGAGCTCAACGAGGCGCGCTCGCTTGTGGCCGCGTTGGACAAGATCGACGACGTTGGCAAAAAGTCGGATCCTAAGATTTTACTGACGCCGGAGCAACGCGCTCAGCGGGACATGGCGAAGGCGCGAGTTCGCCTTCTCGAACAGGATCTCAAACGCCTGCAACCCGTCGCCATGTCGCTGCGTCACTCTTACGGCCCGCCGTTCGAACCCGGTGTGCCGACGACGCACGTGCTCGATCGCGGCGAATGGGACAAGCCCGGCGAAGTCGTTGAACCCGGCTTTCCCAGCGTCATCACGGGTGAACAGGACCCGGCGCTGATCCGCCTGGATCCCTTCAAGCGTTGGCCGACCCGCAGCCGCCGCCTGGCGCTCGCCCAGTGGATTACGAGCACCAACAATCCGATGACGGCGCGGGTAATGGTCAATCGACTTTGGGATTGGCACTTCGGGCGGGGTCTCGTGGCCACTCCAAGCGATTTCGGTAAACTCAGTGGCGGCGCCTCGCATCCCGAGTTGATCGACTGGCTGGCGCGGCGTTTCGTGGATTCGAAGTGGAGCGTCAAGGCCATGCACCGGCTGATGCTGAACTCCGCCACCTATCGCCAATCGTCCCGGCATCTAGATCCCAAGGCTGAAACAACCGATCCAGAGAACACGCTCCTCTGGCATTTCCGTTCACGGCGCCTTGAAGCCGAGGCGGTGCGCGACGCCGTGCTCGCGGTCAGCGGACAATTGAACCCGGAACAATTTGGGCTTCCGATTTTCCCCCCGCTGCCCGAGGGGCTGGCCGAGGAGGTGAAATACGATAGTAGCAAGTGGGCCACTCAGGACGGTCCCGAAGGACGCAAGCGCAGCATCTACATCTATCAGCAACGCACAATGACCATGCCTTTCATGCAAACGTTTGACTCCGTGGTCTGCGATGCCTCTCGCGACCGGCGGCAGGCCTCGGTGACGCCCTTGCAGGCGCTGGCGATGTATAACGGACGCTTCGCCAACGAAAAAGCCACCGACTTTGCCACCCGCGTCCGCAAGGACTCCGGGGAGTCATCGGTGGCCCAGATCCAACTGACTTTCAAAACCGCGCTCGGTCGCGAGCCTGCAACCGAGGAAGCTGAACGAATGCAGGCGCTGATGAACTCGAGCGCGGCCGGCGGCGATGCGCTGGCCCGAGTTTGCCGCGTGTTGCTCAATGCCAACGAATTTGTCTATGTCGAATAATCCAGTTCAAGACTTGCTGTGGTCACGAGGTTCCGGCCCAAACCGCCGGGAATTTCTCGGGCGGATGTTTAATGGGTTCGGCGGGCTCGCACTCACGGGCCTCCTGGCACGCGAAGCCAGAGCGGCTTCGGCCAGCATCGATCCTCTCGCCCCCAAGACGCCTCCGTTTCCGCGGAAGGCCAAGAATTGCATCATGCTCTTCATGTGCGGCGGCGTCAGCCAGATGGATTCGTTCGAGTACAAGCCGAAGCTGAACGAGTTCCACGGCAAACGCATTCCGCACATTCCCAAGATCGCATCGGGCGAACTGCAAGGGCGCTTGACGTTTGCCCATCAATGCGTGGGGAGCCCGTTCAAGTTTCAGCAGTTTGGCCAGTCGGGCCGTTACATCTCCGAATTGTTTCCGAACCTCGCCCGGCATGTGGATGACCTCGCGTTCATTCACGGCATCCAGGTAGACAATCAGAATCACGGTCCCGCCACGCTGCACGTCACGACCGGCAGCCAGTTTCCGGGCAGCCCTTCGGTCGGTTCCTGGGTGCAATATGGGCTCGGAAGCGCGAACCAGAATCTGCCGGGCTACGTCGTCATTCAGGATCCGCGCGGTGCGCCCACCAATGGCGCGGCGGTCTGGAGCAATGGCTATTTGCCCGCGGCTTACCAAGGCACCTTCCTACGTCCCTCCGGCACGCCGATCGTGGATCTCGACCGGCCGACAGGTGTGACCGCCGCACAGCAGCGACAGGAATTCGACGCGCTCGCCTGGCTCAACCGCAGGCACCTCGGTGGCGCCGGCAACGACAGTGAACTCGAGGCCCGCATCAGCGCCTACGAGTTGGCCTTTCGCATGCAGACGGCCGCACCCGAACTCGTCGATCTCTCCGGTGAAACGGAAGAGACCAAGACCCTCTACGGTCTCAACGATCCGAAGACGGCCGGCTTTGGACGCCAATGCCTGCTGGCCCGCCGCCTCGTCGAGCGGGGCGTGCGCCACACGCTGCTCCTGCACGGCGTGCAGATCGGCAAGGACAGTTGGGATGACCACGGCAATGTGAAAGACGGCATGATCAAACACAGTCGCGAAGTGGATTTACCCGTGGCCGGACTGCTGGCCGACCTCAAGCAGCGCGGGTTGCTCGACGAGACCCTCGTCGTCTGGGCCTCCGAGATGGGACGCACGTCGTTTGTCAACGGGAGTATCAGCGACAAAGTCGGACGCGACCATAACGGCCACGCGCTCTGCATGTGGATGGCGGGCGGCGACGTCAAAGGCGGCGCCACCGCTGGTGCGACCGACGACTTCAGCCTCTGTGCGGCGGACGAACCGATCCACATCCGTGACGTCCATGGAACCCTCCTCAACCTTCTGGGTCTCGACGAAGAGAACCTGACCTACCATTACGCCGGTCGCATTCGTCGGCTCACCGACATTCAGGGCAACCTGCTCAAACAGATCATTGCGTGACCAAAAGCCCAAGCACTGGTTCGTCGAATGGGTACGGGATCTGGGCGGTAGAAAAAGGGCCTTGGGCTGCGGGAAGTCGCGGCCTGCGGTGGGATGGATCATTCGCACGCAGCGGCAACCATTTCTCGATAGATCATCTGTTACACAAACATCAGGAGTATAATCACGAGAAGCAGGTTGAGTGTTTCAGCGTCGGCCTGAACCAATCACGGCTGTGTCTCGACGGCGACGATGGCCCAGGAAATAGGGCCGAGTTTTGCGGCAACGAACGGCGGTTCCAGCGGCGTTAATCGCCCCCGACTTGGGTCGAATCGAAACTAATCGACTCGATTTGCGCCCGTATGCGCCACATAAACTGACTGATTCTCTGAATCAATCGCGATTCCATGAGCGTTGTCGGCGGTCGCCACGGATTGAACGGGAACGTCCGATAGACGCCCGTCGGATGCGACACGATGGACTGTCACGTTGTCACTGACATAGTAGGCGGTCAGCAGGAACTTACCGCTTCGGTCAGTGACCAAAAACGCCGGATCCTCACCCCCCATGGACGACCCATCCCAAATGTCGGCAACTTGAAGATGCGCCGTTGCGCCCGTAATTCGGTGTCTTTTCCGATGAATGCATCTAAAGTTGTGGCATGTATCTCACTCGCTTCTGGCTGGTCCCAGCGTTCGTTTTGTCTCTGATTACAACGACCGCAAAATTTACCTGCGCGGCCTCGCCCAAGGTCGAAGTTCTCAATCTGCGTCGCGCCTTCCATAACGGTGAACACAATGCATTCACCGACCTCTGCCGATTTGGCGGGAACCTCTACCTCACATTTCGAACTTGTCCCGACGGCCATATGGTTCATCCCACCGCGTCGATTATGATCCTGCGCAGCAGCGATGGCCAGGAATGGGACTTGGTTCATCGATTTCATGTGGATCTGAGGGATACTCGCGACCCTCATTTCCTCGTCTTCAGGGAGCGACTGTTTGTCTATACGGGAACTTGGTACAGCGGAAAAACCACGATCCCGGTTTCCGACTACGACATGAATAAACATCTTGGCTATGCCGCATGGTCCGCTGATGGAACGGCGTGGAATAGCCCGGTCATGATGGAAGGGACATTTGGCCATTACATTTGGCGAGCGGCAACCTTTGGAGACAAAGCCTTCCTTTGTGGCCGTCGCAAACCCGCATTCGAAATCACGGCTCGGGGGGAACCGGCCAATGTCGAATCACTCATGTTGGAGAGCGACGACGGGTTGATCTGGCGTAAACGGGCCGTGTTTCAAGAAACCGCTGGGGATGAAACGGCATTTCTGTTTGAGGCCAACGGTGATGTCGTCGGTATTGGGCGACACGGCACGGGGAAGGCAGCGGAACTGCTTCGCTCCAAACCTCCCTACGTGACCTGGGAACGAAAAAGCCTGGAGCATCGAATCGGAGGTCCGTTGGTCGCAAAATGGGGAGGTCACTACTTGGTGGCCGGCCGCAAAACGACTCCCGAGAAAGGTCCTAAGACAACGTTTTGGTGGTTGATCGAAGAGCGTCTCGAAGAGTTTGCCGAACTGCCGAGTGGTGGTGACAACTCGTACCCGGGATTCGTGGAACTCAGCGCGGGTCGAGCCTTGATCTCATACTACTCCAGCCATGAACGAGGGACCGATGGAAAAGCCATTACCGCGATTTACCTCGCGGAATTGGTTATCCGGGAGCCGTAGGATTTGTCCACTCTTCGGCAACGCAAATCACTCAGCGAGTGTATCATTCAATCGGGAGCCTATTCTGCCGCCTTCGGAATGGCGGTGAAAGTCACGTCTCGGGAGGGCATGGTGAACGTGAAGGACCGCTTGTGGGGATGGGCAATGTCGATCCTCTGGTCGGTGGTCCAGTAGAGGAAGCGGTTTGGGCCGCTGGCGACATCGGCATCGGCGGTGACGGTCACGGGGTCGCCGGGCTGCGGTACTGTCCGAAAACTCGAACGAGATTGATTCCATGCGGCTTCTCGATAGTCCTCATTGAGCTGGCCACCCAGTCGTGACCGACACTTTATTGGGTCGCTTTCTGGAAGCGGAATTAATTCCGCCACGTTTGTGTTTTCGGACAGTACGGGGTCGTATGCAGTCGTGGCAACGAGTCGAAACGATTGCAGATTACGCAATTGAATACCTTTACCTTACTGGCTTGTTCAGGAGCTCTTCAATGGTACCGACGTCCTTGCGGACTTCACGATGCGGATCGACAAGGCACTGTGGATCACGTACGAGTTTCCCTGACAACTGGATATCATCTCATGATCCGCCATCACCTTGTTTTGTTCGTTGTTCTGCTCGCCACGGTGGCAATCGGCCAGGAGACTGTTCTGGTACCGGTCGGTGAGCGGCAATTGTTCTTGGACGACCATGGCATTGCGAAGATCGACGGTCTCCAGAGGACGATGCATCAGCCGAAGAAACGCGGGGCCGTCATTGAGCCGGATCAACCGTGGGAGAAGGCGTTGCAAACTCGCTCTGCACCTGCCTGGGACGAAGCAGCAAGACGATACAAGTCTCTACGCCTGGTGGACCGAATAACTGACTTGCATGCACAGCCATCCCACAGCCCATTGAAATCAATGAGTATGGACCGAAAGCCCGAAGGACTGCGGCGCTTGCACACTACCGCTCCGGAGAGTCCGCCAACCAAGGCCCACTTGTGAACCCACGACAACCATGAAGAATCCCACCCGCTCATATCCCATACTTCTATTCACCGCACTATCGCTTTGCGCAGTCCAACCACTCGATGTGCTGGCTGAACGCCTGGTGCTCGTCGCAGGAGGCGGCACCAGCACGGCAGAAGGGGTCAAAGCCAGCGATGCCAAGCTCGATACGCCATTCGGTGTGGATTTCGATAAGGCCGGCAATCTCTACTTCGTGGAATTGAACGGACACCGCGTCTGCCGGGTGGACTCTCGCGGCATTTTCACGGTCGTCGCGGGCAATGGAATCAAGGGGGACGTAGGTGACGGCGGTCCGGCGCGGAGCGCCCAGTTCAATGGCATGCACAATCTTGCCATCGCGCTCAATGACGACATTTTTGTGTCGGACACCTGGAATAACCGCGTGCGCAAGATCGAGGCGAGAACGGGTCGGATCTCGACCGTCGCTGGAACCGGGGAGCGAGGGTTTAGCGGCGATGGTGGCCTGGCTACGAAGGCGAAGTTTGGGAATATCTACTGCGTCTCGCTCGATCCAACGGGAGAGCACCTGTTTCTCGCAGACCTCGACAATCGCCGCATCCGCGCAATCCACCTGAAAACAGGGATCGTCAAAACGGTCGCGGGGAACGGTGAAAAAGGTGTACCGAAGGATGGCGCCGACGCGGTGAACGCGCCGTTGGTGGATCCGCGGGCTGTCGCCGCCAATGCTGCGGGCGAGGTCTTTATCTTGGAACGGAGTGGCAATGCCCTGCGCGTCGTGGACCGCGGAGGGAGGATCCGCACAGTTGCAGGCACCGGTGCAAAAGGTGCTAGCGGCGACGGCGGCGATGCGCGGATGGCCACCCTCAATGGGCCGAAGCATCTGTGCTTCGATCTCCAAGGAAATGTGATCATCGCCGACGCCGAGAGCCACATCATTCGCAAGTACCTCCCACGTGAGGGCAGGATCGTCCGCGTTGCCGGCAACGGCACAAAAGGAATGAATGGACTGAACGGCCCGCCGGAAGAGGCTGAATTGAGTCAACCGCACGGCGTCTATGTGCATCGCGACGGCACGCTCTATATCGCTGATAGCAGTAACGGTCGCGTGTTAAAAATCGTCCAATGAAGTGATCTCACCGGTGAGACCGCGTTTAGGACGCTAAGGGACGGGTCGTTTATTGGTAAGTGGCTTCTATAACATGGGGCCTTCCAAGGCGTTTGCCGATCTCGGATAAGCGAATCTGGTCGGTATAATAGAGCTGCAAATGACTCTTGATCTGGTCCCACAGCCATCCCACAGGAGAATTGGACAGGATGAACAGGATTGACAGAATGCCCAATAGAACCAGGGCAATCTCAATCCTGTAAATCCTGTAAATCCTGTCGAAAAACCTTAACGTCCGTCGGTCTCCTGTTCGCTCAATTCCTCGAAGCAATCGCTATTGATGCTCCGCGAAAAGGTTCTATTTCTCCGACGACTGCTTGCTGGAGATGGCGAAAATGAGGAAGGCAATCGCAGCCAGACAGGCTCCGATGGCGACAGACACTGCGGCAGTCCAGCCCCAGGTGGCGGCCAGAATGGGTGTTATCATTGGGGAGAAAATACCGCCGATGTTGCCGCCGGTGTTAAATATGGCTCCTGCACTGCCGCCGCGCCGGCCTCCTGACTCGACGGCCATCGCCCACATTGGCCCTTCGACAAGTCCCATGGCCAACCACGCCAGCGCCAGACAGGCGACGACCAGACTCTGCTGGCTCACCGAGAGTCCCACGCTGAGAATGATCGCCGCACTGACCAGTCCGGAGATGGCCACCAGCAATCGTGACCGGGCCAGGCCTGAGCCGGTACTCCGCTCCAGCCAGTCCGCTAGAAATCCGCCGGAAAACATGCCGACAGCGGTCGCTACGTACAACAGGGTCGCATACAGCCGGCTTGTATGCGTGTCCAGGTGCATCACGTTGTCGAAGTACCTGTGGCCCCAGTAGACGAACAAATTTTGATAGTAACCGATGAAGGCGTAGGCGGCAGTGAGGAAGAGGACCCTGCGATTGAGCAGCAGATGCAGCCACGGGACGTCCGGTTCGCCAGTAACTGCTGAAGCCATCCCCGAACTCTGCAACCTGCGGGTGGCAACGATCCAAACGACGGCCAGGGCCGCAGTGACGCCACCCATAAAGACAAAGGTTCCGGGCCAGTTGAACCTATCCATCAGATAGCCGCAGGCGAAAGGCGTCACGGCACTGCCGATCAAAGCCATTCCTATGACAAGTCCGTTCACTTCCGCCTGACGCGTTGGCGGCACCGTGACTGCCACCATTCGCCCGGAGGCAGGATAGATCGGCGCGGTGCATATGCCCATCAGTGCCCGCGTGACGATCAGTCCGGCAAACAGGCCGCTCGCTGGAAGAAGAAAATGTCCGATCGCACCCGTCATGGCGGTGAAAAAAGCCGTGCCGACCCCCATAATTATGAGAGCTTTTCGAGGACCCGCACGGTCAGTTAGCCAACCGCCTGGCAACATGAAAACCGTGTAGGCGATCAGCAATGCAGAGTAAGTGGCACCCATCTCGGTTTCGCTCAACACCCCACCGGGAATGATCTTTCCAGCACCTGCCTCCGCCATGCTGGTGCGATTGAAATAACTCATGAAACTGAAGGCCATGAGCAAGCCGACGATGCCCCACGGCAATCGCGTAGCAGGCGCCGTTTCCGGGCTGTGAAATTCGGCCCCGGATTCGTTGTTCATTTCACTCCCTTCCGATTGTAGGGACGGATCAAATGAACCTCATCGCGGTTCAGTTCAAGGCCAAAGCCGGGGGTCGTGGGAAGCTGGATGTAACCCCGCTCGGGCAGCGGTTCGCTTTTGAACATCTTGCCAAAGTTCGCCTCAATCTGATCCGCTCTATCGCTCATCATCATGAACTCGGCCAGGCGGATATGATCGAAGGCCATCGCCATGTAGTAACCGTAAACCCCGCAGCCGTGCGGGACCAAGGCCACCGATTGGGCAGCGGCGAGAGTGACGATTTTTGAAAACTCGGTGGGCCCACCCATCCACATGACGTCCGGCTGCAGCAACTGGACACCGGCGTCGATCAACTGCTGGTAGCCGAATTGGGTGTACTCGTGTTCGCCCGTGGCAAACGTCGCGCAGCCGTTCATGCTTTGAAACCTCCGTCCCAGCGTCGCATGACCCGCGTAATCATCCGGCATCAAGGGCTCTTCGATCCACGTCAGGTCGAAGGGCTTCAGCCGGTGAGCAAGGTCGGCGGTGTATTCCACATCGAGAGCCATGTAGCAATCGAGCATCAATGGGAATTCCGAGCCGACTTTCCTCCGCCATTTTTCGATGAACGCGACGTTGGATTTCATTCCTGCGTGGCCCGCCGATGGACCGTAGGGAAGCGGAAGCTTGGCACCATGAAACCCAAGGTCTTTTGCGATGTCAGGACGCGATGTCGTGGCATAAACCGGAATGCGCTCCTTGGTTCGCCCACCCATCAGGTTGTACACTGGCTCACCGACGGTCTTTCCGTAAAGGTCCCACAATGCGAGATCGATGGCGCTGATGGCATGCAGGGCCAGTCCCTTGCGTCCATAGTGGATCGAGGCCCGGAACATTTGGTCCCAGATATGGGTTCGGTCGCAGGCCGACTGCCCCTCCACGAAAAGAGCCAGGTGTTTTTCGATGATGAAGGCCGCAGCCTCTCCTCCGGTGCTGAGACCGATGCCCACGAGACCGTTCTCGTCCTCAATTTCCACGATGACCGAAGGTACATTGGCCACCCCCCAGGATTTCCGGGAACCCGAATACTTGGGAAACCGAGACATGGGGTTGGCGATGGGCGGATGCGTTATCTCATGATCCCAGCTTCCGTCCGCGGTGGATTGTCCCAGGATCCAATGAGTCTCTGGAGTGTCATGCACGTCGCTGGCGCCGTAGCCATCCGCCCTTGAGACAAGCGCGCGGATCTCCTTTATCTTAGGCCCGCCACGATAGGGTTTGAGGTCACTGAAGGGTGTTGGTTCGAGAAGCATTGGATGGTCTTTGTTCTTTATGGAGGAGGCCGCCGCCCTCTGCGCGATACCGCAGGACTGCGCCCTGTCCGATATTACCATTGAGTGCGGCCGCGGTCACGATGATTGCCTGGTCCTTAAAGCGGTTCATCATAGGCCATCCATACGGAATGTTACGGATCGTTGTTTTCCACGTAGAGAGTTTTCTCGTCCGGGGAAAAGGCGATTCCGTTGGGCCACCTGATCTGGTCGGTGAGCAAGGTGACTTCGCCATCGGGTTGGACTCGATACACGCACTGGAAGCCGAGTTCCTTCTTCGGGTCATTGAGACTTTTCTCCAGACCATAAGGCGGGTCGGTGAAATACAGGTCGCCGTTTGGAATGCAGTACAGACGCATGAGAGGAACCGGGCATTCATAGATGTGACATTTATTGATAAGCAACTCAACGGGCCAGCCGATAGTTGGCCTCACAGTAACTGGTTCCAAAATTGGATCACCATCGACCAAAATGCCAAATCCATAAGTCGCTGATTTGTCGCGTGCTGCATTTGAGTAACTGGGAAGCACTTGCTTTTTCAGGGATAAGCGATTGCTTTTGTCGCTCCGCGAAACCGTAGCAGAGCGAAGTTTGCCGTTACAAGAAGGCGGCCCGGCGGACTTTCTGACACCCACAGTGGACGAACTGTGGTCAAATCGGCGACAACACGCAAACATACGCCTTCACCCGATATGGGGGGCGACTGCACGTGGCCACCTGGCGCAGCGGGCGCGTGTACCGTTTTGAGGATGTGGGCAGCTGGACGGACATCGGTCGCCTTGGCGAAGAATTAGAAGTCATGGGAATGATGGTCCACAATGGCCGTTTCATTGGCGGTACCCTGCCGTTGGCGCAGGTCCATGCCTATGATGGCAATGGCAAGTGGTCGCTGTGGCAGCGTCTTGATTTCACGCCGGACGTCGATTATCGGCGAGCCTGGACCATGGCTGAGCATGCCGGCGAGGTGTATTGCAGCACGCTGCCTTCCGGCAAAGTCTGGGCCGCACGACATGGTCGTCAGGTCTCTTGGGATCACACCATGCCCCCGGGCTGGCACCACATCGCCGCTGTGAAGACTGATGGACGCCTAGCCCTGCATGTCGATGGAAAGCAAGTCGCCGAAAGTACCGGCTTTGATCTTTCCTCGTGGAATCTCGAGAGCGATGCGCCCTTGCGCCTCGGCAGCGGCATGAACGGTCCCTTCAATGGTCAGCTTGCCGACCTGCAGATCCACGAGCGCGCTCTTTCCGAGAGTGAGATCCAGGCGAGTGCTGCACGACAGGTGGGCAAGTGACGACTTCGATCTATCCGCTCCTTGGAGCCTGAAGTCATGGCAAACCCAAGAGGCCCCCCCGGTTGTGCAAGCAACAATAAAACCTTGCCAATACTTAGATAATGAGAAGAGCCTATAACGTTGCGTCGATCCTGGGTCATTCTGTCGTTGATTTTGGCTGCCTTCTGGCTGCCAGCGTCTTCTCATGAATTACTCTATAGCTTGGGCCTTGTTCATGAGCGACACCCTGATCACAACTCTGAGGCTTCACACGAGCACGAGCACGACGGCATTATCCACGACCTTGCGGACGGCATTTGCCGGACGGAAGCCAGTGGCGTCGATGTGCCAGTCGTTACATCTCATCTCATCGAAGCGGCTTTGTATGCGGCGGTGATTTGGTGTCTCCCTGACACGCTGACCGTTGGTCTGGATCGGGCCGGGCCATCCCCGCCAGGTACTTCGCCTCCGGAACTATTCCAAATCTGGCGATTCTCTCTCCGCGCGGCGCTTCCCATCCGCGCGCCTTCGTTGGTTTGCTGACTGTCCACTCCGGACGGATCCCTCATAAATTGGCACGGTGACTCCATGTCATCCTGCTTCGGTCTTATTCCATTCGGCAGCCCAAATCCGCTCTGGGCAGCCCGCCTCAAAGGCGACAGTTCGAACGGCAGGAAATTGAAAAATAACTCTGACCGATATGAAAAACTATTCGTTGTCCCGATTCATAACTCCTTTTGTCGGCGCTCTGGTGGCGCGGGCATTTCTTAATGGTTGTGGAGACTCCCAGTCCACCACCCAACACGCGCCCGGCCATACCCACGACGACCACGCCCCACCTCACGGCGGCACTCCGGTGATAGTGGCGGAGGACAAGTTCCATCTGGAGCTCGTGCTCGATGCATCCGCCGCAAGGATGCAGGCTTTCGTGCTCGATGGGCATTTGGAGAGCTATGTCGCGGTGACGGAGACCAACTTTCTGCTCCTCGCCAAGACAGGTGCTAAAGAGGAACAGCTAGCCTTCCAACGTGCTGCCGAACCTGCTTCGGGCAAAGTGCCGGAAAAATCATCGCTGTTCGAGGCACAGTCCGAGTGGTTGAAGACGACGAAGGAATTTGATGGCCGCATCCCGTCGATCACGCTGAACGGAAGGACATTCACTAATATCTCGTTCTCGTTTCCCAAGGGCTCGAAACATGTCCACTGAACCGGAAGTATCATGCGGACTCACACCATTTGCCTCACGTTACTTTCGGCGACACTCCTGGTCAGCACCGGCTGTCGAAAGCCATCCAACGATCACGGCCATGACCACGGCCATGACCACGGGGACGAACCCAAGACGGCACAGATTACCGTTTGGACTGACCGCTATGAAGTCTTTGCCGAACATCGTGCTGCGGTGGCAAACAAGGCGACGACGTTCATCACGCACATCACCGAGTTGCACACGCTGGAGCCGCGACGCGAAGGAATGGTGAAGTTCATTCTGCGCCAGGGCGAAACGGTGGCTGAGCATCCGCAGGCCACTGCGGCGCGGGCGGGGATTTACCTGCCGGGTATCATCTTTCCGAAGGCAGGCGACTGGCAGGTAACGCTGCTCATTCCGACGGACGGCACGAATGCGCCGGTTGAACTGGGCACGATCAAGGTCTATGCGGATGAACATTCCGCCGAACACGCGGAGATCGCTGACGGACCGGAAGGCGTGAGCTTCCTCAAGGAACAGCAATGGAAGATCCTCTCGAAAACCGAGCTGGTGACCCGGCGTCGTCTCGTGGAGCGCGTGCGCTTACCCGCTCGCGTGCGTGCCAAGCCGGGTTTTAGCGCAACGATCACCGCTCCGGTGTCGGGCCAATTGGTTGTAGTATCCGGACAACCTCTGCCGCAACCCGGTCAGCGGGTGGAGGCGGGTCAGTTGCTGGCATTGCTTAAACCTAACTTCTCCGAAGCGGGCGCAAAAGTGGCCGAAGCCCAAGCGGAGTTCATCACGTCCAGAGCGGGACTCGACCAAGCTGAGACGGCTTACAACCGCACGAAGAAGCTTGCTGCGGAACAAGCGAAGTCAGCGCGTGAATTGCAGGAAACGGAACTCGCCTATCAATCTGCCAAGGCCCGCTATGGTGCGGCCGTCGGCCTGATTGCGACGTTCAAGCAGGCGGGCGGAACGTCATCGCCGGATGCGCCGCTTTTGATGGAGCTTCGCGCGCCCATTGCGGGCGTGCTCAATTCCGTGGCTGCCGGGCCGGGCGAAGTCGTCGCGGCGAGCCAACCAGTGTTCACCGTACTGAACCCGGAAACGGTTTGGATCGAAGCGAGCATTCCCGAATCGGGCGTGGCCCGACTGAGCAACGCCAAGGACGCCGCAGTCGAGTCGACCGGCGAACCCGGACCTTTTGCCCCCATCACCGGCGACGGTCGCGGTCAACTCCTGTCACTCGGACTGGAAGTGGATGCTGCCACGCGTACCGTGCCACTCATTTACGAGACGGCCAACCGCGACGGCAAGTTTCGCCTTGGCCAGAACCTCACCCTCCATGTGGAGACGGCGCGCGTGGACGAGATGGTTGCCGTTCCTGAAAGCGCGCTCGTCGACGAAGGCGACCAATTGGTCGCCTTCGTGCAGGTTAGCGGCGAAACGTTCGAGAAGCGCGAGATCCAAGCGGGCATCCGCGACACCGGATTTGTGCAGGTGCTCGATGGTATCAAAGAAGGCGAGCGTGTGGTCACGAAGGGCGCTTATGCCATTCGGCTCTCGTCCATCTCGGGCGTCATCCCCGCGCACGGCCACGCTCATTGAGACACGCTCATGGATAAACTCATTCAATGGGCATTGGGCAACCGCGCGCTGGTGATCGTCGCCGCGCTGCTCCTCACCGTCTTCGGCATCCACACGGCCACGCGGATGCCGGTGGACGTGTTCCCCGATCTGACTGCGCCCACCGTCACGGTCATCACCGAAGCGCACGGCATGTCGCCGACGGAAGTGGAAACGCAAATCACCTTTCCCATCGAGACGGCGGTAAACGGCGCGTCCGGTGTGCGACGGGTGCGTTCAGCCACGGCAGTCGGCATTTCCGTCGTGTGGGTGGAATTCGAGTGGGGCACCGACATCCGCAACGCTCGGCAAATTGTCAGTGAGAAGATCAGCGGCGTGACGGGTGAGCTGCCACCCGAAGTCGAACGGCCTACGCTGGCACCGCAATCGTCCATCATGGGCGAAATCCTCTTCCTCTCGCTTTCCTCTGAGCAGCATTCACCCGCTGAACTTCGCAGCTACGCGGAAGTTTCGCTGCGTCGCCGCCTGCTGGCTGTGCCCGGCGTCTCCCAAGTGACGCCGATTGGTGGCGGCGACAAGCAGTTCCAAGTCGTCCTGAATCCCGCCGCGTTGCAGGCGCACAGCGTCACGTTGAACCAGGTCATCCGCGCGCTGGAGCAAGGCAACGAAAACGTCTCTGCGGGCATCATCAACGAACGCGGCGCGGAATGGCTGATCACGGGAGTGGGTCGCATCCACTCCCTCGACGACATCGGCGCCACCGTCGTCGCCGCGCAAAGAGGCGTGCCGACGCTGGTGCGCGACCTTGGCGAAGTGAAGGTCGGCGAAGCGCAGAAGCGCGGCGAAGGGTCGGCGATGGGCAAGCCCGCCGTCATCCTCGGCATCCAGAAGCAGCCCGGCGCGAACACGCTGGAACTGACCAAGCGCCTCGACACCGTGCTCGCGGATGTCACGACCAAGCTCCCGGCCGGGATGAAACTCAAGACGGACATCTTCCGGCAGGCGGATTTCATTTCCGTGTCGGTGCGCAATGTTCAGACGGCCCTCCTTGAAGGCATCGTGCTCGTCACCATCATTGTGCTGCTGTTCCTCGCGAACTTCCGCGCCACGCTCATCACGCTCACGGCAATTCCGCTGTCGCTCGTTACCGCGGTGCTCGCCTTGAAATGGTTCGGTGCCTCTATCAACACGATGACCTTGGGCGGCATGGCCATCGCCATCGGCGCACTGGTGGACGACGCGGTGATTGACGTGGAAAACGTCTTCCGACGGTTGCGTGAGAATCATCATCAGCCCGAGGGTAAACGCCGCCCCACTTTGCAGGTCGTGTTCGACGCGAGCGTGGAGATTCGGAGTTCCATCGTCTTCGCCACGCTCATCATCGCGCTGGTGTTCATTCCGATCTTCTTCCTTGCGGGCGTCGAAGGCCGGTTGCTGCAACCGCTGGGTGTTGCCTACCTTGTGGCGCTCGCAGCGTCGCTGGTGGTCGCCGTCACCGTGACGCCGGTGCTCTGCTATTTTTTGCTGCCGAAGAGCAGGGGGGTGCTGGCCGACCACGAACCTCAATTCGCGCAATGGCTCAAGTCCTGTTACGCGCCGATTCTGCATTCCGCTCTCACTCACCCGTGGCGCTTCACCTTGCCTGCCGTGGCGCTGCTTGCCCTCGCGTTGCTGGCGACGGGACGGATGGGTCGCGCGTTCCTGCCTGAGTTCAACGAGGGTTCGTTGACCATCAGTGCGGTGACGCTGCCCGGAACCTCGCTCGGAGAATCCGATGGGCTGGGGCGGGTGGTCGAACAGACGCTCCTGGATTTCCCGGAGGTCGTTTCGGTGGCTCGCCGCACCGGGCGGGCGGAGTTGGATGAGCACGCCCAGGGCGTCGAGGCCGCCGAACTGGATGTTTCCATCGTTAGGAAGGAGCGAAAAAAGAAGGAGTTTCTGGAAGCATTGCGCGCCGCGTTCTCACAAGTTCCCGGCATGAACATCACCATCGGCCAGCCAATTTCGCACCGGATCGACCACATGCTCTCCGGTACACGGGCGAACATTGCCGTGAAAATTTTCGGCGCTGACCTTTATCACCTTCGTTCGCTGGCGGAGAAGGCGCGCCAGTCCATGCAAGGCGTCGCGGGTGTGGTGGATTTGTCCGTCGAGCAGCAAACCGAAGTGCCGGTGCTGAAGATCAAGTTTGAGCGCGAAGCGATCGCCCGCCATGCCCTGACTATCCGCGACGTTGCGTACACAGTCGAGGCTGCGCTCCAGGGCGTGAAAGCCTCGCGGGTCCTCGAAGGCCAGACCTCCTATGATTTGGTGGTGCGCCTGGAGAATGCAGAGGGATGGCAACTCGGTACCCTCGGCGACCTCCTGGTGGACACACCCGCTGGTGCTCGGGTGCCGTTGCGGTCGCTGGCGCGTTTCCAGCGCGACACCGGCCCGAACCAGATTCTGCACGAACAGGTCGAGCGAAAGATCGTCGTGCAATGCAACGTCGCCGGACGCGACGTGACCGGCGTGGTCAACGACATCCAAAGACTCGTGAACCCGATTTTAGCGGCGACGCCCGGCTACCGCGTGGAATACGCCGGACAATTCGAGAGCGCCGCTGAGGCAGGACGCACGCTCACGCTCGCCAGTGTTGGTGTGGTGATTGGGATCGGTTTCCTGCTGCACCTCGCTTTCCGCTCGGTCCGAGATGCCGCGCTCATCATGCTAAACCTGCCGCTGGCGCTCATCGGCGGCGTGGCAGGCGTCTTCGTGGGGGGCGGCGTGTTGAGCGTCGCCTCGCTCATCGGGTTCATCACTGTGTTCGGGATCGCGACGCGGAATGGCATCATGCTCGTTTCGCATATCCGGCATTTACAGGAACACGAGGGCGTCGCCGATTTTCGCGAAGCCGTGCGCCGCGGTGCCATGGAACGGCTGGTGCCGATCCTGATGACCGCGCTCGCCGCCGGACTGGCACTGATTCCGCTCGCGGTCGGCGGCGAGAAGCCCGGGAACGAAATCCAAACCCCAATGGCCATCGTGATCCTGTTCGGTCTGCTGACCTCCATGGTATTGAACATGGTCATCGTTCCCGCGCTTTACCTGAAACTGGGGCGATCGTCGCACCTTCAAACCAATTCGTGAAATGACTTACTACATCATCAAGATTCTGCTCACCACTGCGTTGGTTGTGGCCATTTCCGAAGCGTCGAAACGGTTTGGTGTAAACCTGTAAGGTATCCGTCTATGAAGATTGTAATTCTCCTGACCCTGTTAGGCGTCCTTGGCGGCGCTCCGGGTGCATGCGGCGCCACCAACCAGATCGAGTTGCTCACGTTCGATCAGGCGCTGGAAATGGCCGAGCGTCGACATCCCCAACTGGCAGAGGCCCTGGCTCTGGTCGATGCCGCCTCCGGTCGTGCCCAGCAGGCGGGAACGTTTCCGAATCCCGAAGCGATCCTTGGTGCTCAGCAAATCCCGGTACAAAGTTATCCCATACCCGACCGCCAATACGTGGCGGGCTTCAGTCAAACCATCCCGCTAGGCAACCGGCTCTCCAAGGCTCGGGATATGGAACTGCTGGAGCGCGAGGTCCGCCTGCGAGGACTGGAGGGTGTCTACCGCCAACTGCGCAAACGAGTGCAGGGCAGCTTTGCCACCGCGCTCTATCAGGAAAGTGCATTCCAAGCCCAAACCCGAATTACGGCAGGATTAGTCTCGGCGGTGACCATCTCCAAAGCACGGCTGGACGCTGGAGATGTCATCCCCCAGGACCTTGCCCGCCCGGAAATGGAATTGGCCCGAGCCGAAGTTGAGTTGAGGCGCAGCGAGTCACTGCGGAAGCAGAGTCTGATTGCACTCTCCGCCGCCATGGGTGACCCGAACCTGGAGCTGAAATCGGTCGAAGGCAGCCTGGATGTCGCCTTCGAAGTCCCAACCTTGGACTCGCTGGCCGCCAACCTTTCCTCGCAACCCGAGCTGCAAGCGGCGGAGGCGGGGGTTCGCGCCAGCAATGCCCGAATTGATCTCGCCACGGCCGAGCGGATTCCCGACGTGAAGGTGGAGGCCCTTTACCGCCGTCTGGAAGTCAGTGGACAGAATGCCTTCGACTTGGGTCTTAGCATCCCGCTGCCCTTGTTCAACCGGAACCAAGGCCGGCTTCGCGAGGCGCGCTCCGAAGCCGTCGCGGCCGAAGCCCGGGCGCGCTCTACGGCTAACGAATTGAATCTCAACCTGCGTGAATCCTACGTCGCACTGACCTCAGCATTGGACAACCTCAAAACGTTCCGGACCCAGATCCTGCCCCGTGCCGAAACGGTTCTGAAATCGGCGGAGCTGCGCTATGCAGCTGGTGATAGCGCCTTGACGGACGTGCTTCCGGTCCGGCGGGACTGGGCCGCCGTTCATCTGAGTTATTTGGAAACCCTGCGTGAGGTCATGCAGGCGTGGGCGGAGGTATCCAGTTTCTTGGGGCAGACCACGAGGCGCTAGTCCACCGAGTGCTCACCAACTGGATTTAAGCTGGGTGAAGTGAAGAGCACCGGTTTCCAGACTTTGGCGGGATTCGTGCTAACACTACAGCGACAGTTCACTTAAAGTTTGGAAGATGAAGGGGAAAAGCGCCGTTCTTGGCGCGACGGCTGGAAAGCTGTCGATCGCACCCGACGACATTTTTAGCTTGCGCGGAACTGGCCCGCCCGTTAATCTG
>SXGS01218745.1_pt1 | contig 30934 bp, 22 predicted proteins | sample 3174681 | NCBI WGS metagenome assembly SXGS01 (sample SAMN11356861, study PRJNA531348) | freshwater metagenome | isolation source: freshwater sample F1-80 | place: China: Fuxian Lake, Yuxi | collected 2017-12-25 | reverse complement strand
TGTTCGTAAAAATCCAGCCAGAGGCTCCAATAGAGTGAGTGTATAAAATTCATTCCAAGGAGCCTCAAGCATGGACTGCACGCATTCTACCACTGGCAAAGCTTCGTCGAAACAATACTCCTGGGACGCGACGAGATTTCCGAACTAGTCCAGAAGATTCGTTTGAAGCAACTCGACGGAGCATCTTTGAATCAAAGTGCTTCTGAGAACGGCGCGCCACGTACGACATCTCAGAACTGGCTGCGCAATCGATGTCGCCTCGAACAGCAATGCGGTCTAGCTCCCCTGGCCCAAGTTGTGATCGACGCCAACCTTTCGTATTCGGATAGTTTTTGCGTTGGGCTAATCCTACGGACTAGGGAGCACGCGCCAAATGACCTTCGATTACTGATCTTGGGTCGTTGATTGTTAACTCTAGCGTGACTTCCGGCGCGAGGTCAGCGAATTTTCCAGCTCCAGCAGCGCGGCATTTACCGACTGGAGTTCGTCTGCCGAGAGAGATTGCCGCGAGCTAAAACGAATTCGATAGTAGATGTGCGTTAACAGCTCCAGAGCGTCCTTGACCGAGTTGATGTGCCGTTTTTCGATCAGCGAACTCGCGGCTGATTCGGTGAGTTCTTTGGGAGTTTGCGACGCGGTGCGATGGTAGCCAGATCGGCTGAGTAGGCGCAGGCACTTGGCGAAAAATGACTGCGTGATTGCTTGGCGGCGCGCTCCCAGCCCCAATTGTCCGGCCAGTCGTGGCGCCACGCGCGGCAACCATCGGGCTGCTCTCAGCAACAAACCAAACGCGCCAGCGACAAGAAACGCCATTAATGCCAACTGCCAGGAGAACCAGCTCTCCAAAGAGAATCGTTGCATCAGCGTTCCATTGCGGATATCCGAGAATAACTGTACACCTGACTTCATGATCGAGTTACCTAGTTCGGCCGACCGTGAAATGAATTGCGCGTACAGTCCGTCTTCGGCAGTCAGTTGATGAGCTTCGATCACATAATCGGTCCACAGTTGCTGGGCATAATCAATGGCTTGATCGGGAGGTTCGCGCAGATTGGAATCCTCGCCCGCACCCTCTGGAGTCGGATCAAACGTCATCCAACAGCCAAATGGGCAAGGAAAATCTGGCTCGATCCCGCTGGCTTTCAACTGGTCGGCACTAAAATAGGCTTCGACCCACACGTGGGCATCGCTGTTGCGCACGACGAAATATTTGCCGAGCTGGTTGAACTCGTGTGGATGGTAGCCTCCGACCACGCGGGTCGGAATCGCTTTATCCGGATCGGTGCTATGGCGCAACATCAAGGCCAAAGCCGACGCAAAGTACTGGCAGTGACCTTGCTTCTGATTGGCGATAAAGTCCTCGATCGGATCGATCGTCAGGTCTCGCTGCATCAGTTCGAGACTGTACTGATACTGGCCGGAATTAATAAAGTAATTTTCCAAGGCGAGCGCCATCGCAATCGGGTCATCAGCGGGAACCTGGGCCTCTTCGAGAATGCGCTTTTTGAGCGCAATTAAAGACCGAAAATTCTGCTCGTCGGCGGTCCTCGATCCAGAGAGCGTCATGACTTTTAGCCGATCGAGCTGCTGCGCCAATCTCATGGCTTCATCAAGGTACAGAGCATTGAGCGAGCCTGGCGGTGTGAGTGCGGCATTCTGCAACGTGCGTTCGTATTCTCGCTCGTACGCTCGATTATCTCGATCGGGAGTAAATTGGCCATTGTCAAATGGGATCAAGCGAACGTTTCTGCCGTTGGAGAAACCGGTAGTCGCTATATTGTAAGCCAATTTCGAGGCACCGAATTGCGAACGATCTTCGACCTTGATTAAGCGCCAATCGAAAGGAAAGAAAATGGTCTCGCTGGCGGATTTGTCCATGGAAAAGAATGGCGCGACCGCGAACAACACTCCGTTGTCGGTCAACTGCTCGACATGCATACGTACAGCATCGCGATTTTCCACGAAGGCACGCTGCACATCTTGCTCAAATGGCCCCATGGGAATGCCGGAATTTTTTACGTTTTCGCTGTTGCGGATAACCTGTTCTGCCAGTTCATCCAGTCTCGGCAAGTGTCCTCGGTCCGCTTCGTACGTCATGGGAAACCAGGTCGTTTCGCGCGTGGGGTCGTAGTTCGCTCTCCCGTATTGGCCATACACGACACCGCGAATGTACGGCGCCTCGCGAAGATTGTATGGTCGCCCGGATCGGACATGCGAGAGTTTCAATCGAAACGCAGGGGTTTTGTCTTCCAGCATCCTACCGATCATGCCCAAGGTCAGCGATCGGCTGAATCCCGTCTGAATTCCCACACCCGCGGGCACGGTGTATTTGGCGGCCTCGGTGCGCGGGAGAAGTCCAAAATAAAGGCATGCGATTACGGTTGTCGCCAAACTGATCGGCAAGGCATGAGCGGCGATGGAACTGAATTTCGGCGTCCCCATCGCCTTGAGCGGAAAGACCGAGACTGTGGCTCCTGGGCGTTTGGAGTTTGCGGCTGCGTTTCGATGCCTGAGAAAATAGTCGACCACCATTTCCATCAAGCGTGGCGTCGGAATCTCGAGCCCGGGCTCGAGTTTAATGATCGCGGCGTAACGCGTAAGCAGATACAGCGACGCGACCCACAAAATGACGATTGGGATCAGAAACAAACCAAACAGCAAACTATCGTTGACCAATGATGCTACGATAACTTCGAGCAACAGAAATATCGAAAGTTGTTCGAAGATGCGTACATTCTTGCGCTGCAACAGCAACACTATTTGAGGATAAATGAGCAGGCTGGCAACGGCGTACAGTTGATGTGTGGGCGAGTCAGCGTATAAGACTCCCCAACCATAATCGAACAGCGATGCCAGCGTCCCACCAATCATACCGAAGGTAGCCAACAGCCGAGGCAAAGAGAACCAACGCAAACAGTCGACAAAAATGAATGAAAACACGCCTACCAACAAGACCATGCTTGGCAAGAACAGACTGCCATTTCCCAGCACGACCACGATCGCTGTCAAAAAGGCTAAGCAGGTCAAATGGCCGCTGAGCACCGCTCGTAAATAATCTACGCTGCATCGGTCCATTGAAAGAAAGGTTCCAAATCGCCTTGAGTTACATTCAACCAACGAACTTGTAAACGACTAATCAAACGCTGGCCCACCGCATCCGAGATATGTTGACGAATCGATTCGATCTGATTCGGCCGCGTGCTGATCACCAGTAGTACGGGGTTGCGCATTAGACAAGTGTAGAGCGATTGGAGGGCAAGTTCAATTCGATCCGTGTCCGCTTCCTGCGCAATCGCCAATTGATCGAGTAGGTGGCCGACCAGTATCCGACTTTGAACACTGGGGGAGGTGAATAACTCTTTCCCAGCGATTGCCACTCCCAATTTGTGTCGCCCTTTGCCAACTAAATCAGTCGCTAAGGTCGCGGCGAAGGCCACGATACGTTCGATGCGTTTAGCATGTTCAGCGTCGCGGTCTTTCTTGGGCGGTCGGTAGAGGTCGACCAGCAAAGAAATATGTAAACGCTGTTGTTGTTCGAACTGGCGCACCGCTAATTCACCCAGTCGAGCCGTCGTGCGCCAGTGAATCCAACGCTGGGAATCGCCGTTATGCCATTGCCGCAATCCGTAGAATTCACCTTCATTGACTCCTGCACGCGGAGTTGCTTGAGACAGACCCTGCCGTTCCATTTCGAGCAATTCCCTGCACCTGGGGCTGATTTGTCCCAGTCGAGGGTGAATCATGATGTCTTGAAACAACTTGCGCTCGCGGATCGCCACACCGAGACTCAAAGGAAATCGCGTGGAGATAGTCGAGCCTCCGATGCGGTACTGCCCCCGATGGTTGAACTTCAGTGTATAGCTGCTGCGTCGCGTATCGCCCGGCTGGACTTCATCGATCAGCACGGTGCCTAATTTGGTCGAAACTTCTTTGGCCGGCAACACGCGCGCCAATCTGTCTTCAACGACAATCAACCAACTGCCCAGCCATCTGCGCGGATTGTGAACCTCGACCAGCACATCGACTTCCTGCCCTGCGGGCATCGATGTGGGCAAGCGACGAGTGACATTCAATCCCAGCAGAGTTCGGTACGCGATCCTCCACTGCAAGAGCATCAAACCGGTCATGACTCCTGCCAAGATGATCAACAAACTGACATTGCGCAGGATCGCGGCGATCAGTACGAACAAAAGTATCAGCAGAAAGTTGAAACCCTCGCGAGTAAACCGATAGCGCACCGGTTCGTGATTTCTGTGGCTGGGAGTGGTCCGCTGTGCAAACGAAAATAATCGGCTGGACGATCGACTCAGCCAACTGGCTGGCGTGCGACCGCGATTGCTCATTAAAACCGATTTACGCTCGATCATGGTCCTAAGTCGGTACGTTGACCGAATCCAAGATTTTTCGTATGACCATTTCCGATCCCGATCGATCGGCTCCGGGCAACATACCCCGTGGAACGATACGGTGAGCCAGCACTGGCGAAGACAAGAACTTGATATCATCGGGGATCACAAAGTCGCGTCGCTCCAGCACTGCCATTGCTTGTGCGGCTCGGTACAAACTCAAAGCACCGCGCGTACTTACGCCGACCTGAACCATATCAGTGCCACGAGTGGCGTGCACGATGTTCAGCAGGTAGTCCACCAGACTGGCATCAAAGCGAATGTTGCGCACGATCGCTTGCAATTCGAGAATGCGCTGCGGAGTGATCACCGGCTGCAGCAAATCTACCGGTTCGCCATCGCGATGGCTGGTCAGAATTTGGCGCTCGTCATCCATGGCAGGGTAGCCCACCGACGTGCGCAGCAGAAAGCGATCGAGTTGACTTTCAGGTAACAGATAAGTTCCTTCGAACTCGAACGGGTTCTGAGTTGCGATCACTAAGAATGGGTTCGGCAAGTCATGCGTAGTGCCGTCCACGCTGACCTGCCCTTCGCTCATTGCCTCCAGCAATGCGCTTTGCGTACGCGGCGGTGCGCGATTAATTTCGTCGGCCAAAACGATATTGGAAAACACTGGACCGGGGCTGAATGCAAATTGCCCGGTGCCGGATTGGTAGATACTGCTCCCGACGATGTCACTGGGCAGTAAGTCAGGCGTGAACTGCATCCGTGTAAATTTGCCCGCGATACTTCTGGCCAGAGCTTTGGCAACAAGAGTCTTACCAACGCCAGGTACATCCTCCAGCAAAATGTGTTCACCTGCCAGTAATGCGACCACGACCATGCGTACCACATCGCTTTTGCCGAAAACCGCTAGTTCAATATTCTGTTTGAGCTTCTCCAAATCAGCCGATAATGCCGCATCAATCATTTATGGAAACACTTTGAAAATATTCGAAAAGATCAACCAACTAGCGATATCGAAATGGCGAGGCAACCCATGGCCCTGAGGGCACGAGTATCGTAGACTGACAGCGCTATTGAAGTCCACAGGGTAAAGTGAGTATTGACCGAAGTTTACACAGTTAATGCAATCAAATCGAGCGAATTAGGAATATCGATTGGTATGGAACCTACTACAGAAGTTTCCGCTCGCGGCCATCGGCGCAGCCTCCTCTTTGCCTACGCGGTCCTAATTATTTGCGGGCTTCAGTTCTTGTCGATTGTGGTCCTACGCGGCATGGCGGCTTCGATGGACTATGGCCTGGTGAATATTTTGACCTTGGTTATCGGTTTCTTTGTTTGGCTAACCCTAATTTTTGGCCTAGCTCTGCTCAACGTGCGGTTCTGGGTTGCCTTGCTGGCACTACCATTGGTGGCTGTGGCGGCGCTGCTGGCGTTTTATCAATTTGAACGCGTGGATTCAGAGCTCATTCCTCGATTCCGCCCGCGCTGGACGTCAGCGGCTGCCCCGCGAACGGAAACGGCCGCGGATGATAGTGTCCCGATTGATCCCTCCAAGTTCGCCCCCGCGGCCGACGACTTTCCTCAGTTTTTGGGAGTGCAGCGGGATGCCATCGTTCGCTATTTGCGCGTCAATCCCGATTGGAATGTGTCGCCACCCAAGATCGCGTGGCGCCAACCCATCGGCAACGGTTGGTCTTCCTTTGCGATTCAAGGAGATGTGGCCGTGACCATGGAACAACAGGACCAGAATGAATGTATTTCGGCATACGATATTGCAGATGGTCGCCAATTGTGGATTCAGAAATTGCCCGGCATTCACAGCAATGTCATGGGTGGAACCGGCCCACGAGCCACTCCCACGATTCATGCTAATCGCGTGTACACGCAAACCGCAACTGGTAAAGTTGTGTGTCTGGAACTAAGTGATGGCAAACCTGTCTGGCAGGTCTGCCTGCTAGCGATGGCGGAGACAACGCAGGCTGAATTTGAAACGGGAGTTGCTTGGGGACGCAGCGGATCACCCTTGGTAGTCGACGATCGCTTGGTAATTCCCGTCGGTGGCAAGCCAGGAAACATTAGCACAACTTTGGTGGCCTTGAGCCTTGTTAACGGTACGACTCTGTGGCGCGCTGGGACCGATCAAATCAGTTACTCATCGCCCACGCTGGCAACCATCCGAGGTGTACGGCAGATACTCTATGTCAGCGAGAATGCGCTGGCTGGACACGACATCGATTCGGGCAAAGTACTATGGAGTGCCGCTTGGCCGGGCAGCAGCAGCGGAGACGCCACTGCTTCGCAACCTATTCCCCTGGATGACACCAGAATTTTGCTCAGCAAGGGTTACAGCGTCGGCTCTAAGATCGTCGAAATCGATCGCGATCAGGCGGGCACATGGACGACCACTCTCGATAGCAAAGCCAATGGCAATGGGCTGTTAAAAACAAAGTTTACATCCAGTGTTGTCAAGGATGGATTCGCATATGGTTTGAGCGACGGCATACTCGAATGTGTTGATACTCGAGACATGCGCCGACGTTGGAAACAGGGGCGTTATCGACACGGACACGTGCTACTGATCAACCGCCACCTCTTGGTCACTTCGGAGGCGGGCGAATTGGTCCTCGTAAAAGCTTCTCCAGCGGGCTTCAAGGAAATCGCCAAAATGTCCGTTATTGGCGATGTAGCTTGGAATACGCCGGCTCTGTCGGGTAATCGCCTACTGATGCGCAACTCCGATGAAGCGGCTTGTGTATTGTTGCCGACGATTGATGAACGCATGGCAGATTGATCTGGCAGATTGCGCTGGCCAAGAATCGCTCGTCAGCGTCGTGGGAGTTGTGAATATGCAAAATGCGGAATCCAGTTTGGACATTCTGGTCATTGCCCCGCATCCCGACGATGCGGAATTAGGCATGGGTGGAGCAATCGCCAAGATGCTGGGATTGGGCTGGCGGGTCGGCATTCTAGATTTGACGGATGGCGAACCAACTCCTTTTGGTAGTCCGGAATTGCGAGCTGAAGAAACGAAGCGAGCTTCGCACGAGTTGGGAGTGAGCTGGCGCGAGAATTTGGGACTACGTAATCGATTTCTGGAATCGACATTGGAGGCTCGCGGAAAATTAGCCAACGTTTTTCGACGCGCTAGACCTAGATGGCTGTTTGCCCCCTACTGGGAAGATGCGCATCCAGATCATGTGGCAGCCACGCAGTTAGTCGAAGCGGCCCGCTTCTGGTCCAAGTTGACCAAGAGTCACTTGGTGGGTGAGCCACACCACCCGGCACGGATCTTTTACTATTATTGCATCCACCTCAAGCACGTTGCGCAACCAGCATTTGTGCTAGACATCTCTGACCAATGGCCACGCAAAGCGGCTGCGATCGCGAGTTATCAAAGCCAGTTTATTACCGGTAGAGAATCTAGTTGCCCATCTGTGTTGGAACGATTTCGCGACGAAGCCGCTTATTGGGGGAAAATGATTGGCACTCGCTATGGAGAACCTTTTGCTTGTCGCGAGCCAATCGCGCTTGAGGACTTTAGTAAACTGGTTTGAAGGGCTTTTCAAATGACTCATGCACCAGATTCTCGTTTGCCGCTCGATCGACTGCTGATCGTGGTTGGATTCGGCTGTTGGTTGCTTTGTTTTGAGAATTCGACTCGAGGGCAAAGTAACTCACCTGTGGTGGAAACACCGGCAGAGATCGCTCTAGCAGAATTTCTGCCGCGTCCCAGCCTAAAAGCCAAGACAACGCCGAAAACTGCCGCACGCTTTCCCGTCGTGGATGTGCATTCCCATTTCCAAGTTCGTCTGCGACATGATCCGCAAGCTCTTAGAGATTTTGTCGCGCTGATGGATCGAAACAACATCGCCATATCGATCAGCCTCGATGGGACGCTGGGGCCAAGATTGCAAGAGCATGTGCGCTATCTTTGGACTGATTACCGCGACCGCTTCGCGATATTCGCCAACATTGATTGGCGCGGTTCTGGCCAGCTCGAGCGACCTGAGACATGGGATTGCAATCGCGAAGATTTTGCCCATCGAGTTGTTCTGCAATTGGAAGAGGCCAAGCGCCTGGGGCTGTGTGGGCTAAAGATCTTTAAACAACTGGGATTGGAGTATCGCAATGCCGATGGGTCGCTGAAGCGTATCGACGATCCGTTATTGGATTCAATCTGGCAAGCATGTGGACGTTTGAAATTTCCCGTGATCATGCATACCGCCGATCCGAGCGCGTTTTTTCAGCCGATCGATCTACAGAACGAACGCTATGAGGAACTGGCGCGACATCCGGAATGGCATTTCCCAGCGGATCGGTTTCCAAAGCGCGAAGAACTGCACGCGGCGCGCGATCGTGTCTTTGCTCGGCATCCCCATACGACATTTATAGCCGCTCATATGGCCAACGACGGCGAAGATCTGTCGCAAACAGCCAGCTTGCTCGACCGTTTTCCAAATGTATACGTCGAAATTGCGTCGCGCATCAGTGAGCTTGGGCGACAACCCTATTCCTCGCGCGAGTTCTTTCTCAAGTACCAAGATCGAATCCTGTTCGGGACCGATGGCCCTTGGCCGGAAACTCGCTACTCTAGCTATTGGCGATTTCTGGAAACGCAAGACGAGTATTTTCCATATTCGGAAAAGCCGTTTCCGCCTCAGGGGTTTTGGCGGATCTACGGGATCTTTCTGCCGGATGAGGTGCTGAAAAAAATCTACTACCAGAACGTCTCGCGACTGCTCCCATCCATCCGAACTCAAATTGGGTCGCGGGAATAGTCGTTATTTGCTCCAACGCTAACCGGTCGCGACGGATTCGCTGGCTGGTGCGCTGTTTTCGAACTTGGGTGATGAATTCGGCACGATACACCAGGCCACAATGATCGCCAAAATATGTAAGCATCCGGCGACGATAAACGGTGCGCCTTGGAATTCTGGCGTGTAGAGGAACGTAAAAAGTAACGGACCGGTCATGCCCGCGATTCCCATCATGCTGCTGTTGGCACCTTGCAACTGGCCCTGCTCGTTGACCTGTACACGGCGCGTCATCAGCCCTTGGATCGCGGGAGAAAAGAAGCCCACAAACGCGAAAACCGGAATGGCAGTCAAGAACCAATAACCGGTTTGCGCTGTGCCATAAATAAAGTAGCCCGTTGCACCGAACAATAACCCGATGAACAACATCTTGCGCTCGTTCATCTTTCCGGCTACTGGTCGTACCAACCCGCCTTGAACAATGACGCCAGCAATTCCTACTGCGGCTAGTGAACAACCGACACTTTGTTCATCCCACGAGTAACGGTTCTTCGCGTACAGCACGAAAATGCTTGACAGGACTTGGTGAGCGAGCTGATACAAAAACATGATCGATGCCAAACCAAGTAAATCGGGATGCGATCGCAGCAGCCTCAGTGACCCCAGAGGATTGGCGCGAGTCCAAGAAAACTTGCGACGATTCTGTTGTGGCAATGACTCAGGCAGAATGAAATAACCATAAGCGGCGTTTAGCAGCGTCAATGCAGCCGCCACCCAAAAGGGAAGCCGTTGGTCGTACAACGCCAAAGTGCCTCCTACCACTGGCCCCAGCACAAACCCCAATCCCCAAGCCGCACCGAACATACCATAACTGGCCGCGCGTTTCTCTGGCGGAGTAACATCGGCAATATACGCCGCAGCCGTGGCAAAGCTGGCTGCGAAAATACCAGACAGAATGCGCCCTGCAAAAAGCCAGTACAAATTTGGTGACAGTGCCATCAAAATGTAATCGAGTCCCAGGCCCATGCAAGAAAGTAACAGGATGCGCCGCCGACCAAATTGGTCCGACAAAGCTCCCATGATAGGAGAGCAAATAAACTGCATCAGAGCCCAGACGGTACCAAACACTCCCACCCAATGCGCGGCTGACGTTGAGTTGCCTTGGAGAAACCCATCCTGGATCAGAATGGGGAGCACCGGAATGATGATGCTCAAGGACAGCACGTCGAGCACAACCGTGATAAAGATAAAGGTGACGGCTGCCTTACGAGGTTGTTCAATCAAGGAGAAATCCTTCGTTTCGCGAATATTATTCAATTTGCCCTGTGCCGTATTCTACTTCCAGGGCAACCGCTCGTCGGTTAATAGTTCATAGGCTTCGATATACTTTTCGCGAGTCTTGGCGACAATTTCATCGGGCAATGCTGGTGGAGGGCTGTTACGATCCCACGCACTGGCGAGCAGCCACTCGCGCACGAATTGCTTATCAAACGATGATTGACTCTGTCCGGGTCGGTAGTGCTGGGCGGGCCAAAACCTTGAACTATCGGGTGTCAGTACTTCGTCGATCAAAATCAGGCGACCATCAAACCACCCCCATTCGAACTTGGTATCGGCCACCAAGATGCCGCGCGATTCGGCGACGCGACGGCCATATTCGTAAACCTCGATACTTCGATCTCGCAGTTGACCGGCGACTTCGGTTCCCACGGCATTGGCCATGGTTTCGAAGCTTACGTTTTCATCATGGCCGGATTCTGCTTTGGTCGCGGGAGTAAATATCGGTTCTGGCAAACGATCGCATTGCTTCAGACCAGCAGGAAGTCGAATACCGCATACGCCGCCGGAATTCTGATATTCTTTCCACCCCGAACCCTCGAGATACCCGCGCACAACGCACTCGAATGGAACGACGCTCGCCTTGCGCACAATCATACACCGTCCCTCAAGCGCCTGCGCTGGACCAGGGTGCGCAAGATCAACACAGTCATTCGTCGTTGAAGCGCCAGGAATCGGCGGCAATTTCGTGGAAATGAAATGGTTCTCAACCGGCAAGCTCTCGAACCAAAATCGGCTCAATTGCGTTAGCACTCGACCTTTATCCGGAATTCCGCTGGGCAATACCCAATCGAATGCACTGATTCGATCAGTGCTGACGATCAACAACATGTCTCCCAAATCATATACATCGCGTACCTTACCACGCCGCGATGGCCAAGGGAGGCTGCTGGACAGTAGAGCTTGAGGTGCTTGAGTCACGGAACTTCCTGAGAATCTTGTCAATTTTTCCGAGTACGAACTAGGGCCGCAGCTTCCTTCAATTGAACAAGGAACGTGATTGGGGTAGATTCGCACTTTTTCCAAGGCCACCAATTCGAGAGCTTGAACACGTAAATGGGACAGCTACGCTTTCGCGTACCCCAAATTGACCAATACGACCGGCGCGTCTGGGAAACTGCATATATCACCGGCTTCGAAGGAATTCCGTGGGCATGCGAAACCCAGATCGCGGATGATCAGTTTATCATCAGCCGTGCGATCGACGAATCGGGTAAGGTACATATTGTTTGGCCATCCAAATCTCTGGGCAACATTTTATTAACCACCACCAGTTTGCGGTTGACCGACGAACCCTATCATTTGGCTCTCGAGTTGGCGCGCGGGACCATTTCCAGGCTGCGCAATCAGACGTTCGAATGGCAACGGATTGGACTCAAGCTGTCTAGCGATTTTCTAGCTCTGGCTGAAGGGGCATTGGCCAGCTTTCTCGACGCGGTGACATGTCGCGATGACGATTTGGTGCGCAGCCAGTTTGCTCAAGCGGCGATCGACCAAGCCGCGGAAGCCACAGCCGATTTGTCCGCGATGTTTAGCGCGCAGGCGATCGAAAGCCGTCTGCAACAGGAGGGACGGTTTTCCACGTTGATGGGAATCGCGCTGGCGCCTGAGTCTTCGGTGTCCAAACTAGGTGAATCGTTAAAGTCTTGCTTTAATTTACTGTCCGTTGATCTCGATATGGCGGCGGTGGAGTCGGTTACTGGCAAGCGCAATTACCAGCACTTCGATCAGCAAATCGATTGGGCTGGGGAACATGGATTTCGAGTTTGCGGTGGCCCACTAGTGAATTTTCGCAAAGGTTCGCTGCCTAAATGGGTATCGTTGATCGATCAGAGCTTTGAAAGTGTGCTGAACGCAACGTGCCAACATATTCGGGAAACTGTTGATCGTTATCGCGGACGAGTTCACGTGTGGAACGTCGCTACCGCACTGAACGTACCTGGTGAGTTGTACTGGAGTGACGAGCAGACGCTGAGATTCGCCGTCTCGATCATCGAAGCAGTGCGCCATTCCGACCAACGATCGCCAGTGTTGTTAACCATCGATCAACCGTGGAGCGAATATCTGCGCGACCACGACGAAGGCATTTCCCCCTTGCATTTTGCGGACGCATTAATTCGCGCCGATCTAGGATTAAGCGGCCTGGCATTGGAAATAAACTTGAACGTTTGGCCCGACGGTTCGCTTCCTCGCGACCCGCTGGAAATTGGTATGTTGGTCGACCGATGGGCGCAACTGGGGTTACCACTGATGATCATCGTCTGCTGCCCGACACAATCGTCCGTGGATCCCCTTGCCCTACACAAAAGGCAGCCCGTAACCACATGGCGCTCGCCCCACGCGATCGGATCTGAGCCGTTTATTGCTGACCAACTGATCCGTTTGATGCTAGCAAAACAGTCAGTGCATGCCATCATATGGAATCAAACTACCGACCAGTCCCTACACCAATTTCCGCATGCAGGTTTTTTTGACCTGCAAGGAAACGCCAAGTTGCTAGCATCGCAATTGGCGAAGATTCGGCAACAGATTCTATTCTGACCGCAGCTCCGGCTGCAATCAAAACACAAGCGACTTCTTAACGCACTAGATAAACGCTATGGTCTTGGACAAACCTATCTGTTATGGTCGCTCATTCACAAGAGTTCCTCGATCCGCCAATGGAGTGTGCTGGAGTAAACTGGATGATCTCTTGGCTCGACTGGTTAACTACGATCGATTATCGCGCTTGCACTTCGCCTAGAGCATGGTGTACGTTATTGATGCTGTGTGCCCTAGGATGCATGGACGGGCCCTTGCACGCGCTTAAACGAGCAAACCCCGTCTTTCATAAGCAACGGGCGGCTGACCGCGCTTTGGGGCCTACTTACTCTGATCGCATGGCGGAACTGAAACTGCTGGACGATAGAATCGCTGGTATGACTCCGCAAGCACAGAGTCAGTGGGTTGCGGTTCTGTCAAAACTCATCGAAAAAGAACCTAGTGCCGAGATGCGAGCGCACGCCGCATTGGTAATTTCTCGTGTGAATTTGCCTGAAGCGCAGCAGTCGTTGAATTTAGCTTCGACCGATGAAATCGAAAAAGTGCGCATCGCCGCCTGCAAAGCTTGGCGCAAGCAGCCCGAAGACGCAGCACGAACTATGCTTTTGAATTTAGCTCGCAGCGATGATAGTGTCCATGTACGACAGGCTGCCATTGAATCGCTGGCCAGTTTCGATTCTCCTGACACCCGCGCGGCAATGGTCGAGCTGCTCGACGATCGCAGTCCAGCGATACAACTGCGGACCGCGCTAGCGCTACAAGAGATCACCGGTCGCAACTATGGAGGCGATTTCGAAGCATGGAAGAAATTCATCGGCGGAGAAGATGTTCCCGAGCCACCGTCGTCGACAGCCAGATTGATAGACGCAATTCCGTTGATTCGCTGAAGTCTTGCTAGTTGTCTTGCAAAAACTAATGTCGATCTGCTGGATTTCCAAGCGTGCAGAACAAACCAAGCCGCATTGCCCCGCGCGACGAGTTTCGAGTGTTTTCAATTTCAATGGACTACTGGGTGTCGTTGACCGTTAATCCATTGTCGCCGCTTCATGACGCGGCTGGAATCAAAACGTACATCTTTCCAGCAGCGAGCCCTAATTCCTGGGTGGGTTGTTCGATTGAAATGCCCTCTAACTAAGGCGAGCGGCAGATAGTTTCTTACCAATACAAGCCCGAAGCGCAAGCGAGTGTATGCCAGGATTGACGCACTCGCTTGCGAATCAGGCTTGTATTCGCTGAGGCCTTGGTAAATTCCCATCTGCCGCTCGCCTAAATGCGTTCGTTGAAAGGCTAACCACGTTGTATCCGACTTGATGTTGGTACTCGATATCGATTTCAGACACAGCGCGCGCGACCGTTCCCAATTATGCTCCAAAAGGGCGATTTTTGGGCGGCCCGGAACTTTGAAGAGCAAAATGGGTTAAGTAACTTCGGAAGCAGCCCTTTCGTGTGCCACAAAGATCGAGTTTATTAATTTGCGATCGAAAACTGGCGCTTACGAAGTGTGGTACAGTGAGTAGATTAGTAAGACTGGCTTGCCTGCCTTGCTCGAATCACCACCTAAAATGGCCAGTTTCCGCGTAGTTCATTTCAGCAGAATTCGATGCCAGGGAGTCGACTCTTTCGGGAGTGTACGGGTTTTCCTATGAATCCAATATCTAGCCGGTTGATTGTGTTGTTGACGGTTCTTTTAACGTTGGGATCGTCTTTTGCAAGGGCGCAGGATTTCGTGGGAGTTATCGAAGATGCCCAACAACCTGAGAATGCCGCGCGCCTAAAGCTGTCCGACGAGCAAAAGACCAAATTTAAGGAATTACTCGATAAACGCACCGGAGCGTTGGTCGAACTCAGCCAGCAGCTCAGGGATTTGCCAACAGGTCGCAAGCTGCAACTGCGGCGCGATTTTCGTGCGGAATCGGAAAAGCTAGCTTTTGATCTCTTGAATGCCGAGCAAAAAACGGTGCTCGAGCAAATGCGAGTTGCCCGACTGGGATTACTTTCGCTGGACGAACCCGTGGTAGCTAAGGCCATGAATCTGGCGGATTGGCAAAAGGAGATTGTGACTCAGTTAACGGCGAACTATCACAGTGCCAGCCGCAATGATATTGAAAAAATGCGGTCGATGGTCGAACGTGGCTTGCGAGCCGAAATTTCCGACAGCCAGTTTGCTGCATGGCAGGTATTAGCTGGTCAAATTCCAGTATCAACATTAGGCTCGCCTGTACCACCGCAACGCTCACCCGCCCCGGCAACCAATTCGCCAGCCGTGACAGCGTCGGTTAAGTCTGCGGCAAGTGGTTCGGCAGTATCTGGCCTGCAATCGCCATCGACCGTCGAGAGAGTTCGACTAAAGCTGACTTTCAACAAGACTCCATGGAAAGAAGTCATCAATTGGTTGTGTGACGAAGCGGGGCTGACGTTGCAGCAAGATGAATATCCGCAAGGGACGTTTAGTTATCGCGGTGGAGATCGCGAGTACTTGCTTGCCGAAGCGATGGACATCATGCAGGCTTCGCTGCTGAACGCCGGCTTTACGATGATTCGTCGCGATCGATTGTTGCTGGTGATCAATCTCGAAGCCGGTCCCAATCAGAACAAGGAACTGACTAAGGAATTCATCAAGGCATTCGCCGACTTTGTCACAGTCGACGAACTGGATAAACGTGGCGATTTTGAATGGGTCACGTGCGTTTTTTCATTAACTCGCATGAATCCCGATGACGCCAAGAAAGAGATCGAGCAACTTAGGAGTGTTCAGGGCAGCGTAGTCAGTTTGCCCACGGCGGGCCAAGTATGGGTTACCGATACGGCAGGCGTATTGCGGAACATTCGCGAAATGATTCGGCAGGCAGAGGATCCAACTTCGGCGCGCGGTTCTGCGATTGTGCAAATCGAGCTGAAGCATGTTACAGCAGACGAAGTGTTAACGGTGGCTCAGGACTTGTTCGGGCTGACTCAACCCAACGCCAACTCGGATTTCAAGATGTCGGCCGATGAGATTGGCAACCGAATTTTTGCGGCGGGTACTAACTCACAAAAAGCTCAGCAACTGCGAGATTTGGCCAAAGCAATGGACGTGTTGCCCGAGGCATCGGACAGTGGCGGCGCAGCGGCCGAGGAGCCAAAGATCAGGCTTCATCAAATCAAAGGTGTCGATCCCGCGCTCGCCTACCAAGCCGTCTCAACGGTTCTGGCCAGCGAAACCGGCGTGAATTTGGCGCAGGATACGAAAACGAATACGCTAATTCTGCGCGGTCGTGAGAGCCAACACAAAATCGTCGAAGAGACGCTGCTGGCCCTTGCGGGAGAGACGTCTCAATTCACGGCGATTCAGTTGAAGGCCATCGATACTCAAGCGGCCTGCGATATGGTCAAGAAGTTTTTCGGGATCACGTCAAGCACCGTTCCTGCTGGCGCGCCCATCATTGATGGCGACATTCTTGCCAAGCGACTGTATGTGCAAGGAACACCACAGCAAGTTGAGCAGATTCGTGAAATGATCACGACCTTCGAAGAGAATTCCGCAGCGAGAGATTTGGGGGATAACATTCGATTCTTCCAGGTTCCCAAAGGATCGCGCGATCGAATGCTTCAGCAAGTCCAAGAACTCTGGCGCGTCACCAATGGCAAAGCCAAACTGAAAGTCTTCATCCCGTCAAATTCGAACACGCCGGCTGGGTTAGAAGAACGCTCGACGGCGCCTGAAGAGTTGCAGCGTGCGAGTCAGCTCAAGCAGGAACAAGCTGCTCAGAGACCGGATTCGGGCGCAAGTATCGTGCCTGGCAAGCAAACAAAATTCAGAAACCCACAGTCGGTGATTCCCAAAGGGCATCTAACTCAAGCTCCCTTGAATCAAGCTGACGCGCTGGATCAGTCGCCAGCGGTGAAACCGGCTGAGGTGTCTCCGAGCGATGCAACTGCTGCCGACTCCGACAAATCCGAGGATGGTGAGATTGTCATCATGCAAGGGCCAACGGGATTGATGATCACGTCGACCAATCCAGAATCGCTAGCTCAGTTCGATCGACTGATGCGCATCGTGGCGGAGCAGAATGCCATCACGGGTGGCGAGCCAACGGTCTTTTATTTAAAGAATATCAAAGCGGCTGCTGCGAAAGAATTGTTGGTGGAAATCACTTCGGGCACGTCAGGCGGATCTGCCGGTGGTGGATCGACCTTGGGTAGCCTCGGCGGCAGCATGTTGGGTGAACTCGGTGGCGGGTTGCTCGGTGGTATGCTTGGACTGGGTGGCGGAGGAAGCAGCAGCACGATCTCATCGGGCGGTCAATCGTTAACCACCGGAGATCTGATGATCCATGCCGATCCACGTTTGAACGCGCTGATCATTCGGGGAAACCCGTCTGACATCGACATGTGCGAGCAGTTGCTGTCGGTAATTGATCAAGTAGAAAGCCCCATCGACCAGCAAACTCGCGGAATGTTCGCGATGATTCCCGTTCAATCGCAGGATGCCACTGCGGTCATGGAAACCATCAAGGGATTGTACGGAGACCGAATTGAAGGAGCCGGTGGCGGTGGCGGTGGTGGCCAGCGCCAACCCAATCCAGCCGATTTTCTTCAAGCGTTACAAGGCCGAGGTCCAGGTGGAGGTGGCAGTCGAGGTAGTGGTCAGTTAGCCGAATCCAAGATTGCATTGTCGGTCAACCGAGACGCGAATTTGCTGCTGGTATTTGCGCAGCCAAGAGACATTGAGGATATTCGCGAGATGGTCAATCAGCTCGATCAACTGGGAGAAATTGATCCGGAAACGGTTGTGCCGTACAAATTGCCCGGCGACGTGAATACCAAGAATTTTATCGCAGCATTGGGCAAAGCACTTGGTCCCAAAGCTAAAACCGGTTCGACTCAGTCGGGTTCGACTGGCAGTTCGTCCAGCGGCGGTTCATCCAGCGGCGGAGATCCCGCAACTGCGGCACGGGAAGCATTCTTGCAATCGATGCGCGATCGATTCGGTGGTGGCGGTGGTGGATTCGGAGGTGGCGGTTTCCCGGGTGGTGGTGGGACGCCGGGTGGCGGATTTCCAGGATTTGGTGGAATTCGTGGCGGTGACGGAGGAGGCAACACAGGTGGATTCGGCGGCGGCTTCCGCGGCTTTGGCGGCGGAACCCAAGGTGGCGGCACACCTGGTGGCTTCGGTGGCGGAACTCGCGGAGGTGATAGTGGTCGAGGGGGACGATAAGGATGATCATGCTCGAAGCTGGCGAAATCTTGATGCGACGCGGGCTGCTGGATGCTCAGCAGCTAGAGAAACTGCGCGGTCAGGGTTCGACCAACTTGATCGACTCCGCGATTCAGCAGGGGCTGGTGCAAGAGGAACCTGCGCTGAGAGCGCTCGGCGAAGAGCTGGGGATGCAGTTTGTCGATTTGCGTGAAGTGGACGTCGATCTCGAGCTTGTCAAATCGTTCCCACAGAAACTGATTTATCGCTACTCGTTGTTCCCAGTGCGCCGCGAGAACGGCTCTTTGGTGCTGGCGACCAGCGATCCGCTGGATGTTTATGCACTTGACGAAGCCGAGTCGGCCACGGGCTTGAGCATTATCCCGGTCGTTGCTGAACGGGGCGAGATTGCGAGGTTGATGAAGAAACACCTCGGCGTCGGCTCTGAGACTGTGGAAGGATTGCTGGCCGCTCGCGCCGAGGATGAAGAGGTCCAGCTTCTAGAAGAGATTGAACTCGATGGCAGCGAAATGGCCGAGATGGCGCAAGAGGCCTCGGTCGTACGCTTAGTCAATGAGATCTTAGTGGAAGCCATCGATTCACGAGCGAGCGACGTACACATTGAATCGCAAGCGGCCGGATTGGTCGTGCGATATCGCATCGACGGCATTCTATTGGTTCAGCCGGTTCCGCCGGAAATCAATAGATTTCAAGCCGCAATCATTAGCCGTTTGAAGATCATGGCGCGGCTCAATATCGCTGAGAAGCGTTTGCCGCAAGACGGTCGAATCAAATTGAAGGTGCATGGTCGCGAGATCGATATCCGGTTGTCGGTTATCCCCATGATCCACGGCGAGAGCTTGGTCATGCGTATCCTCGACAAAGGCGCGATGAAGTTTGACTTGCGCAATTTGGGAATGGATGAAGCGACATACACCACGTACAGCGAACTGATTCGCCTGCCCCACGGAATCATCTTGGTTACAGGGCCGACCGGTTCAGGTAAAACGACCACACTGTACAGTTCGCTGCTAGAGATTCGCAGCACTGAGAACAAGATCATCACCACCGAGGACCCGGTGGAATATCAGTTGGATGGAATCAATCAGATTCAGGTGCACGCCAAGATTGGATTGACGTTCGCGAATACACTGCGCAGCATTTTGCGTCACGACCCCGACATTGTTCTGGTTGGCGAAATTCGCGATGCAGAAACCGCGGAGAACGCAATTCAGGCATCGCTGACCGGTCACCTAGTATTCAGTACCCTGCACACCAACGATGCGGCGGGTGCGTTCACGCGTATTGTGGATATGGGGATCGAACCGTTCCTAGTCGCCAGTACAGTTGAAGCGATAATGGCCCAACGATTGGTGCGGCGACTGTGTAAGGATTGCAAGCAACCCTATCATCCGCGAACGGAAGATTTGCCCCCAGATTTTCCATGGGATCACCTGCTAGGCCAACCGTTGTTCAAGGCGGTTGGGTGCCGCCACTGCCGAAATGTTGGATACTTTGGCCGATTTGGTATCTACGAACTGCTGGTTACAACGGAAGAAGTGCGCCAGTTGGCTCACGATCGGGTTAGTAGCTGGACGATCAAACACGCCGCGCTCAAGCAGGGCATGAGAACACTGCGCTACGATGCCTGGCAAAAGGCTATTTCTGGCCAGACCAGCGTTGATGAAGTAGTACGTGTCACCAAGGGCGATCGAATTTGAGGTTGGTTTCCAAGTAAGCGATTGAAGATCCTTCATGCCGGACTTTGCATACGTTGCTCGCGATGGGCGAGGACAGAAAATCACTGGAACATTGACGGCGGGCAGCCAGCGCGAAGCGCTTGCACAGCTCGACTCCAAGTCGTTGTTTCCGGTCGAGATCAACGTTGCTAAGGGAACTACGGCCAATCGATCCAAACGAGTCGGTGGCCAAGTCATGGCCAATGCCTATAACCAGCTCGCAGCGCTGCTGCGCAGTGGAGTTCCTCTGCTGCGTAGTCTGACAGTAATGAGTTCACAAGCTGGCAAGCCGGCCTTGAAGGTTGTATTGGAAGATGTCAGATCGCGCGTCGAGCAAGGCGAAACATTGCCCTCGGCTATGGCTCGGTATCCACGCGTGTTCAATGAAATGGCCGTCAATATGGTCAGCGCCGGGACCGAGGGTGGATTCCTGGAGGACGCGCTGGAACGGATCGCTTCGTTTACCGAACAACAAGAGGATCTCAAGGGTCGCACTATCAGTGCTCTCGCATACCCGGGATTCTTAGCCGTGGTCGGAACTGCCGTGGTATCGGTGTTGATCATCTTTTTTGTACCTAAGTTCGAACCTCTATTTGGCAGTTTACGCGATGCGGGCAGGCTCCCTTGGGCTACCGATGCGTTGTTGGGATTTAGCGCTCTGCTACAACAAGTTTGGTGGCTGGCCCTGGTCGTTCTCGTCGGTGGCATTTTCGCATTGACGCAATATTTCAGTACTGAGCGGGGCCGGTACGTTTTGGATCTGATCAAGATCAAGACGCCCATGTTCGGATCGGTGTTTCTGAATCTTGCGGTCGCGAGGTTTTGCCGAGTTCTCGGCACAATGTTGAATAACGGTGTACCGATTCTGCGATCGTTGGATATCAGCCGCAATGCAGCGGGCAATCAGATCTTGTCGGATTCGATTAAGAAGGCCAGCCAAAACGTGACGGCGGGCGAAAAGTTAGCGACTCCGCTGGCCGCATGCGGTCATTTTCCGTCGCAAGTTGTGGAAATGATCGCTGTGGCCGAAGAATCCAATACGCTGGATAAAGTCATGGTGCAAATCGCCGACAGTCTGGAACGAACCACGTTTCGCAGATTGGACATATTAGTGCGATTGCTAGAACCTATCATGTTGCTGATCATGGCGGGGATCGTATTCTTCATCGTGATGGCGTTGATGGTACCGCTGTTGTCCAGTTCATCCACCATTTAATTTTTTTTGTGCTGTAGGAGTCGCGCGTTCGAAATTCAAATTTGTCGAGGCTGATAAAAACGTGAACCGATTGGCGCTAGCCACGGGCGCCGAATGTGTTTCGAAACAAAGAATGGAAGACGTTCTAACACCTATTGATTTCGTGCATCAAGTGCGATTCCCTAAGCGACATCTTCGACGCCCGTGGCTAGCGCCAATCGGTTCACTTTTTGTCAGCCCAGCAATGCCCCCGCCGATCTCGAATATTGAACGCGCGAACCCGTACGCAATACGTCCGGAATTGGCAATAAAATCGTTGCTGGATCACGAATCACTCGGAACTTTCCGCGGGTTGCGGAGCTTAGTAGAATTAGGATGTGTTGATATCGGGCAAGTCCTAATTGGCGCTGTCCAACTAAACAAACCACCATAGATCAAGAATTTAGTGTAGGAGATGGAGAATGAAAAAACGATTGCGTCAGCGAACTTCGCGTCAAAGCGGTTTTACGCTGATGGAAATAATGTTAGTGCTGATCATCATGGCAGCGGTCGCTGGAATCGTGGCGATGAATGTACTGCCTCAGCAAGAACGAGCCAACAAGCGGGCGGCGAAAGCTCAGATCGGGATATTCAAGGGAATGATTTCGAACTATCGATTTGAGGTTGGACAACTGCCAGAGAAATTGGAAGATCTGCACGTTCAACCGACGAATCTGACAGAACCGACCAAGTGGATTCAGCTCGTGGATAAACCGATACCGAACGACCCATGGGGCCAGCCCTACGAATACAAACTGAGTGGTGATACCTTTGATTTGCGCAGCATGGGAGTCGACCGGCAATCGGGGACGGAGGACGACATCACCGAGGACACTGCGATATAGCAGGCAGGCGATCCACTGAATGACGATGTGGTATCGAAAAAGCGGGCGTGGCGCAAGTCATACCCGCTTTTGTTGTGTGGCGACAGAATTTACAGTCACATTCGCGAGCTTTCGTTGGCAACTTATGAATCAACCAGATCATAGAATCGATCGAAAAACTGGAACTCGCATGACATCGTCCGTATGTCGGTGCGGTGGTTTTACGTTGATTGAATTGATGTTGGTGCTGATGATTTTGGTGGCGCTGGGCGCCTTCACGTTGCCCAGGTTTACCGATTCCATTCAGCGCGCACGGCTGAACGCGTCCGCCGACAAGTTGCGTTTAGAATTCGACAGGACACGATTGCAGGCAATGAAGTCCGGTCAAATTCAAATGTTTCGATGCAGCCTAGATACAAATAGTTTTACGTTGCAACCATGGATCACCGGCGGCGAAGCGGCTAGCGCTGGTGCGACGATTGTTACGGCTGGTGGTACGCTGGCCCAGGTTGACGAAAATGGCATGATGACTCAAGTGGCCATGGAAAACTTGGGAACCCAAAAAACTCTAGAGCAAGATGTTACGTTTGCTAGCTGTTTAGTTGCCAGTGACATGCGATCGTTCTCGATTGGTCAACAAGCGGGTGGACTGACCGAAGCGGCGGCGATGACATCCGTGATTCTATTTTATCCTGATGGTAGTTCGAGCACTGCCGAAGTCATCCTGAGCAACAAACGCGGCGATCTGCGAGCCATTTCCTTGCGCGGGCTGACGGGCAGTTCGCGTGTCACCGTCGCGCAAAACTTGCCAACCCAAGTGCAACCAGAATAATCCACATCGCGGGGTGAATGATGCATGCGCTTTGGAACAGTTCAGAATTGAGTTCATCCGCAACCGAGATGTTCGGCCAATGTGCTGCAGTGCACCGACGCAGGTGTTTTGCGCGGAGTGAAAAGAAGATTCGCGCGGTTGGATTATCGTTGCTGGAGGTCGTATTGGCACTGTCAGTATTGGGCGTGTCCGCAGCAATCATGGCGCAAGCGATGCAGTTGGCAGCGCGCAACGCGCTGCGCGCCCAGAATCTTGCGCACGCGGAGTTGGTGGCCGAAAGCGTGATGAGTCAAGTGGTCGCCGGGATCTTGCCTGCCCAGGCCACAACATGGGCACCGTATTATTCGACCAGCACTTTAGCGACACCCAATTCATCGTGGGTTTACATGATTGCGATTGTGCCGGCAGAGATCCAGGGCATGCTGGGAATCCAAATTGGCGTGCGTGACTCTAGTAAGCCGAGTGTCGACGAACGTCCAGATTATATGGTCACGCAGTGGATTATCGACCCCAGCCTTGGACTAGATACTCCGCCGGACACGACCGCAACCGAAGATTCCAGTGGAACCGGTTCCACCAGCGGTGGTACAGGATCGTCGTCGACCGGCTCTACTCAAGCAGGAGCGAGATAGCCATGCGCCGTGGATTCACATTGTTGGAACTGATGCTGTCGCTCGCATTAACGGTCGTGGCAATTTCGTTGATCGGATCGATCATGCAATTGTATTCACGCGACTTCCGCACGCGCGGCGAGGACATCCGTCGCAAGCAACTCGCGCGCAGTTTGTTGAGCATGATGGCTGACGATATCCGCGCAACGCTGACAGAACAAAAATATGACGCAACGGTGCTGCAACAAATGATGGGTTCGAGCGCAGGCGGTGCGGCGGGAGGTGGAAGTGCGGGCGGGAGTGCGGGAACGGGTGGAGGTATGCAAACGCCCACCCCCGGACCAAGTGAAATTCAACCCGGACCCAGTGAGAGTCCATCCAGACCTAGTAGTAACATAGCATCACTAGGCGGTGGGTCGAGTCTGGGAGGAACCGGTTCAAGTTCGACGACTTCGACGGGCACTGAAACCACCGGCACAGAAACGACTGGAGAATTGGCAACGACTGCTACGGCGCTGCCGGTTGGGCTGTACGGATCGCAATACCAACTGTTGCTGGATGTTAGTCGGTTGCCGCGCCCCGATGAATATCTCGTGCAGCAAGCGTCGTTGTTGACGGGCAATTTAGCGGATGTGCCCGGCGACGCGAAAACGGTTTGCTACTACGTGCAAGCACCTACCACGGCGGGAGTCGGCGACAAACTGTCCGAGCTAACAGGGAAAACGGCGGCGGGCGCGTATGCCACGGGCTTGGTGCGCCGACAACTAGACCGTGCAGTTTCAGCATATGCCGAAGAGATGGGACAGATGGACCAGTTGTTGCGCACTGGTGATCTGATCGCTCCGGAAGTCATGTCGATCGAGTTCGGATACTTTGACGGCACCCAATGGCTGACAAGCTGGGATTCTTCGACTCAAGGGCTTCCATGGCTGATTCAGATCTCGTTGGCGGTTCAGTCGGCCACAGGTGAAAAGAAATCGCAATTCGTTCCGGGAACGCCGGTCAGCTTGATGTCGCTGGAGGATCGAGCAGCCAACGGGTTGGAGGTCTTCGATCTGGTAGTTGCCATTCCGGGAGCTCAATTACAAGCAGCCGAAGCGGCCGCAGCGGCCGAAGAGCAAGCCGGTATGGAATCATTGGGAGTTCAGTAGGGAATTCAATTATGGCACAGCACAAGAAACTCCCAATGAGACGAAAACGCGCGGCCTTTTTGCTGGTTTTAGTGACCGTGTTCGTCATCATGGCGGGATTAGCGGCGTTCAATTTTTCTGATTCGATGGTGACGCAACACGAAGCCGCTCAAATCTCCGGCAGTCGTTTGCAAGCTCGTTACATGACGGAATCCGGCTTGCAATCCGTGCGATTGTTGTTGGCGTACGATCGTTTGACTCTCGCAGGGATGGGCGGAACTTGGGATAATCCGCAGAAGTTTCAAGCGATCAATATTGTCCGCGATTCGGATCCAGCGAAGCGCGGCAATGTCACGTTCGTTGCTCCGGCGCTGGATCAAACTGGGTTGTACGCTGGCTTTCGTTTTGGCCTGCAAAACGAGTCCGCCAAACTGAATCTCAATGCGCTCGCGCAGATCGATAGTCTCTCTTCAAGCGCCGCAGGCGCCATGTCGGCGTTGGGTGTTTCCGGTGGCGCGGCGCTGGGCACGCTTGCGACTTCTGGTGGATCGGGAAGCGGAACTGGAGGTGGCATCGGAATAAATTCCATGCTGTCTGGAGCAAGTACGGGAGTCGCCGGCGCGACCGTAAGTGCAGCAGCCGAAGAAGCGCCACCCACGTTAGGCGCGCAGATGTTGCTTGCATTACCAGGAATGACTGAAGATGTTGCGGACGCGGTCTTGGATTTTATTGATGAGGACGACGAACCACGTCCGTATGGAGCCGAGTACGACTTTTATCAGCAACTGGTGCCTCCCTATCGGCCGATCAATGGTCCTCTAGTTTCGATCGAGCAATTGCTATTGGTGCGCGGTATTACGCCTCAGTTGTTGTTTGGTTACGATGCAAACCGCAATGGATTTCTAGACGGCAATGAACTCAGTCAGGCTCAACTTGGGATTCAGCCTGGCAGTGTTCCAGGTTCGCAGCCGCCAGCGGTAACCGCCGACGGACAACCGGTTCAACCCGATCCGCTGGGCTGGGCTCATTATATGACGCTGTTTAGCCAAGAAAAAAATGTTGCATCCGATGGTACCGAGCGCATCAATATAAATAGTGATGATTTGGCGACGTTGTACAGCGACTTGACTGCGGCTGGAATCGACGAGACCTGGGCGAGCTTCATCATTCAGTATCGTATTTCCGGTAGACCTCCTGCAGGTTCTGGCAATGCCATTCAGTTGCTGATGACCGCAATTCAGCAGGCGGCTGAGGAAGAAAATCAACTTTCGACTTTGCAGAGCCAGCAGCCTGCGGCCAACCCAAACCCGACGACGCGCAATCAAGCTTGGAGTTCTGATCTGCTGCCGTCGGACCTCACTCAAGTGCAAGGGTCCGTCAAATTCAATCAAGTGCTCGATTTGTTTGGCGCGACTGCCGCGGCTCAGCAGGCGGGCGGAGCCACCGGCGGACAGTCGGGCGGCCAGTCGGGCGGACAAACAGGAGGCCAACCGACTGGGCAGCAGCCAGGAGGCCAACAGGCTGGACCCGCTTACGATTCACCGCTGTCGGCAGACCCGATTTCCATGGCCACTGCGTTTCCGATCCTGATGGATCGACTTACGACGTTGGACAGCCCGACGATTCCTGGACGCATCAATATCATGGAGTGTCCCAGGCAGATTTTGCTGGGCGTACCCAGCATGACCGAGGAATTGGCTGACCAAATCATTCAAGCTCGCAATGATGGCCAACAAACTGAAAACCGGCGTTTCGAAACTTGGCTCGCAGTTGAGGGTTTGGTAACGATGGAACAGATGCGTGCATTTGAGCCGTTGATTACTTGTGGCGGAGATGTCTACAAGGCGCAGGTCATCGGTTATTTTGAAGGCTCGGCCGTTTCATCGCGCGTAGAGGCGATTGTGAGCGGCGCGATAACTCCACCGCGAATTCTGTTTTATCGGCAGTTGGATCATCTCAATCATGGATTCGACAAGATGTCGTTGGGGTTACGACCCGACGCCGGGGTGTTAGGCGCGGCCATTTCACGTTAAGTCGAGCGTTTGAAGGTTGAACGTCGCGGTGGAATGTTGGGTCACGGATGAAGAACTGTGGGGAAATTGCGATTAAGATGGGTGAGTGGCGAGAAAGTCAAGCTTCCAGATTTAGGAACCTTATTCCGTGTCAAAGAGTGTGATTATTGATTGGCAACGCGATGGCCTGTTGGTCGCTGTCGGTCATCGCCGTGGAAATAATGTCAGTTTGGATCGAGTAGTACATCGCGCGGTTGCGTCGCCCGATGCTGCCTTGGCTCAACAACTGCAAGAAGCGGTTCAACAGCTCGGCGTCGGCAAGTGTGACGCAACGGTGATTGTACCTCGCGAGTTGCTGGAAGTAAGAACGCTGCTGATTCCGCGAGCAGATGCGGACGAATTGCCTGACATTGTTCGGTTTCAGGCGCAGCGTCAGATGGCCAATATGGGCGACAACTGGGCGATGGATTTCGTCCTGCTTCCAGATTCACCTGGGCAGGAGTCGCTGAGTGCGTTGGCGTTTACCATCGCTCCGGGTGTGATGACGGAGATTGAAACCGCCTGCACCGGAGCAGATCTGCGACTGAGCCGCGTGCTTCCGCGTCCGATCGAACTCGCTCGCTATGCAAAGGCCGTCGGCGGGCTTGGGACAGAGGGACTCTCGTTGGCAGTTTGTTTGGCAGAGGGTCAGGGAGATTTGTTGTTATTGCGAGATGGTCGAATTGTACAGATTCGCGGTACTCGTCTACCGCATGACCACGATCAACTATCAACGGCTGTCGTCGGCGAATTACGAAGAAGTCTATTGGCCGCGGCGAGCAATCTTAGCGGTCTGTCGATCGCCAAGACATTGCTGATCGGTTCGGCTGACTTAGCACAAAAAGTCGAGATTCAGGTCGCCGAGGTCACCAAGTCCGAAGTAAGACTGTTCGATCCGGCGACGCTGCTGCCCGCGTCCGTGGAGAATAAGGTTGAGTTCGCGCATCGAACCGCTGGTCGGTTGGCTGCGATTGCTGCGGTGATATACGATCCATCTCCAGATAAACAAACCACGATCGATCTAAAGAACCCAAAACGCCGGCCTCCCAAGAAAAAGAATACCTCGCGAAACTTGATGATTGCCGCCAGTGTGGCTTTAGTAGCGCTGGCAGGATTTACTTGGTATACCAGCATGACTCAAAGCATGGCAGAGGAATTGGCAGATTTAACTGAAACCAGCAAAAGCTTGGATGCCCAAGTCACCACTGCTACAAAGAGAATCGCCGACTATAAAGATGTTGAGTCGTTTCTGGGCGGATCAGTCAATTTATTAGACCAGCTCGAATATGTCGCTCAACATATTCCCGACTCCGACAAACTACTGATGCGCAGTCCGAATTATTCAGTCGCCACCGAAGGCAAAGAGAAGAAGCAGGTTGGAAAACTGACGGTCGATATTCTGGCAGATTCGACCGAAACGGTAAAACAACTCAAAGACCAATTCGACGACGCCAATCGTAATTTAGATTTGCAAGGGCAAGCCGAGGCTGCGGACGAAAAAACGGGCAACTATAAATGGAAATCGAAAGCCGCCCTGACGTTTCGCAACGTCGGCTGGGATCCGATGGCGAATGCGAAAAATGCTTCGTCCGTGAAACCTGCGGCACCCGTGAAGTCTGCTGCTGAGAAGTCTGCCATAGAGGCCAAGCCGGCGATCGCAACTGATGGCAAATCGGATACTCCTCAGAAACAGCCAACTCAAATGACAGATACTGTGAAAGCTGCGCCAGTAACCGCAGCCAATCAAAATCCAACTCCAGCTCAGGCTCCGTTATCCAAGTGATTCTCACGAGTCACATTTCAATAAGTTTGTGGTATAGCCCATGGCGATGACAACACGTGAACGATACTTGGCTGCAACGATCGGCGTCGTTGCTGGTCTGTTCGGGTTGCAATTCGGAATCAACGGCTTGCGGTCCAAACTGGATTCGATGCAGGCGAATATCGACAGCGCGAGCAGCAAGATTGATGACAAGAACACGATCATTTTCGAAGGCGATATCGCAGCGCGCAAACTAACGCGACTGCAAGCGAAATCGTTGCCCACCAGTCCCGGAGATGCCAAACAACAGTATTCGAGTTGGTTGGTCGACATCGCGAAGCAAGTCGGCATGCAAGACGTCGTGATCGCCGAACCTCTGTCCATTGGTACCGGTGCTGCAAAGGCTTATTCGCAGTACCAATTTACTCTGACCGGGAAATGTCGAATTGATGAGGTCGTCAGACTATTGAGCTTTTATTACGACAAAGACTATCTGCACTCGATTTCGGCACTGAAGTTTTTGCCCCCCAACAAAGACGACCCAAACTTTGTTTCCTTCAATCTCACTTCGCAGGTGATTGCTTTGAAGAATGCTGCCGTTGACCAGAAACCGTCCGACAAACCATCTGGGCGGCTAGCGAAATCTGTCGATCAATATCTGGCTTCCATCGGCGGCCGCAATCCTTTTGCGCCTACCAATAATCCACCTCAATTCTCGGGTAAATCTGCTGTCGAAATCGAACGAGAAAAGAGTTTTACGTTGAAACTGGAAGGGAGTGACCCCGACAAAGCCCAGAAAGTACTGTTTGACATCCTCTCGGAAAAACCTGAGGGTCTGAATTTCGATCCCAAGACTGGCACGCTCGATTGGCGCCCCAAGAGCAACGGCGAACATGAATTGCTGGTTCGTGTTTTCGATAGCGGTATTCCTTCGAAATCGATCGAGCAAAAAATTAAGCTGACCGTAGTCGATCCCAAGGTTCCGCCGCCGCCACCTCAGAAGTTCGATCTGGCTAGTCAGACCGAAGTCAGCGCGCTACTCAGCGGCCGCGGTGGAACCATGGCTATGATCCGTTCCAAGATGGATGGCAAGATGTTCGAAGTTCGCGAAGGCGACAATATCGAGATCGGCAGCATCAAAGCAAAAGTCGTCTCGCTGAATTCGCAGAAGAACACTTTGGAACTAGAGACCAACGGAAAACGCTGGACAGTTGGCATGGATGTTTCCTTGGCGGATGCTTACAAGAAAATACAATAACGTCAGGTTTGCCGCGCAGGAATAAAAGCGTTCAAAATCATGCTGGACATGCTATGAAGTCCAGCATCTCGGATAATTTCTGAATCGATTCCCATGGAATCGTATGGGGTCCTTGAAACTCCAAGAAATCGACTTGGCAACCACCATCGATCAATAAGTCGCGCAGCCATTTGCCCGTTTGCAGCGGCAGAATTTGGTCCCACTGCCCGTGGCTTTGAAAAATCTTTGTGTGTTGCAGTTTGTTGACCTGAGGTTTCCATTGACGCTCGCGAATCAAGGCGCCTGATAGCAGCGCAATCGCTCGCGGTGGCTGTTTCAATCCCAGGCAGGCAACTTCCATGGTTAACATGGCTCCCTGGGAGAATCCGCCAACGAGAACTTGATCGTAACCAAGCCCGCTCGATTGCAATCCCTCTTGGATTGTTTCGACGAGCAGTTCTCGAGCCGACTCGATCCCTTCGGGAACTTGTTCCCGAATCAGTTCGTATCGCCCTTCTTCCATCGACTCTAGTAGCTGCTGAATGCTGATGTGCCACCAGGCTCGCCCACCAGGAATTCCAGACTCTTCAAGATCGATTGGTGCTGCTGGAAAAACGATGCGTATTGGCGTTTCAGTCTGGCGATTCTGCAACAGGTCACTTGCCAAACCGGCCAGGTCCTCGCCCGGCGCCCCAAATCCGTGGCAAATAAAAGCTATCCCGCAGATCTGCGTGTCTTCTGAAGGCTCAACAATGATGCAGTTGAGCTGGCCAAGCATTGCACGCCTAGCACGGTATCGCTGCTGTGCCAAATGAAAATCCCTTACATTGGCGAGATGAACTATTTCTGTTCCTTATAGGAATTCCATGCAATATATCCTAATCCCGCGGCACACAGGATAAAGAGGATATCCATGACTATGCTGACCAGCTTAAACGGGGCCAGCGAGTCCATGCCTATTAGACCAAATAGCATGTCCAGGAAGAAGATTAGAAAGACAAGGATGGCAACGACCAATCCGATTAAGCACAGTATTTTGGGCATTAACCAACCTCGGCGGTGGGTCGCGGAAGTGAATACGGCTGCGATAGGCATAGGCGTAGTATAGTCCAAGTTCTCGGCCTGTCACCTAGATCACCTATATCGCCTAATTTTCAAGTGGTTTCCAAAGCATCGAAATAGGAGCGCACTCCCTAAAAACGCAGGGTATGTATTGCCTCGCGCTACTTCACCGACAACACAATACGGCGTCGATCACAACTTGGTCACCGGCGCCGGGAGGGCGAGGCTCCCGCCGAGCCAATTCCCATTGGTTTTGTCTCCCAAAAAAGCCAAACTGGCTCGGCGGGAGCC
>SXGS01216495.1_pt1 | contig 31007 bp, 31 predicted proteins | sample 3174681 | NCBI WGS metagenome assembly SXGS01 (sample SAMN11356861, study PRJNA531348) | freshwater metagenome | isolation source: freshwater sample F1-80 | place: China: Fuxian Lake, Yuxi | collected 2017-12-25 | reverse complement strand
CGTCATTCCGGGCGGGCCTGCCCCGGACTTGATCCGGGGGCCGCAGGCCGCGACCCGGAATCCAGGGTTTTGTTATGCACCCTCGCCACATTTTTTCATTGCACCGCGTAGCGCTCCGTGGTATCACGACGCAAGCCTGATCTCGTGGCTTCACTAATTGGGGACAAACATCATGCCTCTCACATCCGGCTCTCGACCATGCCACCACGTGTTCCTGTCTCGCTCCTACGCCCCTACTGTTTTCTTCTACCTTGCCATGTTTCTTGCTTTGGGCAGTGCCCCGCTGCCGTCCGCTCGTGCCCAAGGTGGTGGCGGAGCCCCTCGATCGCACCAGCCGCCACAAGTGCATATTCGCGGCGTTCTCGTTGCCCCGGAAGAGGCGACAACGAATAATGCTAAGACCCTCGCCGTTCGCGTCGGCGGCAAAAGCTGGAAACTGCGCATCGACGCAATTACCACCCTCACCGACACGAGTAAAAGCGGCTGGAGCTTGCTCAACGACCTCTTCCCGCGCCGCCTCCATTTGATTGGCCCTGACAACCTCCTGACGCCATTGCAGCAAGAGACGGCTGCCGGCAAACCCCTCGAACTGGAAGGCCGCCTCTACATCGGCGACCAGCAGTTGCTGCTCTCCAGCGTCGCTTTTACCGACGCAGCCCGCTAGCGACCAACCAGCACAAACGCGCACTAAGGAGGAACTATGCCGCAACGGTCTGCCTCTTCGCCAGTATCTGAGCCATCAACTTCGGCTCCCTCGCCAACAATCTCCTCTGGCTACCGCAACTACGTGCTCGGCCTGCTCGTGGTCGTGAATGTGTTCAACTACTTAGATCGACAAGTCTTGTCGATCCTGCTGGAGCCGATCAAACGCGACTTACAGCTCTCTGACACCGCGCTCGGCTTTCTCACCGGCATCGCCTTTGCCCTCTTTTACACTTGCGCGGGTATTCCGATTGCACGTTGGGCGGACCACGGCGTGCGGCGGACGATTATGGCGCTCGGGCTTGCCATCTGGAGCGGCATGACAGCGCTGACCGGCTTTGCGCAAAACTTGACCCAGCTCGCGCTGGCGCGGATTGGCGTCGGCATTGGCGAAGCCGCCTGCACGCCCCCTGCCCACTCAATGCTGTCCGACTACTTCCCGCCAGAACGGCGCGGTACCGCTTTGTCGATCTTCTCGCTCGGCGTGCCCTTTGGCATCATGCTCGGCTACGTTGTCGGCGGCTGGGTCAATGCGCACTTCGGTTGGCGGGCAGCGTTCTTCATCGTTGGCCTGCCAGGGTTGGCGCTCGCTGTGCTGGTCCGGCTCACAGTGAAAGAGCCGCCGCGCGGGCATGCCGAGGGTTTGTCACCGCACGCACCGATGGAAAAAGATTCGACCATTGCCGTGTTGCGCTTCTTATGGAGCTTGCGCTCGTTTCGCCATTTGTCCTTCGCCGCCGCGTTACACGCTTTCTATGGATATGGCGTACTCGCCTTCGTTCCCGCCTTCATGATGCGCGTACACGGCATGACCGACACCGCAGAACTCGGCCTGTGGCTAGGCGCAATTGCTGGCATCTTCTCCGGGGTCGGCACTTTTCTTGGTGGGACGATGGGCGACCGGCTCTCGGCTCGACACCAGGATGCACGTTGGTACATGTGGTTCCCGGCCTGGGCCACGCTCATCAGCATCCCCTTCGCATTTTCGTTCTACTTGTGGCCGGAAGGGCGTGTGGCGCTGTTGCTCAACGCGCCGGGAGCCATTCTCGGGCCGACCTACATCGGGCCGACCTTTGCCATGACACAAGGATTAGTCAAACTCCACATGCGGGCCACGGCCTCCGCCATCGTGCTGTTCGTCATCAGTTTGATCGGACTGGGGTTGGGACCACAGACCGTTGGCATCGTCAGTGACTTGCTGGCACCAACCTACGGCGTCGAGTCCATTCGCTACGCCCTGCTCTCGGTCGTCGCCGTCTGTAGCGTGTGGTCAGCGACCCACTATTTCCTCGCTGCTCGCACGTTGCGAGAAGACTTGAAGGCGAAAGAACGGTAATCAGGTCCCCCATGGCTCACGCCATGGGCTGTATTCTTGCGCCAATGGCTCCAGTCCCAGCCCCGCAGGGGCGAGAGAACCTAGCCCACAGCGTAAGCTGTGGGAAACCGACGCGACCACTGCCCCCTCCAATGTGCCGCGACCAGGGGCTACCGCCCCTGGACCCCCAGCCACCAACCTCTTTCCGGCCTGCGCCGGGCGGCGCGGTCTCCGACCTCGCGCTCGCCTCGCCGCTGTCCGGCTCTTTCCTTTTTCTTGCTTTTTTAGCTCACACGGAACTCGCACAGCGGAAGCCGAGGTTGCCGTAGCGGAGGCCTGGGGAGAACGCGCTGCGATAGGCAGAGCGGACGTCCTGCGCATGCCAGCGCCAGTTGCCGCCCCGAATAACACGATCGGCTCCAGCGGTAGTTGGACCAAAAGGATCGGACATGCTCGCATCAGTGTACGTCCGCAGACCATCATGACACCACTCCGCCACATTGCCGTGTACGTCGTATAACCCCCACGCATTGGGCTGGAGCTGCCCCACTGGATGCGTCGTCCCTTTGGCATTGGCGTTGTACCACGCATAGTCCTTCAGTTGGCTCTCGTCGTCGCCGAAACAATACGCGCCCGTCGAGCCCGCCCGCGCCGCATACTCCCACTCCGCTTCTGTCGGCAATCGGTACGCCTTCCCCTCTTGCTCGCCCAGCCGACGCACAAACTCTTGGGTCTCCTCCCACGACACCTGCTCCACTGGACGATTTGGGTCGCCCGGGAAATAGCTCGGGTTGGTGCCCATCACCGCCTCCCACTGCCCCTGCGTCACTTGGTACTTCCCCAGATAGAAGGGTTTAGTGATGCGCACCAAGTGTACCGGCTTTTCGTCGTCATACGCTCCCGCATCGCTTCCTCCCATGCGAAACTCCCCAGCAGGAACCAGGACGAACTCCATGCCGATGCTGTTGCGGAAGCTGGGAGCCAGCACGGGCGGCGGGGGCGGGACAATGATGGGAGACAGCGAGGGCGACGGAAGGACAGGAACAGAACGGTTTCCCCCGAGGGTCACGACCAAACGCTCCAAGTTGATCGTATCGTCCATCCCCTTGGCCACGAGATCAATCCGTTGGAGCAAGCGCAGCCGACTGGGAATGCGACATGGCTGAAAGAGCACGGGGATAATCGGTTTCTGTTCTTCAAGGGCCGTGACCCATTCGCCTTCGACACGCTGGGACTTGACCGCTGCTGGCGACAGCACGAGCAACATGCACGCACAGTCATACAAAGCATCATCAATCTGCGTGTTCCAGTTGCCGCCAGCGGCGGGGAGATCCCACTGATCCAACCACAGGGGAATCCTCTGTTCTTTCAAGTGTTGCGCCAGAGCGAGCACGAAGGACTGATCCTCGCGGGCGTAACAGACGAAGACATGATCGGCCATGAAAATCGCTTCCTCTTTTTTCGGTGCTGCGACCAAGACATAGCAATCGTAGGTCACGGGGGCAACAGGAAGACAGTCCAGCAGTCGTCCAGCCATTCAAAGGCCAGGACGAGAAATTCCTGGATTCCGGGTCTCGCGTTGCTCGCCCGGAATGACGAGTGCGAGAACTCGCTACGTATTTCGTTCGCCCAGTATCAGACTGAAAGACTTTTAGACTTGATCGACTTCGGCCTCAACATCATGCCCGTAGAGCCACGCGCTGGCCAGCAGCGGGTTGGTGCCGACAGAGGCCGCTAAATGGGCGTCGCGTTGACGCTGTGCCTCTCCATCCACGAGATGAAACGTCGTGCCGTTCTGCCGTGCCTGCGCCTGCACTTGGGTCGCACGTGGTTTGCGAATCATCTCGTAGCGCGTCAGTGCCTCGGGTTGGGAAGCAGGCGCGGCGGCGTGCAGACACCGCGCTAAGACAAAAGCATCTTCGATGCTCTGCACCGCCCCTTGCGCCATAAACGGCAGCATCGCATGCGCAGCGTCACCCAAGAGCGCGACTCGCCCCACGCTCCAGCGTTGCAGTGGATCGCGGTCATACAGGCCCCAACGATTGGTGAAATCGACCGCGCTGATGATGGCGCGAAGCTGCGGGTGCCAATCCGCGAACTCGGCCAAGGCATCCGCCACTTCGCCTTGCGCCGACCACGACTCCACCCGCCAATCTTGCGCGGGTACGACACCGACAAAGTTCACGAACCGCCCTGCGCCTACGTAGTAATGGACGAAATGGCGTTCCGGACCCAGCCATGCCGAAGAGTTGCGTTCCAGTTGCAAATGCGCCAGTCGCTCGGCTGGCACTAACCCGCGATACGCGATGCTACCGGAGAAATGCGGCGATTCTGGACCGAAGAGAGCTTCACGCACAAAGGAGTGAATGCCATCGGCACCGATGACGACCTCGGCTCGCGCCGTCGTTCCGTTCTCGAACGCAACCTCAACGCCTTGCTCGTCTTGTTCAATGCCAACGCAGCGCTGACCAAGTGTGACAATGCCAGAGGGGAGTGCCGCAGCTAGCACCGCCAGCAGGTCCGGGCGGTAGACATGATAATACGGCGCACCAAAAGTTGCCTCGCAGACATCGGCCAACAGTTGTCGCGAGAGCACCGCACCATTTTCCCAGCGGCGCATCTCCAGCGCGACTGGCCGCACTGCCACACGGCGCAATGGCTCAGCCAGCCCCAGACGATGCAGTAGCCGCGTCGCATTGGGACTGATCTGGATACCCGCGCCGACCTCGCGCAATTCAGAGGCTTGCTCGAAGACCTGGACCTTCCAGCCCGTGCGTAGCAAAGTCAGCGCTGCGGTCAACCCACCAATTCCGGCTCCGATGATGATGGCGTGCATGGTATTAGAGGAGCTGACGAAACTCTTCGATCGTGAGTCCCGCGTCAAGGATGATTTTTCCCATCGTATAGGCATTCACTGGATTATGACGCGGGACTGTCAGCGTACGAACTCCGTTCGTCATAACGATATGCTTCCCTTGCCGGGCAATTCGAAAGTTAGCCTTTTCCAGTGCTCTCACGGCAGCGAGATGGTTGACGCCGACCAATTTGGGCATGGCTACGCCCCGATTTCGATTTCCCGAATCTCTGCGCCCTCGAGTTGTTCCATGACAACGGCAAGGTACTCTTGGATGGCGTCCGCGATATTCGCGAGTGCCTCAGTTTCTGTCTCCCCCTGCGAAACACAGCCGGGGAGCCCAGGCACCCACACGCTAAAACCTTCTTCTGACTGATGAAGCGCGATTTTGTATTTCATGGTTGGTTCCTTGATCTTCCTCGTTTGTTTGGAAGTCCTCCAGCGGCGCAGCGAAATCGTCTGACATGACGACCAATCCTTTCGCGCTGCCGGCCTTGCGGTGGACTTTGGGCATAGAGATACGCACGAGTTTCAGCACCGGTTGGCCATCTTGAGTGAGGACAACCTCTTCACCCCCAAGAGCGGCTTCAATGAGATCGGTCAAATGCTGCTTGACTTCGTTCAGGTCACTGTGTTGCATAGGTGAAACCTCGGCATTGCTTCATGCTTAGCGCATCATAGCTCGTAGGCAACCAACGCGACCAGGAGCTGACGCCCCAGTCCCTTCAATAGCCCTTCAATGGCTCATCTTCTCGGGCATAACAGACGAAGACGTGATCCGCCATGAAAATCGCTCCCCTCTGTACGACACTCCTCGAACGTTGTGAACCGACAAAGACATAGCAACCTTGCGCTACGACGGCAACCAAGCGATCCCGCTTCCCGCCGTGGGTTGAAACCCTCGGCTACCGGGCGGCTTGGCGTGCCGTCTCTACCCGTCTCCATCCTCTGACGCTGGCATTTCCTCGCCATACGACGCAGCGCGGGTGAGCAGTCCGCGCTCGACTGGTGGTAGATGCTCCCACTGCTGCACCAGCCAACTCACGCCTGAGAGAAACATGTCTGCCCGGTCGGTGTCGGGGTAAACGCGCCGTAGGAGTTGCTTGAACGCGGATGAATGGTTGAGGTGAAACACGTGCGCGAGTTCATGCGCAACCACGGCTTTCAACACCCAGTCAGGCATGGCCCGCAAGACGGCGTTGAGGCGAATCGTGCGGGTAACGGCACTGTAACTGCCCCAGCGTGATTCTTGCGTGGTCACGAACTGCACCTGCTCGACCTGGGGCGGCGTGGGAAAGCGTTTCGCTACTTCTTGTACCAAAGCCAGCGCATCGTCTTGCGCGTTGATCTCCTGGGCACGCACCCGCCGAATCAACCGCCGTGCAAGGTCAGGAATCGCCGTATCAAGCTGCCTCTGCGCGGCGTGCAACGGCGCACTGACGAACAACTGCGTCCCACGCAGCCGGGCGTTGATGTTGCGCACCCGCTTGCGCTCGACTGTCAGTGTAAGAGTAACGCCATCGACACTAATGGTGGTAGGAGCAGGCATAGGTTGATCCTTTTCCTCAAAAATAAAACGTGAACGGCGGGCATGTCATTCCAGGCGAGCAACGCGAGACCCGGAATCCAGGAGGCAAAGTCGGAGGTCGGTGCTAAATCTTCCTGGATGCCAGCCTTCGCTGGCATGACGAACCTGCCCCCCCTCGACGCGTGGCAGACTACTAGAGTCTTCTTGCACTTCCATGTAGGAAAGCACAAGGCCGCTGCCAAACCCGAACGAGGATACTGATGCCGCACGAATGGAACGCCAAGGAGTACGAACGCTTGGGCGACCCGATGACCCGCTGGGGCGGGCAAGTCTTGGAACGCTTGCACTTGCAGGGCAACGAAATCGTGCTCGATGGCGGCTGCGGTACTGGCCGCGTAACCGAACAACTCGTGGCCAAGCTGCCACACGGAAAGGTCATCGGTGCCGATGCGTCAGCAAAAATGATCGAAGAGGCGAAAGAGCGCTTCGCCGGCAACCCGCGCGTGACGTTGCTGGTCGCTGATTTGACGGAGATCAGTCTCCCAGAACCAGTCGACGCCATTCTCTCGACGGCGACGTTTCACTGGATCAAGGATCACGACAAGCTCTTCACTCAACTGGCAAAGATCCTCAAGCCGGGCGGTCAATTGGTGGCGCAATGCGGCGGAGTAACGAACATCGCCGGAGTCATGGCGGCGATTGAAGAAGTGATGCGCACGCCGCCCTACGCGGCGGCTTTCGAGGGCTGGCACGGCCCCTGGAACTACGCCACGCCCGAGGAGACGCAAGCACGGCTGACGCGGGTTGGGTTCACTGACATCGACACTTGGCTCAATCCCGAGCCGGTGACGCTCTCCTCGCGCGAGCATCTCATCGACTATTGTTTGACCATCATTTTGGGGCAACACATCCTGCGCCTGCCGCACGAGCAGCATCGCGCTTTCACTGAAGCCGTCGTCGACGCGCGGCTACGGCGTGCTGGCGAGCCGTCGATTGATTACGTGCGGCTCAATATCGTGGCTCGCAGGTCGTGATTCGTGCTCGTGACTCGTGATTCGTGCTCGTGACTCGTGATCCGCTACTCAGCACTGCTTAAAAGAAAGAAGGAGGATTTATGGCAAGCGTAACGCAATTTGGCTATCTCGGTATCAGCGTAAGCGACATCGCCGCTTGGGAAAAGTTCGCGACCCAAACGTTGGGGTTGCAGATTAGTGGCCGTCAAGAGGACGGCACGTTGTTGCTGCGCAACGATGAGTATCATCATCGCTTTTTCGTCCACCCGACTGGGAAAGACGACGCCGAGTATTTCGGTTGGGAAGTCACTGGCGAGCACGAACTGCACGAACTGGCGAATCAACTCCGCGCTGCTGGTGTGGAAGTCCGGCAAGGCACGCGCGAAGAAGCCAAAGCGCGGGGCGTGGTCGATTTGATGATGTTCAAGGACCCGAGCGGCAATCCCTCGGAAATCTTCTACGGTCCGCTGATGTCGTACCACCAGCCGTTTCAGTCGCCGCGTCCGATCTCCGGGTTTGTTGCCGGGGCACAGGGGCTTGGTCACATGGTGGTTACGATGGACGATTTCGAGACCAGCGTGAAGTTCTATCGCGACGTGCTGGGCATGCGTATCAGCGATTACATCGACCTGACACGGCCCCAGAATGGGCAACAGTTGCAGCTCGCGTTTTTCCACTGTAACCCGCGCCATCACACCATCGCGTTCTACGCCATGCCGAACCCGCCGAAACGGCTCAATCACTTCATGCTGCAAACCAACTCGGTGGACGACATCGGCGCAACTTTCTACCTCTGCCAAGACCAAGGCGTGCCCATCACGCGCGGCATCGGACGCCACACCAACGACCAAATGATGTCATTCTATATGGTGTCGCCGTCTGGATTTGAAGTGGAATACGGCTGGGGCGGGCGCGTGGTCGATGACGCCACTTGGCAGGTGCAGTATCACCAGTCCGGCAGCATGTGGGGGCATCGACCGCTCAGTCGCTAGCACGATACGAACCGGAGAATCGGCGACGGGGAGAATCGGGGCCATTGTTAGCCTCTCCGTTTCTCCGATGCACCGTTTCTCCGATTCTTCCTTATTTCTCTCCTCGCTACGGAAAGATCGGCGTCGTATCGTCGATGGACCTCAAGAACGCGATGAGTGCCGCGCGGTCAGCCGGGCTGGTCACGAAATGCTGACGCACGCCGCCGTTGCCATCCTGCGAGCCGTTCAACACTTCCTCTAACGTTTGTGCCAAGCCGCTGTAGAAGTACGGCGCAGTTTCATGCACGCTCAGTAGCGATGGGATGTTAAACCCATTCGCGCCTAGCGGTGCCACCGCCTGGGAAATATCGGCACCGTTAAAGCGGATCTCGTTGACCCGCCCAGCGGGAGCATTGGCCAGGAACGTGCCAACGTTCAACAACACGCCAGGATATTGCGGCAACGCGACTGGACCAGCGGAGTTCGGCTGCGTGGTCGTTTGCCGCAGTTCGGCACCAATCACCCGTTCGTTGCCGAGTCCAATGCCCGTCTCGGGAGACGGCGGCGCGACATAGTCCACCGTCGAGCGCGTCCATTTGGCCCCACCGTGACAAGAGGCGCAGCTAAAGCCGGAGGCGACTATTCCGGTCGTGCCGAAGAGTGTCCGCCCGCTCATTGCCGCTGCATCACTTGCCGACACCGGCGCACGGCCGGCACGCACGCTCTGCGCAATCCAGTCGGAGATCGCATCTTGCCGTGCATCCCGTCCCGCGCTTTGCACCGGCAAGAAGTTGGTCACTCCTGGCGGAGTCGAGACCCCAAGAGAACGGCGTGGTAGTGACAGATTGGCACGAGTCGCCCACGTCCCACTCGGCGTTCCTGTCGGGCCAGAGACAGTACCATTATTAGCAACGCTGTACTCAAAGATGGAGGTCTGATCGACACCCGATCCGTCGAGACCACCGATCACATAAATCTGGTTCGTGGAGAGCGAGCTACTGATGCCGAAACGTGCGCGAGGCGCAGGAAGAGCGGTGTGTGTCGATGTCACCGCAGTCACGGCCTGCGCTTGATACTCTTCCACTGTGTCAAGCACCGTGCCCGCAGCATCTTGCCCGCCGATGATGAACACACGCGAGGAAACGCCCCGGAGTGCGGTAGCCGCGCCGTGATTACGCCGTGCGGTCAGCCCCGTGGGGTTGAAGGTGCTCCAGGTTCCCGGCCCTGCCGGATCGGCTTGGAAACGCTGGACGGTAAACGTCGAAGAGTCGAGCAGCGCCGGAGCGTTTTCCGAGCCCGTGTTACCGGAAAAGGCGTGAATCAATTGACGCGGTTCGGCAGTATTCACCCCGCCGGCCACGGTTATGCCGAATTGCGCCGTCGCCGTCGGCAGCGCGGCCACCATGCGCCACGTGTCAGTCGCTGGGTTGTACTCTTCGACTGTGGCAACCGGCAAGGCAGCATTGTTAGCGCTGTCGTATCCACCCACGGCGTAGATACGGAACCCATCACTGGTGCGCACCGCCGCCACGCCGAGCGAATGCCGTAAGGTGAAGCCCGCTGCACTGCGCTTGGTGACTTTGTTTGTGCGCGGGTTGAATTCGAGGACTGCGTTATTCGCCGCGACGAGCGACCCAGCGTTTGCACCTTCGCGTCCGCCAATGATGAAGACGCGATCATCGGGCAAGGTCGCAATGCCAAAGTCGCGACGCGCGGCCAGCCGGCCAAGCCGATTCGGCAGATTCCTATTCTTGAACAAGTCATTGGTTTCAGTGACAGCGCCTGTCACTTGATGAAATTGCTCGACCTCAGCTTCGTCCGTCGGCGTGGCCCCACTGGCACCACCGATAGCGAGGAACAGGCGGTCATCATCAATCAACCCACGTCCACCAAAAACGCCGCGTGTGTTGAGCTCGAAGTCGTGGTTCTCGTCGCGCACCGCACTCCAGTTAAGGATGCGTTGATCGCTCGGATCATTTTTATCGAACATGCCATCAAGCGGGACAGTCTGCCGAGGGCCAGCCTCGAACATCCACGTCACGTTGTCTGAGCGTCCGTTGGGATGGCAAGTGATGCACCCACCCCACGCTTCACTCGACATGCGCTCTTGCGGCCCACGCCCGGTGTAGAACAGCGCCGCGCCGAGATGTGCGGTCGCATCAGCAGTGTTGACCGTCGGTAATTTCGCCGCCGGTTTCGATGCGACGATGACGGGTGCCGTAGCGTTCTCAATGTTGATGATCGACACCGAACGGCTGATGAAATTGTGCACGTAGGCTCGGCTTCCTGCCGAGTTAATCGCCAACCCGCGCGGAGCATCCGCCACGGTCTTGAGATTCTGCTGCTCACGCAGGTCTACTCGCGATATGGAGCTAGGGCCGGCCACAAGCGGCGTGGCAATGGTCGGAATCCCGCTCCCATCGACCGTCAAGCGCACCAGCAGATCCGAGTTTTGCACGACAACCCAAGCATCGGACCCGTCGGGACGCCACGCCATGGCGACCGGGTTAGAGAGGAAGATGCGCGGTGCCGGCGTTGTTGCCAGATTGATTCCTTGGTTCAGATTGAGCGGTGCCGTGCGACGCACAGTGGGGTCGGTCTGCGTCGCCGTAACCTCAGTCCTCGTTGCCGTATCGAAGACCGACACCAATCCCTGCACCATCGAGTTGAACCGCAGCGGGCCGTTGGGCGACGCTCCAGTGCTGACGACATAGGCTTTTCCCGACGACGGATGAATAGCGACTGACGCCAATTGATTAGGAAAAGCGCCGGTCGGAGTAACGAAAGTCTGAGGATTCGTCGAGGCAACCGCAGGCGTCAGACCAGTTCCCGGTGCCAGCTTACCGTTGGAGTTGAACCCCGTACTGGCCATCGGGCCAAGCACAGCCACGCCCAGCAGGCTGTTCGTCGCCGCCGACACGGCCACGACGCGGCCTTCGCGTTGATCGTCTTGCCCTTCCTCCGTCGCCGTTTTTCCGGCACGCAGTTGCGCGAAGAACAAGGCCACGAAAATGGTCTCGTCGCTATCGTCGCCATCACCATCGTTGGTCACGCCGATGGCGCGGGGCGAGGTTCCACACACGCTGAGATCGACGGTGTCATCAATCATGGCCGTCGCCGTATCAAGCACCGAGAGCGTGTTCGAGGCGGCATTCGCCACATACAGCTTGGTCCCGTTAGGCGACACGGCAACGCCCATAGGCTCGGCACCGACGTTCCAGGTGTCGGTCACTTTGCGTAGGACCAGATCAACCACCGACACCGTGCCGTCTCGCGAGTTAGCGACGTAGGCGGTGCGATTGTCGGGATGGATAGCCACGCTGCTCGGGTCGCCGCCCACCGCGACTTCGTTGGGAAGCGAGAGCTTATCTGGGGTGATGACACTGAAGATAGAGATCGAGTTCAGGTCAGGGTTGACGTTCTCCAGTCGTGAGCCGTCGTCAGATAAGACGATGGGAGTCGACTGTCGTGGACCTTGGGCCTGCGTTGCAGCGACTCCGCTGTGCAGGAAGGCAATGGTGGAAAGCCACGCAAAGACGGTAAATCGACGCATCGGACTCCTCCTTTTTAGGGGTAAGATTTGCCGGATTTTTGGAGCACTCAAGCGAACGAAGGCGTATAGATTTAAAAACCGTCGTGTGTCGCGCTTATTCCCCGTTGCCGCTCTTGCCGTCGTATTTTCGATTTTTTGCAGGGAGGCACACGCTAAGCAAGGGGATGCTCAAGCAATGGACAGTCACGGGGCTCACAGGGAAGACCGAAACGAAGGAAGGAGGAAAACAGAAAAGCGAGGGAAAAGGACACCAGTGTCTTCGTATGAATCACCGATGCCCTCAGTGAGATGGAATTACGCCGTCTTCGCCTGGACGTACTGACCGATCTTCTCAATCGCCTGTTGGCCTTCCGGCAGGAACGGCGCGAACAGATGCCACACGTGCGGCATTTCTGGCCAGATCTCCAAATCGACACTGACACCCGCGCCCTTGGCCTTTTCGGCGATACGGGTCGAGTCGTCAAGCAAAGTCTCCGCATCGCCGACTTGGATCAGCAGCGGCGGCAGTCCCTTGAGGTCCGCATGCAGCGGAGCCGCCAGCGGCGACTTGGGATCTTTGCCGGCGAGATACAACTGCGCCATACCCAGCAGCCCTTCCTTTTGCACGACAGGATCAGCCTTAGCTCGGGTCACCATCGAAGCGCCGGTGCCTTCCATGTCTACCCACGGAGAAATGCACACTCCGGCGGCAGGCGACGGCAACTGCGCGTCGCGTATCGCCAGCAGCGTCGCTAACGTGAGACCTCCGCCAGCAGAGTCGCCGGCTACGACAATGCGCGAGGGTTTGATGTCCTGCGCAAGCAGCCAACGATAGGCAGCGACGGCATCGTCCACTGCCGCCGGAAACGGATGCTCGGGGGCGAGGCGATAATCCAAGGCCAACGCGCGCGACTTCGCCGCTTTCGACAAACGCGCGACCGTCTCCCGATGCGTGGCGATAGAGCCCATCACATAGCCACCGCCATGGACGTATAAAATGACTCGATCATTCGCCGCGCCATTCGCAGCGATCCATTCCGCCGGCACCCCGCCAGCATTCACCGGCGTACATTTCGTATCTCCTGCAGAGGGAAAGGCCGAAGCGCTTTCCATCACCGCACGTAGCGCCTTAATGTCGGCCCCGGCTTTCGCCATCTGCTCACCCATCATTTTGAAGGCGTCAATCGCCATCTGCAGTTGCGGACTTGCCATATTTGTTCCTCCTCCTAGGTGGTTGGGTTTATTTTGCTGCTGGTTTCACGAACTTGAGGGTCATGCGGTCACTCTCGCCGATAGCCACGTACTTCTCGCGATCTACTTCTTTAAGTCGCAATACCGGCGGCAGCGTCCACACGCCTTGTGGGTAGTCTTTGGTGTCTTTGGGGTTCGCGTTGACTTCCGACTTGCCTTCGAGCTTGAACCCGGCATCTTGCGCGAGTTTGATCACATAGTCTTCGCGTACGTAGCCGGAGACGGCTTTCGGATCTTGCGGCGCGTTGGCATTGGCACGATGTTCCACCACGCCCAGCACGCCACCCGGTTTGAGAGCTTTGTACATCGCCTTGAAAACGTTCTCGGCCTGACCGTCAGCCATCCAGTTATGCACGTTACGGAACGTCAGCACTAGGTCGGCTGACCCTTCGGGCGCGATATCCACCTTGGCGGGCGACGCGAGGATCGTCAGTTTAGTCTTCTCGAAGAGATCGGGTTTGGCAGCAAGTTTATCTTTATATTTTTGGACGTTGGTTCGGCGATATTCAGGTTCCCCTGCCGGGTCGAACGTCGCGGCATAATAGGTGCCCTTATCTTTGAGGAGCGGTGCCAGGATATCAGTGTACCAACCGCCTCCGGGCCACACTTCCACCACGGTCATGTTGTCTTTGATCCCGAACAACGTCAGGGTTTCGAGCGGATGGCGATGCGCGTCGCGGGCCTTATCGGCGTCCGCCCTGTGAGAGCCGGCGATGACGGTTTTTAGTGCTGCTGCGGTCTTGTCATCTCCATTGTGGTGATGGTCAGCTTGCAGCGGAGAGCTAGAAAACAGCAATACTGAGAAAGCGGCCAAGAGGCGCAGCGTGCTGCGCGGATGTGAAGCGGTCGTCATACTGATGGTCCTCTTTGAGTTTTGGCGACGAATTGTCGCAGAAATTCGATATTCAGTTCCAACTTTTCCCCCAACCACAACGCGCGGTGCGTGTGGTCGCCAACTTCATCGTCGGTGGAAGGGTGAATCAACACCGCAAGCCCAGCGTGATTGAGCATCAACCACGGCACGAGGTTGCCGAACTCTGCAGGCGCGAACTTGACCTGATACATCGACTGGGGGTGCGGTCCGACAGGTTCGTCGCGCCAACGCCCCAGCTCGACGGTAAATCGTTCAGCAAGCGCGTCACGCACCCGAGCGGCGGTTTCACGAGTGACTGGATCGTAATAGACGTGGGCGTGGAAGTTTTGGATTACACCGGTAGAATTCGCCATTTTTCTCCTTTCTGGGCCTCACCAGATTAAACCATCATGAATGGCACGTTCTCATACACAGCAGCCAAACGCAGCGTGCCATTGATCGTCGGTAAGTTGAGGGCATCCTCTATCTGTTCGGTCTCGGACAACAACCAGTCTCCGTTCGCTTGTTTCACGAAATGCTCGACGTGACAGTGATCCTGAGCAATCAGTACGTACTCCGCAAACGAAGGAATTTTCCGATACTGCTCGAACTTTTCGCCTCGATCGTAATCCTTCGTCGAGTCGGACAGCACTTCGAGAATCAGGGTCGGGTTCAAAGCGGTGTCTTTGAGTGCATCGTCGAACAGCAGCTCGCCGCAGATGACCACAACGTCGGGATACGTGTAAAGCCCGCTCGCGCTCACTTTCACGCGTAGATCCGTTGTATAGACACGGCACGGGCGGTCGCGTAGTTGCCCGTGCAACGCGGCCGCGATGTTCGTGACGATAAGCACGTGAGCCGGGCTGGCACCAGCCATCGCAAAGACTTCGCCACGGAAGTATTCGCTCTTCCTCTCTGCGGCTCTTTCGCGCACGAGGTATTCATCCGGGCTAAGCAAAGGTTTCAATTGGAGAGACATATTTAGCTTCGGCTAGGCTACCCAGCCATACTGCAAGGTATGCACCGTACCCGGCGGGTACCACCATTCACCCACCTTGCAGAATGGACAGCGTTTCGGCCCCGCGCCGCCGCGCATGTACTCGGGCACGTTGGCCATCGGCTTGACTGCGTCTTTGAACGCCCCGTCGCGTGTCACTTTTTTGACGAGCAGATAGAGCCCCATCCCACATTCTGGACACGACAACACTGTGCCAGAATTCAGAGACGACATTGGCGTAATACGACCCGGCGAAGGGTGTGGCATAGCTCCCTCCCATCAGTTGCCAGTTTTCAGTTATCAGTGGCTAGTTCTCAGCTATCAGGAAGAAAGCACACCAGCAACAAGCCAAGATTGGCACCCTAAGGTTGCAAAATATGTTTTACTAACAACTGAGCACTGCCAACCGACAACTCTTATCGCATCCGCCGTCGCTGCGCAGCTTGCATACGCGCGGCAAACTCCGACGGGCGCATAATCAGCGAGCCAGGTTTCTCTTCTTGTTCGTGCCGCTGTTCGACTTGGTAATGCAGGGAAATACTTTGCCGCACCAGTTCTTCGCAGAAAGGAATCCCCTTGCCGCCGTGCTCGCTCTGCTGCAATGCCAGCGCTACTGCCAATGCACGCTGGGCAGCTTCGCCACGTCCAGTTGCTGCCAAATACAGCGTCGCCTCTTGGAGTCGCCGCGCGTAAACCTTGCTGCCTTCCGGGGAGAAGACCTCGCTGACCGCTTTTTCCATAATTACCTGCATGCGGTCTTGTTGTTGATAACGGTTCAGCACTAGCGGACTCTCTTGTGCCTGCGAGATTTGCTCAAGATATGGCTTCATGCGCTCCGGGTCCAACAACCAGCGTTGGAACTCCTCTTCTTCAAACAGCTGCGGCGAAGTCGGCAGCAACTGTTCGTCGGCCAAGATCGCGTTGGGATCAAATCCCGCTGCGAGTGGCATTTCCGCAGGTTGTTGCGCAGGCGTCGCAGCAATATGAGAACGGAGGGCAGGGTACGACTCGACTTCCTTCCCATTCCGTGCGCGGGCGCGTTCGTATCCTTCGTGCATGATAGCGTCGCAATAGCGCCAGGGAGCATCGACCAGGATCATCTGCATGCGGTCGGCCATCTCTTGTCGCATGGTGCGCAGCATTTTTCGCGTGACTTCGGCCCCTTCCACAAATCGCATCCCTTCCGGCTCGTTTACTAAGGCCGAGAGGTAATGCAACCCACCACCGGCGCGGGTTTTTACGAGCCAGATCAAGCGGTCACCACGGCCGTCCATGACCGACAAGTAGCCTTCGGGTTCGATTGGGGTCAGCACTGAGCGCTGCGGCTCGCGCTGCGGGCGTTCGGCGTGGATGCCTTTTTGCGCCAATTTGTAGAGAGAGCGATGAATCGCGCGGCGCAGTGTCTTCTCTTGCGTCTTTGTCTCCCATTCCACCAAGGTTTGAGCCGCCTCGGGTGCCACATAATCGCCCAGCAGGGATGCAAGCGCGAGATCCGCTGCTGGATCGTGCCCCAGGCGTTCAGTCAGGCTCGCAGTAGTGAGGTGCTGCGCCTGCAACTGCGCGAGAGTTATCCCCCATTGCTCAAGGAGTTTTTTCCCCTCATCGAGACGCGGAGCACGTGCACTGTCCTTTTTGGCCATAGTTCCCTCCAGGAACGCAAGAACGGGAGCACCTTACCGACCCGGGTTCGGTGCTGTCAACGGGAAGGGAAGAGCAGAGATGGATGCGCCGGACGGACCCTAGCCCTACTCTCAGATTGCTGCTACGAGTGGAGGCCGTGTCGCGCAAGCCGTGTGCCGTGCCGCACAAAAAACGCTGCGCAGCTCAACATCGAGAGACGAGACTTTTTCGGAGACAGTAACATTGCCCATGGCCGATGCACGATTCTGCCCCCACTGTGGCGTCCCCGCCGTCCTCCACGCAAAGTTCTGTGCCGCTTGCGGCGCAGCCATGCCAGGACAACCCTCCCCTGCCCCGTCATTAACCACGCCCTCTGCCCCGGCTCCAGCACGGACGCTTGTGCCTGGGTTGTTGGTCCTGACGTTCTATCTGGTTGCTGGCCTCGGGGTGTGGTTGTTTGTGTTACGCACGCAACCGTTCCCGACAGTACCCGGCAGCACGGAGGGACAAGCAAGCAAAGGTGGTTCGACACTCCCACAAAGCCACCCAACAGTCGCTATCCCCGAAGATGCCAAGAAATTTCTTGCCGACCTCGCGAACGCCGCCAATGCTGCGCCACAGGATCTGAAGACCTGGAAGAGTTTGGCCGAAGCCCAAGTGCGCACCTCGCGGATCGATTCCAGTTATCGCAGTGCAGCGCTTGCGTCTTACCGCCATGTGTTAGAACTGGCACCCAACGATCTCGACGCCCTGCGTGGTCTTGGCAACGTATACTATGACCTGGAAGAATTCGCCAAAGCTATCGAGCACTATCAACAGTATCTGGCCCTCAAGCCAGACGACGCCAACGTTCGTACCGACATGGGCACCATGTACCTCTACAGTCGAGATGTCGATCGCGCCATCACGGAATATCAGACCGTGGTCGCGCAAAAGCCCGACTTCTTCCAAGCCTACTTCAATCTCGGCATCGCCTATCAGGAGAAAGGGGACGCGGCCAAAGCTCGCGAGATGTTGACCCGGGCCAGGGGCATGACCACGGACAAGACTATTCAAGAGCGCATCGACCAAGTCCTCGCTCAGTTTACTGGCGGTACAACGATGGGTGCGCCGAGTTCGTCACCTGCACCATCGCCCGCATCACCGTCAGTCGCTTCCGCCTTGTCGCCGTTCCAGCAAACCGTCGATCAGCTCTTCCGTGCACATGAGATCATGGGACCGCGTATCAGTCGCATCGAATGGACGGCGACAGCCCGTGCGCGTGTGCTCTTCCAGAATTTTCCAATGTCAGCTATGCCACCTGAAGTGCGCGAGCGTTTTCTCGGCAAGCTCCGCGAACAGGTACACGCGGCCAAGAAGACGCATCAGATCAATGATGCAGTGATGATCGAACTGATTGATGTAGACACTAACCAAGTCATGGACACCCTTTCTCCAACACCATCATGAACACGACACCACACGACACCCCCTATTATCTTCCCATCGGCGACGAAGCAGACATTTTCCGCGCGGCCTACGAATGCCGGTTGCCGGTCTTACTGAAAGGCCCGACCGGCTGCGGCAAAACTCGCTTCGTGGAATACATGGCGCATTCTCTCATGAAAGAAGAGAAAGACGGCGCACCGGAGAACCTCATCACCGTCGCGTGTCACGAAGATTTGACCGGCAGCGACCTTGTCGGGCGCTACCTCATCAAAGGTGACGAGACTGTCTGGGTAGACGGCCCGCTGACGCAAGCCGTGCGTATCGGTGCCGTCTGCTATCTCGATGAGATCGTCGAAGCTCGCAAAGATACCATCGTGCTGATTCATCCGCTTACCGACCATCGACGCATTCTGCCGATTGATAAGAAGGGCGAGATCCTGGATGCCCACCACGATTTTTTGCTGGTGATCTCCTACAACCCCGGCTACCAAAGTATCCTCAAAGACCTGAAGCACTCCACACGCCAGCGGTTCGTCACCATTGAGTTCACCTATCCGCCACGCGACAAAGAAGCCGAGATCATCGCGCATGAAAGCGGTCTCGCCTTCGAGACAGCGCTAGATTTGGCTAAGCTGGGTGAAAAGGTGCGGCACCTCAAAGCCAGCGGTCTGGAGGAAGGCGTCAGCACGCGCTTATTGATTTACGCCGGGCAGCTCATTAGGCGCGGCGTCCCAGCTCGGCGCGCCTGCTCAGTGTCAGTGTCGCGTTCGCTGACGGACGATCTCGACTCGCAACGCGCCATCGACGAAGTAATTAATGCTATCTTTCCGTGAACTGCATCGAGAGTGATTGAGAAAGGAAGGCACTATGGATCGACGCCGTTACGAAGATCAATTTTCCCCACCCGACGAGATTATCGAGATCGTCAATAAATTTCGCGGGCGCTGGCAGAACTTCCAGCCCGGCATCCGCCCGTGGCTCATCCTTCTCGTTGTCTTGGTGATATGGTTAGCCTCAGGGTTTTATGTCGTCGGGCCTGGAGAACGCGGGGTCGTCACGCTGTTTCGCAAAGCCACAGATCAAACCGAACCCGGGCTTCGTTATCATCTGCCGTGGCCGATTGAGAGCCATTTCCTGGTAGATATCGCTCAGGTTCGCCGCGCAGAAGTCGGCTTTCGCTCAAATGCCGACGACCTCGTGCCGCGCTCAACTCGTAGCGGGGCCGCCCGTTCCATTCCCCAGGAAGCGTTGATGCTCACCGGCGACGAAAACATCGTCGATGTGCAATTGTTCGTGCAGTATCGCGTACAAGACCCAGTCCAATTTCTCTTCGTCGCCTACGATCCAGAATCGATTTTACACACGTCAGCCCAGGTCGCTCTGCGTAGTGTCGTCGGACAAAACACTATCGACTACACCATGACCGATGGTCGGGTCGAGGTGCAGGAGCAAGTCAAAACCAATCTGCAAAAGCTGCTCGACGACTACAAGACAGGATTGTTGGTGAGCGAGGCTCGGCTCCTGGTCGTCGATCCGCCAGGTGAAGTGCGCGATGCCTTCCACGATGTTGTGCGTGCGTTAGAAGACCGCGAACGTCTCGTCAAAGAAGCAGAAGGGTATCGCGAAGACGTGGTACCAAAGGCGCGTGGCGAAGCCGCGCAGATCGTCCAGCAAGCCGAAGCCTATAAAGCCCAGCGCGTCATTCGTGCTCAAGGCGACGCCGAACGTTTTCGCGCGGTACTCACCGAATACGAGAAGGCCAAACCCGTTACCCGGGATCGGTTGTACTTGGAAAGCATGGAGCGCATCTTGCCGAACATGGAAAAATTCATTCTGCCGCATTCGGACAAAGGCGGCGTCCTGCCGATCCTCCCCCTAAAGGGCATGGGAAATGCGGTGCCCTCTCTTCTGCCAGAGTCGGCCACCGCAGCTGACAACACCAAGAGGTAATCCGATCATGTTACAACTCATCGGCGGTATCATCTTCGCAGCGCTGCTGCTCATTCCCCAATTTGTCTTCACCATTGGCGAACAAGAGCAAGGCATCATCGTGCAGTTGGGTGATCCCAAGCGCATTGTTCAGGAGCCAGGATTGTACTTCAAACTTCCCTTCATCCAGAACCTCGTGCGTTTGGAGAAACGCATTCTCACTACTGACGCGCGCACGGCGGAATATCTGACCCTGGATAAAAAGCGTGTCATGGTCGATCAAGTCTCACGCTGGCGCATCATGCAGCCGCTCGATTTCTTCCGCAGCGTACGAGATTTTGAACGGGCACAAGCACGGGTGGATGACAATATCTCAGCGCGGCTACGGCAGGAAATCGCGGCTCATAATTTTCTCGATCTCGTCCGAGAAAAGCGTGAAGAGATTATGACCACGGTCACCAAAGATGTCCGAGAAACCATCAAATCGTTCGGTATCGAATTAATTGACGTGCGTATGAAACAGGTCGATTTGCCCCAAGAAGTGCAAGCCAGCGTGTTCGCCCGTATGCGGGCAGAACGTGAACGCATCGCCAAGCGCTACCGTGCCGAAGGCGATGAACGTGCGCGAGAAATCCGCGCTGGAGCCGATAGAGAGCGGGAAATTCTTTTGGCGACCGCCTATGAAACCAGCCAAAAACTCAGCGGTGATGGCGACGCCCAGGCATCAGCGATCTACGCCGGCGCATTCGGTCAAGATCCCGAGTTTTATGCCTTCACAAGACGGCTCCAAGCCTACGAGAAGATGCTAGGCAGCGGGACTACCCTGGTGCTCCCGCAAGATTCGGAGTTATTGCGTTACTTGCAAGGTGCACGTTAAGACATCTAAGGATTAAACGGCTGCGTCCCATGAGCGGCGAGCCATTGTTCAAGATCCGTCGCGCTGCGGAAATCGAGCAGCGCTTCACCGAGGGCCTCTAATTGGGACAGGCTTAGTCGAGCAATCTGTTCGTCGAAAACCGCAGATAACACTCCACAACGTCGATGTAAAAGACGGCGGATTAGCGTCACTTCGCCCTCGAAATGGCCCTCTTGGCGGCCCTCTTGATGGCCCTCGGCGAACACTTCTTGGTAAAATCGCGTCTGTTTCAAATCGATGTCGGTTAGCCCAAGCATGCGTTGGATCTCCTGCCGACTCAGCGTCGGAAGCTTATACACCAGGATTGTTTCTACCAGCTCTACTATGGCGTCCTTCTGCCTCTTGTCAACCAACTCTTGCCGCACCCGGCTCACGAGAGCCTGTGCTTCTGTCACCGCTGTCTCTGGCTCGGCCAACACCACGGCCATCAGGTGCTGGGTCAGTGACTGTCGCATTGCTGCCCACTCATCCAAATACACTCGCACGACATGTTCGCTCTGGAGCAACACCCGATAGTGTAGATGATCTCCGGGATCGACCGTCCGGGTGAGATAAATCACCACCGCTCGCCACGGATGTCGAGGATGATGGTGGCGGAGATAGAGGAAGATCTCGGCAAAGAAGCGAGCATAGAAGTCGGGGTCCATTTGGAACTGGACCTCGATGAAAAATAGGGACCAATTGGGCTCATCCGCCGGTGGGGTAAAGACGCCATCGAGCCGAAAGGTGGTTTCTTTGAGTTCCACGGAGGTGAAGCGGTAGGCACTCGCATGTTCAGCTTTCTGCTCGATCAGCTCGAAGAGCAAATCGGGCAGCGTCTGAAACAAGCGATAAAAGAGACTGTCAGTTTTCATGCGAGAGTACTGTTCGCTTATTCCAGCACCCCAGCCGCGGTCAGTTCGGTGATGCGCTCTTCGCTATACCCAAGGAGTGTCTCTAACACGTGCTGATTGTCGCGGCCCATGGTGGCGACGGAACCTCCCACTTGCGCAGGGGTGCGCGACAGACGAAAACGTGAGCCTTCGACTGCCACCGTCCCATACTTCGGATGCGTTAGTTCTACGAAATGCCCACGGGCGCGAAGCTGTGGATCGTCACCGAGTTCGAGCAGATTGCGTACCGCGCTGGCAGGAACGCCACGAGCCTGCAACGCTGACTCCGCCTGAAAAAGATCTTGCTCTTTTGTCCAGGACGCGACCAAGTCGTCCAACTCGTCTTGATACGCTAAACGATCCGCCCGGGTGGCGAAGCGTTGGTCGCGTGCAGCATCAGCACGGTCCATGACCGAGCACAGCGCTTGCCATTGCTCATCGGTCGTGACAGCGATGGCAAGCCAGCGATCTGCTCCAGCGGCAGGATAAACCCCATGCGGGGCATAGTTGAGGTCGCGATTCCCTGTGCGCAACTGCGGACGCTCATTGATTTCGTTATCCAACAGCCCGGTGCTCAAGAAGTGCAACGAGGCTTCGGCTTGCGACAGGTCAATATGTTGCCCCTGCCCGGTGCGCCGTTTGTATTCTAAGGCGGCGAGGATCGCCGACGCATTGAACCACGGCGCAATGTAATCGGTGTAAGCACCGAACGGACCAGCAGGCGGACGATCCGGCCACCCAGCAAGATTGGTGAACCCGACAATAGCGGCAGCGAGATTGCCAAAGCCAGCAAATTGCGCCATCGGCCCGGTCTGCCCCATCAAGCAGGTGCTCAACATGATGATGTCCGGCTTCACGGCACGAAGCGATTCGTAGTCGAGCCCCCACCCACGCATGGCTTTGGGCGAGAAGGCTTCCGTCACCACGTCGGCCCAACGCACCAGATCGAGCAAGACCGCCCGCCCTTCAGCTTTCGCTAAATCGAGGGTCAGCATCGTCTTCCCAGCGTTCATGTTGAAGAACAGACCAGAATTCTCCCCTCCAGGCTTCCCTTGATAGAAAGGGCCAACCGTACGCGTAGCGTCGAAGCGGCGGCTGGATTCCACCCGCACGACCGTGGCTCCGTAATCGGCTAGCATGCGCGTCGAAGCCGGGCCGGCAATCGCCCACATGAGATCAAGAATCTTCACATCCGCTAAAGGTAGCGTGTTCGCCATTATACGACTCCTTTGCGTTGCAACTCGGAGACCTGCGCCTCGGTTAACCCTAACTCGTCCACATACATTTCGCGATTGTGTTCCCCGACCGTAGGCGGACGGCGACGATAGCGAATGGGAGACACACTGAATTTGCCGAACGGTCCCGGGTAACGTACGGCGTGCCCCAACTCGGGATGTTCTAGTGCTTGCCAGTAGTCGCGGGCAGCAAGCTGTTCACTTGCTCGCACCTCGTCAAGGGTCAGGAGCGGGGCAATCAGCAAGCCGCGCTGCAACGCCGCCTGAAGCAGCTCGTCTTTAGTCTTGCTGCGACTAAAGCTCTCGACAATTGTACACAGGCGTTCGTATTCGGCGATCATCTCTGGTGCACCAAAGAACAATGCGCCCATCGCCACCCAATCCTTGTCACGGGTGGCAGCATCACAGAATCCTTCTTCATGCACCCATTCCATCAGTCGCCGCGTGAAGTGTGCCATAGCCGAGCCGAAGAGAAAGCCAATCGAGACGTAGCCGTCCTTGGCTGGCCATACGAGCCGCACCACCACTGGCCCCATCTTCACACCACCGGCGAGGCGGAGAAATTCGCGCTCGCCCAATGGTGCCGCAAGAATGCCGGACTGTGTGGCCTGCGCGGTAGCCTGCTGGGCTGAGACATCGACATGCTGTCCGCGTCCCGAGCGTTGGCGTTCGTGATGGGCAACCAATGCTGCCACTGCCGCTTGCGCACTGGCATGCGCGTAGCCTTGCGGCACGCTCACCCGCACCGGCGCACGGTCATCATCGCCAGTCAGCACTAAAGGGCCACTCGCGGCCAGAATAATCAGATCACTCTCGGCATAGTGCGCTTTCGGCCCGTCTTGCCCGAACGGAGTAATGGATACGACAACCAACGCTGGATTCATCGCCGCCAAGTCGGCATAGCCGAAACCCGCCTCCGCCAGCACCCCAGGATTCTCAGACTCGATGAAGAAATGCGCACTGGCCACCAATCGCTTGAGGAGCGCCGCACCCTCGGGCGTATGGATATCGAGGGTAATGCCGCGTTTATTGCGATTATGCGCCCACCAGTACAAGGAACGGTCAGGATGAGGTTGATCGTGATAGAACGGTCCCAATTGACGAGCTGGCGATCCGCCCGGTGGCTCAATCTTGATGACATCAGCTCCCAAGTCACCAAGCACTTGCCCACACAGCAGACCGCGCTCCGTCGTGAGGTCCAACACGCGATAAGGACTCAGCACAGATGTCCTCCTTACATAGAAAGAAATGGGAAACCTGCGACGCTTCCCCGGTTCCCGATTTTCCGCCTATCACAAAATCGGCAAAGGCACAGCCGGGGAGCCCGCCAACCTCGGGCACTTGTGGTCATGTGGATAGCGCCCGAGTGCTCGATAGGTCTTCCCAACCTTGGCCTCTGTCTGCTATCAAAGGACAAGTTTGACATACACCCCCAAAAAGGAGCAGCGGGTATGATTATTGGCTACTTTACCGAACGTCCCTATCGCTGGGTGCCTGAAGACGAAGTGCTCAGGAACGAAGGCTTCTTCGCAGTGTCGAATAAGTACTTTGACCGAGAGAAAGCCGCCGACGACTATAACTACTGGCTCGACGAATACTGCTACGCCGAAGAACTCGGCTTCGACGCTCTGATGCTCAACGAACATCACGGCAACCCGTTCTGCATGGGCAGCGTGATGAACGTCGAGGCCGCCATCCTGGCGCGCCTCACCAAGAAAGCAAAGATCGTCCTAATCGGTAATCCCTTGCCCGTGCTCAAACACCCGCTGCGCATGGCCGAAGAACTCGCAGAGATCGACCTCATCTCCCGTGGCCGCTTGGTGACCGGATGGGTACGCGGCGCTGGCAGCGAGCAGTTTTTCAATAACGCGAACCCAGCCTACAACCGCGAGTATTTCAACGAAGCGCACGATTTCATCATCCAAGCCTGGACGCGCCCCGGCCCGTGGCGCTACGAAGGCAAACACTTTCACTACCGCCACGTGAATCCGTGGGCATTGCCGTACCAAAAGCCACACCCGCAGATGTGGATTCCCGGCGTGCTCAGCCCGGAAACTGTGCGGTGGTGTGCAGAGCGTGGCTACCCGTATCTCGGTTTGGTCACGAACCTTGGCCCGACTTGTGACATTTGGGACCTCTATGCCGATGTCGCCGCAGAGAATGGCTACCAAGCTGGTCCAGAGAATTTTGGCTATCTCATGGGTGTCTTTGTGGCAGAAACGGAAGAGAAAGCTCAAGAACTCGGCAGAGGATTTGTGTACGGCGGCGGGGCCAACGCCTTCTCAAATCCCGGGCATACGCTTCCTCCAGGGTACAATTCCAAAGGTGCAATTCGCCTACTCGGGCGGCGTCCTGGTGGCGGCTGGGTGGGGCTTAGTGCCGACCGGCTCAAAGAGATGCAAACCGGCCAGAAAGCGGATGAGGGCAAGAATTTTGACGAGATACGCAAAAAACTCGAAGGAGCCTATCAACGCGCCCAAGATAACCTGCTCATGATCGTCGGTACGCCTAAAACGGTCACCGAAAAGCTCAAAGCGATCTTAAGCGTGTTGCGCAACGGCATCTTCACCGTCTTCCAAGTGCAAGGGCCAGTGACGAACGAAGAGCGCATGACCAGCATGCGGCTGTTCGCCCAAGAGGTGATGCCAGCATTGAAAGAACACGCGAAATCAATCGACCTCAAAGATCCTTTTGAGCGCTATCCTGGGTCGGTGAAACTAACCCCTGGCACGAAGCGGTTGCCAGTAGTTGACCGCACTCCGCTCAAAGACCTCAAGATCGACACCAGCGCGACTGGTGTGTAGCGTAGCCTTCTGCCCAGTCTTGCGAGACTGGGTCACTGCCTCATTCCGGCGCGGTCGGCGACCGCGCCCTACCCAACTACCGACTTCATCCTTCATCCTTTCGCATTCATCATTTCTTCGAAGGAGGGCCTATGAGCGCACAAGTATTAAATATCATGCTCGTTGATCTGTTCCGCTCAGCAGAAGCAATGGCACGCTATGAGAAAGAACCCGACGCCGTGTCCGCCCAGTATGGGCTGAGCGATGAGGAACGAGAACGTCTCAAAGCGAAAGATATGGGCTGGCTCTACACGCAGGGCGGTGTCCATCCCTACATCTTGGTCCAGTATTCTTTCGCCATCCGCTACGAATTGCCGGAGTACCTCAAGCAATTACAAATGGCTACGGGACAAACAGGCCCAGGGCATTAACCGTCTTCGGAAGGAGAACAACGCATGGCACAACTCGTCGCCGCAATGGCCTCGGTTCATGTTCCTCTACTGACCAGCGCTCCCCACATGGCGAATGCAGCGATGTGGGAAAAGATCCATCACGGGTTCGATACCCTGCGCGAGACGCTGACTACGTCGGGAGCCGACACCTTGGTCGTCATCTCTGACGAACACTTCAACGCGCTCGATCCGCGTCGCTATCCTTCGTTCGGCGTGGTCACTGCCGACAGCGGCGTTGGCCCGGTAGAAAACTGGCTGGGCATGCCGTCGAACAGCATTAAAGTGCGCTTTACGCCAGATCTGGCCGAGACCGTTCTGCGTGAAGGCGTGAGTCAAGGTTTCGACCTCACCCGTTTGAGTGAAGCTGGATTGGAGCACGGGTTTTTGACGGTCCTCAATTTTCTCACACCCAAGTGGGACATGAATTACTTGTGGCTGATTCAGAACTGTGTGCTGCCGCCCCTGCCGAGCGTGAAGCGTTGCTATGAGTTTGGTCGTATGGTGGGACGCGCTATCCGCCAGTGGGACAGCAACCGCCGCGTGGCCGTCATCGGCACCGGCGGGCTTTCACATGCTGTCGGTACCCCGGACATGGGCAAGGTCGATCCCAAGTTCGATGCCAAATTCCTCAAACGCCTGTGCGCCAACAGCCCGTCTTTGCTCAAGATCACCGATGCCGAGATGGAGGCAGTCGGCAATGGCACCCACGAAATTCGCAACTGGGTCGCAGTGGCCGGCGCTGCTGAAGGTGCCAAAGGTGAAGTCGTGATGTACGAACCGATGATGGCCGTAGGTTTCGGCATGATGCGCTTTCAGATGAGCGCGTAAAACGTGCAGTCATGGGGTGCGCACCCGCACCCCTCAAATACTAATCCCCCACCATACCGACACCACGCGACCAAGCGCATACCCGAGCAGTCCAGCCGCGCCGCCGAACCCCACGACTTCGACACCACTCATCAGCAGTGGCCGTCCGGACAGACGTGCCTTCACTACTCCCAGAGCAAAGAGCGCGGTCAGGGCCAGCAGCATTGTCGCCATCAACCCGGAACTTACGGTCAAGAAGAAAAAGGGAATCAAAGGAATCACCGAGCCAGCAACAAACGCGAGGCCAGTGACAAGAGCATCCCGCACCGGCGACCCCAACCCTCCGGGGATCAGCCCTAACTCGAAGGAGCCCAGCAAGTCCATCATGATGTTTGGATGCGCCGCCACTCGTCGTGCGACATCAACAGCATCCCGTCGCGACATACCGCGCCCGACCAACGCAGCCAGCAATTCCGCCATCTCCTCTCCTGGCTTCTCGGCAATCTCTTGCTGCTCGCTAGCTAATTCAGACTCGTACAACTGATGTTGAGCACGAGAGGCCAAGTATGAGCCTACCGCCATCGACAAGGCACCGGCTGCCGCCGCGATCGCCCCGGCTACAAGCACCACCACATTTTGTGTCGTCGTCGCGGCAATGCCTGCCACCAGCGTCGTCGTCGAAATCAACCCATCCTGACCACCGAAGACCACTTCGCGAATCCCGGCGAGGCGCGAGATACGAGCCCGCTCGCCTTCGAGTTGTTCAAGAATGCGCTTGGTCGTCGCTCGATCCGCATTGGGCGTTGCTTGTGTGTTCCCGTTCGGTGTTTGCGTCCGAGCGGCGACAGGGACATCATTCGGCGTAGACTCACGCTGCGAGGACACACCTGCTGCGGGAGGATCGAAGTGAAGCGGGCGTACGCCGGTAGGAGACTCCAGCATGCTCAAGGCACGGCGAAACGTACTTTGATGACGTTTCTCGCGCTCTAGCGCCAAGCGAAACGCGGCTAACGCTTGCGCATGACCTTCTCTCTCCGCCTCAGCGATCATGCGCGGATAGCGCTGCTCGATTTCTCCGGTCTCTCCTAGTGCCGCCGCACGTAGGTTCTCTGCCGTGGACCCAATAGCGCCCAGCGCGGATAACAACGAATACGCATGCACGGCCTCAGCCCCAGCCGCCTCGAAAAAGAGCTGGGCAATCTCAGGATGTCCTTCTTGTAGTGCACGGATGCCAAAAGCGGTGTAGCGCCGATTGGCATCAGCCTCGCCCGCCAGTGCCACCTGAAGATTGACATTGGTTTTCGTTTCGTTGGCCATTGGCGCTCCTCCTTACACAGCAGTACTCTGCCCCGTCTGCTGGCGAAGAGCAAGGCAACTCCTGCGGCCACGGTCACGCGTGCAATGGACAGAGCACAGCAAACCTGTCAGAGGTGAGAGCAAAAAAGGGAAAAGCTTATGGAACGCGAGCTGGTCAAAATCTACGACACATCGTTGCGCGACGGTCTGAGAAACTCGGGGGTAGTCATGACGTTAGCGCAAAAACTGCGCTTTGCGCGGCAACTTGAACAACTGCGCGTGGACGCAGTCGAAGTCGGCTACGGCGGGCCGTCGCAGCTCGACACCATGCAGCAGCTCGCGACCGCGTTGACCCAACCCGTCGTCTATGGACTCACACGAGTTAACATCAAAGACGTGGATCGCGTGCTTGCAGGGATCGGCCATGCTAAGCAGCCGGGTGTCAATATCTTTAGCCCCACATCCAACGACTTTCTCAAGAAAGCGAAAAAGAGCTGGCAAGAAGCGATTGATTCCGTCGCTGCCGCAGTGACACATGCGAAACAGCATGTCGATCACATCACCTTTTCTGCCCAAGACGCCTCACGCGCTGATCCCGTGCTCCTGGTCAGAATCTGCAATGCGGCGATTGCCGCCGGTGCCACCACGATCTCGATTGCCGACAGCGTCAGTTACGCTGTACCCGCGCAGTTCGGGATGTTGTGTCAGTTCCTGCATACGCAAGTTGCCGACGCCCAGCGCGTCACGTGGAGCGTGCATTGCCATAATGAGATTGGACTCGCGGTGGCCAACTCTTTGGCCGCGATTGAAAACGGGTTTCGCCAAGTCGAGTGTACAGTCGATGGCATCGGTGAAGGCCAAGGCAACACCTCGCTCCAACTCCTGGTGCTCGCGCTGCGCAACCGCCACGATGTATTCAAAACTGTTACGACTGCTGTTGCCGTCGAGCATTTCCCCGAAGTCAGCCAGTTACTCAGAGAAGCGGCATGAGGGATGCCATGAACGACCAACAAAATCTTTTCCCTCCCCCGATTGTCGAGGCCATCCAGCGCGACACAGTTGCTGCTGGGTTTCCCATGGCTTCAGAGCCGCAGACTGGCAGTCTGCTCAGAACTCTGGCAGCCACCAAGCCAGGAGGGACGTTTCTGGAGTTGGGTACCGGCACGGGACTCTCGACCGCATGGATTCTTGATGGGATGGACCAACACGCGCGGCTCACGACGATGGACAACGACGAGACCGTGCTGACCATCGCCCGGTGTCATCTCGGGCACGACCCGCGTATCGCGTTTCATCTTGCCGATGGCGCGGCGTTTCTGGCATCTTTGCATGGGCAAACGTTCGACTTTATCTTTGCCGACACTTGGCCAGGCAAGTACAATCATCTCGACGAAGCCCTAGCGTTGGTGAAGCCTGGCGGGTTCTACATCATCGACGACATGCTACCGCAGACCAACTGGCCGGCGGGTCACGCGGCCAAGGCCGCAGATCTCATTGCCACCTTAGAGCAACGTGCCGACTTGACCATCACGAAGTTGAGCTGGGCGTCGGGGTGGATTGTCGCAGCGAAGAAATAGCTCGTCGGGGCGATTCCTGAATCGCCCCGACCGTTTCGGGACAAGGCCATCCTTTCCTCGTCAGGCCAGGATTGCGCGACCCGGAATCCAGGATCATACGGCCAGAGCCGCTACGGTTTTGGCTTGCACTCCCTACGGTGTCACTAACTTCTTTCCCTTGGCTGCGGACTTCCACGCTTGCTGATTCGCTCTCAACTCATCGCCAATCACGATGCCACTGGCAATCAGCCCCGCGTCTGGATCAGTCAGCTCGGCGTCTTTGATGCTGACCGCCACTTCATAAAGTCCTTTCTTATCATCGCGCTTGATAGTCACCTTCTCCTCTGCCTCTGGATCACCTAACGAGTTATCTTTGGCGTCCTTGAACGACCATGTGGTCCCCTTCTTATTCACCTTCCAGCCAGCCGAGTTGGGCGGAATGGCAAAGCATTCAATACTCCCATCAGCATCAAAAAAGCTAATCGCCACTCCATCGACAGGCGGATCAAGCGAGACTCCAGCCGAGGGAAAGTTCGCCTTGAGGGTAATACTATCTTTGTCGGGATCAGGGTCGAGGGAAAAGCTCCCTTTGGGGACAGTCAGCGGACTCGTCGGCAAACAATCGGGGTCCAGCAAATCGGCAAAGCCATCGTTGTCATCGTCCAGGCAGTTGCCGCAGACTTCTTCTTGCGGATCGCAGGCATCACCGACTCCGTCATTGTCGGTATCCTCTTGGCCGGGATTCGTCACCAGCGGGCAGTTATCACTACCATCGACCACGCTGTCATTGTCATCATCAGGATCGCAGACATCACCGAAGTCGTCTCCATCCAGGTCAGCTTGATCCGCGTTGGCAAGGACCGGGCAGTTATCGCTGCCATCCGCGACGCCATCGTTCTCGTCGTCAGGATCGCAAACATCACCCTGCGCATCCCCGTCCAGATTGGCCTAATCGGCGTTAGGATCATTGGGGCAATTATCCAAGGAGTCCACAATACCATCACCATCTCCGTCGCTGCCAAGTTCAAATGCGCCAATGTCACAGGCCACGCCTTGCGGGCGGGCAACGCCGCGCTGATCGGTAGTTGGACAGTCCG
>SXGS01011469.1_pt1 | contig 31010 bp, 23 predicted proteins | sample 3174681 | NCBI WGS metagenome assembly SXGS01 (sample SAMN11356861, study PRJNA531348) | freshwater metagenome | isolation source: freshwater sample F1-80 | place: China: Fuxian Lake, Yuxi | collected 2017-12-25 | reverse complement strand
GTCGCGGCCTCGGGCGGTGTGTTTGCCGCGGGTCGGCGTCTCGGCGCGCTCGTGCGCGCTTCCGGGCACACGCTTGGGCGCGCCTTCACCGGCGATCTTGTGTGCAGCGAAGTGGAGACCTTCTCGGGGCGAGGTGTGACCGGCCGTGTCGAAGGGCTGCAGGTGATCGCGGGGCACCGTGCCTGGGTTCTGTCGCAGTTGCCATCGGCGACACGTTCCGCCGCCGAAGAGGCTGTGCTGGCTGCGGCCTCTGCTGCCGAGAGTGATGGCGCAAGCGTGATCATCTCTGCTGAGGCCGGTCGCGTTGCCGCGTTTGTGGCCGTCGTGCAGGAACTGCGGGCCTCCGCGCGCGGCGCGGTGGATGCGCTCAAGAAGCGCGGCGTGCGCGTGCTCATTCTCAGCGGCGATCGCTCGGCCAACGTGACGGAACTTGGGCGCACGCTCGGCGTGGAAGCGGAGGGCGACCTTCGCCCGGAAACGAAACTCGAACGCGTGGAGGCGCTGCGCCGCGCCGGGGCGCGCGTGCTCGTGGTGGGTGATGGCGTCAACGATGCACCCATGCTTCGTCATGCGGATGTGGGTGTGGCCATGGAATGTGGCAGCGCGACGGCACAGAGCCAAGCTCAGGTGTCCGTACTGCACGGTGATTTGCACGGCGTCGCCTTGCTCTTCACGGCCGCGCGTCAATTGCGCCGCACCATCCGCGGCAATCTCTTCTGGACGCTCTTCTACAACGGCCTTGCCATGGCACTGGCCGTGATGGGATTGCTGCATCCGCTCTTTGCCGCAGCTGCCATGGTGCTTTCGAGTCTCGCGGTCTCGTGGCGCAGCATGCGTCTCTTGCGTGCGGAGTTCGCGGCATGACAGAGCTCGTGCAGCAACTCATCGCGGGCGCGGGCTTCGGACTCCTGAATGCGCTGCATTGCGTGGGCATGTGCGGCGTGCTCGCGCTCAAGGCGGGCACGGCACGCAACGGACTCACGGCGTTTTCCGCCGGGAAGACCGTGGCCTATGTGCTGCTGGGCCTTGCCGCGGGTGCATTGGGTGCAGCTCTCGCAGGGCTCGGTGACGAAGCGAGGTTCTGCCTCGGGATGCTGGCGGTGCTCGCCATTCTCTGGAGTGCCTTCCGGCTGGTGCGACCGGCAACTGCAACACGCACTTTGCCGCGCGTCCTTGCTTGGTGGGTCCCGTGGCAGCGGGGCCTGCACCGTCTCGCGGGTGCGGAAGGAGCCTTCCTCCTCGGCGTGGGCGCAGCGGCACTTCCGTGCGGAGTGGTGCACCTTGCGCTGCTTCAAGCCGCAGCGGCGGGGAGCTCCCTCGGTGGCGGCGCCACCATGCTCGCCTTTGGTCTCGGCACGCTTCCGGCGCCGTTGCTTGCAGGTTGGATCGCACGACGCTTCGGCGTTCTCGAGCACCGCCACGCCCGTGTTGTTCTCGCGAGCCTGCTGGTCCTCACGGCTCTGTTTGCGGCATGGCGTGTGCTTGTCACGACTCTCGCGGCAGGGGATGCGCCGCCCGCATGTTGCCACTGAGAGACGCCGATCGCGTGAAGGTACTGAGCGCGGTGGACCGCACTGGGCCGCGTTACCGGTTGCGTCGCATTGCGTCCATCACGGGGTCTCTTGCATTGCTTGTTGCGGTGCCCGCGCTGCATCTCGTGCGCATCGACGTGTGGGGTGGCGAGCATTGGTTGCTGGGCGAGCGCGTGAGTTTCATCACCGCGCTCAAGGGCTTCATGGTGGCGATGGGATGCCTCTACGGGATCACATTCCTCACCAACATGATCTTCGGGCGCTTCTTCTGCGGTTGGGGTTGCCCGGTGGGGCACGTGAGCCGGCTGGGTGAAGAGGTCTCCGTGCGCGGCAAGACACGCGGGAAGCGCGTTGTGCAACACGTGCTGGGCGCGCTGTTCGTCGCCAGCTTCCTCGCCGCGATCATGAGCTGGTGGGTGGATCCGCGTGTTCTCATCGACGGTTCGGCTGCAGCACGCTGGAGCACGGTCGGGGCGTTTCTCGCGCTGTCTGCGGGCGGCTTCTGTCACGCCTTCTTCTGGCAATTCACGTTCTGTCGCTCGGCCTGTCCCGTCGGGATCTACTATCGCTTTGTCACTTCGCGGGCGCCCGTCGGCATCGCCTTCGACAAGGCCTCCGGCAACTGCGTGAACTGCCGCTCCTGCGAGAAGGTCTGCCCGGTGGATCTTGATCCCAAGACCTTCGGGGACGCCACGGCTTTCGATGTGGATGCCCAGAACCGGGTCAGCCGCAACAACGATGCTGAGTGCCTGCGCTGCGGCGACTGCGTGGAGGCCTGCCGCATGATCTTCGCCAAGAAGAAGGGCATCTTGCCGCCGCTCCGCCTCGGGCGCATTTTCCGTCGAGAGCGGAAGGCCTCGCCCCCGCAGCAGCCGACAGCGATGGACGTGTGAGTTGAAGATCTCTGCTTCGGGCGCAAAGTAGCCCCGCGTGGCACGCTGGACCGACACGCATGTGGCGATCATCGGCGCGGGCGCCGCGGGCCTCACTGCCGCCATCGGTCTCGCGCGTCTCGGTGTGCGCGTCACCCTGATCGAAGGCGCACGCAAGCCGGGCGCCGAGAACTGGTCCGGAGCCGTTTATTTCTGCGAGAACCTCGCGCGACCCGAGATCCTCGGGGCAGAACTGCTGGCTCAGACGCCTCTCGAACGCCGCGTGCAGCGGCGCGGGCTCCTCGTGTGCGATGGCGAACGTGCCGTGGGCGCCGCGCTCAAGTCCGAGCGTGCCTTCCGCCATGTGCACACGGTGCTGCGCCCGCTGTTTGATCAGGACCTTGCAGCCAAAGCGGTCATGTTTGGTGCGACGCTGCTCGCAGACACCACGGCCATCGCGCTCCTGCGCACCGGCACGCGCATCACCGGTGTGCTCACCGATCGCGGGCCCATCGATGCGGATCTTGTCTTTCTTGCCGAGGGCGATGCGAGCCACCTCGTCTCGCGTGAGGGTCTGGAGACGATTCCCGCGGGAGCGAAGGGCCTTCAGCGTCCGGCCTTCCTGCAGGGCATCAAGGAGGTGCTCGCACTTCCGGCCGGCGTCATCGACGAACGCTTCGGCCTTGCGCCGGGCGAGGGTGCCTGCTTCGAGATCCTGCTCAGGAACGGCACGGTGGACGGAAGACCCGTTCCGTTGAATGCGGGCGCGTTCCTCTACACCAATCGCGAATCGATCTCGCTCGGATTGGTGATGCCGCTTGAAAACCTCGGGGAGTTCAAGGCGCCGCATCATCGGTTGATGGAATGGCTGAAAGCGTTGCCACCGTTGCGGCCATTCCTCGAAGGCGCACGCACACTCGGCTACGGCGCGAAGCTCATCCGCGGGGGCGGGCACTTGCAAAGGCCGCGGCTCGTCATGGATGGGCTTGCTGTGGGCGGAGCGGCAGGAGGTTTTGGTGTCGACTTCCCGGCGCCGAACTACACAGGGCCTGCGACCTATTGCGGCTGGGCGCTCACAACGGCCGTGCGTCACTTGGTCGATATCGGGCATGGGTTCGATGCAGCATCGCTCGAAGCCACCTATGTCGCGACGCTGCGCGACAGCCGCTATTGGAAGGACGAGGAGACGCTCGCGCACTGGCCCGAGTTTGTGGCGACGACGCGCGTCTTCTTCGATGCGCAAGCGGCCGTCCTGCCCGCGGCAGTGGATGCGCTCACGCGACGGGACGGTTCCGTTGTTGCAGCGCGTGCCGCGGCGGAAGCAGCGGCGGGGATGGCTGGCCTCGCGGCGGTTCGTGAAGAGGGGCTCAAGGCTGCGCGCGCGTTGCAAGCGCAGGGAGGCCTCGTGGCTTCCGCACTGAGTGCGCTGCCTCTGCAGATCCTGAACACATTCCTGCCGTCGCGGGCGACTCGCGCAGCGCACGACGAAACCGTGATTCCGCTGTACTGGGGAGCAACAAGAGAAAAGCGCGAGCTGCCTCTCGCTCTGCAAGCGCGCGCACCCCGCCTCGCGGCCGGGCTGGCCGCAGCGTTGTTCGAGCTCTACCGCAACGACGCCACGCCGCTCAGCCAGAAGTTCGCGCTGGCGCGTGACGCCGTGTTGCGCCGCCTCACTCTCGGGGATCTCGTCGCGCTGCCGTGGGCCTGGTGGCGCGCGAAACCTGCGGGTGCACGGCCGCCAGCGTTGCCCGCGCCGGATTATCTCGCGACGCCTCCCCGCATGGAAATGGACGCGCGTCTCGGACTTCTCGAGTACCGCGGCGAAGGGGCAACCCACATCCGTTTCAGCGCGCAGCGCGATGACAAGGGTGTGCCCGATCATCTCGCGAGCCCGCTCTTCACAGTTTGTCCCGCGCGCGTCTACGAGCACGCGCCCGATCCTTCGGGAGCAGGTTCGGTTGCTGTGCTGCACGAGAACTGCATCCGCTGCGAGAGTTGCTGGCGCGCGGATGATCGGCATGTGGATTGGGGCCGCACGCGCACGCAGCGCACGCATTTCGCGGTGTCGAGTCCGGCTGCCGCGTGGCTGGAAGAAAGTCTTGCTGCCGCGGCCCTTGCCGCGGCTACGGGCCGGGAACCGCCGCCGCTCAATGCACCAGCGTCGGCTGCGGCCGCACCTGAGGCACTCTCACGCTTGCACTCGCGTCTCACGGGCTTCCTCGCGCACATGCGCAGTGCGCCGGCCGTGCTCACCGGGCGCCAGCAAGCGGACCTGTTGCGCCACGCGCAGGCTCTCGCGCAGCTTCTCGAAGAGGCCGCGGACACAGCGAGCGGCCTCGCGGCCAGCGATGCTCGAGCGCTCGCTGCTGCGCTGAGGCTTCACGCGGGCGCCGGGCGCTTCTTCCAGTGCGAGGCGGATGCGCTTCTCGTGCGCGACCAGTTGCTGGCGCGGCTGGGCGGCTCTGTTGCGCCACCGCGGCATCAACGCGATGCGGCGGGCGCAACGCAGCTCTTGCGCGAAGCACTGGCAGCGCGTTTCCCGCGCACTGAGTTGTTCGCAGCCGATGATGCCTCGGAGCTCACGCCCGCGCTGCAAGCGGAACTGCTCGCCGTTCTCATGGGCATGCGCGATCCGGAAGAGGATCGTGCGCGCGCCGCGGTGCGCGCACTCGCGGGCTTGAGCCCCGCTCTCGGTTGGCTCGCGGCGGAGACATTGCTGGCACGTGCTCTCGCAGATCGCGCGGGGATCCCGCTGGATGAAGCGGCACTGTGTGGCATTCCCGAAGGGGAGTGGACCGCAACAGCAACCACGACTACAGGGCTGCGCGTGAGCGGATCCGGGTTCGGGCTCACGTTGCCCTCGCGACAGTTGCTCTGCTGCGCAGCGCGCCTTGTTCTTGTTGCGACGCCCCTCGATGCAGCACGTCCGGGCTCGCTCGGCCTGCGAGCTGCGCGGCCGGGGCGCATCACGTTCGTTGAACAGGAGAGTCTTGCCAGCGCAGAGGATCCCGTCAATGCGCAACGCGCACGCAGGCTCAGGGACGGGCTCATCGTGCAGGTTGCTCTCGGCAGCGCAGAGGTGCTGGAGCGTCGGGCACTGGACCACGCGGCATCGCGCGTGCAATTCCCCGGGCTCTTTCGCGACCTCCGCGGCCGAGATGGCGTCGCGAAGTTCGGTGCCGTGGGTGAGTTGCTGGGCGGGATTGCCAGTGCGACGACAACATTGCGTGCACTCGCTGCGGACGATGCAACGAACGCCGATGTTGCGCCGCTCGCCATCCGCCTGTTCGGTCCCGGGCCGCGGTCCGTGGCCTACCTCGCGGGCCAAGTGCTCGGCGGCACGGCGTATTCAGAAGAGGACGAAGTGGGGCGCTGGTTCCGGGATGCGTCCGCCTTCGGGCGCGTGGTGACGGATCTGCAAGGAACTGCGTTGGTGCGTGCGGCGCAGTTCGAAACCTTGGGCGTCGAGCCTGTTGCCATCGAAGCACCGGCGGGGTTCGCGGAACTTGCGTCGCAAGCGCGCTCGGCCAGTGCCGCCTGCAAGAAGGTTCGTGTTGCGGTCCATGCACAGGGAGCGGGCGAACAAGCGGCTGTGCTGCGCGACGTGGCGCGCGTGGCGGATCTCGTCCTTGCGGCGCGTGCCCTCGCGAAGGCTCACGAGACGCGCTGTGCAGATGGTCATGACGGGGTGGCCGAGCGCGGTGCGTTGGAGTGGACACTCACGCGCCTGGAACGGAAGGCGAGTGCACTGGCCGAGCGTGCGGCGGATGCTTCCGCGCTCATGGCTCTCGGTGCAGCGGCCCTGGAACGCGGGCTTGACGCAGCAGCGGTGAGGGGAAGCTATGCAGCGCTCCTCGCCGACGATTCACGCTGGTCCAGCGGTGATGCGGCGACAAGCCTCTCTGCTGGCGCCACACCGGAACTCGCAGCAGCGGATCCACTGCTTGTGCCTGCGGTCACCCCGCGTGCGGATTGGGTGGCCAAGGGCACGCGCGCGTGGCGGCGCGCTCTCGAAGAACGCCATCAACTCGCGCCGGAGGACATCGCAGATCTGCAACGCCGCGGCGCATTCCGCATGGTGATTCCGGAGGAGCTGGGCGGACTCGGTCTTTCGAAGCTCGCGTACTACGGGAACTGTGCGGTCATGGCGCGCCACGGAGATATCTCGGAATCCATCGTGGTCATGGGCTCCATGAGCATCGGCTGTCTGCCCATCGTGATCGGACTCGAAGAGGATCTTCCAGCGACGGGAGCGGCCTTGGCAAGGCTGCTGACGCGCGCGACAGAACTGCGCACCATCGTGACCGAGGGAACGCGCGAGCAAGGCGTGGCCCTCGCGAAGGATCTCGGGCGCGACAAGGCGTTGCGCGCGATGACCACGCCACTGCGCAAGGCGCTCGAAGCTGCGCAGCCAGACAACGGGCGCTTGCCAGCACTTGCTGACGCGATGCTCGCGCGAGCACAGGTGGAACTTGCCGAACTCGCACATCGCGAAGCGGCGCTGCGGTTCTTCCTGAAGCTGCTTGCATCCGGCCGCATCTCGGCCTTCGCCCTCACGGAACCGAGCGCGGGCAGCGACACCGCGCGCGTGCGCACCCGTGCTGAACTGGTGCGCGTCGTGGCGGAGCAGGATGCTCGCGGGTTCTTCCGTTTCACTCCCGCAGAGGGCACGGAGCAGCGCGCGCTCTTCCTCCGCGAGAGTTTCCGCTTCAACGGCGCTGAGATCTTCTGGCGCGACGCCACGGGGCGGGAGCATCCGGTGGAGTGGCGGGACCGTGGTGCTGGCGGAGGGCCGCAGCGCAGCGTGCTGCTGGATGGCGAGCGCATCGCCATTCATGACCTCGGGCGCGTCACGCGCGAGGGCGAGCGCTTCTCATACGCCTATTGGCGCGTGCAGGGCGCGAAGATGTGGATCACCAACGCCAGCATTGCGGGCGTGATGATTCTCTACGCGCGAACGACCTCGGGCATTTCCGCGTTCGCGCTCGATGCTCATGCGGAAGGGCTCTTCGTCGGGCGCGACGAGCACAAGCTGGGGCAGCGCGGCAGCACAACCAACGAACTGGTGCTGAATGACGTGCGCATTCCCCTGGACCAACTCATCGGCACCGAGGGGCGCGGCCAGGAGAACGCGCTCGAAACGCTCAATGTCGGGCGCACCGGGCTTGCCTTCATCTCCGCCGCGGAGATGCATGGTCTTGTCGATTCTGTGCGCGGGCTGGAGCGCGCGCGCCTCACAACGCCGGCTTTCTTGCACGCCTTCGGGCGTGCCGCACTCGATCTGCTTGCCACGGAATCCCTTGCCACGTGCGTTACTGGCCGCCTCGACCATCCCGGCACCCAGTCGATCCGCATGGACAGCGCTGCCGCGAAGACCCTCGGCACGGAGGCCTTGCAACGCGTGCTCACGCGTCTGGAAGAAGTACTGCCACGCGAAGCTGTGCTGGAATCCATGGACTTCGAGAAGCGCCGCCGCGACAGTCGTGTGCTTTCGATCTACGAAGGCACCAACGAAGTGCAGCGCTTCCTGCTCGCGCGGGATGTGCTTGATGGCTTCGATGCGCAGCCTCTCGCTGTGAGTGCGCCAGCGCCAGGGTCCGTGGTGACCGATCTGCGAGGTGTTGCCGAAGCTCTGCGGAAGGACGCCAGCTTGCAACCCATCGGGTTCATGGGGGCGGACGCGTTCATCGAGACAGCGGCCGAGAACTCCCTCGCGCGCCGGGCTGCTGCTGCATCCACGGCTGAGCAGATCTGGGCGCACATGCTGGCCGAGGCTGCGGCACTCGTGACGGCGGATGCTACGCGCCGCGCTGGAGCGCGCGCGGAGCAGGTTCGCTCTGCCGTGGCAGAGCTGAGGCGCGGCATGGAACCGCTCCTCGTGCATCTCGCCGACACCGCACTGGGTGAACCGGAGGTGCAAGCAACGGCGGTTGCGGCGGAGGGCCTGACACGCAAGGATTCCGCGAAACCACTGCGCGTGGCTGTGCTGGTCGATCCAGCGGTGGATCTTCTCGCTCCGGCGTGGAGTCACACGACGCATTTCACGCACGGTGAACGCAGTCTTTCAGACAGAGACCGCGCTGTGCTGCTGCTGGCGCGCCGGCTCCGCGATGAGCAGGGCGCCGAGGTCGCACTCTTCGCTGCGGGCACGGCGAACGGCATTCCCGTCCTGCGCGAAGCGCTCGCGTTGGCAGGCGACAGCGCCTTGTTGATGGAGGAGCGCTCGGAGGGCACATTGGCGGCGAGCCTTGCCGAGGCATTCGCGGAAGCGGTGAGCTTCTCCGCTGCCGCGGCCGAGCGGGATTTCGATCTGGTGCTGGCCCATGAAGCGCTCGCCGGTGTGGCGCTCCCTTTGGCCGCGCGCCTCAGCTTCGCGGTGGTTGCCGGCGTCCACGCTCTGCGCGTAGTGGATGCGGGGGAGGCATTCAGCTTCACGGTTGCCGGCAGCGAAGGCGCAGAGGGTGGTGCGGTCCGAGGTCCGGCGCTCGTGCTGTGCGCGGGAAGCGTCTCCGAGGCCGCATTCAGGTTCAGTATCTCTGATTGGCGCCGAGCGCTGGCACTCGACATTGGAGTGGTCCCCGCGCCCTGCCCGGGCATTCCAGCATCCTTGCGAGTCGCAGATCAGGGATCGACTGGCGAGACTCAGCCGCAACCACTGCAGACGGACAGTGCATCCCTTGCCGCGCATTGCCTTGCACTCGCCGGTGGAGGAGGAGCCGCCACAGCCGAAGCGCACATCGAAGCGACGGGCATGTCTTTGGCGGATCTTGCAGGTGCAGAGGCGATCGCGCTCGTGAGCGTGAGTGCCGAAGGCAGCCCCGCCCCTGGCGCGAGAGCGGCCATCGCGGCTGCGCATGCGCTGCACAGCGAGCCACTCGTTGTCGCGATCATCCAGACCCATGTGCCCGAGGCTGTTGCCAGCGCAGCACGCGAACTGGCGAGTCGCGGAGCAGAGCGCGTTGCGTTCCTCATCTGGCCGGAATTCGCGTCCGCAGGCCTGAACACGCAAGCGGCAGCCTTGCGGCCACTGCTCGCCCTTGTGCGAGGAAGCCTCTGTGTGGAGGAAGCGCTGCGTTGGCCCGTGTTGCTCGCGGTGCCGTCGGGAATCCGGACCGTGGATGGTGTGGACACAGTGGCGCCCTCAAACGCCACGATTCACATCGAAGGCCCGCGTCATGGTGGCCGCATGCGCATGACGGCGGAGCTCGAACTGCGGCCTGTGCTGCTGGTGACGTCACTGCAATGGAAGGGCATCAAGCCGCCAGCGCGCACCCGTGCACGGGCGGGCGCCGTGGCATGGCCTTGGAGCGAGAGCGCGTCCCCTCTTGATGCGGCTCTCATGCGGGCAACAGCAGCCGTGGGTGGCCGTCTCGCGGATGCGGAATTCGTGATTGACGTGGGCTTCGGTGTGGGCGGCCGCGATGGCCTCGAAGAGGTGGTGGAGCCGCTCCGTCAAGCCTTGCTCGCATGCGGGGTGCGCGGAGTGATGATCGGCGCCACGCGCAAGGTCACCCTCGATCTCGGCATTCTTCCTGCCTCGCAACAAATCGGACAAACAGGCGTGCGTGTTGCACCTCGTGTGCTTCTTGCGCTCGGAGTCTCCGGCGCGCCACAGCACATGGGCTGGATCGCGGACACGACAGTCATCTTCGTCTTCAACAAGGACGCTGACGCTCCGCTCATGCAGTGGAACCGCACGCGCACCGCGCCGCTCGTCATCCCCATTCCCGGCGACCTCTTCCGCGAAGTCCCCCGCTTCATTGCCGCGCTGCGCGCAACGCATCGATCACAATCGTGAGGTGGCCGCTGTTCTCAGCGTGGGTGATGGTGGCGGAGAATCCAGAGCAAGGGCGAACTATTGAGCGCATCTGAGACGCAGGCTTGTCAGAGTCAGGGTGAAGCTGATCGGAGATTGCCCCTGCATGACAGCCTTCAAGCACGAGGGTGCAGCAAACAGGGGGGCTTCAACATCTCCTGTGGGTAGAACCGGCCAGTTTCTGACGGCGGGAGTCGGCTGAAGGTCAGTGGCGGGCTTCCCCTTCGATTGCCTTCGTGGCCATGCAACGCCGCGACATCTTCAGTCAGATTACTGGCATCCGTCACCCTTGGATGGTGGTCGATGTAACGACGGACGGTGCAAAGCTGGAGTTGGTGATTGAGGTCGAGCGCGTTCCAAGCGCTACATTTCACTGCGCGATCTGCGAGGAGGAGTGTGCTCGTTACGACAGCCGGCGACGGCGCTGGAGACACCTCGTCACCCGCCAGTCCAAGACGATCATCGTTGCTGATGTGCCTCTCTTGGCGCACGGTCGACGGCATCATGCTGCGCGCTGTGATCCGGGGATTTGCACGGCGTGAGCGCACTGCGCCAGAGAGAATGGGCGGCGACGAGACGTCGTTTCAGCTCCGAGGCATTGCAGACGGACGCGGATAGTCATTTCGATGCAGCGTTCATGGACGTCGGGGCGAAGTACGAATTGACGGATTCCGAGTTCAAGTACAAGCCCACGCGTATCAAGTACGAGGAATCGGCTGAGCTCCGTATTCTTCGCAAGTGATACTCGGGCTGCTGTTCCTGCAGCGCTCAGATCTGACGTCTGCGCCAGCGCTGCGTGAGAAGGGTGATTCCGGTCGCGAGGAGCAGGAGGAGTCCCAGCCCGACCGGAAGGAAGACTCCCAGCTTGATGCCCTCCCCGAAGAAGGACCCATCGTGCAGAGCTTCGATGAGATCCGAACGGCGCTGGGCAACGTTCAGCACCGCACCCGTGGCCGCGTCCACCTGGATCTCATGGCGCGAGAGCGTGGTGATCTTCAGCAGGTTCTTCGAAGGCCGCAGGTCCACGCGCGTGATGTCTTTCCAGTCATGCACATGGGCCTCGGGAATGCCGCGCGCGATGGTGAGCACGTTGGCGAGATGCAGTGAGGGCTGCGCGGCGCTGGCCGCGACCTCGGGCGGTTGCACCCAGCTCACCTGCTTCTTCACCTGCAGCAGGAGCCCGCTCGAAACCACGAGCAGAAGCGGCACCACGATCACGAGGGCGATCCACCAGTGCGCTTTCCGCGTGAACACGATGAACTTCATGCAGAGCTCCCGCAGGAGCGTAGCCGCCAGCCCTCGCTCCACGCAGTGCGCAGGCGCAGAGCAGCGCATCTGCAGCGCGGAAGTTGTCCACGCACGGTGCGCGCGTCACGGGCGCAAAACGCACAACGGGTGGCGGCCCGGGATTGGGCGCCACCCGTTGAAGGCTGCGGAAGTGCGTCAGGACCGCGTCAGTTCGCGGACTTGATGCGCATGCCGTAGAAGGAACGGTACACGAAGATGGTGGAGATCAAGAAGCAGCAGATGGAAAGCACCGAGAGGAGCAAGCCATGGCTGCGCAGCCCGAGCGCGAGCTCGACGGCGAGGAGCCCGAACAGCGTCGTGAACTTGATCACGGGGTTCATGGCCACGGATGAGGTGTCCTTGAAGGGGTCGCCGACGGTGTCGCCCACGATGCTCGCAGCGTGAAGCGGCGTGCCCTTGGCGCGGAGTTCCGTCTCGACGACCTTCTTGGCGTTGTCCCACGCGCCGCCGGCATTGGCCATGAAGAGCGCCTGAAAGAGGCCGAAGAGTGCGATGGCGATCAGGTAACCGATGAAGAAGAAGGGGTCGTAGAAGGCGAAGGCGAGGGTCGAGAAGAAGATCGCGAGGAAGATGTTGAACATGCCCTTCTGCGCGTACTGCGTGCAGATGGCCACGACCTTCTTGCTGTCTTCAATGCTCGCCTTGTCGGTGTTCTCCAGCTTGATGTTCTTCTTGATGAACTCCACCGCGCGGTAGGCGCCGGTTGCGACGGCCTGGGTTGATGCACCGGTGAACCAGTAGATCACCGAGCCGCCGGCCATGAGCCCGAGCAGGAAGTTTGCGTTGAGCACCGAGAGCTTCTGCAGGAATTCGGTCGGGAAGGCCTTCTCGAGGGCCATGATGGTGGCGAACACCATCGTGGTTGCACCGACGACGGCCGTGCCGATGAGCACCGGCTTCGCCGGGGCCTGGAAGGTATTGCCTGCGCCGTCGTTCTCTTCGAGGTGCTCTTTGGCGCGGTCGAAATCAGGCGTGAAACCGAAGTCTTTTTGGACCTCGGCCTTCACGTTCGGGACATTCTCGATGAGCGAGAGCTCATACACCGACTGCGCGTTGTCCGTCACAGGGCCGTAGCTGTCCACTGCGATGGTCACAGGGCCCATGCCGAGGACGCCGAAGGCCACGAGGCCGAAGGCGAAGACCGCCGGGTACTGCATGTAGGCGTCGAGGCCCAACAGCGAGGTCCAGTAGGCGGCGCCCATGAGGCCCACGATCGTGAGGCCCATCCAGAAGGCCGAGAAGTTGCCGGCCACGAGGCCCGACAACACCGTCAGCGACGCCCCGCCTTCGCGGCTCGCGTCGACGATTTCCGCGACGTGGGCGCTGTTGGCGGACGTGAACGCCTTCGTCAGCTCGGGGATGATGGCGCCGGCCAACGTGCCGCAGGTGATGATGGTCGCAAGCAGCCACCAGAGCGAACCGTCGCCAAGGTCGGCGATGAGCAGGTACGACACGGCGTAGGTCATCGCGATCGAGATGATCGACGTGAGCCACACGAGCATGGTGAGGGGCTGCTCGAAGTCCATCTTGTCGGCGTTGAGGAAGCGGCCCTTCGCCATCATGTCGTTGATGTAGAAGGCGACCAACGACGTCACGATCATCATGACGCGCATGATGAAGATCCAGACGAGCAGCTTGGCCTGCAGTTCCGGGTTCACGGCGAGCGCGATGAAGGTGATGAGCGCGACGCCCGTGACGCCGTAGGTCTCGAAGCCGTGGGCCGTGGGGCCGACCGAGTCCCCGGCGTTGTCGCCCCCGCAGTCGCCGATGACGCCGGGGTTGCGGGCGTCGTCTTCCTTGATGTTGAAGACGATCTTCATGAGGTCGGAGCCGATGTCCGCGATCTTCGTGAAGATGCCGCCGCAGATGCGGAGCACGCTCGCGCCGAGCGACTCGCCGATGGCGAAGCCGACAAAGCAGGCGCCCGCGTTCTCAGGGGCCACGAAGAGGAGGATGAAGAGCATCAGCACGAGCTCGACCGAGATCAGCAACATGCCGATGCTCATGCCGGCCTGCAGCGGGATGGCGTAGACCGGAAACGGCTTGCCTTGGAGGCTCGCGAAGGCCGTGCGGCTGTTCGCCAACGTATTGACGCGCATGCCGAAGAAGGCGACGCCGTAGGAGCCGAGGATGCCGATGACGCTCCAGAGGAGCACCACGATCACCTTGTCGATGCTCATGTGGGCGAGGACCGCGAAGTAGTACGCGATGATGGCGCCGATGAGCAGCTCCAGCATGACCAGGAAGCGGCCCTGCTCGAGCATGTAGACCTTGCAGGTCTGCCAGATGAGCTCGGAGATTTCGAGCATCGACTTGTGCGCAGGCAGCGCGTCGATCGCGCGCCACTGCATCAAGCCGAAGGCGGCGCCGAGCACACAGACCAACAAGCCGCCCATGAGCAGCTGCTGGGCCGAAATCGTGGCGCCGAACAACGCAAAGGTGGTTCCATCGAGCGACGGAAGCGGAATGTCGGCCTCGCTGGCCATGGCCAGACCGGGGACGGCGAGTGCGACCAGGGCCCCGAGGGGGCTCAACAGGTGGCGCATCGAAGACACGGTGGGCATCTGCCCTCCTTCTCGTGGGGGATCCGACCGATCCGACGAGGCCGACCGTAAGGTCGCACCCTGCCGATTCCGGGCGGCGTGGCTTTTAGCACATCTGTGGCCTTTGCGCAGGTCACGTCTGTGATCCGACCCTGGCCCGGGGCCTGCCGATTCCGCGCCGGGCTCGGCGCTCAGCCGCCCTGCCCGGTCAAACCGAACCCCGGCCCGCCGCGCGGCCATTCTCCCAGCAGTCTGCTAGAAGGCCCCAACCCCCGGAGCCCCCATGATCCCGACCCTTTTGCACCTCGTGGCCGGCTGCGCCTCCGAACCGCCTCCGCCGCCCGAGCCGGAGAAGCCCGCCTGCGATTTGACGCTCGACAACCTCGCCGGGCGCACGTTCGTCAAGGCGGACCGGTCGGCCGACGGAAAGACGATCACGCAAGACACCTGGGCGCGTGCTCAATTTCTCGAAGAGGCCGGGAAGCTCAAGGTTCGGTACAACACGCGCGCGCTCGTCGACATGTACACGTACACCTGCAAGAAGGACGGCAAGGAGCAGTTCTGCCTCGCCGACAAGGTCGACCCGATGCAGTACTGCCAGACACTGTACGCGAACATCGGGGTTTGCGCGCCTGAAGGCGTCGCCGAGTTTGCGGGGATGTCGCTCGAGGAGGCCCGCAAAGTCCGCGACCAACTCATGAGCGAAGTGAAGAAGATGTCGCCAGAGTCCATCGAGCGCATGAAGGTCGCCTTCAGCACGCCGAACAACCAGCTCCGCGGCGTCTTCCACGTCAAGGTCGACGCCGAGACCTGCCAGTTGAACATCTCGGACTTCTACCAAACGATGACCTTCGGCCAGCTCCGCGAACAAGAGAACGTCGTCGGCCGCGCCAAGATGATCCAGACAGACAAGGACCTCGTCTTCGAACACTGCTCCGACCAACAATCGCTCGTCGCCCTGTCGGCTGCCGGCGCGAAAGCCGAACCCGGCCAGCACGTCTTCGAGTGGGACAAAGGCGCCAAGATTCCGTACGCCTACGTCGGCAAGGACGCGACGAAGGCCGAAGACGGCTGCACCTACACGATGGACACGTGGTCCATGTACGAGTCGCTGCAGAAGGGCGTTGCCGTCACTCCCGACGACAAGAGCAAGCTGAACTGGGCCTTCGAGCACAGCTTCGCCGAAGGCAACCGCGGCGTCGTCCACATGTACCGGAACAAGTCCTGCGCCGGCGGGGCGTCCGAGCGCATCGACGTCCTGTGCCAGGCCGTGAAGCTCAAGTAGCTTCCGGCCGTCGTCCAAAACGAAAAAGGCCACCCCGAAGGGTGGCCTTTCGCGTCTTCAGCGAAGCGGACTCAGTGCCCGCCGCCCGCGTCACCACCGCCGCCGCCATCGGCCGCGACGCGCATGACGAGGAACTGCAGGTGAACCCAACCGGCCGCGTTGGCCGAGAAGATCGACTTGCGCACGAGCTTGAAGTCCGTCTCTTCGTCGGCCTGCACGATCAGGTGACCGTCGAACGGCTTCTCAGGACGAGAGGGGTCGCGACGGCGCAACTCGGCTTCGAGTTGATCCTTCGAGTCCTTGATCGCCTTGAGCCGCTCGGTCAGCAGGGGAATCCCCGGATCCGAGTCGTCGTCCGCGTCCAACGCGGTGAGCTTGACGCCGTCGAGCAGCAGTTCGTTCTTCATGACGACCACGACCGGACCGCGCTCAGAGAGCGGCTCGGCCTTGTGGGCGTCGGGAAGGATGAGGTTCTTCTGCATCGAGATTTCACCCTCACCGGAGAAGCTCTGGATGAGGAAGATGACGATGACGGTGAACATGTCGACCATGGCCGTCAGGTTCAGCTCGATGAAGCCCGACTTCTTGCCACCGCCGAAGGGGCTGCTGCGAAGCCGCCCAATCGGTTCATAGGCCGGGTGACGGCCGGGTGCGTGGATCGCCATGGGTGCTCCTCAGCCGCCGCGCGTCTGGGTGACGGTGGACGGTTGCGCAGGCCCGCCGCCGAGCAGGGACTTTTGGTACCCGTGCTCGCGCGTCAGATCGAGCGCGTGGATCATGTGTTGGTACTCGATGCCGTCATCGGTCACGAGAACGACTTGCTCTTCGTCCGGATTGTCCCGGCGGTCCTTCTCGATCTCCTTCTCGACGCCTTCCCAGTCGTAGTCGTTGCCGACGATCGGGAGGTTGCGACCCTCTTCGACCTTGCGGCCGATCCACACGCCGTCCGCGCGGACGTGAACCGTCAGCGGGGGGGGCGGCGGCTTCTCGACCGGAGGAGGAGGCGGCGCGTTGGGGTCCGAGAGGGATTGGTCGACCGGCATCGTGCTGATCTCCACCCAAACCGCCGTGGCGATGAGGAAGGTGATGCAGACCGAGAGCAGGTCGATGAAGGGAACCAGGTTGAGCTCGACGTTGACCTTTCGGCCTCGGCCTTTGCCACCTTCAACGGAGACACCCATCGGTCACCTCAGCGGGCGGCGCGCCCACCCTCGAGACCTTCCAAGTCCACGTCCTGAAGGAGGTGGCGGTTGGACAGGACCAGGTTGAGAGTCGACACTACGGACTCGTTGATGCCGTCGACGACCTGCTGGGTACGCGACTGCAGAATGGCGTAGCAGAGCAGCGCCGGGATGGCCGTGAACAGGCCGAACGCCGTGCAGTTCATGGCTTCCGAGATGCCCTTGGCGAGCATGATGGCCTTCGAGGACGGGTCCGCGGTGGCCACGCCGCCGAAGCAGGTGATCATGCCGAGGATGGTGCCGAAGAGGCCGACGAGAACGGCGGCGTTCGCCATGACGGCCAGGTGGCCCGTGCGCTTCTCGATGTAGGGCACTTCGCGAAGGCTGGCCTCGTCCAGAGCGGCCTGAACTTCCTTGTCGCTCTTGTTGACCTTGAGCAGGCCGGCCTTGATGATGCGAGCGAGCGGGCCCTGCTTCTGGCTGCCGAGGAAGCGGATGGCGGCGTGGATGTCGCGGCGCATGACGTGGCGCTGGATGCCCGCCTGCAGCTCGTTCTTGTCCTCACGGACGGCGACGTAGAGCGCAAACGCGCGCTCGAGGACGATGGCCCACGAGAGCAGGTTCATGGCGAGGATCGGCCACATCGGCCAGCCGCCCTCCTGGAAGTGGTGCACGAGCGAGGTGAACATCGACGACTCCTAGTGGAAGGCCCGAGGTTTCCCTCGTGCAACGGCCGGGTCACTAACTCCTGGCCCCCGACGTCCCAGGTCAAATCACCGTGAGTGGCGTCAACGGGCTGTCAGACCTGAGGGTCCAACGCGGACTTCCTGACATGAAGAGCGACCGCAGGGAGCGAAGCGCGGTTCCCCGAAAATCGTCAACGAATCGTCAGCGCGATGCGACCGCCGCCCGGCCCGCGCTGACCACAGCGCGATCAGCGAGTTCCACCACGGCGCCGGGCGCGAGGCCAAGCGCCAAGGTCCCGGCCACTGCGGCCCCCAACACCCAGGCCACGGCCGGGTGCGGGCGTTCGTCATCGGCGGCCGGATCGCGCATCGCGAGCGCGATCACCACCCGCAGGTAGTAGGCCCAACTCACAAGCGAGGCGAGAACGGCGATGACGGCGATCGCCACGTGCCCGTGGTCCACGGCCGTCTGCAGCACCCACAACTTGCCGAGGAAGCCGGCCGTCGGCGGCAGCCCACCAAGCGAGCACATCAGCACGATCATGCCCGCCGTGGCCCAAGGATGGCGCCAGCCCAGACCTTCGAGATCCTCGTAGGTCTCGGCATCCTGCCATTCCTTGCCCGCCTCGTGGCCCATGTACACGAGGAAGACGAACGCACCGAGCGTCATGAACGTGTAGGCGAAGACGTAGAACAAGGCCGACGAGGCGCCGCCAGGATGGAAGGTCCCGTTCTCGTCGACGAGGCAGGCGAGCGCGACGAGCGCGTAGCCAGTGTGAGCCACGCTGCTGAAGGCGAGCATGCGCTTGACCGAGGCCTGGCCGACGGCGAGCAAGTTGCCGACGATCATCGTAGCGACCGCGACGACCATGACGAGGTCGACCCAAAGGTCCGGGCGCGAGCCGAATGCGCCAACGAGCAGCCGAACGAGCGCGCCGAAGCCCGCCGCCTTGACCGCGACGGACATGAACGCCGTCGTCGTCGTCGGCGCCCCTTCGTAGACGTCGGGCACCCACATGTGGAACGGCACCGCGCCGAGCTTGAACAACATGCCGACGAGCACGAGGCCGACGCCAACGCCCAAAATCGGCGCGTCGGACTTGGCGGCCGCGGCGGAGATCGCGTCGTACCCGATCGCGCCCGTCGCCCCGTAAACCAAGGCCATCCCCATGAGCAGGAAGGCCGTCGCGAAGGCGCCTGTGACCAGGTACTTCATCGCCGCTTCCGTCGACCGCGGGTTGCGGCGCGTCACGCCCGTCAACACGTAGACGCCAAGCGACAGAATTTCGAGCGCGATGAAAAGCGTCAGGAAGTCCGCCGCACTGAGGAGCCAGGTCATGCCCGCCGCACTGAACAGCAGCAGGGCATGGTACTCGCCCACGTCGATGCGGCGGCGGACGGCGTCGATGGGCGCCAGCCCAAGGATCAGCGTCGTCGCCATGCCGATGCCGAGCGAGCCAAGCAGCGCGAGGTCGTCCAGCACCATCGTGCCTTCGAATCCCGACACCTGAGCCGCCCCGGTCCACCAACGATTCGCCAGCCAGCCGGTGGCCCCCGCCGAGCCGAGGACGCCCGCAAACGCCCGCACGATCGCCGGCAAGCCGGGGCGCACGAGGTCGAGCACGATGACGACGAAGCCGCTCGCAAGCAGGAGCAGCCCCGGCCAGATGCTCTCGAGATCAGTGGGCGACAGCGTCATGGGCCACCTGCGCGGGCGTCGCGGAAATGCCGCGGATGGCGGCCTCGACGGGCGCCTCCGTCAGCCGAAGGATCGGGTCCGGATGCCAGCCGAGCACGAAGATGAGGACGACGAGGGGGACGAGGCTGGCCATCTCGACGGGGTGCGGCTCGTCGACGTGGGCCACGATCGGCCGGGTCGCGGGGCCGAAGAACACGTTGCGGTACAGCGTCAGCATGTAGACAGCCCCCAGCACGACGCCGAGCCCTCCGACCGCGGCGGCCCAGGGCACCACTTGGAAGGTGCCGTTGAGGATGAGAAACTCGCCGACGAAGCCGTTCGTGCCCGGAAGGCCGATCGACGACAACGTCACGATCAGGAAGATCGTCGCGTAGATCGGCGTGATCTTCGCCAATCCGCCGAAGTCGTGCACGCCCCGTGTGTGGGTGCGCTCGTAGATCACGCCCACCAGGAGGAACAACGCGCCGGTCGAAATGCCGTGGTTGATCATCTGCAGCACGCCGCCCTGGGCCGCGCTGAGGTTGCCAGAGAAGATGCCGAGCATGACGAAGCCAAGGTGGGCAACGGAGCTGTAGGCGACGAGCTTCTTGATGTCGGTCTGCACCATCGACATGAACGAACCGTAGACGATTCCGGCGGCTGACAGGCCGAGCAGCAGCGGCATCATCCAGGTCGCGCCGAACGGGAAGAACGGCAAAGCGAAGCGCAGGAAGCCGTAGGACCCCATCTTCAGCAACACGCCCGCCAGGATGACGGAGCCGGCGGTAGGCGCCTCCACGGGGGCGTCGGGCCGCCACGTGTGCAGCGGGAACATCGGAACCTTGATCGCAAAGGACAGGCCGAAGGCCGCGAACATCAGCACTTGGGCCATGCCGCCGAGGTTCTTCGGCAGGATCTGGCCAAGGGTGGCGATGTCGAAGGTCGGGGTTCCGACGCCGGCCGCTGCACGATGGCAGGCGAGGATGGCGACGAACATGAGCAAGCTGCCAGCCATGGTGTACAAGACGAACTTGTACGAGGCGTACAGGCGTCGCGCGCCGCCCCAGATGCCGATGAGCAGGGCCATCGGCACCAACATCACTTCCCAGAACGTGTAGAACAGGATGAGGTCGGTGGCGCAGAACACGCCGACCATCCCCGTCTGCAGCAGCAGCAGCGCGATGTGGAAGCCGCGCACGGATTTCGTGATGCCGGTCCACGACGCGAGCACGGCAAGCGGCATCGTGATCGCGGTCAGCCCCAACATCGCGACAGAGAGGCCGTCGACGCCAACCGCGTAGTCGACATGCATCGACGGGATCCACGGGACCCGTTCGACCAATTGCAGCGTCGCCGTGGCCGCCATGTCGAAACGCGCGATGACCAGCACGGTCAGCGCGACTTCCGCCAGCGTCGTGCCGAGCGTGAAGGCGCGTACAAATCCGTCGGGCACGCCGCGCAACAACGCCAAGACCAACGCGACGAAGGCCGGCAAGAAGATGAGCACACTGAGGAGGTGGGCATCCATCACCGCACCCCCGCAAGCACGAGCAGAATCACGGCACCCGCCATCATGGCGGCCGCGGCCGCGTTCACGATTCCCATCTGGGATTTGCGAACCAAGGCGCCGACCGCCAAGGTGAGACGACCGCTACCTTCGACCGCGAGGCCGTCGACAAGGGCCCGGTCGACGATCGCGAACAACGTTCGAGAAAACGTCATCACCGGCGACACGACCAAGGCCTCATACAGTTCGTCGACGTAGAACTTGCCGCGCGCCCACCGGTAGACGACGCCGACAACGCCGCGTTCAAGCGGCTCGCCGTGCGCACCCCGGTAGACGAACACGCCAAGCAGCACGCCGAGGCTCGCGACGACGATCGACAAGCCCATCGCGATGTTGTGCGCCGTGTGGTGCACGTCTTCGGTGATGGGTCCGTGGTGGCCACCGCCCAACACGGGCTCGAGGAAGGCGTCGAGGCGGCCGCTCAGGGCGATGCCGCCGACCGCCGACAGGACGGCCAGGACGACGAGCGGCAGCAACATCGTCCAGTCGGGCATGTGCAAGCCGCGGTCCCCGTGGCCGTGGCCAGCGCCGTGGCCCGCGCTGTGACCAGCTCCGTGATCGGCCGCACCGTGACTGCCGTGCGCGGTCGCCGCATGCCCATGGGCGCCGTGCTCCGCGGGAACTTCGGGCGCGAAGAAGACATACCAGCACAAGCGGGCCGTGTAGAAAGCCGTCAGCCCCGCCGTCCCCAACAACATCCCGAAGACGGCCCACCAGACGCCGCCGTCGACCATCGCCATCGCCAACACCGCGGCGAGGATGGCGTCCTTGGAGAAGAAGCCGGCGAAAGGAGGCAGGCCGGCCAGCGCCGCCGAACCGATGAGGAACAACACGGCCACGACGCGTAGGTCGCGCCACAACCCACCCATCTTGCGGATGTCCTGCTCCCCGTGCAGCGCGTGGATCACCGCGCCGGCGCCGAGGAAGAGCAGCGCCTTGAAGAAGGCATGCGTCACGACGTGGAAGAGGCCGGCCGAGAAGGCCGACGCCGCCACGCCCGCGAACATGAAGCCGAGCTGGCTGACGGTCGAGTAGGCGAGCACCTTCTTGATGTCGTCCTGGGCAACGGCGATGAGGCCGGACAACAGCGCCGTACACGCGGCCACAACGCCGACGACGGCCAGCACTTCAGGCGTCTGGCCGTACATGAACGACATGCGGCACAGAAGGTAGATGCCCGCGGTGACCATCGTGGCGGCATGGATCAGGGCGGACACCGGAGTGGGGCCGGCCATCGCGTCCGGCAGCCAGACGTAAAGCGGGATCTGCGCGCTCTTGCCGGTGGCGCCGACGAACAAGCAGCCCGCGGCGAGCGTCAGGACGGCGGACACGGAGACGCCGGCAAGCGGGCCGGATGAAACCACCGCCCCGGTCTCGACATGGCCGAGCGCCTCGCGCAGGCCCTCAAAGGAGAACGTTCCCGCCAACATGAACAGCAGGAAGACGCCGAGCAGGAAAGCGAGGTCGCCAATGCGGTTGACGATGAAGGCCTTGCGGCCCGCGTCCACGTTCGCGAAGTCCGCGTACCAGAAGCCGATCAGCAGGTAGGAGCAGAGCCCCACCCCTTCCCAACCGACGAACAACATGAGGAGGTTGTCGCCCAACACGAGCGTCAACATCGAGCCCATGAAGAGGTTGAGGTAGGCGAAGAAGCGCCCGACGGACGGGTCATCCTTCATGTAGCCGTAGCTGTACAGGTGGATCAGCGACCCGATGCCCGTGACCACGAGCAACATGACACCGGACAAGGCGTCGACCGTGAACCCGAGCGAGACGGAGACGCCGCCCGTCTCGAACCAGGTGGCCACCGTGTGCTGAATGACGTTGCCCGCAGCGACCTCCGCGAAGAGCGCGACGGACAAGCCAAGCGCGGCCAACGGACCGGCGAGGCCTACGGCCGCGACGACGGGCGCCGACCAACGGCCCCCGAACACCCCGTTGAGCACGAAGCCAAGCACCGGAAGCACCGGAATCAACCAGACCCATTCACCCAGCGTCGAGGTCGTCATCCCGAAAGCCCTGCCAGATCCGAAGTGTCGACCGTCCGGCGGTTGCGGAAGACGGCGATGACGATCGCCAAGCCGACCGCCACCTCGGCCGCCGCAACGGCCATGACCATGAGCACGAAGATCTGGCCCTGTTCCGACCCGCCGGGCAAGCCGCGCGAGAAGGCGACGAGCGCCACGTTGACGCCGTTGAGCATGAGCTCGAGCGACATCAGCATGATCAGCAGATTGCGCCGGCCAAGTACGCCGTAGGCGCCGATGGCGAACAGCGCGGACGCGAACACGAGGTACGTCGTCATGTGTCGCTTCCCAAAGGCCGCTTGCGGGCCAGGATGAGGGAGCCGAACATCGCGACGATGATGAGCACGCTGACGAGCTCGAACGGGAGCGCGAACTTCGTGAACAACATCATGCCGACGCTCTCGACGCTGCCGAAGCCCTCGGGGGCCGGCGGCAAAGGCGCCGCAAACTCCGGCGTGGCCAAAATCGGCGCCACGAGCAGCCCGAACAGGGCCGTCGCGCCGATCGCCGTCAAGGCGCGCACGGGCAGCGGGTGCTCGTCACCAAGCTCATCTTCCTGCAGGTTGAGCAGCATGATGACGAACACGAACAGAACGAGGATGGCGCCCGTGTAGACGAGGACGTGGATGGCGGCGAGGAAGGTCGCCGACAGGTGCAGGAAGGCGACGGCGACCGACAGGAAGGTGATCAGCAGCCACACCGCGCTGTACACGGGGTTGCGCCGCGTCACCATCATGAGGGCGGCCGCAGTTCCCACCGCGGCTGTGATCGTTGCGACGGGGTCCATCAGTTGCTCAGCAGTTTCACGAGGTCGTAGACCTTCTCGTCGCGGCTGGTCGCCACGCGCGTGTAGGTCGGCGTCAATTCGATGGCGTCGCAGGGGCACGCCTCTTCGCACATCCCACAGTAGATGCACTTGAGCATGTCGATGCGGAACGACACGGGCACCTTGTCCCGGTCGGGCCAAGGCGCCGGCATCGCGACAATCTCGATGCACTCGGCCGGGCAGGCCGTTGCACACATGAAGCAAGCCACACAGTTGGGCCGCCCCTGGTCGTCCTTCTTCAGCCGGTGTTCACCGCGGTAGCCCTTGCGGCTGACGCGCTGCACTTCGGGGTACTCGAGCGTCGCCTTCGGCCGGACCATCCACTCCATCGTCTTGGCGAGGCCAGCGGCGATGGAGGGCAGGTAGACGCGGATGGAAAGGCGCGCGAGCCAGGAGCGCAGGCGCAAGCCAACACCCGCCCCGCGAGGCGTCTCGGGCGAGCGGTAGGTCGATTCCATCGACTCCATCAGCCCTCCAGAATCACGCCGACGATGGCCATCGCGGCGAGGTTGAACAAGGCGATCGGCAGGAAGACCTTCCAGCCAAGATCCATCAGCTGGTTGTACTTGAACCGCGGCAGCGTCCAGCGCACCCACACATAGGTGAAGAGCAGGACGTAGACCTTGGCCGTGAACACCCCGATGGACAGCAACGCGCCCACCCAGCTGTGGTCGGTCGGGTCCGTGATGCCGGGGAAGTGCCAGCCGCCAAGGTACAGCGTCGTGATCAGGCCCGACATCACGACCATCGCGATGTACTCGCCCATGAAGAACATCGCGAAGGACATCGACGAGTACTCGGTGTGGTACCCACCCACGAGTTCGGCCTCACACTCGGCGAGGTCGAAGGGCAGCCGGTTGTTCTCGGCCAGGGCGCAGATGAACATGAGCAGGCCACCCATGAGGCCGAGCGGGAGGCGCCACAACGAACCGCCGCCGAAGAGGTTCCAGCCGTGTTCGATCTGCCACTGGACGATCCGGACCGGGTCGACCGTGCCGGCAATCATCACGGCGAGCAGGATCGTCAGCCCAAGCGACAATTCGTAGCTGATGAGCTGCGCCGACGCGCGGAGGCTGCCGAGCAGCGAGTACTTGTTGTTCGAGGCCCAGCCGCCGAGGGTGATGCCGTAGACGCCGAGGGACAACACGCTCATGGAGAACAGGACACCGATGTCCAGGTTCGCGATCTGGAGCAACTCGTCGCCGTACTGGTTGCCGAACGGCACCACGGCGAACCCGAGCATGGGGGGAACGAACACGAGCAACGGGCTGAGAACGAAGAGCCAGCGGTCGGCCCGCAGCGGGACGACGAACTCCTTCGTCAGGAACTTGATGATGTCGGCCAACGGCTGCAGCGAGCCCATCGGCCCTACGCGATTGGGCCCTTGGCGGCCCTGGATGAAGGCGCTGATGCGCCGCTCCATCATGATGAGCACCGGGACAGCGCCCACGAGGTACGCGAACGCGAAACCAATCTTCGCGGCAAGCCAAAGCCAGGGCGTCACTTGCCCACCCCGGCGGGCGCCGACGGTGCGTCGAGGACAACCCCGGTCTGCCCAATCTGGCGGTAGTCGATCCCCCTCAGCGCTTCCCGCAACACGCCCTCAGCACTGATCGCGGTGCGACGTTCGCCCAATTCGATCAACATCTGTTGGAGCCAGACGACATCGGGCTGCGCCGTCCCCGTCGCTGCCACGATCGGCTGAATGCGCTGCAAGCGGCCGTCCCGGTTGACGAACGTGCCCGACTTCTCGGCCCAAGCGGCCGAGGGCAGGACCGACCCGCAGACCTTCGTCCAGTCGTTCTCGCAAACGTCCAAGGCAGCGGCCAACTCGAGGCGCGGCGCCAGGTCCACAAGTCCCTCGGGCCAGTCGGCGTCGTGAATACCGTTGATCGAAAGGACGGCCTTGATTCGGCCCGCGCGAATCGCGTCGACCACTCCGCTGGCTGGGGGCAGGGCGTCGAGCTCAAAGACGCGAAGGGCGCCGCGCGTGTTGGGCGTCTTGTCGGTTTCGATGGCGAAGCCGCTTGGGCTCACCCAGCGCGCTCCCCGCACCTTGCCGAGGAAGTAGACCTCGGCTTGCACACGCTGCGCCAGCTTGGCGGCCAGGTGCAGCTCTTCGACGGTCGCCGCGGTGGAGATGAGCATGGCCACCGACCCGGCGCCGTTGCGGTCGCGGACGGCGACCAAGCGGCGTGCGAGGTCGCCCGCGTCGCCCTTCGTGACGCGCAATCGGTCAGTTCCACTGAGCCATTCGTGATCGAGGCGGCCGGCGTCGCACATCCAGAAGCCGTTGACGTCGTGGTTCTCGCGAGGCTGCAACCGCTTGACCTGATTGTGAAGCACGGTTCCCGTGATGTTGCAGCCGCGCGAACAGCCCGTGCAGACGCTCGGCACCTTCTTCGAGAACCACACGCGGGCCTGGTACAGGAAGTTCTTGTCGATGAGCGCGCCGACGGGGCAGATGTCGACCACATTGAGCGACATCGGATTGTCGAGCGGCACGTCGGGGTGAACGTCGGCCACACTGTGGTCGCCACGGTTGACGATCGACAGCTCACCGGTCCCGGTGATCTCCTCGGTGAACCGCACGCAACGGGTGCAACTGATGCAGCGGTTGCCCCAGATCTTGACGTTGGGGCCCAGGTCCTTCGTGTGCCGGATGACCTTGTTCTCGTCGAAGCGGCTGTGGCCGTTGCGGTACTTGAAGGTGTTGTCCTGCAGGTCGCACTCGCCGGCCTTGTCGCACACGGGACAGTCCAGCGGGTGGTTGATCAGCATGTACTCGAGGACGGCCTGGCGGCCGGCGTCGACGTCCGGCCCTTCGGTCGTGACTTCGAGGCCCTCGCTCACCGGGTACATGCACGCGACTTCGAGCTTGCGGCTGTTGCTCACCTTGACGAGGCACATGCGGCAGTTGCCCGCCGGCGTCAGGCCGCGGTGCCAACAGTAGTGCGGGACGTGGGTGCCCCCGTCGATCAGGTGCGGCAGCAGCTTGTCGCCCGCCGGCGCCTCCGCGACCTTGCCGTTGACTTTGTAGGTCGCCATCGTCAGGCCCCCTGGCCGCGCGCGAGCTTCGCTTCGAACTCACCGCGGAACTTGCGGACGACCGACCGCGCCGGCATCGCTGCGGCGTCGGCCAGCACGCAGATCGTACGCCCGACCATGCCCCAGGCGACCTCGTCGAGCTTGTCGATGTCCGCCACCTGCGCCGTGCCCTGCGCCATCCGTCCCGCGAGTTTGGCAATCCACCCCGTGCCTTCGCGGCAAGGCGTACATTGACCGCAGGACTCGTGAGCATAAAAACGCAGGACGTTCCACAGGATGTCGGCCATGTCGACGGTGTCGTCGAGGACGACGATGGCGCCCGAGCCCAACATGGAGCCCGCCGCGGCCAGCGACTCGAAGTCGAGCCGGATCAGGGGGTCGGTTGCGAGCACCTCGGCGGCCGTCAAAAAGGGCGACGAACTGCCGCCGGGAATCACGGCCTTGAGCGACCGGCCGTTCGGGATGCCACCACAGATGTCGTAGATGAGCTCTTTGAGTGGCACACCGAGCGGCAACTCGTAGTTGCCAGGGCGGACGACGTGGCCAGAGACGCTGAAGATCTTCGTGCCGGGGCTCTTCTCCGTCCCTTGGCTCCGGAACCACGCGGGCCCGTGCTTGAGGATGGACGGAAGGCAGCACAACGTCTCGACGTTGTTGACGATCGTGGGGCAGCGGAAAAGGCCTTCCACGGCCGGGAACGGCGGCTTGATCTTGGGGTGACCCCGTTCCCCTTCGAGGCTGCTGAGCAGGCCCGTCTCTTCACCGCAGATGTAGGCTCCCGCGCCGCGGTGCACCGTGATCATGAGATCGATGCCGGAGCCGAAGGCGTTGGGTCCCACGAAACCGCGGGCTTCCGCCTCGCGAATCGCGCGCTCAAGCTGCCGAGCACCAAACGGCAATTCGCCGCGAATATAGATGTAGGCGACCCGCGCCTTGATCGCGTATGCGGCGATCAAGATGCCCTCGATGAGGAGATGCGGGTCCCGGTCCATCAGGAGCTTGTCCTTGAACGTCCCTGGCTCCGACTCGTCCGCGTTGACGACGAGGTAGCGTGGCTTGTCATTCTTGGCCAGGAACTTCCACTTCTGGCCTGTCGGGAACCCGGCGCCTCCACGGCCGCGAAGGCCGGCCTGGAAGACCGTGTCGATGATCTCGTCGGGGTTGCGACCCGAACGAAAGATCTCCGCAGCCACCTGGTAGCCACCGCGCGCCGCGTAGTGCTCGATCCGGTCCGCGCCGTTCTCAAGCACGTGCGCAAGCAGGACGGGCGGGTGTTTGGGATTCGGAGGCAGGTGGTACGTCTGCGCCGGCGGGTGCCAGTCATCCGATGCGCGCATCTCGCCGAGCATCCGGTCGCAGTCGGCCTCTGTGACGCGGTCGACGAAGTCCTCGTTGACCTGCAGGCACGGCGCCATGTCGCAGTTGGCGAGGCACTCGACCTTCTTCACCGTGAACCGGCCGTCGGGCGTCGTGCCGCCACCCTCGATGCCGAGCGCGTGGCAGAGGCGGTCGTGGATGCGCTCGCTGCCGGCCATCGCGCACGACAACGTCGAGCAGACCTGCAGACTGTACCGCCCGTCCGTCGGCCGGCGGTAGTGCGTGTAGAACGTGAAGACGCCGAACACCTTGGCCGGCGACACGCCAAGCCGCTCGGCGACGTGGATCATGCCCGGGCGGTCGACACATCCAAACTCGCGCTCGAGCAGGCGCAGCGCCGGCAACAGCGCCGCTTCCCGCTTCGGGTAGCGCGCGCAGATGGCCTCCAACTCGTCGGAGACCTCCGGACGGAACGTCCGCGATGCGGGTGTGTCGGGAACGTAGGCGGAGGTCGCTTGGGCACTCACCGGTCCAACTCCCCGGCGATGATGTTGAGGCTCGACAGGCCGGCGACGACGTCGGAAACGAGCCCGCCGCGGCACATACCCGGGAAGCCCTGGTAGTTGTAGAGGCTGGGCGGGCGAACGCGCCAGCGCCACGGCTTGGGGCCACCGTCCGAGATCAAGTAGTACCCGAGCTCGCCATTGGGCGCTTCGGTCGCCATGTAGACCTCGCCGACCGGAACCGGCAGGCCGTGGCCGTACATGTAGTTCTTGAAGTGGTAGATCAGGCCTTCCATGCCGCCGTTGGGCTTGTTCCCTTGGTCCTTGGTCGGGATGACAACCTCGGGGACGGGAACGCCGACGGGGCCCTTTGGCAGCCGCGTCAGCGCCTGATCGACGATCTTGAAGGACTCGTAGAGTTCGCGGACGCGCACGCGGTACCGCGCCCAGACGTCGCCGCCGGTCTCGGTCGGAACCTCGAAATCGTACTGTTCGTAGCCAAGGTATGGATGGGCCTTGCGGACGTCGTAGGCGATGCCGCACGCGCGGAGGAGCGGGCCGGTGACGCCGTAGCTGACCGCGTCTTCGGCACTGATCGCGTTGACGCCCTTGCACCGGTCGATGAAGATCCGGTTCGTATTGAGCATGCCCTCCATCTCGCGAAGGGTCTTGAGTCCGCTGACCATGAACGCGCGGACTTGGTCTTCAAAGTCGTCGGGCACGTCCTTGAGGAGCCCGCCAACGCGCGTGTAGCTGGTCGTCAGCCGCGCCCCGGTCACGTTCTCGAAGATGTCGTAGAGCTTCTCGCGCTCGATGAAGCTCCACAACATCACGGAGAAGGCGCCGAGGTCCATCGCCTGCAGGCCGACACTGATGATGTGGTCCGAAATCCGGCTCAATTCGTAGAGGATGACGCGGATGGCGGCGCAGCGCGGCGTCACCTCGATGCCCATCAACTTCTCGATGGCGCAGGAGAGGCCGACGTTGTTGCAGAGCGGCGACAGGTAGTTCATCCTGTCGCTGATCACGACGCCCTGATTCCAGGTCCGGTATTCGCCGATCTTCTCGAAGCCGCTGTGCAGGTACCCGATCTCGAGGTCGATCCCCGTGACGGTTTCGCCTTCGATCTCGAGGATGGCGCGCAGCGTGCCGTGGGTCGCCGGGTGTTGAGGCCCGAAGTTGACGACCATACGTTTGCTGCCGAGGTCGCCCTCGACCTGCTCCTCGATCTCCATCGGAATGCGCGTCGGGCGGTCCATCGTTGCCTCTACAGCCCGTAGCGGGGGAAGTTCTGACGCTCGCCGTGACCCACCAGCGGGTAGTCCTTGCGTAGCGGGTGGCCCTGGTAGGCGTCGGGAAGCAGGATTCGGCGCAGGTCGCCATGGCCGCGGAAGGTCAGGCCGTACATGTCGTAGACCTCGCGCTCCGCCCACGGGGCGGCCTTCCACAGGTCCGACGCCGTATCGATCTCGGGGTCGTCTTCGGGAACCCAGGCCTTGATGCGGACGTGCTCGGCCTTCTTGAGGTTCACGAGCTCGTAGACCACGCAGAAGCGCTCGGGCATGCCCTTGTCGAGCCAGTCGACCCCACAAAGGTCCATGAGGACGTCGCAGCCGTGGTCGTCACGACAAGCGCGCAACAGGTCCAGGATCCCTTCGCGCTTCACATCCAGCCAACGCTGACCCACGTGGGACCCTTCACCGAGCACGCGGTCGGCGAAGCGCGCCTTGAGGTCGGCGATGACGTCGTCTTGCAGGCTCATGGGTCGCTCAGGCCGACACGGCGCGGTTCGCCCGTTCCGTGGTGATGATCTCTTGAATTTTGATGACGGCGTCGATCAGGCTCTCGGGCCGAGGCGGGCAGCCGGGCACGTAGACGTGAACCGGCATGAACCGGTCGATGCCCTGGATCATCGCGTAGGTGTCGAAGACGCCGCCACAGGAGGCGCAGGCCCCCATGGAGATGCACCATTTCGGCTCGGGCATCTGTTCCCAGATCTTGCCGAGAACGGGCATCATCTTCAGGCTGATGCGGCCCGACACGATCATGAGGTCCGACTGCCGGGGCGAGAACCGAATCGCCTCGGCGCCAAACCGGGCCAGATCGTAGCGGCTGCTCAGCGTCGCCATCATCTCGATGGCGCAACAAGCGACGCCGAACGGCATCGGCCACATGCTGTTTTTGCGCGACCACGACACCAGGTCCGTGACGCGCGTCGTCATCGCGCCTTCTGCCATCCAGGAATCTAGTCCCATTCGAGGCCTCCCCGGCGCCACAGGTAGATCAGGCCGAAGCCGAGGACGGCGAAGAAGATGCCGACCTCCACGAGACCCGCCACACCCAGCGGCTTGTAGAGAACGGCCCATGGAATCATGAAGACCGTCTCGATGTCGAACAAGATGAACATGATGGCGACGAGGTAGAACCGCACCGAGAAGCGGTCGCGGTTGTCGCCGATGAGCGGCACGCCGCACTCGTAGGGCTCGAATTTCTCGGCCTTGAAGCGACTCGGTCGGACCAAGGAGGAGATCACGAGGAAGGCCGCACCAAGCACGACCACAGCGGCGGCGTACACGGCAACCTGAGCCCACACCACGTGGCCTCCAAAGGGCGGCGCGTGTATCACGAGGGCCCGACCCCGCCATGACCCCAGTGCCAGCGTTGTGTCACAGTATCGGCCCGGTCGGTGGCCGTTTCTGCCTCAGTCTTCGAGCGCTCGCCCCTTCGTCTCGATCACCCAAGGCAACAGCAGCACGCCCAACAGAGGCACCACAGCCACCAAAACGAGGACCGACGTCGCCGCCTGCAGCGCGTCCGCGCC
>SXGS01502834.1_pt1 | contig 31071 bp, 26 predicted proteins | sample 3174681 | NCBI WGS metagenome assembly SXGS01 (sample SAMN11356861, study PRJNA531348) | freshwater metagenome | isolation source: freshwater sample F1-80 | place: China: Fuxian Lake, Yuxi | collected 2017-12-25 | reverse complement strand
GTCGCATCAAAGGCTACCGAGAAATCCCTCAATTGATCGCCGCACTCGACGCCACACTTGCATCACAACGCCATGCCGGTTGACATCATCACCAATTCACAGAACCGACCTGCCTCTTCAACTATCTCAGGGACATCCTCCCAATCGTCGTAATCTGATCGGAAGTCAGTCCGTCCGCGTACGCGCGAGCGGCAACGATTTCCCAATCGCTCAAGCCGCAGCCACGCAGAAACACTTCAGGAATCTTCCCTTTGGATTTGAACAGCGTGTCGATGCCCACGGTCGACGGCCGTTTGTGCTTTACCGCTTTAAGACCCGCTGCCGAAGAAAGGTCAAGGTTCGCAAACGTCGTACTATTACAATTTGCCTCGCTGAGGTTTACTTCGCTGACGTTCGCCCTGTTGAAACACGCATCTTCGAGCCATGCCCCGGTGAGGTCAGCTCTGGTGAGGTCCGTTCCGATGAGGTTCGCCCTGGTCAGGTTTGCCCCGGTGAGGATTGCCCCAGTGAGGTTTGCCCCGATGAGGTTCGATTCGATGAGGGACGCATTTCTGAGGTTGGCCTTGCTAAGGTCCGCTCGGAAGAGGTTCGCCCCGCCGAGTTTCGCATCAATGAGGTAGGCCCCGCTGAGTTTCGCATCACTGAGGATCGCATCACTGAGGATCGCATCGCTGAGGTTCGCCAAATTGAGCGTCGCCTCAACTAGGATCGCCCTGCTAAGTTCCGCCCCGTTGAGGTTTGCGTGGACGAGGCCCGCCTTGGTGAGGTTTGTCCCACTGAGACTCGCCCCCCTTAGGCTCGCCTCTCGAAGGTTCGACCCGATGAGGTCCGCGCCTACGAGCTTCGCCTCAAAGAGGTTTGCCCTACTGAGGTTTGCCTCTCTAAGGTTTGCCAAAGCGAGGTTCGCCTTCATGAGGTTCGCATCGCTAAGGTTCGCCTTGCTGAGATTCGCCTCGCCGAGGTTCACCTCAATGAGGTTCGCCAAAGTGAGGTTCGCCTCGACTAGGTTCGCCCGGCGGAGATTGGCCTCGCTGAGGTCCAATTGCTCATTGGGGTTGCCCTCTCGCCACAGTCGAATCGCTTCCGCACCCTTGAGAACGATTTCAACGTGTTCGGGATTCGCCATTCTGAAAGCCCCACGAAAATAACGATGTTCGGCCCGTGCTCCGGCGAAGCCGATTGGATCGGATGGTTCGCCGCTCGGCTGTCGATCGAAGGATCTGCGTCCGAGACTCACATCATGGCACAACCGTCCGTCGTCCAAGTCAACCTCACCGCACACTCGCCGCGCCGGTCGAGTCCACAATCGCCAGCATCGCCCCCTTCAACACCGTCGGCAGTTCGGACCATGCCGAGCAAGACGCAAGCGTCTTGTCTGACTGCGGGCGAGTCCGATAGATTGATTCTCGTTCAGAGCCACCGAGAGGTTGTGGGAGAGACTTGTCATGTCGCAAACGATCGCAGTGCCGGAACGATTGGCCGCTCGACTGGAGAAGAAAGCTCAGTCACAGCGAACCACGGTGGAATCGTTGGTCGTGACCATTCTGGATGCGGCGATTGATGCCGACGATTCGAGTGATGATTGGTCTGCCAAGAATGCTCGGCGAGTTGGGTTGATTCATCAGCGGTTCGCTCAGGGGTTGGATGCGGCGGAAACGCGCGAGTTGGAGCAGTTGCAAGACTTGGCCACACAACGTCTGGAAGCCTGGGACTCGCAATTGTTGAGCGACGTGGCGGCGATGCGCGAGGCGGTCGAGCGTGTTGTCCCTCACACCGGTACGGCGACGGCCACTTGAGAGTGCGGCATGTTCGACTATCCGCAGCACGCTCACCAACGCCGTCATGGGCCGAGAGGCTACAACGATTATCGCTCGTTCAAGCCTTGGCTTCGCGATGAATTCGCTTTTCGCTGCGTTTACTGTCTGTGGCGCGAAACGTGGAGTGCCGCCGGTGATGCCGCCTTCAGCGTCGAGCATCTTCAGTCGCAGTCCCGCCAGCCGGATTTGGCTCGTGACTACACCAATTTGGTCTATGCCTGTTGCGGTTGTAACTCGGCCAAACAGGATCACGATTCGCCACTTGATCCGTGTCGAGACAGATTGGCAGAGCATGTCTTCGTCAGCCCTGATGGTGCGGTCATCGCGAAGTCTGCCGAAGGACAAGCCTTCATTGATCTCTGCCTGTTAAATCGGCCTGCGCTCGTATCGGCGCGGCAGACGATGTTTCGGTTATGGGCGATCTTGAATGTCGAGTCTTCCGATGAAGCCCGCGAATTGAAGCACCGTTTGTTTGGCTATCCGTCCGACCTTCCGAATCTCGCGAAGTTGCATCCACCGGATGGAAACTCCATCAGGTCCGGCTTGGCAACCAGTTTCTTTGAGCGCCGCCAGCGTGGTGAACTTCCCACACTGTTTTGCGGACTGGAACCGGCACGCTGATGTCGAGATGCTGGCGTCGATGAACAGACTTCGGAAGACACGGGGCTCACCAGTCTCGCTGACACAACCCCGCCGCTCATTGACGAAACCCATCCGATCCCCGCGACTTTCGAGGTTGTGTCCATGTCAGCCACAACGTCGCTGCTCACACTCCCGGCCAGCCGATCCGTGGCACCGTCCGTCTCACCGTTCGATCAGCCATCCCACCTCACCGCCCACTCCCCGCGCCGGCCGAGTCCACAATCGCCAGCATCGCCCCCTTCAACACCGTTGGCAGTTCGGACCACGCCGCGACGATCCGAGCCAACTCGGCATCGTGTTCCTGACCACGTTCCGAACTCGCGACAACACGCTCCACGTTCTCATTCGTTGTCACCAATTCGCAAGACTTTGGGCCAGTGGTGGTGCCAGAGAATGAGCCATCCGCTGCAACGTGTTGCTCGGCTTCCGCGTATGGCAACGGTGTGCGGGATTCAAAATCCCGTATCCTCACGGGTGTGTGGGTTCGACTCCCACCTTCGGCACTTCTTCTTAAACGCTCTTAAAGCCCTGGCTTGTCTGGGGTTTTTGCGTTTCTGGGCAGTGATCTTTCAAGTTGTGGGTTGTGATCGTCAATCGTTCGGTGGATGCCAGCCGATGCTCACCCATCGCCATCGCGCGGTGATTCGAGTTGGCTGGTTGAGTTGCAAGGCGACGATCGTCTCGAGACGACCCGCGTCCAAGGCGTCCCGATCCAACGACGCATCCACCACGGCGATGGCCCGATCCAAGTCCGCATCCGACGGAATCGGCAGTAACGGGAACCATCGAACGGCCGCGTCGCGCGACATTCGTCGCGCCGGTCTAAAACTCACCGATTAACGATTCGCCGGTAGCGCGTGTGCGAGTGCCGAGTGCTCGCCAGACGCCGAGGTCGATGTTTTGACTAATTGACCGAGAGGCACCGTCCATGAGGAGCGACTGCACAAGACCCGTGTGATAACTGCGCGAGGTGATCGCCGCGTATGTTCGGGCCGTCAAGCTGGAACCTTCTTGCCGCGAGTTGTAATCCACGTCGTATGTCCGGCCGTCGGTGTGCAGGTAGCTGACGACCGTGTTCGGGCGAAACACGGTGGTGAAGCCTTCGTGATGGATGCGGCCATCACACCATTCGGTGTGACCGGTGTTGTCGTTCGTGTTCGGGCCGAGCTTGAAGTTTGAGGCGGTCACTCCTCCGGCAAGTGAGGCGATCGCAGCGGTGGAAGCGGGTGGCGTTGCTCCGGGATCATTCGAGTTGCGGAAGTACGACGTGAAGGCTTTGACCTCGGACGCCGCTAGAGTGCTACTCAAGCCGTCGCGGATGCTCGCCGGGGTCGTGCTGCTGTTCATCCAGAAAACGCCGTCGCCCCCTTGTCCGGTGGCCGGATCCCAGCTCAGCCATGTTCCCATATTGAAGCCATACGTCAGGGGTCGAGTGAACGCATTGCCCGAAGCGTTCACTCGGACGACATCGTTCGCTTCCGAGGGGCAAACGTAGGTTCCAATCTTGAGCAGCGACACGCCTGCCGCCAATTGCTGATCCCAAGCGATCGTTAAGTTGACCTTTTTGAAAGCGTTGCCAGCTTCCAATTGCGGCAGGATGCGGCCGTGAATCGACCACGAGCCGTTGTTTCCCGAAAACGTGGTGCCGGCTCGAATCGTTCCGCTCGGCGGAAAGGCTTTGTTGGTGTCAAGGTAATTGTGCAGCGCGAGGCCAATCTGCTTGAGATTGTTTTTGCACTGTGACCGCCGAGCCGCCTCGCGAGCTTGCTGCACAGCCGGCAGCAACAGCGCGATCAAAATGGCGAGGATCGCAATCACGACGAGCAGTTCGATCAACGTGAATCCCAACCGATTTACGGTCGGGGTTGCGCGGCTCGGTTTCGAAGAGTCTCTTCGCATCGACGGTCTCCATGAGAATGTCATCCGTCTTGAAAGACAAATCTCATGCCAAGGATGCCGAGCAAATGTCTGTCACACCGTCGGTGCCTGGAACACGGAAACACCGGCGAAAAACCACGAAATGATACGATCAAAGCAGCTCGGCAGCGACAATCGTCACGGATGATCGGTGGCGAATCTTTGGTCGCGGACGGCGAGTTTCTCGACAACGTGAGAATCAAGGGCTGCTCGGTCAGCAACTCACGTCACTCCGTTGTCTTGCTTGGCCGCTTTGTGAATCTCCATATCGGAGCTGAGCACCCAATGTGTCACCCCCCGGTCCCAATCGTTTTTTGCAATGACAAATGCCGTCATTTGAGCGTCATCATTCGTTATTCTTTCGTCATTGGGTCTTTCGTCATTCATCATTTCTGCGGTGCCTCATGTCTCAAGCCAACGTCCGTTCGCTCGATGCCATGCGAGCCTTTCGAGTGAATCTGCTGGAATTCGCGGATGTCGCGAATGATGTCGCGGCCTCGCTGCAACAGCAGACTCTGACTTTCCTGGACTGGCTCGAACACGACCGTCCGAACTTTTGGAAGCAGTACATGCTCCGCAGTTTCGACGTCATTGCACAGGCGCGATCCGATTTGGAACGATGCAAAATGCGATCCGCCGGTGACCATCGTCCCACTTGCTACGAAGAAAAGCTGGCGTTGGAAGCCGCCAAACAGCGTTTACAGATGGCTCAAGAAAAAGTTGAAGCCGCCGCACGCTGGTGCTCGTTCGTCCGGCACGAGATCGATGAATTCGATGGCCGACGCGGTGGCTTGCAACGCTACATCGAAGCGGACTTCGCCAAGACAATTGCGATGCTCGAACGAATGATCCTCGCCATCGAAGCCTACGCGGAAATTGAAGCCGCTGCCGAGGAATCCGTTCCGCCACCAGTGTCTAACCCCTAACCCCTCCTCACCATCATGCGAGTCACCGATCTCTCTGTCGATAGCACCAAGCTCTACAAAGCTCACGTCGAATTGATTCAGGCGTGGGAGCTGACCAAAGAGCATTGGAAAGACGACAACGCCCAGCACTTCGAGGACAACCACCTCGCGCCGCTCGACCCGCTGGTCAAGATGCTGCTCGACGCGACCAACCGGCTCAACGAGGTGTTCTCCCGCGTCGAACGCGAACTCGCATCGCCGGGACAGGATTGAAAGGGTACGACGAATTGAAGGAGACGACGAATGAAGTACCGGAATTCGTCGTCTCCTTCAATTCGTCGTACCCGTTTTCGAATGAGTTGTCCTGAACTCCGCGTTACGATGCTCCGCCGTCCACGACCCACTCACCGCTGGAGATTGTCATGACGAATTTCACTCGACGAGATTTCCTGTCCGCCGCCGCAAGTGTCGCCGCCGCAAGTTCGGCCGTGTCGCTGATGGCTCAGGAGAAACCCAAACAAAAGCAGCTCTTGCAGGCGGCTCCGAAGAAAGAAGGCACCGTGAATCAGAATGACTTGGCGATTTGCGACACGCATCAGCACCTCTGGGATTTGACCAAGTTCAAACTGCCGTGGCTGAAAGGAGACGGCGTCGAGTCGCTCAGGCACAGCTTTCTGATGTCCGACTACTTGAAGCTGCTCGGCCCGCACAAAGTCACGAAGACGGTCTACATGGAGGTCAACGTGGCGGAGGAGCAGCAAACGGCCGAGGCGGAATACGTCCTCGACCTCTGCGGCAAAAAGGACAATCCGATGTGCGGCGCGATCATCGGCGGCTCGCCGCAGTCGGCCACGTTCGCCAAATACATGGAACCGTTCGCGACCAACAACCGTATCAACGGCGTGCGCACCGTGCTGCACGATCCCGATCGACCGAAGGGGATGTGCCTCGAAAAGACGTTCGTCGAGAACGTCAAACGGCTCGGCGAGATGGGCAAGAGCTTTGACCTCTGCATGAGACCGGAAGACATCGGCGACGGAGCGAAACTCGGCGAGCTGTGCCCAAAGACGACGCTGGTCGTCGATCACTGCGGCAACATGCCCGCACAGTCCAACGACAAAGCTCTCCGTGAAGCGTGGCTGAAGGGAATGAAGGCCGCTGCGACCCGCGAGAACACGTTTTGCAAAATCTCCGGCATCGTCGCGACCGCCAAGCCGAACGCTTGGAAGCCGTCCGATCTGGCCGAGGTCATTTTCCTCTGCATCGACACCTTCGGCATCGACCGCTGCTTCTTCGGCGGCGACTGGCCCGTCTGCACGCTGACCGCACCGCTGGCCGATTGGATTGCCGCGCTCAAAGAGATCGTGAAAGACAAGCCGCTCGATTGGCAGAAGAAACTGTTCCACGACAACGCCGTGCGGATTTACAAAGTGGCGGCGAAGTGATGTTGGACTTTGAAAACGGTATCACGGCGATCGGCTGTCGGCCGACAGTGTCCGGCCGGACGCCGTAAGCCGAATGCCGATGGCCGTGATACCGTTTTTGCTCCGACCACGAACGAAAGACATTCCCATGACTTCGTGCCGACTGTTGGCGTTTGTGGCGTGCCTCACTTTCGCCGTGTCGTTCGGATTTGCTGACGAACCTAAACCCGATCGCACGACCGCCGATCTTGTCGCCGAGCTCAAGCCCTCGATTGTCGTCATCACGTTTACCGGCCGAGACGGCAAGCAAGAGGGACTCGGTACCGGGTTTGTCGTTGGCGAGGACGGGCTGATCGCGACGAACTTTCACGTCATTGGCGAAGGACGGCCGATCTCGGTTCAGTTTGCGGACGGGACGAAGCGGGACGTGATTGAGGTGCGAGCGTCGGATCGACAGCTCGATTTGGCCGTCTTGAAGATTGATCAGAAGGGACTCAAACCGCTCGAACTAGGGGACGCGACGAAGGCGCAGGACGGACAGCCGGTCGTGGCGATGGGGAATCCGCGGGGGTTGAAGCACAGCGTGGTCGAAGGGATCGTCAGCGGCAAACGAGAGATCGACGGCCGGTCGATGCTGCAACTGGCGATGCCGATCGAGCAGGGAAACAGCGGCGGGCCGCTCGTCGATCGGGACGGCAAAGTGCTCGGCATCATTACGCTCAAGTCGCTCGTGACCGACAACCTCGGCTTCGCGATTTCGGTGAACTCGTTGAAGCCGCTGTTGGAGAAACCGAATCCGGTGCTGATGTCGCGCTGGCTGACGATCGGACAACTCAACCCGCGCGATTGGACGCCACTGTTCGGAGCGCGCTGGCGACAACGAGCGGGGCGCATCGCCGTTGAAGGCTTGGGCCAAGGATTCGGTGGCCGGTCGTTGTGTCTATCGAAACAAGCGGTGCCGGAGAAGCCGTTCGAGGTTGCTGTGAACGTGAAGTTCTCGCCCGAAGACGGAGCGGCCGGACTCGTGTTTCATGCCGACGGCAAAGAAAAGCACTACGGTTTTTATCCGAGCAACGGCGGCTTCCGGCTCAGCCGCTTCGACGGATCCGACGTGTTCCAGTGGAAGGTTCTGCAAGAGGTCCGCAGCGACGCCTATCGGGTCAACGATTGGAACGAGATCAAAGTTCGCGTCGAGAAGGGGCGAATGGTCTGCTTCGTGAACGGCACACAGATCATCGAATCGACCGACGACGAACTGACTGGCGGGCAAGTCGGCCTCGCGAAGTTCCGGCACACCGAGGCGGAGTTCCGTGGCTTCCGCATCGCAACGGAACTCGACTCGCAGAAGGCCACGCCCGAAACAACCAAACGGATCGGCGATCTCGTCAAAGACATTTCGCCGAGGCAGGCCGCTGCGGCGGATGTCCTCAATAAGCTCGCGCCAGACGGACTCGTGGCCAGCACAGTGCTGCGAGAGAAAGCCAAAGAACTCGAACAACAGGCCGAGCGGTTGCGTCAACTCGCCAACGATGTGCATGTTAAAAAGGTGCAGGCCGAGCTGCGTTCGCTCATCGAAGGCAAGGAGGACTCCAAGATCGATCTGCTGGCTGCCGCGCTCTGGATCGCCGCGTTCGACAACGAAGAACTCGATGTCGCCGAATACTGCCGCGAGATCGACGACCTCGCGTTGGACCTCAAAAAGTCATTCGCCGCCGACGCAGATGACACCGCGAAACTCGCCGCGCTCAAGAAATTCTTCTTCGAGGAACTCGGTTTTCACGGCGGCCGACTGAACTACTACGCCCGATCGAACAACCAACTCAACGAGGTCATTGACGACCGCGAGGGGATGCCGATCACACTTTCGGTCTTGTATATCGAACTCGGCCGCCGAGTCGGCTTGAACCTCGTCGGTGTCGGAGTCCCCCGTCAATTCGTCGTGCGGCATGAGCCGAAAGATGGCGACTCGCAACTGATCGACGTCTTCGAGGGTGGCGTCACAGTGACTCGGCAGGAGATCGAGGAGCGACTCTTCAAGGGAGAACCCCCAATCGTTGCCCGCGACGAACATTTCGCGACCACGAAGCCGCGCGACATCTTGATTCGGATGCTCAGCAATTTGTTGCGGAGCGCTCAGAACGAGAAGGATGCCGAAGCGATGTACCGCTACGTCGATACGATCCTGACGCTCAACCCCGAAGACGGCGACTACCGGGCGATGCGGTTTGAGATCTCAGCCTTCACCAAACGGCTCGACCAAGCCCGCGCCGACGCCGACTGGCTGGTCAAGTTCCAACCGCCGAATGTCAATCTGCCGCGCGTCGAAGCGATTCGAGATTCGCTGAAGTGAGTCGTGGTGGATGCGTCTCGCATCCGACCGACGCGAGACGCGTCGGCCACGCTCACGCGATCAACTTGTCGATCACGCTTCCATGCACGTCGGTCAGGCGGAAGTCACGGCCGGCGTAGCGGTACGTCAGGCGTTCGTGGTCGAAGCCGAGCAGCCGCAGCATCGTCGCGTGCAGGTCGTGAACCGAGACTGGATTCTCGACCGCTTGGAATCCGAACTCATCGGTTGCTCCGTAAACCTGTCCGCCGCGCACTCCGCCGCCAGCCAGCCAGCAGGTGAATCCGTAGTGGTTGTGATCGCGGCCGTTGAGTGCCGGCAACTCGGCGACCGGAGTCCGACCGAACTCGCCACCCCATTGGATCAGCGTCTCGTCGAACAAACCTCGCTGTTTGAGGTCGGTCATGAACGCCGAGATCGGCCCGTCCCAATCGGCCGAGAGTTTCTTGTGCTGGGCTTCGAGGTTGTCGTGATTGTCCCACGGCTGCCCTGCCCCGCTCCAAACTTGAACGAACCGCACACCTCGCTCGATCAAGCGGCGAGTGATCAGCAACTGCCGGCCGTGAGTCCCCGCGCCGTACATCAGCCGAACCGTGTCGGGTTCCTTCGAGATGTCGAACACATCCGCCGCTTCGGTCTGCATCCGAAACGCGAGTTCAAACGACTGGATGCGAGCCTCCAGCGCGGCGTCTTCCGGCCGCTGCGATTTGTGCTGCTCGTTGAGCTTCCGCACGAAGTCGAGTTGCCGCCGCTGCTCGTCGAGCGACAGTCGCGAGTTGCGAATGTTTGCGAGCAACTTCGTGACCTCGGTGTGCTGCGTGTCGAGGTACGTCCCCTGAAAGGCTCCGGGCAAGAAGGCCGATCGCCAGTTCTGCGTCGAGACAATCGGATACCCGCCCGGACACATCACGATGAACCCCGGCAGGCTTTGATTGTCAGAACCGAGTCCGTACGTCAGCCACGAGCCGAAGCTTGGCCGGGGCAGCCGGCCATCGCCGCAGTTCATCAGCATCAACGACGACTCGTGATTGGGCACCTCGGCCTGCATCGAGCGAATCACCGCGATGTCGTCGATGTGGTTGAGCGCCGTCTGCCAGAACAGATCGCTGACTTCGATGCCCGATTGGCCATAGCGTCGAAACTCAAACGGCGACCGCATCGCCGCACCGGTCTTCCGTTCGGTGCGCAGATTTCCGGCCGGCAACGACTTTCCGTGCCACTCGGAGAGTTTTGGCTTCGGATCGAACGTGTCGACGTGCGACGGCCCGCCGTTCATGAAAAGATGCACGACATGCTTTGCTCGCGCCTCGAAATGCGGACGCTTTGGCGCGAGCGGTGTGACCGCTTCGTCTGCGACAATTCGGTCCTGCTCGCTGAGCAATGCCGCGAGTCCGAGCGTTCCGAAGCCGGTTCCGCAGCGTCGCAACAACTGCCGTCGTGAGAATGGGCTTTGCTCGGTCATGAGAGACTCCCGTGACATTTCGTGGGTCACACCACAATTGACGCATTTCGCCCCGCGATGCAAGCGGGCAACTCCGTCGCAGACCAAAGTGTTGGCGAGACGTTCGCCGACAGATATGCTCAGGCCGATTGAGCGGCGACTCTGGGAGGCGGCGATGTTCCAAGTTTTGGGTGGACCCAAGCGGCTGTGCAACGGTGTGACACGTCGCGATCTACTGTCGGTCGGCGGCCTGAGCCTCTGCGGTGTCGGATCACCCACTCTGTTTCCGTCGCTGGTGAGCGCGGAGCCGTCCGCCGAGAAACTTCCCGAGACGGCATTGCCAGGATTCGGCCGCGCGAAGAATGTCATCCTGCTGTACTTATTCGGCGGGCCGAGCCAGCTTGAAACGCTCGACATGAAGCCGCAAGCGCCGGTCGAGATTCGCGGGAAGCTCCAGTCGATCGACTCGACGCTGCCGGGCCTGCATTTGTGTGAGCACTTGCCAAACATGGCCAAGGTGATGGATCGCGTCACGGTCGTTCGCTCGCTGACGCATCCGTGGAACTTTCACGGGATGCAGTACGCCACGACCGGCTCGCCCGAAGGGAGCGTGCCGCTCGAAGAGACGCTGGGACATCCGCAGCATCAGCCGTTTCTGGGGTCGGTCGTGAACTACTTCGATCAGCAGCGACGCGGGCCGAAGCTGCACGGAGCGATTCCCGATAACCTCATGCTGCCGTTTCTGCTCAGCAGTCGCCGCTCGGCCGCGAGATACACGCCGCCGTCGGCGATGTATCTCGGCAGCCGCTTCGATCCGATTTGGACCGAGTTCCGTGGCGAGGCGACGCGCAGCGCGGTGCGGCGATCACACGGACCGGCGGCGGAGTTTCGCGATCCGTATCTCGGTGTGCAGCGCGACTGCCGATTCCTGATCGCGGCCGAAGCCGACTTGCCGAACGATTTCTCGCTCGATCGTCTGAATCGCCGACGCTCATTGCTCGATCAGTTGGAGACGCTGCGGCGGAATCTCGATCAGCAAGCGGGCCGCTCGGTGCTCGATCAAAAGCGCGAGCTGGCATTCTCACTGCTCGACTCGAAGGCAATCCGAGCGGCGTTCGATCTCGAACAAGAACCGGCGAAGCTGCGCGACGAGTACGGCCTGACGCTGTTCGGGCAATCGACGCTGCAAGCTCGGCGATTGGTCGAGGCGGGTTGCCGATTCGTGACCGTCGTGTGGGACGAGTTCGGTCAACTCAACGCTGGCTGGGACACGCACGTCGATCACTACAACCGCTTGACGGGCGAATTGCTGCCGGGCCTCGACCTCGCGTTCTCGGCGTTGATCCGCGATCTGGAAGCTCGCGGGATGCTCGACGACACGCTGGTACTGGTGATGAACGAGATGGGCCGCACGCCGCGCTTCGAGGGAGAAGGCCGAGGCCACTGGGGCCGAGCCTACTCGAACTTCTTCGCCGGCGCGGGCCTCAAGCGCGGCAACATCATCGGCCGCACCGACTCAATCGGAGCGACCGTCGCCGATCGGCCACTCACGGCGAAGGACATTCTCGCGACGATCTATCACTTGATCGGCATCAATCCCAACGCGACGCTGGACGACCGCCTCAATCGTCCGGTGCCGTTGTGTCACGATGGCAAAGTGATTCCTGAAATGCTCGCGTGACTCAGAGGCTCTCCGAAAAGTGGTTCTTTCTTCTGTAGCCCGACCCCTTGTGGGTCGGAGGATTTGATTTTCCTGAGGAATTGACGCTCATTCAAAATCCTCCGACCCACAAGGGGTCGGGCTACGGGCTTTTCGGATGGCCTTTCACTTCAGAGCAGACCAAATTGTGAAGTTGCACGGCAAGTCACCCGACGCCGCCAAAGTACGCGGCACATTGCGCAAATCGCCGCTGGATGCCGCCGCCAATGATGTGCTGGGGCGCTCTCTGATCATTCGAAAGTCGCCCTTCCGTCGTCATTCGTCATTCGCCGCGACACTGGATCAATCAGCACACGGCACTCCGGCAGGCTGTCCAGAAAAAGTTGTCCGTAGCGTTTCGTACGGATGCGGGGATCGAGGATGACGACTTGGCCGGTGTCGCTACTGCTGCGGATCAAGCGGCCAAATCCTTGCTTGAGTTTGATGATCGCTTCGGGAAGCGAGTACTCGAAGAACGGTTTGCCGCCGCGAGCTTCGATGGCCTCCATCCGGGCCTCTTGCAGCGGATGGTCCGGCACGGCGAAGGGCAACTTGGTGATGATCACGTTTTGCAGAGCGTCGCCAGGGACATCGACTCCCTGCCAGAAGCTGTCGGCTCCAAACAACACCGCTCGCGAGTCGTTGCGAAAGCGATCCAGCAGCATCGTGCGTTGCAAGCCGGCTCCTTGGCAGAGCAGCGTGTAGTTCTGCGCCGCGAACCACGGAGTTAGTCGGTTCGCACAGGCTTGCAACAGTTTGTAGCTGGTGAAGAGGACGAAGGCCCGGCCGGAAGTCGTATCGACGTGCTGTTTGATCTTCTCGCAGAGCTCGGTCTCGAACGCGGCGGGGTTCTCGTTGGGGTCGGGCATACGGCCGTGCAGAATCAGCTTCGCTTGCCGCCGGTAGTCGAACGGGCTGCCAAGTTTCTTTTCCAGCGACTTGGTTAGGCCGATGCGTGCTTTCGCGTAGTCGAAGTTTTCGCGGCCTGTTGAGAGCGTCGCGCTCGTGAGAATCACGGTGGGAACCTTCGCGAAGAGTTCGTCGCGGAGCACTGGGCCGACGTCGATTGGGCAGCTAATCAGTTTTGTGCTCTTGAATTTTCCGCTGGTTCGATCGGTCCAATAAACCGAGCCTTCGACCTCTTGCCGGACCCAGCTTTGCAGGCTGATGCCGAGTTGCGTGCAACGAGTCGCAGCGGCGGTATATTCGAGCTTGTCTGCCTCTTTCGACAAATTCGCGGCGTAGTCGTTGAGTTGCTTGGCGAGATCGAAGAGTTTCGGAGAAACATTGTTTTCGATGGCGGGCGGCGTGCGCAGTCGGCCGTTACCACCGCTGAATTGCGATTGGAAGAACTCCAACTCCGAGAAGAATTCATTGACCTTGTGCCGCGTTTCGTGGACCTCCATTTGAGATTTCAGAAACACTCGCGGAGCGAACAGCCCCTTCATCTGGTGATCGTTCCAGAGCTTGTTGAGCTGGTAGTTGATTTGTCCGCTGCTGATCGAGAGGCCCAGATGATCGCCGGCGACGGCTTCGACGGTGTGGGCCTCGTCGAGCACAGCGATGTCGTAGTCGGGCAGGATGCTCCCACCCTCGCGACGCACCGCGAGGTCGGAGAAGAACAGTGCGTGATTGACCACCAGCAGGTCGGCGTTCCAAACTCGGCTGCGAGCCTTGAAGTAGTGGCACTCTTTGAACGTCGGACATTTCTTGCCGAGGCAGTTGTCACCGTCACTGACGACTTCGTCCCACACGGGGCCGAGTGGCTTGAACGCCAAGTCTTGCAGGCTGCCCTCGGTCGTCTTTGGTACCCACTCGGCAAGCTGACGGAGTTGCTTGGACTCCTGCGGATCGCCGAACAGCAGTTGTCCCCGTTCGAGAGCCAGCTTCATCCGCCGCAGGCTGATGTAATTCGAGCGGCCTTTGACCAGCACCGCCGAGAACTCGACCGGCAGGACGGAGTTCAGAAACGGGATGTCGCGCGTGAAGATTTGCTCTTGCAGCGCGATCGTGTGCGTCGAGATGACAACTCGGCGACGTTTCTCGTTTTTGGCGGCGGCCGCGCTGAACGGGACCGAGTCCGGTTCCCAATCATCGTCATCGTGGTCTCGCCGAGCCGTCGTTGATTCCTCTGTTGCTTTCAATTGACCTTCGGCGATCGCCAGAATTGCCGGGACAAGGTACGCGAAGCTCTTACCAACTCCGGTTCCCGCTTCGACGATCAAGTGCGATTGCGTACGGATGGCACGTTCGACGGACTGAGCCATCTCCAACTGTTGTGGACGAGACTCGTAGGTCGGCAGCCTTCGCGCGATGAATCCCTCGTCGCCGAGGATCGAGCGTACATTGAGGCTCACGGCAGCCTCTGGAAACCGACAATACAAATGTCGTCGCTCTGTGGGCGGCCCTCGACAAACGCCTCGACATCGTCGACCACCACTTTGACGATCTCGTTGATTTTTTGCGGGGCTTTGGCGAAGACGGCGGTTAGACGTTTGTTGCCGTAGATTTCTTTCTGAGACCGGATGGCCTCGGTCACGCCGTCAGTGAAGACCAGCCAGGACTCACCGGGACTCAGGTCAAACTTCGAATGTTGAAACTTCTGATCGGCTAGGATTCCCAGCGGCATTCCTGATTCGGCCTGTCCGATGGGATCGACCTTTCCAGTGGTGGCATCACGACGCAACGGTGACAGGTGTCCGGCGTTGACCAGTGTCAGTTGATGGGTCTGCGGGTCGATGACCATGATCAAGCAGGTAATGAACCGATGGCCCAATCCACTGACGGAGATCTCCGCATTCAAGCCGGTCATCGCGGTCGCCAAGTCGGGCTGGCTAATCAAGTGATAGCGGACCGACGAATACAGGCGCGCCATCAGCAATGCGGCGGGAACCCCTTTTCCAGCAACGTCCGCCAAAGCCAGCGCGACGCAGCCGTTCGGCAATTCGATGTAGTCGAAGTAGTCGCCGCCGACGCGCTGCGCCGGTTCGTAGTAATCGGAGAACTCATATTCCGGCAGTTTGGGCCGCGCGTGAGGCAAGAAACCGAGTTGCACCTGTGTGGCAAACTCCAGATCGCGTTCCATGTCGCGCTGTTTGACAGCTTGGTGGTACAGATACGCGTTCTCGACGGACAAGGCGACTTGCATGGCCACGCTGATGAGCAGGTCCAAGTCTTCGTCGCGGAATTGTGCGCCAACGTCGTTGGTCGTGATTTGAATGACTCCCAACGGTCCCAACTCTCGGGAAACCAAGGGAGCGCAGATCATCGAACGAATCCGCAACGACGAGAGACTCTCGCTGGCTCGAAAGCGGCTGTCTTCCAGGGCGTTCGCGCTCAGAATGCCTTCGCTGGTTTCCAAGGCTTTGCGAACGATGGTCATGCTGACGTGGACTTGATCGTCCGCTTCGGTTTTTCGCCGTGTCTTGGTGGCTTTGACGACTAGCTTCTTCTTCTCCTCTTCGCGGAGCATGATGAAGCCTTCGTCCGCCTGTTGGAAAATTCGGAACAAGGCTTCGAGAGTCTTGTCCAAAACTTGATCGAGTCCCAAAGATCCGGCGAGGACTTTGGTGATTTCCAAAATCGCTTTGAGCTTCATCTCCGGCTTCACGCTCAGCCGCAAGTCGGACGACGAACTGCCGGCGTCGAGTGTGCTGATGATTGACGAGCGATCTTCTTCCTCGAACTCGTCATCCTGTTTCACCTCTTCGGCATCGTCGTGCGGCACGCCCTGATTATGAATTTCTTCGAGCGGCGATCGGGGGCCGACCTTGATCCCTTCATCTCCGACGATCGCGCCCGGCTTCAGCAGCTTGCTGTCGGTCGGTGCCGACAACAAAAAACGAAACGCGAAATCACAAACGCGGATGATGTCCTTGTCTTTGAGTTGACGCCGACCCTCCACGGCAGATTCGTTTACATGCGTCCCATTACGGCTGCGAAGATCTTCCACGAAGTAGTCGCCATGCACGTCGACGATTTGGGAGTGGTAGCGGCTCACCGCGGCGTTCTCTAACACCACTTGGCAATGCGGATGTCGGCCAAACACGGTTCGTTCGGCTTGCACCTCGATCAATTGACCGGGATTTTTTCCCTTGAGCACTTCCAAGACAGCCACGATGAGATCAACTCCTCGATGAGCGGAATCTGAGAGCGCGAGACATGCCTGTAGTTCGGTCGTCAAGCAACCTCAGCGTCATTGCAGCCTGAGCTGCATCTTCCCGCGTGAAGGGCGGCGGATTCTAGCCACGTGATCGCCGCGCCGGAAGAACACGCCGGAATCGACACGCAGCGAAACTATGAACGCGATCTTTGTCTGGGCAATGAATCGGCCCCTCGGCCGCTACTTCGGTCCGCGCGGGGACGTGGATCGTCCTGCGAGTCGGGTCCGGGGGGACGGGGTCGCCGGCGCAGTGCTTCATTCAGCCACTCGCCGAGCGGTCGCTGGACGAAGTCCCCTCGATTTCGCAGGTGCTGCCGGTCGATTTGCTCGGCATCGGCGAGATGGCCGGACAACGCCAGATCCAAGGCTTTTCCCGCCCAAGCCGTGGCAATTGCGGATTCTGGCGCGGTCTCCGATGCGAGCACTTCCTCACACAGCCGTTTCGCTTCAGCGAATCGTTGTTGATGGATGAGTCGTGTAATCAATTCTTGATACGCGATGTAGTTCTCGCGCTCACTGCCGGGAAAGTACTGCAACACCGCCCACCATGCGTCATCGGTGTTTGTGCGGCGAGCGACTTCCAGTTGTCGCACGAGTGTCGGCTCGCGTTCGACGTGAGCCAACGCGCCCGCAGGGATCGATGTCGTTGGTGCGTGCCGAGCGGATCGTGTTCCCAATGCGGCTGCGACTGTCGCCAAAAGCGCTCCCCATACGGCAAACGCGACCCACGGATGTGCCGACGGACGCAGCCACGCTGACCAACTTGGCCAGTACGGCTCGGACAAACGCACGGCGCTTGCCATTGTCAGGGAGTCGACCGGCATCGTGAATTCACCATTGGCTCCAATTCGCTTTTCGAGTTCGCGCAACTCATGCAGCAACGATTCCGCTGAGGAAAAACGCTCGTTGGGTTGCTTCGCCAGCATCCGCTGAATCAGTTGGCAGACAGACGGCGAGAGATCGGGACGCAACTCCGCCAACGAGGGAGGGAGTGTATGAACTTGGTGGTACGCGATCGCCAGCGCGGTCTCGCCCCGGAACGGAGGTCGCCCCGCCAACAAGTGGTAGAACGTGGCACCCAACGAATATAGATCGCTGCGATGATCGACCTTCGAGCCTTGAACTTGCTCCGGGCTCATGTAGAGCGGCGTTCCCATCGTCATGCCGGCTTGAGTCAGTCGCAGGTCGCCTCCCTGTGTGAGCTGCGCTAATCCGAAGTCGACGACCTTTGCGACTCCTTTGCGAGTCAGCAGGATGTTCTCGGGCTTGATATCGCGATGGACGATTCCTTTGTCGGCCGCCGCTTGCAGTGCAGCGGCGACTTGCTTCAACAGGTGCAACGCGATGTGCGCGGGGGGCGGACCCTTCTTGAGGATGTAATCCCGCATGTTCATGCCGGCGACGTATTCCTGAGCGATGAACCGCACGCCGTTCGACTCACCGACCGCGTAGACTTGGACGATGTTGGGATGATTCAGCCCGGCCGTTGCGAACGCCTCTTGCTCGAAGCGCCGGCGGCAGGTCTCGTCCGCTTGGATGTCAGGTCGCATGACTTTGATTGCGACCTGCCGCTGCAACGACGTCTGCTCGGCCAGCCAGACTTCTGCCATCCCGCCGCCGCCGAGCCGTCGCAAAAGCCGGAACTCACCGAGCATCTGATCCTTCAGGTCGGCAACTCGCAGCAGCCCGCTGACCGGTGCGCGGCCAAGGATTTGGCTCTGCGAAACCGCCTGCGTTAAACTGGGATCACCCGCGTCCGACATCCAATTCACCTTACGACTGTCCGAGTTCCTTCGATCGATTCGTCGCGGCTTCGACGGCGTTCATCAATGCCGCTCGCAGTCCGCCGCGCTCCAGCGCGTGCAGTCCGGCGATCGTCGTCCCGCCGGGTGAGGTCACGGCGTCCTTGAGCGTCCCTGGATGCTCACCCGTCTCGATCACCATCTTCGCGGCACCGAGCACCGTTTGAGCCGCCAGCTTGGTCGCGACATCGCGCGGCAGTCCGACGCGCACACCGCCGTCGCTGAGCGCTTCGATGATTTGATACACGTAGGCCGGTCCGCTGCCCGACAGTCCCGTCACAGCATCCAGTAACTTTTCATCGACCGAAACCGCCACGCCGACTGCCGACAACAGTTGCTCGACCAATACGGCGTCCTCTTTCGTCGCCGCGCCGCCGATTGCAAATCCGCTGGCCGAAGCTCCGACCAAGCAAGGAGTGTTCGGCATCACGCGCACCAGACGAGTCTTCTCACCCAGGCCCGCGACCAAGGTCTTCAACGGCACGCCGGCCGCAATCGAGATGACCAAGTGCTGAGCCGTAACCTTCCCTTTGAGTTCCGCCAGCACACCGCTCATCTGCTGCGGCTTGATCGCCAAGATCACAATCTGCGAAGCGGCCACGACCTCCGCGTTCGTTTCGACGGCCCGCGACTTGGTCTCCGCAGCAAACTGCTGTCGAGCCGCCGGGTAAACGTCGCTCGCCACGATTTGATCGGCCGAGGTGAACCCCGCTGCCACCAGCCCGCGAGCCAACGCAGTCGCCATCTTCCCCGCGCCAATGAAACCGACTCGCTGTGACATGCTGTCTTCCCCAACCCGAACCCCTAATCTCCAACCCCTCACTCAAAGCACACCGTACTTCCGGTATGCCTCGCTGGCCAGCATGCCCCCGCGGATCGCATCTCGCGTGATGTTCTCGGCATGGACCTTCTCCCAAGCTCGCCGAATGGTTTCGGCTTCCAACTTGTGAGGCACAACAACCACGCCGTCGACGTCGGCAATCACCAGGTCTCCAGAACAGAATTCGATCCCGCCCAACTCGACCGGCACATCGACGTCGATCACTCGCTGGCGATGCAAGCTGTCGAGCAGGTTCGTGCCGAGTGCCCAGACCGCGAAGCTCATTTTCGACATCTGCCGAACATCCCGGACCATGCCATCCACGATCGCTCCGATGCAGCCGCGGTTGCGAGCGGCTGTGCTCAGCAATTCGCCCCAGATTCCTGATCGTTCCGAGCCGTTCGCCGCGCAGATCAAGATGTCGTCCGGCTGGCACGCATCGACCGCTTGCAGCTCCAATTCGTACGGCTTCGGGTCGGAATGAGCCATGTCCGCCCACAGGGTTGTCCGGCAGCGCCCCACGAGTACTCGGTCGCAAACCGTCATCGGTCGCAACGGAATTGCCGGCGTGTGTCGTCGATGCCCCAAACCATCCAAAGCATCCGAGACGACGGCAGCGGTCAGCGATTCCCGCATCATCTCGAGAGTGATTTCTACTGGTGCTGTGCTCACGAGGACTCTCCGATTGAGTGGAACTGGCTCGGAATAGATAGTCGAATCCGCAGTCGGAATCCAATCTGCTCCAGCAACCCAGCGAGACCCGCAAATTGACGGTCTTTGCCGCGACAGCTATCTTCGCCGCCGAAAATCAAAAGTGAGAACCTTTCCAGGAGTTTGAGTTTGACGACTTCCGCCCCCAGCGAATCGGTTTCGTTCGCCGATCTCGGCTTGAGCGAACCGACGCTGAATGCCCTTCGCAACGTTCAATTTGACAAGCCCAGCCCCATCCAGGCCGCGTTCATTCCGCTCGCCATGAGCGGCATCGATTGCATCGGACAAGCTCATACCGGCACCGGCAAGACGGCGGCGTTCGTGCTGCCACTGCTTGAACGTCTCAACTTTGACAACCGAAGTGTGCAAGCTCTCGTGCTGGCACCGACTCGCGAGCTCAGCGAGCAGATCGCCAACGAATGCAAGCGGCTGAGCTACTCGTCGATGTGCCGCAGCGTCTGCATCGTCGGCGGTCGGCCGATCCGCTCGCAGATCAACGAATTGGAAAAGGGAGTCCACATCGCGATCGGCACGCCCGGACGAGTCATCGACTTGATCGAGCGCGGTGTCTTGAATTTGCAGAATCTCACGGTCGCGATTCTCGACGAAGCGGATCGGATGCTCGACATCGGCTTCCGACCCGACATCGAAAAGATTCTGCGTCGTTGCCCGACCGAGCGACAAACGCTGATGCTGACTGCCACGATGCCGCCACTCGTTGAGCGGCTGGCGAATCGCTACATGAAGACGCCGCAAAAAGTGGACTGCTCGACGAACGGCATCGCAGTAAAAACGGTCGAACAGCATTATCTGACCGTCGATGAAGACCGAAAAATGGAAACGCTTCGCCGACTGCTGCTCGATCAACGTCCGCAGCAAGTGCTGGTGTTCCTGCGGACGAAACGCGGAGCCGACCGACTGCACGCCAAGTTCTCGCGCAAATTGCCGGACGTCGCGATCCTGCATGGTGACCTGCCACAGACGCACCGCGATCGCGTGATGAAAGCCTTCCGCGCCGGCGAGGTTCGCATGTTGATCGCCACCGACGTCGTCGGCCGAGGCATCGATATCAGCGGCATCTCGCACATCATCAACTACGACATCCCGGAGTATTGCGACGACTACGTTCACCGCGTCGGTCGCACCGGTCGGCTGTCATCCGACGACAAGGGCTACGCCTTCACGTTCGTGACTCGCGACCAGGGCGAGCAACTGACGAACATCGAACTCCGCATCGACACCATGCTGCACGAGTACAAGATTCCCGATTTCGAATCGGCACGTCCAAAGGCGAAGCGAGCCGAATGGTCCGGTGGATTCTCGAACAGTCCGATCTCGTAAATTTGGCAGATGCGTCTCGCATCCGACTGACACGAGGCGCGCGCTCAGGTTACTTCAGACCGTCGATGTACTTGACGAACTGCACGTCGAGCCAATCGACGTCGGCGTGAATCGTCTCTTTGAAATCGGCGAGTCGTTCTGTCGCAGGGTAGTCCCGCAGCGGATTGCGAGCGGCAATCCGTTTCAGATACGCCGAGTAGTTCCGCGGCCGCGTCTCGACCAGGAAAAACGTCAACGCCCACGACTGAGCGTAAAAGTCGAGCACCGCCGACTCGTACAACGCATCCGATTCGATGAACGACCGCAGTGACTTGGGCTTTCGACGACCGGCTCGCACGAAGTTTTGGAAAACGATGTAGCGTTCCCGGTTGATCCGTTGAGCCGGCTGGCTGCCGGCCAGAGTGCTGCGCATGCCATCCGGTTCAAAGGTGGTCGCCATTCCTTCCACGACCCATCGCGGAGTTTCTCCCATCCGTGAATGCAGGCCGATGTTGTAGGCGATCTGATGCGTCGCCTCGTGAATCATCGTGGCCTTTAACTCGGTCTCGGTAGTGCCGTAGAAGCGGAACGGAGAGGGAAGTGCGGGCTCAAGTGAGTCAAGTACCGACACCGCGACCGACTTCGTTTCAGTTTCAAACAGCGCGACACGATTTGTGCGGGGGGAATAATAGCCCTGCATGTTGGCCATCGTCTTCGAGCCTTCGCCGCGAGCGTACTCGGTGAATTGTTTCTGCGTCGGGAACACCACTGCGACCAATGGGAACTGCGAATCGGTGAGAGTGAAGCCGCGCGTTTTGAAATAGCGTTGCAGTGTCGAATACTGCTCTTCGAAGACCTTGGCGTAATCCGAGGCTCGGCCGGAGGGACCGAGCACCAAATAGTGCCGAGTGCTGCCGACCTCCAAGCTCTTGCCAAATTCGCGCGAGAGCTGATTGCGGAGTTCCATCACCGTATGCGGCTGAAAGCGGCTGGACGTCGTCTGCAATTTGACCGAGTCCAACGTCAGATCATGCAGCCGCCCCGTCCGGTCGAGCAGCATCGCTCGCTCTTTGTCCTGGGCGAGCAACTTGCCGGTCGTAACGGTTTTGCCGTCACGCACCTCGACGAGTGAATCGTTTTCCGCCGCTTTGCAGGTGAGTGCCGGCAGTGCTGCCAGCACATAGGGCAACCAACTCGTCCGCATGATGCCGTTCCGCCGCGATTGAATGTGGATGGGTCCAGATTCAATCTAGGTCATGAACAGCGTGCGTGGCGGATGTGTCTCGCATCCGACCGACGCGAGACGCGGCAGCCACGCTCAAACCGTAAACGACTGTTTGAACTGCGGGATGATCGGGTCTTCGTTGCATTGGTCGTGTAACAGTTCGGCGACTGCTTGAGCGGACGTCGACTCGCCGTGGACGATGAAGGCTTTGCCGATGCCGCCATATTTGGCGAGATGGCCGAACCACCATTTGAAGTCTTCCGCGTCGGCGTGTGCGGACAGTCCATTGAGGACTTCGACTTTGGCTCGCAGTTCGATCTCGCGATCGAAAATGCGGACTCGCGGCTGCCGCTCGACGAGGCGTCGGCCGAGCGTGTATTCGGCTTGATAGCCGAGCATCACGATTGTGTTTCGCTCGCTGCCGACCGCGTGTCGCAAGTGATGGACGACTCGGCCGCTTTCGCACATGCCGCTGGCGGCGATGACCAGGAACGGCCCCTTGCGATCGTTCAGTGCGCGGCTCTCCTGCGGACTGGCGACGTACGTCAGCCCACGAAAGCCGAAGAGGTCAGTGTCTGAGCCGCGTTGCTCCTGAGCTTCAGGATCGAGAGTACTTTGATGCTCGCGATGCACTTGCGTCAGCTTGCGCGAGAGGGGGCTATCGACGAACATCGGAATTTGTGGCAGGCGGCCTTCGTTAAACAACTCGTTGAGGAAATACACCAGTACTTGGGTGCGGCCGAGGCTGAAGGCGGGAATAACGACTCTTCCCTGGATCGCGATCGCCTCTTTCAGAATGCGGAGTAGTTCCGTTTTGAGGTTTTCGGCCGGCAGATGCACCTTGTTGCCGTAGGTCGATTCGGTGATCAGCACATCGCAGCCGTTGTCGATCAGCACCGGATCGCCGAGCAACGGCAGGCTGCGGCGGCCGAGGTCGCCGGTAAAGATGACTCGTTTCATTTCACCGCCGTCGAGGATTTCCAACTCGGTGATGGCCGAACCGAGGATGTGTCCCGCCTCGTGAAACCGCAGTCGCACATCCTTCGCGAGTTCGTGCCACTCCCCGTAAGGGATGGTTTCGAATCGTTTGCACAACTCGTGGACGTCGCGTTCCTCGTACAACGGTTCGATGGGGGGATGGCCCTTTCGCAATCGGCCACGCAGATATCGGGCGTCTTCGGCCGCGATGTGAGCGCTGTCGAGCAGCATGATCTCGGCGATGTCCGCCGTTGCGGGCGTGCAGAAGACAGGACCGCAAAAGCCCGCTTTGAACAGTCCCGGCAAGTTGCCGCAGTGATCGATGTGCGCGTGCGAGAGGATGACCGCATCGAGATTCTTCGGTTCGCAGTGAAACCGTTCGTTCTTCGCGCGTGCCTCGGCTCGATGGCCTTGGAAAAGGCCGCAGTCGAACAGGATGCGACGCTCAGCGGTTTCGAGCAGGTGCTGACTGCCGGTGACTTCGCCGGCGGCTCCGAAAAATGTCAGTTGCATGGCTTCGCTCCGAGGTCGAACGTTGGGAGACTGCGGCCACAGCGTACCGAAGGTGGCTGGGTCGAACGACTCTCTAGTTCCCGATCGGTCGCGGCTATTCTAGCTCTTTCGGTTTCATGAACAGCCAGAGCGTTATAGTTTCACCTTCGGCCAACCTTGTCCGCGCGTCCGGTTCTTGACGTTCGACGCGGGAGATTTGCCCATCCTGGTTCGCGGGCGATCCGCGTTTCTTCGAAACCTTGTAGCCCAGCGTTTCGAGGATCTCTGCGGCTTTGTTGTGGTCCATTCCAATGACCGAGGGGACCGTGTCCGGAGGCAGCGTCGAGAGTTTGCTCTTCGCGCTATTGGTCGGTGCCGGTTTGGAAGAGCCTTCGGCGGCGGACTTCGATGGTGGGCGAACACCGTTGGCTGGGACGACCTTTCCGCCGAAGCTGTCGGATTGCTCAGCACGCTCTTCGTCGGCAGTCTTCGTGACGATCTTGTAACTGCGGTCCTCGAACTTAAACGGACTCTTGCCGAGCCAGTCCGTCAGAATGTTCTTGGAATTCTTCTCCAACTTGCCGAACACAAACACAGTTTCTTTCGTGCCGGCCGGATCGATCAGTCGCACGGCATTCGGCAGAAAAGTCTTGGTGTCGAGAATGATCTCGGCGAGCTGGTAGTTGGCCGCGTCCGTAGGCCAAAGCGGTGTGGCCTTGATAGTCGCAATGCCGTCGGCGACGTTGTGGTTTTTCAGTTCCAGATCGTAGCGCTGGATGGCTTTATCGGCCGGCATTCCGAACAGGAATGGCAGTGGGCCGTCGATGATATTCACTCCCTGATTCTGCTTCGGAAGCAACATGCGTGTGGCTTGTTTCTGTGGCACGTCCACTTGAGTGACGAGTTGACCGTCGCAATACCAACGCTCGGCTGGACCGGCAATGCCTTTGAATTTCACAAGCTGACCGGTCTCCCAATGCTTGCGGTTTTCGATGGCTCCGATTTTTTTCTTGTCGGTGTCGGGAGTCAGGTCGATCCGGCCTTTGTCGGGGGACTCGTAATAAAACTTCCCGGTGTTGTGCTTCACGACGTTGAAGACGTAGTCGTATTCCCAGCGGCGATGTTCCCCTTCGAGTTTTTTGATTTTGGCGGACGAGACTTCCCAGTCTTCCAGCAGCTTTCTTAACTGCGGCGAGATGTTCTTGACTCGCATCGGTTGACCGGCCGGTCGCGCCAGCTTGTTGTCTGCAGCCGGCTCTTCGGCTCCGACTGGCAAGATGGTTTTCTTTGCAGGCGACGCCTTCGCCGACGGTGGCCGTGAGCCGGAATTTCGATCTTGGGCCGTCGCATTGGCTAGCCCAGTCAGTCCCGCAGCCAGTACGGCTGACCACACGAGCCCGCGCATCGGCATCCTCCCGAACCTGGTTCGTGCCATGATTTTCCTGTGTCGAGGAGACATCCTTGTCAGCTCACCCGGCAACTCCGCCAATCCGTACAGCCATCTTGCTGGGCGACCGGGCCGAGATATTAGGTTTCCTCACGAAACGCCTCTACCCCGGTTTTTTGGTGGTTCAACGGGGGAGATCCGTCGCGATGGGCTGTCGTCAACCTCACCGAGCCGCAATTTGAGATTGTGCGAAAAAGCCGTTTGACTCCCGCCGAAGTTGTCGCATGTTGGAAACAGGTTTTGTCTGATCGGGGGGATGATTTCCGTCGATGGCACGATCGACCGATCACCAAAGGGCACCACATGCGCCGCTGGAAAAAGTTGCTGGACGATGACCGCGGTGTGTCAACGGTAGAGTACGCTCTTCTGCTGACGATGATCATTTTGGTTTCCGTGGCCACATTGGGTGGCTTCGGGGTGGGCGTGAACAACATTTACAACATCATCGATGGCTCGCTTTCAGATCGTTAGTCGGTCGCTGCTAAGTCCGTCCATGCCCATTGGACCACCTCCTCTTTGTCACGCTGATTGCAGCCAATTTGAGAATCGTTGATACTCGGTGCAGGCGACTGCCGAGAACGACTCTTCAGATTGAGCCACTATGAACGCCGCGACCAACTTCAAGATCCTGCCGGACTCCAACGAACTCGAGCAGATGCAGCGTGATTTGCGGTTTCATCCCAGCCAAGTGACCGATCCACGAGTGCTCAGCCGCGAGCAAATCGTTCAGTTTAATCGCGACGGTTATGTGCGCGGGCTGCGAATCTTCGACTCCGCCGGCACCAACCGAAACCGGCAATACTTCGACGCCTTGCTGGCAAGAGTTCTGGCTGCTGGCGGAGACAGCTATTCGATCAGCACGGCTCATCTGAAATACGGCTACGTTTACGATTTGATCACCCACCCGCGCATCGTGGATTGTGTCGCCGACATTCTCGGCCCGAACGTCATCGGCTGGGGTTCTCATTTTTTCTGCAAGATGCCCAAAGACGGAAAAGCGGTTGCCTGGCATCAGGACGCCAGCTACTGGCCGCTGTCACCGTCGAAGACCGTCACCGTCTGGCTGGCGATTGACGACGCCGACCGCGACAACGCCTGCATGAAGTTTATTGCCGGCTCGCAGAACTTCGGCCATCTGACGTACCGCCCCAGCAGCGAGGCGGATCACAATGTCCTCAACCAGTCGATTGATAACGCTGAGCAATACGGCTCGGTCGTGTACGACGAACTTCAAGCGGGCGAAATTTCGATTCACGCCGACCTGCTGCTGCATGGCTCTGAGGCTAATGCTTCCGATCATCGACGCTGTGGTTTGACCTTGCGATATTGCACTCCAGACGTTCGCGCCGGCTCTGAATGGAACAAAAAGGGAGTCGTCGTCCGCGGCGTCGATCCGACTGGGCATTGGGAGAATCCGTCGCGGCCAGATGTTGAGTAAGCCAGTTTGGAAAGTGGTCTTGATACTCTCCTTGCGGCGGAATTCCTGACGGTCCGTGAACCGGCCGAACGTCTCCGTGGAGGACTCTCGCGAGCCTGCAAACTTGGTTGCGGACGCTGGACGAGGCCGCTATCTTGCCCCGCCTCTTTGAGGCCTGAAAAACTGTTTGCACAATCGTTTAAGGTGATTGAGATATGGAAACGAAGCTGGTCGCTCAACGGCGAACCAAGTTGGGAACCTCGGCAAATCGTCGTCTGCGGGCGAGCGGATTGGTGCCGGGAAACATTTACGGACACAAACAAGATCCGATCTCGGTGACATTCCCAGCCAAAGAAACTTCCGCGTTTGTGCGTTCCACGCATCGGGTTGTGGAACTGGAACTGGACGGCAAGACCGAGACCGCGATTCTTCGTGAAACTCAGTGGGATCCGTTTCATGCGGAACTGCGGCATGTGGATTTCATGCGTGTGGATGCTAACGAGCGAGTCAAGGTTGACGTCGATGTCGTCTTGAGAGGCACTGCAGCGGGCGCGTTGGCCGGTGGTGTGTTGGAACACGCGCTGCACATGCTGCATGTTGACTGCTTGGCGATCAATATTCCCGAGGCGATCTCGGTCAAAGTCCAGGGTCTGCAAATCGGCCAGGCGATTCACGTCAAGGAATTGGATATCCCGGCGGGGGTCACGGTGCTGAACAACCCAGACGCGATCGTCGTCCGAGTGGTCCAGCCGATCATTGTCGAAACCGCTCTCGCCGCCGAAGCCGTCGCGGTCGAGCCGGAAGTCATCAAGAAGGAGAAGAAGACCGCCGAGGAAGACGAGAAGCCGGCGAAGAAATAGTTTGGCGACTCTTCATCAGCGACCGAATCACGACACGGGCGGATCTTCCGCCCGTGTTTTTTTGTGCCGGACGAGTGGTCACTCTGAGTTCTGTTTTCGCAACTGCGTGGATGAGATGTCGCGACGGAATTCTCCTTCGGAAAGTTCCTCGAACAGGTCTCTCGCCTGCGGGGGCAAGTTCAACTGCGACAGCGTTCGAAATGAATCCCCTTCGCTCCGGCCGGCCACCAGGAACTGGCAACCGTGCGTGCGAATCTCGACCAACGCGGCCAGCATCGCGGCTTCGCTGCCGTAGTATTTGGACTGCACGATTCGCTCGGCAGTGTCGATGCCCACCACGAACGTGGTGTTGGGAAACAGTCGCGACTTGAGCACAAATGTCGGCTCGTGAGTCAGAACGACCGGTCGATCCGCGAATTGCCGGCATCGTGCCTCGATCGTCAGAAAATCCAACGGTGGTTTGTCGACGTTGACCCACGCCAACTCAAACGCCACTGGCCCGCCCAACCGCTGCTCGGCAACTCGCGCGAGTTCGAGATGTCCGTCATGCAACGGATTGAACGCGCCCGAGAGAAGGCCCACGGATTTGAGCGGCGGATCTGTCTGCCACGCCGATCGCATCGACCAAACAGTCCCACGACGGCCGGCGACCAAGTCCACAAGCAACGGAGGCGCAACGCACGCATCGCTCGTCAGCGAATCGCCGTCGAGGAGGCCGATCGGCGGCAATGACTTCATCCCGCAGGTCTCACCTAGCAGACGTAAAAAGGCGTCTGCCACCAATCGTTCTTCCTGGACACGTTCCCGCAGTCCTTTCGCCAGCGACAACCCGACCAGGCGTGTCGCATTTGCCGAGTGAATCGCGATCCACGCGCGATGTTCGCCTCGTTTCGGGCGATTGCTGGCCAGAGCTGCGGAGCAGCCAACACCGACCGTTTCGATGGTCGGCGTCGATAACTTGTTCGCTCGCTGCCACGCGACGACAGCCATCGCCAGCGCGGTCTCGCGGCTGCAAAACTGTTCCGGCTCGCGCCCCAGCCATTCGGTGAGCGCCGGTGGCGAGTACGGCACGCGAGCTTCCAGCAGAAACGCTGACGCACCCGGCACGCTCAACAAGTCCGAGATCGCCAGACTGCCGCCGCCGGTGACTGCGAGGACCGCCTGCCGTCCGCTCGCGTACAGAGCCGACACAAACGGCGGTCGATCAAAGACAGTTGGCGTGTTGCTTGTTGACATGAGCGCGGGTGTAGTCGCGGTCGCAGAGATTGGCAAGCAGACTCGCCTGCCCAGTTCCACCTGCCTATCCTTCCGCCGCATTGCCCCTTCGAAGATCACCCCGGAGGTTCCCATGCCCCTCACTCGCACGACCATTTTTTGCGGCCTCACGCTCGTCGCAGCGTTTGGACTCGCCATCGCAGGAGACACTCGGATGAAATATCCGGAGACGAAGAAAGTCGACCACGTCGACGACCATCACGGCACAAAGGTGCCCGATCCGTATCGCTGGCTCGAAGACGACGTGCGGCAATCGAAAGAAGTCGCCGGCTGGGTTGAGGCTCAGAACAAAGTGACGTTTTCATTTCTGGAGTCGATTCCGCAGCGCGAGGCGATCAAGAAGCGGCTGACCGATCTGTGGAACTACGAAAAGTACGGCGTGCCAATCAAGGCGGGCGGACGATACTACTACTTTAAGAACGATGGCTTGCAGAATCAGTCGGTCATGTACGCGATGGAGACGCTGACCTCCGAGCCGCGTGTGCTGATCGATCCGAACTCGTGGTCGAAGGACGGGACGGTTGCGCTGGCGTCAACATCATTCAGTGATGACGGCAAGTATCTGGCCTATAGCGTGGCCGAGGCTGGTTCGGATTGGAACATCTGGCGCGTCATGGAAGCCGAGTCGGGTCGGTTGCTGACCGACGAATTGAAGTGGGTCAAGTTCAGTGGAGTGTCTTGGACAAAGGACTCACGCGGGTTCTTTTACAGCCGTTACGACGAGCCGAAAGAGGGAGCCGCGTTCCAAAGCCTCAACAAGAATCAGAAAGTGTTTTATCACCGAGTCGGCTCGTCGCAGGCGGACGACGTGTTGGTCTACAAGCGACCCGATCAGCCGGATTGGGGATTCCAAACGACCGTCAGTGAGGACGGTCGGTATCTCATCATCACGACCTGGAAGGGGACCGACGACAAGTATCGCGTCGCCTACAAAGACCTGCTGGAACCGTACGGCATGCCGGTCGATCTGATCGACAACTTCGATCACGAGTACACGTTCATCGGTAACGAAGGCCCTGTCTTTTTCTTCCAGACGGAACTCGAAGCGACGCGTCGGCGAGTCATCGCCATCGACACTCGGAAACCGCATCTGCTGAAGGAGCTGATCCCCGAAGCGAAGGAAACGCTCGTCGGCGTCAACATTCTTGCCAACCAATTCGTGGCGACGTATCTCAAGGATGCCAAGACGCAGGTGAAGCTGTTCTCGCTCGACGGCCGTTTCGTCCGTGAGGTCGAGTTCCCTGGCATCGGGAGTGCGGCCGGTTTCGGAGGCAAGCGTGAGGACACCGAAACGTTTTACTCCTTCAGCAGCTTTGCCACTCCGGCAAACATTTATCGATACGACCTGCTGACCGGAAAAAGCGAACTGTTCCGAAAGACCAACGTCAAATTCACTCCGGACGACTACGAAGTCACACAGGTCTTCTACAAAAGCAAAGACGGTACGAAGGTGCCGATGTTTCTCGCTCACAAGAAGGGCCTGAAGAAGGACGGCTACAACCCGACGCTGCTGTACGGCTACGGCGGCTTCGCGATCTCTCTGACGCCGAGCTTCTCGGTCGCTCGTCTGGCCTGGATGGAAATGGGTGGCGTTTTCGCGATGCCGAACCTGCGCGGTGGCGGCGAATACGGCGAGGACTGGCATCAAGGGGGCACGAAGCTCAACAAGCAAAACGTGTTCGACGACTTCATCGCCGCCGGCGAATGGCTAATCGAGAACAAATACACGTCGTCATCGAAGCTAGCAATTCAAGGGGGCAGCAACGGCGGCTTGCTCGTCGGAGCATGCATGGCTCAGCGGCCTGACTTGTTCGGCGCGTGTCTTCCTGCGGTCGGGGTTATGGACATGCTACGCTTCCACAAGTTCACCGCTGGCCGGTTCTGGGTGGATGACTACGGCAGTGCGGACGATGTCGAACAATTCAAGGCGATCTTCGCGTACTCGCCGTATCAAAATCTCAAACCCGGTAAGAAGTACCCGGCCACGCTGGTCACGACCGCAGACACCGATGATCGAGTCGTTCCCGGTCACAGCTTCAAGTTCGCCGCAGCTCTGCAAGCCGCTCAAGCCGGTGATTCTCCGACGCTGATCCGCATCGAGACCCGCGCGGGACACGGAGCCGGCAAGCCGACCTCGAAGATCATCGAAGAGGTCAGCGACCAGTGGGCGTTTCTGGTCAAAACACTCGGCATGAAATAGCACGACGCGTCAGCGAGTGGTTTCCGCTCCACCACTCGCTGCTATGTGGCGGTTTGTCAAATGGGTGAAGGGGAGTTGGGACGGAATTCACGAGCAGGCTGCTATTCGTGTCGTCTTTCGGTGAGGAAAGAGACCAGTTCAACGATACGCGGGAGACGGAACAGACTGGC
>SXGS01216683.1_pt1 | contig 31078 bp, 26 predicted proteins | sample 3174681 | NCBI WGS metagenome assembly SXGS01 (sample SAMN11356861, study PRJNA531348) | freshwater metagenome | isolation source: freshwater sample F1-80 | place: China: Fuxian Lake, Yuxi | collected 2017-12-25 | reverse complement strand
TTCGGCGTCGGGCTGTCGGTGAGTGTCGCGGCCAGCCTCCGCGCGGATACCGATCGCAAGCTCCTGCGGGTCGCCCGAAACATCCGGGCCCGGCACGGTCACCCCGTTCGCATCGGGCCGGGCCGGCCGCCTCCCGGCCGCCGCTTTCCGCAGCCTGGTGGCGCATTCGTCGTGGGGCCTGCGGAGCGGCCTGACTTCGGCCCGGAACCGCCTCGTTTCCGCCCCACCGGGGAGGTCGCCCGCCCGTTTCCCGATGCCCGGCGCTGGCCGGACGGCGCCGGCGATGTGCCGGGACGACCCCCTGGTGATCGTGCGGGTTCGCGGTCCGACGGATCGCCGGATCCCGTACCCGGCGCCGGCGTTGGCCCGTTCGCGAGGGAACCGCAGGGACGGCCGGGGCAACCACTGGAACAGGCAGGGCAACCACTGGGGGTTGCCCCTGCGGATGAGGGATTCGGGCCGGGACCAGGTGAAGGGCGGGGGTTCAGACCGGGACCGGGTGAAGGCTGGAGGTTCGGGGCCGGGCCAGGGAATCGGCGAGAGTTCGGTCCTGGACCGGATAATCGTTGGGGTTTAGGGCAGGGACCGGACGATGGGTTCGGCCCGGGGCCGGAAGGGCGCCGGGGCCCGGGACCCGATGGCATGGAGCCTCCCCGTTTGCTCGACCGGCAGGGTCGCCCGGCCGATCCGAACTCGCGGGACGGCGCGTGGGACCCTGCCGCGGCGCGGCGAGCGGCGCGTGGGGGAGACTGGCTGACGACGGTCGCTGTCGGTGGGGTGAAGTACCGGGTGGCCACTGTCCCGGTCGGGCGTCCTCCGTATGCGGCTGAAGTCCTGCAGGTGGCTGCTCCGCTGTCCGAGCAGGAGGCGCTGCTCGCCGGACTGACCCGGACTCTCTGGACTCTGATTCCGCTGGCGTTGGTGGTGGCTGGAGTGGGAGGAGCGTTTCTGGCCGAACGCGCCCTTCGGCCGGTGCGCGCCCTCACTCGGGCTGCGGCGGAGATCGGCGCCGAAGACCTCTCGCGCCGGCTGGAAGTCTCGGGCCACGACGAGCTTGCGGAGCTGGCCGGCACGTTCAACGCAATGGTCGCCCGACTGGAGGGGGCTTTTCAGCGCCTGGCGCGTGCCTATGAGCAGCAGCGGCGCTTTGCGGGTGATGCCTCGCACGAGCTGCGTACCCCGCTGACCACGCTCAAAGCCAACACCAGTCTCGCCCTGATGGGCGCCCGTACGGCGGAGGAATACCGCGAAACCCTTGTGGTTGCCGACGAGGTGGCCGGCACGATGAACCGTATCGTGCAGGATCTCCTGCTGCTGGCCCGTTCCGACGGCGGCCGGCTTCCGGTTCAGATCGGTCCGTGTCCACTCGAGCCCCTGCTGGAACGGGTGTGCGCCACCTTTTCGCGCCCGGGAGCGCCCTCCATCGGTCTGGATGTGGAAGGGGAAGATCACCGGGTTCTTGGGGATCCGCACCACCTGCACCGGCTCATCGGCAACCTGGTGGAGAACTCGCTGCGCCATTCCCCTCCCGACGGAACGATCCGGCTTACCGCACGCGCCGTCGAAACAGGGGCCGACGGTCTGCCGGAGTTGCCGCCTCCCCTCCCCGCCCCCGCCCGCCGCATACGTGTCACTCACGCACAAGAAGCTGGGCTCCGGGAAGAGGAAGCACCGGGCGGCGTACCGCACGCCTCGATGCTGCCGCCTCTCGCTTCCCGGTCCGCGCTCTCCGCCTCCGCGTCCTGGGTGCTCATCACGGTGTGCGACACGGGTGAGGGGATCCCGGCCGAACACCTCCCCCATGTGTGCGAGCGGTTCTACAGGGTGGATACCGCCCGCACGCATCAGGCCCACCCTTCCGGTGGTGGTACGGGGCTCGGGCTCGCCATCTGCCAGACCATCATCCGGGCGCACGGCGGAGAGTTCTGGCTGGAGAGCGGTTCGGGCGTGGGCACGCGGGCGTTGCTCGCCCTGCAACTCGCGCCGAGCGACGCCGACCCCGGGAACGCCGGTATCTTGCCGGCATGCGGGCCTGGAAGTCTCGCCGGGTTCGAACTGGGAGCGTAGGGGATGGGTGCGCAGCGGAGGTCGGCCGGATGGCGGGCGCTACAACCTATGTTGTTCCACTGACCGCCGGTGTGGACCGGGTGGCACGCTGTGAAAGTCCCCGCGATGCAGCAGAGTACGGCGCCGAGCCGGCCGATGCTGCCTGAGGCTCCCCCGGTCTCCGGCGGTCGTCGCGGACATCTTGGTTGTCGCCACAATGTATGGGGGTTACAATCCACAAGGTGAGCCGTCTGTGGATCGTTTGGAGCGGCGGTCTCGCGCAACGTATCCAGCAGGGAGGCCGGGGCCATCACGCGTGCCCGGCAGGAGATCGTACAGGGATGGTGCATCGAATGCGGAAGTCCGGGCTCGTACTGATCGGAGCCCTCTCTCTGGCTGCCGGCGTGGTGGCGGCCGAAGTCGCGGTCGAAGCGGTGCCGGCGGAGCAATTGCAACTGTACGCTCCCATCGCAGCGCAACTCATCCAGCAGCAATTCCCGAATCCGCCCGTGAAGGTGGATGTGGACACCACGAAGGCGCAGGGTTACCACATCAAGGAAAAGGTGGGGATGTTTCTGCTGCCCGACAAAGCAGTGACTGCAGATGCGCTGAAGACTGCGGGTGACAAGGGGGTGCCGATCGGGATCCTGGTCACCAAGGACCTCAGTGTGCAGGAGAAGGACGCGCCGGCGCCGCCGACCCGCATCGCCATCGCAGACCTGAATGGGCAGGTGAAGCTGCCGGTGTTCTATGTCACGGTGAAAGCGAAGGGGGATGACCGATTTGCAGAGGTCTTCTCCAAAGACGAGAAGCCGCTCGCGACGATCCCTCTGAAGAAGATTGAAGCGGCGGGAGACACACTCGTCAACCTGAAACTCCAGAACGTGGACGAGGAAAAGAAGCAACTGGACGCCGTTCTCACGCTGGCCGGCGGCCATGAGTTCACGCTGAGAATGGGCACCATCGAGCCGTAGCCCGCAGCGGTGAGAAGGCGCCTCGTGTGGTGATTGGGCGCGGGTGGACCGGAGTTGATCTTGAAGAAGGAGCGGGGTGGGCGTGTCAGCCTGCCCCGCTCCTTCTTGAGACGGGGGGGCATCCTGTCCCCGCTCCCAGGGATGAGCGTGGATCCCTGTTTCTCTCGGCACACGCCTTGAGGGACCATCGCTTACGCGCATGGCCTGCGTACCGCCGTGGTCCGCGCACGGAGGACCGGGGATCAGAGGGGACCATCTGCTTGCGCGCGTGGCTCGGGTACCGCCGTGGGCCGCGTACATGGGCCTCAAGGACCACTTGCTTACGCGCGTGATTCGGGACGACGGATCGTGCGCTGGGCGCCGCTCCCCGGAGCCGGGATACCCGTGTTTCCTGGGAGCGGCGCCTTCTTGCAGCAGCCGTATTCCTGGGCGGAACATCGAGAACGGTGGCTTGTGTCAGCTACCGGCTGCGGTCCGGGCGCGGATCGCAGCATCCGTCAGGGCGTGCAGAGGGTCTTCTCCGCGCAGGAGCCGGGCGAAGTCATCCGCGATCAGATCGGCGGTGCGCAGGTTGGCCTCACGAGTGCGCCCGGCGATGTGGGGGGTGTGGACCACGTTTGCCCGCCCTCGCAGCGGATCGTCATGGGGTAACGGCTCGACATCGTAAACATCGAAGGCGCCGGCCAGTTCGTCCGCGACCAGGCGCTCCCGCAAGGCAGGCATCTCGACCGCGTGGGCCCGCGTGACGATCACGACGAGCGCCCCGCGGCGCAGGCGGGCAATGCGGCTCCGGTCCAGCAGATATTTCGCCGATGGGGTGGGCGGAACCGTCACGAAGATCACCTCGCTCTCGGCGACGAGTTCATCCATCCCCACGCGGTCCACTCCCCAACTCTCGGAGATGCCCTCCGGGAGGAACGGATCGTAACCCACTACCCGGCCGCGAAGAGCTTCGCCGGTACCTGCGTCTGCGCTCAATGCGGTGCACCACCGGGCCACCCGCCCGCCGATCTGCCCCAGTCCGATCACCCCGACTCGCTTCGCCCCGAGTTCTCCGTTGGCAAATCCGGTGGCGTCACAGTACTGTTGGGCTTCGTACTGAAACGAAGGTTGGCCCGCGGCGAGTTGCGCGTGCCACTGGGGGACCCGTCGCAGGGCGGCGATGGCAAGGCCGAGCGCGAGTTCCGCCACGGACTGCGCCCAGGCGCGAGTGGTGTCAATTGCAGGAATGCCTCGGGCCCGCAGCCCATGCAGCGGCAGGCCGTGCCCGGTGTTGTCCGTGTTGCAGCCCACGGCTCTCAGGCAGGGGGCCGCAGCCACGCAGGCCTCGGTGAGCTGTCCGCCGAACCAGGCGATGCCTTGCACGGACGAGAGGTCTGTACGCGTGCCGAGCGGCGTGTTGCGCGGTAGCTCAACGACCGATACGGCGCCCAGAGCCCCGAGGCGCTCCCGGAGTCGTTCCGCCACGAACGGCCAGATCTCCTCCAGCCGGGGGTCCCGTGCCACCACAATGTCAGCCATAGTCTCCCTGCTGGGGGAAAGAGAAGAGAGGGGAGCGGAGCGGGTCGTGCGTTGCCGGCAATCAAAGACAGCGGGGGTGCACGCACCCCCCTGTCTCACGGCGTCTCCCCCTGTTTCTACCGGAACTGGTGGGTGTAGATCGCACCGCCACCAGCCTGGAAGAAGGAGTCCTTCAGGCTATTGTCCACGAAGAAGAGGAGCACCAGGCCACGCCCTACGTTTCGCCGAATGCGCAGCGTAATGAGTTCCTCGCGGCCATCCCGGCGGCCATATTCCAGGAAGGTGTCCAGGTTCAGCTTGTTGAACGCGATGGGCAGGTAGGCACCGGCGGTGGTGATGCGCCGACCCTTGGTTGTCTGTCCGGCTTCGAAGTAGAAGTCGAGCACGTTGCGCACGATGGGCTGCTGGAAATCCAGGGTATAGCCCAGTGCGGCATCTTCGTCCTGGGAAATCAGCAGGGAGCCTCCGATGGTGCCCCGTCCCAAGGCGAACTGGCTGCGGGCAAAGCCCCCCTTCTCGCCTCCATTCCCATATGCGAGGGTGTCGAAGAGGTAGCCCACCTGGTGCTTTTGCCCCTGCTTGGACTTGAACTCGTAGACCGCGGCGTCGGACGCATCCAGACCCAACAGTGTGGTCGTGCTGAGGTTGTTCGTCGGCCGGAGGAAGAGATGCTGACGACCCACGATCAGGTCGCCGTGCTTCCCCCGGATGTTGACGAAGGCTTCGGAGACATCGTGCTGGCTCTGACCGTCCAGCAGGAGGTAGCGATAGCCGAACTCAAAGAATGCCTCGCCGCTGACGAACTGTGTGCGAATGCGCGTGCCGAGAGCATCATTCTCGTCCGACGCAAAGCCGAACGGCTCGACCAGGAATACCGCCTTGGTGCCGGGATCGGTGGGACGATTTCCGATGTTGTTCGGCAGCACGCGCGACTCTGGGCGGAAGCCGCCCATCGGATCGTTCGAACTGGTGCGGCCGCCGGCCGCGCCGCCGGCCTGCACCAGGCGCGGCCCGAGCGCACTCCCCGCGGCGGAAGCGACTCCCGGGATCCCGCCCCCCATCGTGAGCCGGCCGCCGCGCGGCCCCATCAGCGCGGCGAGTGCCCCGAAACGATTGCGGCCGAAGCGGCCCTTTCCGGGAGGATCGGGGAAAAAGTCGTCGCAGCCGCAGTCGTCCCGGGGCCCGCCTCCCCCTCCCCCGTCCCTGCCGATGAAGCCTTCCATCGCGTTGCCGCGGCCTTCCTGGAGGGTGGTTTCCTGGCCGGCTTCAATCTGCCGGACAGCGTCGTGGGCATCCGAACCGACATAGGAGTCCAGATTGCCCTCGCGCCCGACGATGCGAATATAGCTGTTGCGCTCAAAGTTTGCAAACTGCAGGCCGGGGATCGAGCGCGCCGGATCCGGTCGCTGCCCCTGCCGGACCCGGGTCCCCTGATTTCGACGGAGCAGCACCATGTTCTGCGTGGTGCTCTCCTGGGCGACGAGGACGCGGTGTCCATTTCCGGTGCCGTTGCCCGCGAATGCGGTGGGCAGCGGCGCGCCGAACGTAATCGCACCGCTGTCCCGGTCGAAGCGGGAGATCTTGCGCACCTGGCCCGAGTATGGCCCGTCTGTGAAGCGAATCTCGCCTCCGACCCAGTTCCGCTCCGAGTTGGCGAGTTGCGGGAACGTCAGGCTGTTCGGGGTCACTTCGGTGGGGTCGCCGAAGGCCATCGTGTTGCCTCCACCCCCGACGTACACCTCTCCCTCGTAGCAGTTCACCACGGCTGACTTCGTTTCTTCATCTACGAAGTATTCGATTTTGGTTCCGCGCACGGCAGCGACTGCATAGCCGCCGGTGATCGAGCCCGGGCTCTTGAGGTCTGCGAAGACCCGGCCACGGACCACGCGCGTCTCCGCACCTCCACCCCCGGCGACGATGACCTCGCTCAGCTCGCCCATGCGCAGGGTGCTTCGGTCCGCAAATCGAATACCCGCATAGGAACGGCCTCCTGTGCGTACCCGCTGGCCTGCGCGCAGCGCCTGGCCGCTCTTGACGTCCGTCAGCCCGGATGATCCGCCGTCCGTCGTCTTGACGACCCGGATCACTTCCTTCACGGTGGCCGCGCCACGCTGCGCATCTGCGCTGGTTGCCAGCGCCACCGCGCCGGTGGCGGCGATTACCCCGAATTGCTTGCCGTTCATTCCTGCTGGTCTCCTCGGTCCACGCTGTCACATAGGTTCTCAGGCCAGCGACGAGTTTCCTGCCCGTCCGGCGGCGCATATCCCAAAAATCGAATTCGGGTAAGATCGCCATAAGGAACCTCCCGGTTCGGTGGTGAACTGAGCGTCGCCGCTCTCGGTCGGTTCAACCACGAGGGATTGCACCGATACTGTTCCTCCCAACCAGGAAGATCTATGGCTGACTCGAACTTCGAAGCCCTCGCCGTTGCCGCGCTCGAAGCGGGAGAAGGGCTGCTTCGCCTCGCGCCGAACTGGGTGCCCCGCTCGTTTCTCATGCCGGGTCGGCGCCTCAAACTGCACCCGAACGACTACTATGCCCTCGGTACGCACCGGGGCGGGATTGATGAGCGGTGGTTTGCGTCCACGACCCCGGCCGCCAACGAAGGAGCGCCCCCGGATGAGGGCCTCAGCTACGTGGTGCACGGTGCGGAACGGTTCCCTTTACGCGAGGCGATTCAGGCGGTAGGCGAACGGATCATCGGTCCGGAACTGATGGCGAAGTATGGCCGGTGGCCGGTCTACTCCAAATTCTTCGACAACATGGGGCCGATCCCGCACCATATGCACCAGAACAACGCGCAGGCGGCGCTCGTTGGGCAGCAGGGGAAGCCGGAATCTTACTATTTTCCACCCCAGTTGAACAACGTGGGCAACAACTTCCCATACACGTTTTTTGGCCTGGAGCCGGGCACCACTAAAGACGATGTGCGTCGCTGCCTCGAGCGCTGGGATGAGGGAGACAACGGCATCCTGGACCTCTCCAAAGCCTACCGCCTCAAGCCCGGAACCGGCTGGCTCGTCCCTCCTTGTGTGCTCCACGCGCCCGGCTCGCTGCTCACGTACGAGCCGCAGTGGGGCTCGGACGTGTTCGGGATGTGGCAATCCATGGTGGAGGGCCGCCGTGTTCCCTGGGATTTGCTGGTAAAGGACGTCGCCGCGGCACGGCACCGGGATCTCGATTTCCTCATCGGCCAGCTCGACTGGGACGGCAACGTAGACCCGTCGTTCAAAGCCAACCACTATCTGGAGCCGATTCTCGCGGACGGCGGCCCTGAAGCGGGGTTTGCGGATCGCTGGATTGTCTACGGCAGAATCGGTGGGGAGAGCCTCTTCTCGGCGAAGGAACTGACCATCCAGCCGGGCGCCCGCGCCACGATCCGTGACCAGGGTGCTTCCGGCCTGATCGCGGTGCAGGGCCGGGGACGCATCGGGAGCCTCCCGTTGGAGACGCCGGTGATGATCCGCTTCGGCGAGATGACCAGCGATGAGGTCTTCATCACGCAGGCCGCCGCGCGCGCCGGTGTAGAGGTAGTGAACACCGGCGCCGAGCCGCTGGTCACTCTACGGTACTTCGGCCCCGAGCAGGCGCCTGGCGTGCCGGACGTGCGGTAACGCTTCTCTTCTTCCTCATCCGCGGACCGACCCTTCGGACTCGCGGATGACCCGAATCCGGTACTGCACTCCCCCACCATGCCCCAATCCCGCTGGTCCACCTGGGCGCCCCGTCTGGGCAATCTTCTCGCCGTCCTCGTCGTACTGGCGTTCGGTATCCGCTCGTTCTGGATGGATCGCCCCAAAGAGCGTGTCGAGTTGACGGTCTGGGGCCTGGCATCCGGGGAGGAGACCCGGGGTCTCGACGCACAGATCAAGGAGTTTGAGAAGCGTTACCCGCACATCCGGGTGAAGAACCTCTCGATGGGTGCGGGAGGCATGAACGCCCAGAAGCTGATGACCAGTATCGTGGGGCAGGTTCCTCCGGATCTGGTGCGTCAGGACCGCTTTACCATCGGCGACTGGGCCTCACGCGACACATTCCGCCCGCTGGATGACTTGTTGGACGCCAAAGGCGAGGACAACCCGCTGGATGATCCCTGGCGGATTGATCCGGATGAGTACTACCCGGCCTGCTGGACGGAGGCGGTCTACAAGGGGAAGGTCTATGCCATTCCGGATAGTACCGATGACCGCCTGTTGTACTGGAATAAGAAGTCGTTTCGGGATGCCGGTCTGGACCCACAACGGCCGCCGCAAACGTGGGATGAACTGTTCGACTTCACGCAGAAACTCACCCGCAATCGCCCTGATGGTTCCTTCGACCAGATCGGCTTCATCCCCGTCGTGCCGTCCTACAGCAACTCCTGGTTCTACCTCTATAGCTGGCAGAACGGCGGGGAGTTCATGTCTCCGGACGGACGGACCTGCACGCTCTACAACCCGCGGAGTGAGCAGGCGCTTGTCTGGCTGACCGAGTTCTACCAGAAACTGGCGGGCGCGGAGAATATCATGGCGTTCGCGTCCACCTTCCAGCCGAGGGAGCAGGACCCGTTCATCACCGGCAAGATGGCGATGAAGGTGGACACGAACAACGCCATTCGTAACCTCGCGCGTTTCGGGAAGGATCTCGATTTCGGCGTGGCGCCGGCTCCTGTACCTGCCGCCCGCCTGCGGGGCGAGCCCCCGTTTCAAAACGTGCCGAAGTTCATCACCTGGAGCGGGGGGTTTTCATTCGCCATCCCGGTGGGCAGCCGGCACGTAAAGGAATCCTGGCTCTTCATCAAGTGGATGAACTGCCTGGAGAGCCGCCGTATCTTCAATCGCGAGCAGAAAGCCTGGAATCTGGCGCAGGATCCCCCCCGCCCGTATGTGCCGGAGATGCATGCCAACCGGAAGATCAATGAGATCCTCTTCCGGGAGTTCGCACCGGAAGGCAACGACCCGCTCTCGGTACGCCTGCGGGACGGAATGCAAGTTGGACTCGACATGATGCCCAATGCGCGGTTCCGACCGGTTACGTTCGTGGGGCAGCGACTCTGGGATGAGCACCGGCGCGCCTTTGAGCAGGCTACCCGCGGCAAGATGAAGCCGGATGAGGCGCTCAAGGCAGGGCAGGTCACCGTTCAGGAAGAATTGGATCGGGTCTACGGGCGCGAGAGCCTTTCCTACCTGAACGTCCCCGCAGCCGTGGGCACCTCCGCGGCGGTGGTATTCGGGCTGATCGGTCTGTTCGTGGCCTACTGTCTGCGCGGTGGGCGTGTGGCGCCGCTTCTGCGCAGCGAGGCCCGCGCCGGCTACCTCTTTGCCCTCCCCTGGATTTGCGGTTTCCTCATCTTTTTTCTGGGACCCATGATCGCGTCGGTGGTCTTCAGTCTGTGCGATTACGATGTGCTTCACCCTCCACGCTGGGTAGGCGGAGGGAACTATGTCCGGATGTTTCAGGACCCGCTCCTGCCCAAGACCTTCGAGAATATCGCGTTCCTGGCCGGAATCGGGCTGCCACTGCACATCGTTGTGAGTCTCGGACTTGCCCTGCTGCTGAACGCCAAGGTGAAAGGGATGACGTTCTATCGCACCCTTTTCTACCTCCCGAGCCTCACCCCGGTAGTGGCGGCCGCGCTGCTCTGGATGTGGATTCTGAATGCCGATTCCGGCGTGCTCAACCAGGCGTGGCGCGCGACGCTCACCGCCTGGTTCGGGCTCCCGGCGCCCACATGGCTGGCGGGCGAGCAATGGGCGAAGCCGGCGTTCATCCTGATGAGTCTGTGGGGTGCGGGCGGGGGAATCATTCTCTGGCTCGCGGGCCTCCAGGGGGTGCCGCAGCATCTCTACGAGGCGTCTGAACTGGACGGGGCGGGCACCTGGGAGCGCTTCCGTCACGTGACGCTGCCGATGCTGACGCCCTACATGTTGTTCAACGTCATCATGGGTACTATCGGCTGGCTCCAGCGCTTCACCGACATCTACGTGATGACCGACGGCGTCGGCGGACCCGTGGACAGCACGATGGTGCCGATCCTCTACCTCTTCAACAACGCGTTCCAATACTTCAAGATGGGCTATGCCAGCGCCTGGGCCTGGCTCATGTTCTTCGTAGTCGCCGGCCTCACCGCGCTCAACCTCTTCATCAGCAAGCGCTGGGTCCACTACGAGGGAGAACGAAAATAGGGAGCCGAAACGCGGCGGGCGGAACCCCGCGCTCCTTGCTGCCACCTCGCGCCGTCTCGCTGATGGAAAGGAGAGTCCGCCGTGACACTCGCGCAGTTTCGCCGGCTCGTGCAGAAGGAGTTCGGGACCGGACTCCGGCACATGACCCCTGCCAATGTGCGGGAGTTCGTGGATCGCGTGCAGAACGAGACCGATCCACCGGTTCGGGACGCCCGGGGCCGCTTCCAGTTGGACGAAACGGAGCGCACGTACGAAGGCATCGTCCACGATTTTCTGTATCACACGCTGGAACTCCCGCCGGAGCAAGCAGTGATCCGTCTCTGGCTCTTCTCGCTGGAACTCGCGAACGCCACGGTGAACGACCTGGAGGCCGACAAGTTCGAGCGTCTCCTCGGCACGCTTGGCGAGGAGACGCCAGGGGAGTAAGTGCAGCGCGATGGCTCAGTGGAACGACATGAGTCTGTGGCTCCTCGAACACTATGGCGGCGCGATGCTGCGGGTGGCGGGTGTAGGTCCCCTCGCGTCCTGGCGACCCGGACCCACCACGCTGACTTCGCCGCCGCGACAGACCGACGGCCTCCTCTGGGCCCGACTGTTCCAGGAGACGATGGAGCGCCTCTTTCTGGTCGAGATCGGTACATTCGCAGAGCGCCGGCTTGCGGAGCAACTCTGGTCGGGAGCGCTGCGGGTGCTACTGGATCGGGGCGTGCTTCCGAATGCGGTCGGCCTGGTCCTGCGGCCCAAGGGAAACATCGAAGTCGGCGCCAGCCTGAGCATGGAGAGCGACTTACAGTGGACGAAACTCGGCATGGAGTGGAGAATCAGCAAACTGTGGGAACTTCCTGCGGCAGGCCTGCTCGCGAGTGCAGATCCGGGTGCAGCGCCGTGGGCGGTGTTGGCGGACCTGGGCGCGGACGAGGAGCGAGTGCTCCACGATTGCCGGGCCGTCATAAATCAGGTGCGGAACGAAGAGGAGCGGACGAACCTGCTGGCCGCCACGCAGGTCCTGATGGGATTGCGATTTGACAGCGGCAACGACGCTCAGTACTTCGGCATCATGGGAGGAGAACGGGTGATGAATGACTCGCCTGTCTTACAACGATTGCTTACTGCCGCCGAGATCCGGGGAGAAGCGCGGGGAGAAGTGCGGGGAGAAGCGCGGGGAGAAGTGCGGGGTTTGCTTGCCGTGCTCCGGGGACGTTTCGGCAGCGTCCCCGAGGACTTGCAGCAGCAGATCCGCGCGATGACCGACGCGGATCAGTTGGACATGCTGCTCGGGGCCGCGGGAGTCGTGCCGGACCTGGGTGCGTTTCGGGCGCAACTTTCTGCCTGAAGCAACAACGTATCGGCCGCTCACGCGGCCCTGGTGTCGGAGTAGAATTGTCGGAGTCGAAGAGGGGACGCATGCATCTTGGACTGGTGACCTACAACTTGGCGAAGGATTGGGACCTGGACACCCTGATCGCCAATTGTGAAGCGACTGGATTTAAGGCTGTGGAGTTGCGTACGACCCACGCCCACGGGGTGGAGCCGGAGTTGGACGCGGCCGGCCGCGCGCGCGTGCGGGAGTGCTTCTCGCGTACCTCCGTACGCCTCCTCAGCCTCGGCTCCGTCTGTGAATTCCACAGCGCGGACCCGGACGTGGTGCGCCGCCATGTGGCGACGTGCGGCGACTTCGCGCGGCTCGCCCACGATGTCGGCGCCAGAGGCGTCAAGGTGCGTCCGAACGGGTTTCCCGAAGGGGTGCCCCAGGAGCAGACGCTGGCCCAGATCGGTCGCGCTCTCCGTGAGTGCGGGGACGTGGCTGCGCCGCTGGGAGTGGAAATCTGGTTGGAAGTGCATGGGAGGGGCACCAGTGAGCCGAGCCACATCCGCACCATCCTCGACCACGCCGACCATCCGGCCGTGAAAGCGTGCTGGAACAGCAATCCCACCGATCGGGACGAGTCCGGCGGCATCGTGGATAATTACTTCCGGCTGGACGGACGCATCGGGAACGTTCACATCAACGAGTTGTATCGCACCGAGTACCCGTACCGGGACCTGTTCTGTTTGCTGCGCCAGTCCGGCTACGAGGGGTACTGTCTGGCGGAGCTGGGCCACCCGTCGTCCGACCCCCTGACGGTGATGCGTTACTACCACGCGCTGTTTCAGGAACTGCAGCGGCCGTGAACCCTGACCCCGGCGGGCGTCGCCTGGAAGCCGCTCAGGCCTATGACGAGGCGATGGCCCGCCGGGCGCAGGGCAATTCGGTGGGGGCGGCTGCACGGTTTGCCGCTGCTCTGCATCTGGCCGAAGAAGTGGGGGACGTTCCCTTCCAGGGGGCAGTACTCGCCGAGTGGGGGCACATGCACCAGGAAGAATACGACGTGCATGCGGCGCGTCGCTGCTACGAAGGGGCATTGGACCGGTTTATGCAGGCGGGAGACCCGCTCCAGGCAGGGCTCACGCTCTTCAAACTCGGGCAGATCGAGCAACTGGCCGGCGCGCTGGACCGCTCCGAGGAGCGGTATCGAAGCGCGCTGGTCTGTCTCACTCCTCTGGCGGCCCCGCGCGCCGAGGGCCTGACCCGCGCCAGTCTCGGGCAGCTCCTCTGGGAACAGGACCGCCCGGACGAGGGCCTGCTGCAACTGGTACAGGGCCTCACCCTGCTGTGTGATGCAGGCGCACCCGAAGCCGACCATGTGCGCGACCACATCCGCTACTGGAGCCGGCGGATTGGGCGGGTGCGCTACCTCGAACTGATCCGCTCCGCCACTTCCGATCCGCACCTGCGGACGATGCTGGAATAGATGAACCCCTCCGAGTCCCTTCCCACCCCGACCGACACGCGCCGCGCCGTCGACCGGGAGCTGCATCGTTGGAGCCGGATCTACGCTGGTGACGGCTACTACTACGGCGACGAGCCGGGTCCGATGGCGCGCCGCGCGGTGCGCTACCACCGCCCCTGGTTCCGGCCGGGCGCCACCGCGCTGGACCTCGGCTGCGGCGAAGGGCAGGACCTCGCCTACCTGGCCGAGTTGGGCTATTCCGCCACGGGGGTCGAGTTTACGGCGGAGGGCGCCGCAAAGGCACGGCGCCTGCTGTCCGCCAGAGGCGTCGCCGGAGCGGTCGTGGAAGAGGACCTCCGCTCCTGGGAGCCCGCCGTTCCCTACGACCTGGTGCTGGCTGTGAACGCACTGCAGTTTCTGGGTGCGGATGCCCCGGCGATTGTGGATCGTCTTGCCCACTGGGTGGCGCCGGGAGGCGTGCTCGGGCTCAGCCTGTTCGCCCGCGAGGAAGGCGAGGCGCCACAGGAACACTCCGTCCGCTTCTTCACGGTTGACGAAGTGCTCGACCGCTTCGCCGGCTGGCAGCGCCTCGAAGCTGCGCACCTGTGGCAGTGGAACGTCTCCAACAATGAGCCGCAGCCGTTCGTGACGCTGATCGCACGAAAGGCGCCCCCGGCCGGTCGGCCGGTTATCAGAGTCCCCCGGCAAACCGTGCGAGGCTGAACGGGTTGGTCGGGTCGAGCACGTGTTCAGCCTCTGGAGGAGGCGCAGTTCCGGGCCGGCTTCAGACTGCGGAGGAGGCACGTCCCGGCCGGGCTCACCCCACCGGTTCGGCGTACCCGCGGCAGCCGTGTATCCACACCGCCATGATCGTCAGTCACGGGAATTTCTCTCAAGACACTGAGACGCGGCTGAGAGGGTGGTGTGTTTTACTGATTGTCAGCAGCCCAGCCCGACTGCGGCTGCCGATGGCGGCTCCCCTCCGACCTGCCCCGATTGGGTCCTCGGGTGGAGTGATCGCCGGGGGAGGCAATCCATGTGCGGTAGTCCGGATGGGCATCCGAAACTCACGAGCGCTTGCGTGCAGGGCCCGGACCCACTCGCGCTGACCCTCTACGGGTGGGTCCGGCAGCACGCCCTGATGCGCCGCGTCCCCGTTCAGGACCGTGATGCGGTGGCTGCAGACTTCCTCGGGTTGCTGCTCCGGGAGCAGGGTTCCCATCTCCCCTGGCTCCCGCCCCCGCAGCTCGAGGCATATCTTACGGGTGCGTTGCGCCGGTTCATCCTGACGGAACTGTTCGGGCGGGCACGGTTGGAGCTTGTCGGTACGGAGGTGGAGGGCATCCCTGAGTGTATGGGCGCCTCCGGGGGGGGCGGAAATGACCCACTGGATCACCTGCTGGATGAGAGCGAACGGCAATGGTTCTGGCAACAGATTGAGGGGATATTGGGATTCGCGAACTGTAGAATCCTGTGGCACCACTACGTAGAGGGATGGAGCACCGCGGAGATTGTCCTCGCGCTTGACCGGACTGAGCCAACAGTACGTCAGCGGATGTCGCGAAGTCGAAGGTTGTTGTCCCGGAACTGGGATTCAAAAAATCAGCGCTTCGAGTGTCACAATTCCGAGGCGATGCCTGATTCCTGTTGATGAAGCACAGACCGGTGCAACGCCCCGAGGCGAGACCCAGAGCACCTGGTCTTTTGCGATCAGAAGGGACACAAGACGTGATGAAACGGATTCTGCGGACCACGATCATCGCTGTGATCGGTATTTGGGCCTGGCTTGGGAGCATGCCCAGTGCGACTGCTGGTGCGCTCACGGTCACCTATACGGACAACCGGTATGACGTCAATCGAGATCATACACACTCGGATGCGCATGTGGTCGTGACTCAGGGGGCAAGCAGTACATCCCTGCTCTATCTCTGGAACGGAACTGTGGAGGAATACATCGATCTTGAGGTCCTGCCTGAAGGCGAAGATCCCCCCGGCATCCATTCGGATGCGTTCAATTCGCAGTACCTGACGGGAACCACTGACAATACCACTGGGACCCAATGGTACAAGGTACACTTCAACCCCGGCGCGGGGGCGCCCAACGAGTCGATCATAACAGACAGCAGCCACCTGATCCTCGCGTGCCAGTATTACGCGGAGGAAAACTGAGTCTGGTGAAGCCCGGGACGGTTCGATGGCGCTGGACCACACCGTCTCCAGTATGCAGCCCTCAGCGGAGGCCTCACGCTGATGAGGTCTCCGCCCTTTCAAGAAAGGAACTGGAGCCGTGAACGCGACGAAGTCCGTACGTTTCTCCCCCCTCGGTGCGGTGTGCATGGGGATCGTCTTCGTGTTGTGCCAGCATTTGCCGGGAGGCGCCGCACCTGCGAAATCCCGGTCGCCCGTATTTGAGGCCGACGGGTTGCTGCTCGTACAGGCGGAGCGGCGCCTGGAGGAATTGCTCGGTTACACGATCGAACTGCGAGTTCAGCCTGACGATGCGGCGCGTCGCGCCAGACCCACCCTCAAGTTGACGGTCGGCGACCCACAGGATCTCTTGAATGTGGTGACCTCTGCCTACGGAGTGCGCTGGCTGTGGCTGACGACCACCGATCCGATCCGCATCGCCTTCATCAGCAAGCGGGACTACCTGGGAACTCCGGTGGGACTGCGCCAGGCGCTTACCGATGCCCTCCCGGCGGAGTATCGAGATACGCTCGTGGGGCTTCCCGCAGCGCGCAACCAGGGGATGGAGGGTCGCCTGGCTCGCTTCTCGCCGGAGCAGCTCGACACCTTGCGGCAACTGGCCGGAAACGAATGGGCTCCGCTGACCAATCTGCCTCCGGACTTTGGGGAACCGCTACTCAAATTCCTTCACGGGCATAGCATATTTATGCTCGGAAGAGCGTGCGATACGTTTGCCCAGAGCATGGCGGAGAATCAAGGAGCCTCCTTCCGGTACGGCTCCCTCAACGGCAGCAGCCCCCGCCAGTTCTCGTTCCGAAAGGGCAGAACATTCATCGGGGTCAGCCCTGGGATCTGAGGACCGGTTGTGTCTGTTCAAGTCCGACGCCTACCGTGCGGCCTCGCCGCCGCCGCACTCGTCATTTTCGGGGTCTGCGCATCCCATCCTGCGCAGGCCCCGGTGCCCGTAATCGTGCGTACGGTTGATCTGGGAGGACCCGCGGCTGTTGCCGGCCTTCGCGTGGGGGACACGATCGTGGCGGTGGATGGGGCCCCGATCGGGTCTGCCCGAGATCTTGTTCCGCGGTTGGCGGCGGTAACCCCGGGCGCCTCGCTACGTCTGGTGGTGCTCCGAAACGGAGAAGAACGGGGTCTTCAGTTGACCCCAGCCGCTTCGTGGGTTCCAGTCCGACCCACTCCGGCTCCGGTGCGTGCGTCTCAAGCGCCGGGCCCCGCCCCGCCGTCTGTGCAGCGGCGGGGATTGCGGGACCACCTCGAATTCCAGGGCGGCACTCAGACGTCCGTATTTCTGTGGCCGTTGTCGCGGGAGAAGGTCACGGTTGCGAGTGCCGAGGTCAGGTCCTTCCCGGTGCGTGCTCCCGACTCCGCGCTCCAGGCCTGGTCCGGCTGGTTTCCGGCCGGAGGGACGATTGACCCGGGGGGAGGCACCCATCTCACGCTGACGTCCCCGTTTCGCAGTGTGTGGTACGCGAGCTCCGACTCGGGGCTCCGGTGGGCGCGCGGCGTCGTGGCCTTCGAACAACTGCCGGACCCGCAGAGTCCGGCGGCGCTCCGCCTGGAAGTGGGCGAGGCGTCGAGCGTGGTCATCAGGCCAATCACCCGATGGTGGGCGTGGGGCCTCACGTTTTGGGACCCGGATCTGGAAGTCGCCCTGGGGAAAGCAACCACCTGGCACCGGGAGCGGTACTGGGGCTTTCGGTTCGTGGGAGGTCAAACCGGCCCACCGCTTCCACGGGGAGATGAGGCAACGCCGGCAAAGCTCCCGGGCGCCTGGGTGCTGTCAGCCAGGTCCGGCTTTTCGGGAGTGGCCGCAGGTCTGCGCGCCGGGGACCGAATCACTCAGGCGGATGGTCGTGCCATTCACAACCCGTGGGACCTGTGCCGTCTGCTGGCAGATGGCTTTCCGGGTCAGGAAACGCGGGTGGTCGTGTGGCGTGGAGATGTGCAGCGAGAGGTACTCGTGCGCGTGCGGGGGACGGAGTTCGGCGATATTCCACTCGAGTACCTGGAGAAGGCCCGGAAGCCTGTCCCGCCCCGCGAGACCACGCAGGGCGCTGCGCGTGTCCTCACAGTATCTGGACCGGTGAGGCTCGGCTTTGCTCTGCACGACAGACAACCGGAGATTCTTTGCGCGGCAGACCGGATTCGGCTTGCGACTGTGGAAGCTCACCCCATTGATGGGGAAATCCGAGGATACGAGCTTCGAGGTTCCGTACGGGTTCAAGTAGGCTCGCAACTTGTGGCGGAGAACCCGGCAATCGTGACGCTGCAGTGGTTCGTCAAGGGGCGCTCCCTATGGATTTCGGTGCAGGATCCCCCCGTGGAGCGTGGTCGGATGGGAAAGCCTGCCGACAAGCCCCGGTAGAGCCAGGCCCACCGCCGGCCGAGCTTGCCGGGATCATACCGGATGCGGCAGGTACGCGGCGATGGCTGCGCGCTCATCACAGTCCGCCCACGAACCTCCCGGGGCTGAACAGGTTGGTCGGGTCGAGCACCTGCTTCAGCCCCCGGAGGAGGCGCAGCTCCGGGCCGGGCTCCCCCCACGGGTCCACTGCGCCCCAGAGCGGGGCCGGGAGACGCGGAAAGAGGCACGTAGCCCCGTGCTGTTGGGCCAGATCGCGCAGTTCCCGCACGAGCGCACCGACAGTCTCCCCCTCCCCGCCCACAAATACCTGTCCGGTTGCGGCGTGGCACGCAATCCGCGGGGGCAGCCCGTGCCGGCGGCTGATGTCGGCCGCCCGCGCCGCCACTTCCGCAGTGCGACTGCTGGTGGTGCCCAGGCGCGCTGTGAAGGCATGGGAGTAGGGGAATTCGCGGGCGGCGGCCAGGAGCGCGGCGCCTCGCTCCGGACTCAGCGGGGCGCCGGCGCCGTCTGCCTTGCGGGCCAGCGCCAGGAACTGCTCCTGCTGCCATTCCACGGCCTCCTGGACGTGCAGGAACTGCACCAGTACGATCCAGTCGTGGTCCGCGTCCCCTTCACCCCCGGCATCTTCCACCACCTGTCGGTGGAGCAACTCGAGCGCGGCGGGCTGCACATCGGAGTCGAGGGTGGAGGCAAGCAGCGCTTCGACGGCTTGGGGCGACGGCAAATGCACCAGGACGTAGCCCTGAGCTGCGGGTTTCGGCATCACCTTGAACGTCAGTTCCGTGAGCAGGCCCAGCGTGCCGAACGAGCCGGTATAGAGCTTGGGCAGGTCATAGCCTGCGACGTTCTTCACCACCTGCCCGCCGCCGCGCACTTCTTTCCCATCGCCACCCACAACCCGGCAGCCGATGAGCCAGTCCCGAGGGGTTCCGTAGGCGGCCCGCCACGGCCCGGACGCGGCGGTGGCCACCACTCCGCCCAGCGTGGTGCGCTCTGCTCCCGGCGGATCCAGCGGTAGAAACTGCCCGCGGGTTGCCAGCAGTGCCTGGAGGGCCGAGAGAGGGACGCCCGGTTCCACGGTGACCGTCATGTCATCCGGCTGGTAGTCCACCACCCGGTTCAGGCGCTCGGTGGAGAGCACCAGGTCGAGGCGCTGCGGGGGAAACCCGAAGTCGAGCTGCGACCCTGTGCCCCGCGTCACCATGCCCCAGCCTGCCTCCCGCGCCCGCACCACCCACTCGGCGGCTTCCGCGCGATCGGTGGGTACGGCCACCTGGGCCGGCGCCACCCCGTTCACTGCACACGCTGCCGGTGCCGGCCCGCCGGTGCGGTCGCTCACGCTCGCCTCGCTCTCCATGTCTGCTGTCGTCCCCCCACCTCTTCTTCACCCGGCCGAGGGGCCGGACGACGATGGATTCGATGGCGCCAGGCGTGCCAGCAGCGCCTCCAGTTCCGCCGCGCGCGCTTCTGCGGCTTGCCGCTGTTCGGCTTCTGCTGCCGCGCGTTCTTCTGCGGCTTGCCGCTGTTCGGCTTCTACTGCCGCACGTTCCTCCGCGGCTTGCCGCTGTTCGGCTTCCGCCGCAGCGCGTTCCTCCGCGGCTTGCCGCTGTTCGGCTTCCGCCGCAGCGCGCTCCTCTGCCGCTCGCCGCTGCTCCGCTTCTGTGGCCAGCCGAGCTTCCACCGCCTCCCGTTGCTCCGTTTCCGTTGCGGCGCGGAGGTCAGCCGCCCGCCGCGCGTTCCCCTCCTCCGCCATCTCGATCTCCCGCTGGGCGGTCAGGGCGCGCTGTTCTTCCAACTCGGCTTCCACCAGCAGCAACCGACCCATTTGCTCCGGGGGCGGTAACCACAGCTTTCCGTTCTGATCCTGAAACAGCAGGTCTCCGGCCGGGTCCATCCGGAAATACAACTTCGTCTCTTCGCTCCAGACCCACCCTTCCGTATCCGCTCTCACCGGCTGGTATTGCCCGCGCTGCAGCCGCCAGAGCTCCAACCGCCCGCGCTCGGGATCGTGCTCCAGATACTCCCGCACCCGCAGCCGTTGATAGAGCGCCTTCTTCTCGTCCAGGTGAGCCCGCGTGTTCCGCCGCGAACAGATCTCGACGATGCACCCAATGGGAGGGTCGCGCCAGGCCAGATAGCTCTCCGGTTCTCCAGCCACCGGCCGTCCCATCGTCACCATCAGGTCCGGCACCACGTACTTCTGGGATCCCCTGTCCGGGAAGAGGGTCATCTCGGTAATCACGAACAAGTCCGGGCACTGGCACTCGATGGCGACCACGGCCGCCACTTTGTTGGTAGAGTGCTGGATCCGCTCGGCCATGTTTTCTTCTTCGTGACAGGGATACCACTCGCGATCGTCGGGAGTGGCCCAGTCGGGCGGGAGGGGCGGCGGACCCGGATCGCTATACATCTCGCCGGGATACCACTCCCGGTCCTCGGGCGTGGCCCACGCGGGCACCCGTGGGTCCGGATGGGGAGTCAGCAGGTCCCCGAAACGTTCGTCGCGGAGCCGGTCCCCCGGCCGCTCCCCGATCCACTCCGCCGGACGCAGTTCGAGTTTCATCACTTGCCTCCCTGCCCCTGAACGATGATGGGCATCCGACATTCGACCGCTGCGTCCGGCGAATCGCTAGAGCGCTACTGACTTGCGGCGCGCCATCGTGGTTTCCAGGCAACCTTTGCTGGAAGGGAACATCTTGCCGGGATTGCAGAGGTCACGGGGATTGAAGACCGATTTGACCTGCGCCATCGCTTCGAGGTCTTTTTCGGTGAACTGGCACGTTACGAAACTGCTCTTCTCGATCCCGATGCCGTGCTCGCCCGTGATGCTGCCTCCGTGCGCCACGCACAGCTTCAGGATCTCCTCGCTGGCGCTCACGACGGCGCGAATCTGCGCGGGGTCCTTCTCGTCGAAGAGCAGGAGCGGGTGGAGATTGCCGTCCCCCGCGTGGAACACGTTCGCCACACGCAGGCCGTACTTGTTGACGATCGCGTCCATCTCCTTGAGCACGACCGGGAGCTTCGTGCGTGGGATCACTCCGTCCTGGGTGATATTGCTGGGAGCCAGCCGGCCCACAGCGCCGAAGGCCCGTTTTCGCGCCTTCCAGAGCTGATCTCGCTCCGCGTTGTTGGCGGCTGTCCGGATCTCGCGGGCACGGTGGGTGCGGCAGATCGCCTGCACCTGCTCCGCCTGCTCTTCCAGGCCGGCGCGCAAGCCGTCCAGTTCGATGATCAGACAGGCGCCGGCGTCGGTCGGGAATCCGAAGTGGAACGCCTCTTCCACGGCCTGGATGATGAGCGCGTCCATCATTTCCAGGGCGGCGGGCACGATGCCTGCGGCGATGATGCCGGAGACCGTGTTGGTGGCATCCTCCACCGTCTCGAACACCCCGAGCATCGTCTTCACGGTCTGCGGGAGGCGCACCAGCCGGGCGGTTACCTCGGTCACAATCCCGAATGTGCCCTCGTGCCCCACGATGATGCCCACGAGGTCGTACCCGGTGCGGTCCTCTTCCTTGCCCCCAAGACGGAGCACCTCCCCATCGGGCAGCACCAGGGTGAGGCCCAGGACGTGGTTGACAGTGACGCCGTACTTCAGGGTGTGGGGGCCGCCGGAAGTCTCGGCTACGTTGCCGCCGATGGTGCAGGCCATCTGGCTGCTGGGATCCGGTGCGTACTGGTAGCCCTGCGCCTGCACGGCGCGGGTGAGGGAGATATTCACGGCCCCCGCCTGCGCGGTGATGCGGCGATTCCGGAGATCCACGTCCAGAATGCGCTTCATCCGGGTCATCGCGATGATCACGCCTCCCTCCAGCGCCAGAGCACCACCGGAGAGCCCGGTGCCCGCGCCCCGGCCGACGAACGGGACCCCCGCCTTCGCGCAGAGCTTCACCACTTCGGCGACTTCGTCCGTGTTTGCTGGGAGGACCACCGCATCCGGGGAGCGTTTTTGGATCACGAAGGCGTCGCAGTCGTAGGCGAACGTCTCGTCGTGCCCGGAAAGAACGTGCTCGGTGCCGCAGATTCGGCGCAGTTCTTTCACAAACTGTGCATCCACGGGCGGGCGTTCGGGAGCTTCGTGAGTGTGCATGGGCTGGATCAGGGAACGGGCAGCGGCTCTGCGGTAGACCTGGTGGCCGGCTCCGGCGCGCTGTGTGGCGTGCGGTCAAAATGTAAGTAGCCGGTCAGCAGCAGCACTCCCATCAGGAGCAGTGCCTGGGCATGCCCGGCGGACGCGTAGGTCTTGTGCAGCGCGTCGAAGGCGTCCATTTGCCCGCTGTCCCGGACGGACAGCATTTGCGGGTAGAGCACCAGAGCCTGCCAGGCCGTCACTGCCCACGCCGCCGCGGTCAGCCCGGCGCGCACCCGGAGGCGGATCGGACAGAGCCCGGCGAGGTATCCGTACCCCAGGCCGGCGGCCGCTGCGATGAGCCCGGCTGCCATCGCCAGCCCGTTGTACCGGCGGAACGCCTCACCCATCGCCGCGCCCGCAAAGTTGTACAACGGCATTCCCCAGTGCGTATCTCCGGCCTGTTTCGCCGCCCCGAAAACCGCCGGCGCGGCGAGTGCCCCCAGCGCGAGCATTCCCCCCAGCCAGAGCGCGATGGCAAGCTGGTGAAGCGTGGACAGGAGGGCAACGGCGAGAGAACGCATGGCAGCAATATTATACTCCAGACACTTCGCCGTGCGGGTCTGATCGCACCGCAGCGGTATCCTCGACCGGAGGGGTATCAACGGTCACGGGTCGGACGGGGCCCTGCGGATTGGATGTACGGGTGCGTGCGGCGGAGCCGGCAAGATGCCGGCGTTCCCGGGGGAAGAAAGAGTGGAGAGGAGAGAGCGCGGCGACTACTCGTTTCTCAGTTCTCTCTACTCACTCCTCGTTGGGCCGGCAAGATGCCGGCGTTCGCGGGGGGGAAGAATGGAGAGGAGTGAGAAACGAGCGCGGCGACTATTCGTTTCTTTCTACGCTCTACTCATCAGAAGAGCTGTGCAACCGGGGTGCCGTTGTTGATGACCAGTGGACGGCCCTCAAAGTCGTGGAGTTCGGCCCGCGGCGAGATGCCGAGAGCGCTGTAGACTGTGGCGGCGATGTCGTTGGGATAGTAGCCTTCGCCGTCCGGGTGGCCCGCCAGTTCGTCCGATTTGCCGACGACCGTCCCGCCGCGCACGCCCCCGCCCGCCAGGGCCATGCTCCAGCACCATTGCCAGTGGTTGCGCCCACCGGGGTTCGCCGCGTTTGCCGCTGCCCCCGTCACCGAGCGGCCCAGAATCGGGTTGCGCCCCATCTCCGAGACGGCGAGCACCAGCGTCTCTTGCAGCAGTCCCCGGTCGTGCAGGTCCTGGAGCAGCGTGCTGAACGCCTGATCCCACGGCGGCACCTGGCGCCCGATGTACTCGTCCTCATCGTTGTGCCAGTCCCAACTGTTCATCGGGCCCATGTTTGCCTGCACGAAACGCACCCCGGACTCGATGAGGCGGCGGGAGAGGATGAGGGTCTGGCCGTAGAGGTGCCGCCCGTAGCGGTCACGCAGGGCGGCGGGCTCGCGTGAAAGATCGAAGGCATCCCTGGTGCGGCTGGATGTGGTGATCTCAAAGGCGCGCTGGTTCACGGCGTCCAGCTTGTTCACCTGCGGATCGCGTTCCAGGTCCCGCCGGGCGGTATCCACCTGGGCCAGCAGGCGCTTGCGGTGGTCGAGCCGATCCAGGGTGTAGCCGGGGAGTGGCATCAGGTCGGGCACGCGGAACCCGGCGTCATTGGGATCGCCGCTGATGAGCCAGGGATCGTGCTTGCCGCCCAGCATCCCGGCCGTCTCGCCCGAGAAGGGGACGCCCCGGTGCGTCATCCGGATCGGCAGGTGGATGGAGGTGGGCAGCCCCGAGTCCACAGGGCGCAGTGCCGCGATCACCGAGCCGAGCGAGGGCCAGTCCTTCCGGCTGTCGTGGATCGTCGCGCCGGGGATGCGCGTCCGCAGCCCCGCCAGCATCTTCTGATGCCCGATCTCGTGGTTGTCGTCCTCCGCTCCGAGGGTCACCGAGCGGATCAGCGCGACGTGGTGCATCTGCCGCGCCACCTTCGGCAGGATATGCCCGATCTCCACGCCCGGAGCCGAGGTGGCAATCGGCTTCGCCGTGCCCCGCGCCTGGGTGGGCGAGTCCGGTTTGGTATCCCACATTTGCATCTGCGACGGCCCGCCCGGAATCCAGACGACGAGCACATGTTTGGCCCGCCCCGCAATCGCCGGGATGACTCCGACGTCAGCCGCCCCGACCCGGGGGCGCAGCACGTCGGACAGGGTCAGTCCGAGCGCCGCGGAAAAGCCCACCTGGAGCACTTCGCGGCGGCAGAAGCCGGCAGGATGGTTGTGAGCGGTGTGTTGGGAGCGGTGCATGGTTTTCGGGTGCTACTTGCGAGACAGTGTGTTAGAGCGCGCGACCGCCGCTGAGTTTCGGGAGTTCCCGTCACAGGCGCAGTGTCGAATGCACGGACATTGCGCCTCTTCGGCCGTCGTCTTCCGCATTCGGCCGCCGTACCGGCTACCGAATCCTACTCGAACCGGAACGCGTACACGTCCGCGTCGCGGAGCGCCACCCGGACGCGTACCGGCGTGCCCGCCACCTTGCCCACGTCGCCGCCGCCCTTCCAGGTAATCTCGCGGGCGATGAAGTCGCCGAAGTGTTCCGGGCAGTCATCCAGGGCAAAACCGGGGAGGGCCTTCCCCTGTACGTCCTGGAGTTCGACCCGGACGCTGCCGACAGCAGAGGTAGCGAAGTTCAGCCGCAGGCGCCTACCGGTGAAAATGAGCGGTTTTGTGAAGAGTTCGCCGCCATCCTGGGGGGCCTGCGCCGAGACGAACCCGTCCAGACGCATGGTGTAGCGGCGCATGCGGGCCGAGCCGGGCACCCATCCCCCTTCGCTCGCATAGAGCGATATCTCCCGGTCCGTGTCCGCCGGCAGGAACGGAAGCAGCGTGCCCGGGCCCTCCTCGGCCCGCGTCTCCACCAGACCCCAGTTCTGATACTGGCCGCCGTAGAGCCAGCGCCCCTCCCGCACCGGCCCGGGCCGGAGGAACGCCTCTCCCCACACCTGGAACGTGCGTCCGTCCCGGCCCGCCATGAACCCGCCGTCGGTGTAGTCGTTCCCAAAGCGCGGGTGGGCCCGGCCGATCTTCTCGTTCAGCGGGGTGAGGAGCCCGCGGTTCGTCACATAGCGGGTCGGGAAGCCGAGGAAGAGGTGCGGCGCCCGGTAGTAAGGCAGGACCTGGTTGGTGTAAAGCTGCGTCTTGCGGCCGGTGGGGTACTCCAGCCACTCCGACTTCGACCAGTGCAGAAAGTCTTTCGAGGTGGAAGTCTTGATGTCGCGGCCGTTGGGGTACTCGCGAAAGTCGCGGAAGTAGGCGCGGTACTCGCGCCGTTCCGCGTCCCAGAACACCACGTTCTGCGAGTCGAAGTACCCCTCGGTGAGGATCGGCGTTTCCTGGAGCAGGGACCAGTGGATCGCATCCGCTGACTGGAACGCATAGAGGCCGTCCCCCTCTTGTGCGCCGCGCACACCGCCGACGGCCTTGTAGCGCGCGGTCGGCGGGCAGGCGGGGTTCAGGTCTTTGAACGGGGTGAAGTTGTGGGTGCCGAAGCGATCTCGGAGGATGTTGTTCCTCCGGGAGCCCTGAAACTCCACGAGCCCCAGTTCCGGCCGGGTCCAGCGAATGCCGTCGCGGCTCTCGGCGTAGCAAATCACCTCCGCTGTCGGATAACGGAGCTTGTCGTCCACGACCTCCATCTGCTGACCCCGGTAGTACATGCGGTAGAGGTCGCCGTCCTGGAAGACGGTGTGGTAGCCGCTGCCTGCGCCTTCCCACGGTGCGTCGTGCGTGATGGCGATCTCCCGCGGCGTGGGACGGTTCAGGCGCAGCACCGCCTTGCCCCCGAGGCGATCCACGAGATGCGTGTCGAACAGCGGTTCGAGGCGAGAACCGATGGAGATGGGGCTCTCCTGGGCGGCGGGCACGGCGGCGGCAAGCGTCATGGCAAAGACCAGTGCGAGAGCAGGGCGGCAGAGAGAGTGACGGCGGAACCGATCATTGTAGGCGCGGAGTAACCGGAGCCCGGCGAGACGCCGGCGTTCCCGGGAGTGACCGGAGGCCGGCGGGACGCCGGAGTTCCCAGGAGTGTGCCCGGGGTGCCACTCGTTTCTCCCTTCTCTGCACTCTTTCCCTGGCGTGGAGGTGGAGGCGGGCGGAGCGCCGGGGTTCCCGGGGGAGGCGCAGGCCGTGCGTCCCAACGCGCGGTGTGCAGCATGCCGGTGCGGAGGGCGTGTCGAGGTCGGAGGGGTGAAATGCATCGTGGGGTGTCTGACGGGGTGTGCGAACGGGCCTGTCGAGTGGGATGCCGATTGGGACCGTGAGTTTCGCCGGGAACGACCACGTTCGTCCTCGAGATCCGGACCCTGGCGCCGACGCCGTAAGGAAGCACCGAGGAGACTGAACCGGCAAGCGCCGAGGCTCACTGCTCCCTCCGGTCTGCGTCCGACCGGAAGGAGCAGTGCATGCGCTTCACATTCGGGCTGCGAGTGGCGCCCGTGGCTGCAGTCGGTCCGGCAGGCCTGGCCCAGGCGCAGATCTTCGTGACGCACGAACCCGACGGCACCGATCCCCTGCGCGTCAATGACCAGCGGGTGCGAGTCACTGCGTGCAACCGTCCGTGCGTTTGCCCGGCCCGCGCAGTGTGGGGTGGTGGAAAGTCGGCGGTGCGTGCAGGTACTCGGTGCTGATATCGTCCAGGATCTGGTCCGCGCAGTGTGGGGTGGTGGAAAGTCGGCGGTGCGTGGGCGGCCCCGACGCGCCGGCCCGCACGTACCGGTGCCATTGCATCGGGAGTCTGGGTCCCACGCCAGGCCAGCGGGTACTCTTCGTGCATGCGGTCCGACGACACTGGGGGATCGAGAACCAGGTGTACTGGGTGTCGGACCTGGCATTCCGCGAAAACGAATGCCAGATTGGCAGGGACACGGCCCGGACAATCCGGCGACCCCGCGGCGCCTGGCGCTCAACCTCCTGCGTCAGAAAAGGACCTCCGGCGTGGGCGTGGAAAATGGGCGTCTCGGAGCAGGCTGGGACCTTTCCTGTCTGGAGAAAACCCGCAATGATTCGATGTGTCCGTCCTGGTGGTTGAACTGAGGGGATGCGTGCAGACCGACAACCTCTGATACCATGGTTGACCACAGCCGGGGCTTCCCGGCCTCAGCGCACGGAGATTCACTCCGCAGCCCACGTCGTCGTTCGGATCGGAACAAGGAGTATCCCAACTCTCGGGGGTAAGACATGCCGGTCGCATTCTGGGTGGTCGTGTGCTGCTTCGCGGGCGCGTTAGTTGGGGCAGTCGTGGGGATCGGGGCAGCCACTGGGATCGTATTCGCCGTGCTGGCCTATGCCTGCCGTTCGCGTCGAAGTGACCAGAGCGTCGGCGATGCCTTCCTTGCCCTCCTTGGCCCCTTGTGGGTAGTCCCCATTCCGGGGCTGGCGGGTGCGGTGGTGGGAGGCGTGTGGGCCGCAGTGTGGGCATTTGGGAATCCCGAGGCACGGTTCGCGCCCTGGGTCGGACCGCTCCTCGTTGCTCTGGGAAGTCTCGGTTTGGCACCGGCTGTGTGGATGGCCACGGGGATCCTGAAGGAACGACGCTGCGCCGAACACTACGCCGGGTCGCCCTCCGACCCGACCCGGTGGTGCGCTCCGCAGACGACCCACCCGTGGGCAGGTCATGTGCTCTGGCTGGCTCCCCTGGGGCTGATCCTCTACGGAGTAGGCCGAGCGGGCTTGGGGGCGCTGTGGCCCCTCCCTGTCGTCGCTCTCGTACTCCTCGGAGTTCTCGCCCTGGTGAAGGTGGCCACAGGAACGTTCGTGCAGGCACGAGAAGTAGGACGCGAACACCTGGCGGATGGCAGCGATCTGGTGCTCCTTAATGTTCGCTTCCTGCGCGTACCGGACGAGGAGCGGAAGCAGCGGATGGGCTTCACTCCGGTTTGGGGGACGCCGGAAGGAGAACTCCTCCTCGCCGTTCGCCACGAACCCGCCTGCACGCCCACCTGTTCCAGCCACAGGGCCGCCGTCCTTCGCAGTGCTTCCGGCGAAGCCGCCGACTACCGGTGTGAGTTCGCCCGGCCGGCGGTGGATGATCTGGGTCGTGACACGGTCGAATACAACTTTCCGGAGTTCCCCCGCGAGTCTCCCCTCCTTGTCTGCGTCATTGAGGGAGGGGAAAGGGAGCCGGCGCGCACGGCGATGTTCCGCTTCCCCAACCCGGACCCCGCTGCCCGCGCGGCCGGAAAGCGCCAGGGCGTGTTGGTACGCGGCCGGTGGGTGTGGTCGCGGTGAACCGTCGGAACCAGAAGCGGCAGGTCCGAAGACCGGGGAGCGGGGGCCCCGGAGGCAATGGGGACGGTCTCGGACGTGGGCGGGGTGAATGCACTGCTGCTGCGCGGCCCGCCCCTCTCTGCCGTGACCGACACCGCCTGGACACATCCGGGGTGTGGACGAACCTGAAACCCGCCCCCGGTGAGAGCCCGCGGAGCATCTGGTCAGCTCCCACGGACTGGGGTGGGTGCAGCCTGGGGCTGAGCTGCTGCTGTGTTCAGCTCGGCGTCCCGCGCTCGCACTCACAGCGGAGGCCGGCGGGACGCCGGCGTTCCCGGGGACACCCCCTTCGATTCAGGAGGTGGCGGGAGCCGCCGGTGGGGCCTCGCGAAGCGCATGCGCCTTCTCAATCGCGCGTGCGAGCAGTGGCGCATGAACGCCTCGGCAGCCTCAATGGCGATCTCGGCATCCTGGGAGCGGGCCCGCTTCAGCCCGAAGGTCGAAGACGTCAACCAGCCGACCGCATCCCCCTGTGGCGCCCACCGTGCTTCCTGCAGTTTCACCGAACCCGCTTCGACGGCAAACGTGAACATGCGATCCCGGTCGGTATCGAAGACAGGCTCCATTGCGGCCAGCACCAGCGGCGCGTGCGTCGTCGCCAGGATTTGCAGGCGCAGGTTCGGCTCCAGTCCTTCGGCGACCCGCAGAAGCGCCGGGAGCAGAACCCGCTGCCACTGGGGGTGCAGGTGGGCCTCTACCTCGTCAAACAGCAAGTAGAGGCGGTCGGCGGGGGCCAGTCCCAACAACCGTGCTGCCTGAATGTGTTCGAACCAGGTCCAGACCAGCAGGTAGGCGAGAGCGAGGATGCGCTTCATTCCCGCGGACAGATGCACGACCGGAACCCGACCGTACGGCAACTGCAGTGTGGGCACATCGCGCACGTCCCGCGCCGACACGCGCATCGGGGGGCCAGGAATCAGTGGGTCCTCCGGATGCGGCGAAAGCACGGAGAGGACCCGCTCCAGCACCGGAAACGGCGCCGGAAGCTGTGGATGGGGAAGATACTGCCAGTTCACCCAGTCGCGAATCAACCCGTTGCACAGCACCTCGCCCCCATCGGCGAGGCCGTCCCAGACCTCCGCCGGTGCGAACTGGAAGGCGCGGGTCGGACCGCCGACGCGCAATTGGCCAGGGATGGGCCACGGTATTTCGGGGCGCAGCTTTGCCCGGGCCGAGTCCCAGACGGTAAATCCTCCATCCACCCGTGCATACAGGGCCAGTGCGTGTTCCGGGAGGGCACTGGGAGTCTCCCCCCAATGCGAGTGTGCCCGGTCGAAACGGGCGGTGTGCCGGACGGCCCCTGTCGAATCGCCGGCGGCTATTTCCGCCTGGATCGTGGGCGGCTGCGTCCCGTTTCCTCCAGGCAGGACCGGGTACCCTGCCCAGTTCCCGGTGAGCACCCACCACGCCGCGTCCAGGAGAAACGTTTTTCCCAGCCCGTTATCACCGGTAAAGAGGTTTACTCGCTCGCCGAGTTCCACTGCGAACACCGGAGCCGGACCCACATGATGCAGGCTCAGAGACCGGAGCCACGCGGGTTCCGCGAAGCGTCGTTGCCGGACCGCGAGCGGTTCCCTCCTGTCTCCCCCGGCCACCTCAGCGGGATAGAACTCCTGTTGGGCGGCGGGAGCGAGAGATTGCCACAGTGCTTCCGACACCCACAGCGTTCCCCACAGGGCGATGCTGCAGATCTGCCGGGCTTCCCCCACCACTCCGTCCCGGTATCCGGTGTCTGCTGACCCTGCCGGTGCGTGGTCGGGCGTCCCGATAGCTGCTCCCAGGCGTAATCGCCACTGACGTGCCTCGCTGCGTTCCCGGCCAAAGTCCGCCAGGGCTGCAAAGAGCGCGCCGGCACAGCTCACAACACTCTCAGCGCGGTCGAACCGGAGGAACACGCGCTCTTCCGTGTCCTCCAGCAGTGTACCCTGTACCGGAGTTCCCGTCGCTTCCAGCCCCCGCACAACGAGTTCGAATAGCACCGCTGCGGGCCCGGTGGAACCGCCGGAACTGCCGGTCTCCGGTTCTCCCTTGGATGAGCGTCCGAAGGTCACGAGTTCCACACAGAGCACTGCTTGTTGTGTCACCACAGCTTGCCCTCCAGGTATCCAGATGCTCACCGCGTGCTACTCCGATGTGGCCGCGGTGACTCTGCGAGCCGAGCAGGTCAGCGAACGGTCAGCATCGGCCGCTGTACGGTCACGCTTCAAATCGGATGACGAACCCGGCAGGCGGCTCGCCCACCTCATCCACCAGCGCCCTCAGGCAGCGGAGAAAACCCCATGCGCTCCGGTGGGATACTGCTGGCGATCCCTGAGCGGATAGACGGCAGAAGCATTCAGTGTGCCTCAGAGCGAAACTACCCGCAGGTGCGACTCAAGTGCCCAGGGCCGCCACAAACCGGGCAAACGGGAGCACCCGGGTCCGTGCCCGCGGAGTTCCCCGCAGCCACTCCCCCACCCGCACCAGGTTCAGTCCCGCCCCGATCAGCAAGTGCTGCAGCCGCGCCTTCGCCTCCCCCACATATCGGCACCGCCGCAGCCCGCTCCGCCGCACTCCTTGCGACAGCGCCCCTTCTACCCCGGACCGGGCCGCGTACTCCGCGGCAAACTCCGGGGTCTTCTGC
>SXGS01764389.1_pt1 | contig 31092 bp, 27 predicted proteins | sample 3174681 | NCBI WGS metagenome assembly SXGS01 (sample SAMN11356861, study PRJNA531348) | freshwater metagenome | isolation source: freshwater sample F1-80 | place: China: Fuxian Lake, Yuxi | collected 2017-12-25 | reverse complement strand
TGGTTTCCCAGGTCGCGCCAGACAGACCGCCGCCATGCCACATCAGCATCGGATAGCGGCCCTTGCGGCTCATCTCGTGAAGCTTTACGTACTGCACATACATCTGCTCGACTTCAAAGTCGCCATTCGGATCAACCCTGAAGGGCGCCGCGCCAGCGGTGAACACGATCTCTTTGGTCGGTAGTCCCGAAAGCGTGACTTGCCGGCCCCCAATATGAAAACTCCCCACTTCCTTCACCGCGTAGTGGTCGGTGGCGTGGTGATGATGCGCGCAGCCGCCAAGTGCAAGCGCGCTCCATGCGACGGCGATACCAAGCAGTCGTGTGCTCATGCTGCTGTCTCCATGTCTGGTTGGATGTGATGACCGGCAAACTGCCCAGCCTGCGTGGGGCCCCGCGCGCTGGACGACGAACATCTTCGTCCGGGGGAGCCCTCCGCCCAGGGCACAATATCACGCTCATTCGATTTAGAGGATCCCATATGGCCCGCAAAGTGATGCTGCAACACCCGCTGAATAGCCTCATTCGCAGAGGCTACTACGGCTTCAGCTGGACCTACCTATTCTTTGGCTGGTGGGTGCCCCTGTTCAGGGGCGAACTGGGGGTGGCAGCGCTCCATCTCCTGTTTACCCTCGTCAGCTTCGGGCTCTGGCAGTTGATCGTGGCATTTCTCTACAACCGCCAGTTCATGATCCGGATGCTGGAAAAGGGCTATGTGCTCGCAGACCGCGAAGAGGTCATGGCAGACGCCCGCGTGGCACTGGGTATCGGTGCGCCTGCCAGCTGATCACCGCCGGATTTGTTACCCTTCGGCTCTCCTGACCCCGTTCGTCTAACCCCTTTGCAGCCGTCGGAGCGGACCGTATGAGTGCCATGGTCGTTTTTGCCACCACCGTTTTTCTGTCGGCGTTTCTGCTGTTTCAGATCCAGCCGATCGTGGCAAAGATGATCTTGCCCTGGTTTGGCGGCTCATCGTCGGTCTGGAGTACCTGCATCGTTTTTTTTCAGAGCGTCCTGCTGCTGGGCTATGGCTATGTGCACTGGCTCCATGAAAAAGTCTCGCAGTCGCGCCAGCCACTGGTTCACGCCGCTCTGCTGATCGTGTCCCTCGTCACGCTACCGGTTGCCGCCGATGCTTCCTGGAAGGGTATGACCCTGGACTATCCGTCGCTCGCGGTCCTTGCCGTGCTTGCGGTGGCGTGCGGCGTACCCTACCTGCTGCTCTCCACCACCGGGCCGCTGATGCAGGCGTGGTACGCACGGGTCGGTATCGCCAGTGGAGACGGCTCGCGCGCCTATCGCCTCTACGCGCTCTCGAATCTCGCCTCCATGCTCGCGCTGCTCACCTACCCCGTGCTGATCGAGCCGGCGCTTGCACTCGAAGCCCAGGCTAACAGCTGGTCAATCGCCTATGTGGTGTTTGTCGCCGCAGCGCTTGGCACCGTATGGCTCACCTGGCGAGCGGGCGACGGCGCTGTATCCGCTGCGGCGAGCGCTCAGTCCACGGTAACTGACGACGCCCCGCGACCCGGCGCGGGCGAACTTCTGGTCTGGGTGGGTCTATCGGCTACCGCATCAATACTGCTGCTGTCCATGACCCGCCACCTAACGCAAGACATTGCGCCGGTGCCATTCCTGTGGGTGCTGCCCTTAAGCATCTACCTCCTTAGTTTCATTCTCTGTTTTGATGCGCCGCGTTACTACGTGCGCAAGCTCTTTCTGCCGCTTCTTCCAGTTGCGTTTGTCGCGCTCGATCGCGTCCATGACGTCTACACCTGGGTGCCGGTGTTAATCGGCGTCACCTGCCTGTCGCTTTTCGTGTTCTGCATGGTCTGTCACGGAGAACTGGTACGTCGCAAGCCGCCAGTGCGGCATCTCACGCTTTTCTATCTGATGCTCTCGATCGGCGGTGCGCTGGGCGGCACGCTGGTCGGTCTGATCGCTCCCGCCATCTTCAACGCCTATTACGAACTCCCGATCGGACTATTTCTCTGCGCAACGCTCACGCTCGCGGTGTTGTGGCGCGAACTGTCGAAAGTGTGGCCCGTCGCCCTGCTGATTCTGGTTGCGCTCTATGGTCTGCGGCTCACCACCCTCTCGATCGCCTATGTGGAGGGCTTCCGTGCGGTGGTTCGCAACTTCTACAGTCAAACCCGGGTTGAAGACGTCAAGGACGAACACTTCGGCATGCGGCGCGTCATGCTGCATGGCCGAATCAATCATGGCGAGCAATATCTCGACGAAAAATTGCGGCGCGTCCCCACGGCCTACTTCTGCGAGCGCTCCGGCATCGGGCGGGTGTTTCGGAGCCTCCCGCAGGATCGGCCCCGCACACTGGGCGTGCTCGGGCTTGGCACCGGCACGCTCGCGGTCTATGGTCGACCAGGCGACGAGATGCGCATCTATGAAATCAATGAACAGGTGCTCGATCTCGCCAAGAGCGAGTTCACCTTTCTGTCGGATTCGCCAGCCAAGATTGTGTCGATTCTGGGTGACGGCCGTCTGATGCTCGAGCGCGAGCCCGATCAGCAGTTTGATGTTCTCGCCATGGATGCTTTCTCTGGCGATTCAGTGCCCACGCACCTGGCCACGATCGAGGCCATCAAGGTATACCTGCGGCACATGCGCCCGGATGGCTACCTGATCTTCAACATCACCAATCACTATCTGGACCTGCGTCCGGTGATGGCCGCAGCCGCAGCCGAGCTTGGCAAGGTGGCGCTGGCCTACCAGGTCACCAAGGTCGCCGACGATGAGCTCTGCCGACCGTCACACTTCGCGATTCTGGTGGATCCGAGCCGGCTCGACAGCCGGCCAGAGTTGCTGCGCGACTTCACGCGGCTTGAACCGCGCCCGGGGTTCAAGGCCTGGACCGATAATTTCTCCAACCTGCTCAGCATTCTGAAGAAACTTTAAGCCTTCCGCCGCCTTGCCGGAGCGCCGCTCGCTACTGCCAGAACGTCACGTTGAGTTCAGCACTGCGATTGGCGGGCTCATAAACCGTGTCTGCTCCGGCCGATGCAAAGTTGGAGCGCTCGACCGCGCGCAATTGCACACGAATGCTTGCGCGAGTCTCGCCCCATTGCCAGGGTTGCTCCAGCGAAATCATCAGACCCCGGCGCTGGATGTTGGTGACATTCCGATACTGCGTACCCGCCTGTGCCAGCATCGACCGCTGCCAGCCTGCGAGAAGCAGCGCTGCGCGCAACTGCATCACGTTCGCCTGCTGCGCGTCGGAGATCTCCCAGGATCCCCCCAGCCAAAGAGAGAGGTTGAACCGCTCATAACCCACCTTGCCCGCCGTGGAGCGCCCGCGCAGGTCGGTCCATTCGGTGGTGAGCCCGAATTCCGGGTGCGGGATCCAGGTTGCACCCGGTCGGCTTCCTGGATGCACAAAAAATGCTGAGCCGATACGAAGCAGCCCATTGATATCTCCGCTGACCGGGCTCGAATAATCGGCATAGCCGACCGATAATTCGCTCTCCAGCATGAAGGATCGGTCAGCGGCTGCGAACGGGCGATCCGCCCGCAACCCGAAGGCAGGCCCGGTGATCTGCATAAGTGACTCGGCGTAGCGGTACCCGCTCAGGGAAACGCCCCAGCGCGAGACCCCGAATGGTGCTTGAGAGGAGCCTTCTTCGGTCTCAGACATCGAACCGGTCAGTGCCTCACCCGGCGGTTTCATTGCGTGCTCATCGGCCCACACCCCACCACCACAGCCGAGAGCCAGGGCAAGGGACAGGGCGAGTTGATAACAGAATCGACCGCCTGTAAACGGTAGAGCACGCATGATTTTCGACTTTCGCGATGTAGAGATTTAGGAGTTTGGGATCATGAATCTCAAGCATAGCCATGAGATCCTGAGTTGATCCTCCAGAATACCTGCACTTTTTTTCCGCTGTGTGACAGCCATCTGCTGAAGCCTGTCGGACGCGGCAGACGCTCGGCAACTACGAGCGGCGGGTATGATCAGGAGTTGCTCCGAACGCCCCCGACCGTCCGATGTCATCAGATTCCGATCACCCTCATATCCGCTCGTTTTCCGGTCGGCGCGGGCATTTCACTTCTGGTCAGCGAAGTGCCTATGATGCGCTGCTCCCGCGGTTCGGCATCCCTTACCGTGCTGAGCCGCTCGCGGTACCGGCGATGTTCGGGCGTGACGGCCCTCTGGTGCTCGAGATCGGATTCGGCATGGGTGAATCAACCGTCGCAATCGCACTGGCTCAACCCGAGCGGAATTTCCTCGGCGCAGAGGTCTACCCCGCCGGGGTCGGATCACTCCTCAGGAGAATTGACGAGGCAGGACTCACCAATCTGCGCATCATTCAGCATGATGCGCTCGATGTGCTCACCTGGATGATTTCCCCTGCGAGCCTTGCCGCAGTGCATGTGTTTTTTCCCGACCCCTGGCCCAAGGCGCGACACCACAAGCGGCGGCTGATCCGGCCTGGGGTGGTCGCATTGATCGCGAGCCGGCTTGCGCCAGGCGGGGTGGTGCACTGCGCAACCGACTGGGCCCACTACGCGCTTCAAATGCTGCAGGTGCTTTCAAATGACCCCCTGCTCGAGAATACCGCGGGCGAGGTTCGGTTGTCCGAGGATATCGCTGAGGCGCGCGGCTTCGCCGAGCGGCCCGCCTACCGTCCACCCACCAAGTTCGAGCGCCGCGGTCTGGCGCTCGGTCACGGCGTCTGGGATCTCGTCATGAAACGGCGTTTACTCCGTTGAGGCCGGTGCCCAATCCCATTCATGTTCCAGCCTACACGCAGGGCAGGACCATCGCCAACCTTGCAGCACAGATCGGGCGTCGCTTTGGCTCGCCCGTCGAACGCCCAGCCCTGGCGCCCATTGCGAACCCGGCGCTCGGGCGCGTCATTGACGAGGCGCGACATATCGTTCTGCTGCTGCTCGATGGCGTTGGCTGCGCGCAGATCAACCAGCTGAGCCCTTCGGGACCACTTACCCGATCGCGCCTGTGCGAAATCGAGTCCACCTTCCCGTCCAGCACGGCCCCAGCGATCACCACCTTCGCAAGCGGACAAACGCCCGCCGAGCATGCGGTGACCGGCTGGCACCTCTGGTCACCATTCCACCATGCCGTTGTGCGGCCGCTTCCCCTTGATTTTTGGGGCATGCCCGGACAGGTCGAGCCCGGTGAACTGTTTCAGTGGTCCGCTCTCAGTCGCGAGATGCAGGCCCGCTGCACGGTGCTGCAACCGTCGTGGATCGCCGACTCTGCCTTCACCCGGCACGCGTTCAATGGGTCAACTCGGCGTGGTTACATGAAGCTGAGCGAGGTGCGGCAGCTGATTCTCGAGACCGTGGCCGCCCCGGTACCCCAGGGGCACTACGTGTTTGTCTATCTGCCGCATTTCGACATGACTGCTCACGAGTCCGGCAGTGCCAGCGAGCCCGCGTATCGGGCCCTGCAGGCGTTCGAAGCACTTTTTGCCGACCTCGCCGCCAATCTGGTTGGCACGGGCACACTGCTGATTGCGACCGCGGACCACGGCTTCATTGATGTGCCGCGCGAGCAGATCCTCAGAATCGAGTCATTCCCCCATCTGTCAACCATGCTCGAGTCGCCTCTGTCGGGCGAGCCGCGGGTCGCGTTCTGCAGAGTGCGCGCCGGCCTTGAGGCCGCTTTTTCTCGCGAAGTTTCAAACGTGCTGGGTCACGCGGTCGACTGTCATGAGAGCGCGGCACTGATCGAGGCCGGCTGCTTCGGGCCCGCGACGACCAGTCGGTCCTTTTTGCGCGACCGGATCGGCACACATACCCTCATCGGCCGCGACCGCTTCTGCCTCACCCAGTCCCTACCGGGCGAACCACCAGCCACCTTCATTGGAATGCACGGCGGTACGCACGCCGACGAGATCAATGTTCCAGTGTCTGCGGTGACTGATGGCAGCCGCCTCCAAACGCCTACCGGCCGGAGAAACGCCCATGTTTGAACTGCTGGTTGCCCTACCGCTACTTGTGAAGGCACTGATCCTGGGCGTGGTGGAAGGGCTCACAGAATTTCTTCCTATTTCGAGTACCGGGCACCTGATCCTGGCATCCAGCCTGCTGGGTTTTCACGGCGAAAAAGCCAAGCTGTTCAGCGTGGCCATCCAGACGGGTGCAATGGTCGCGGTCATCGTCTACTTCCGGGCCCGGATCGGCGCAACGCTCGTCGGCTTCGGGCGCGATCAGCGCGCTACACTATTTGCCATCAACGTGCTGATCGCGTTTCTGCCTGCGGCGGTGCTCGGTTTGCTGTTTGCAAAAACCATCAAGCAGCACCTGTTCTCGCCGGTGCCGGTGGCCACCGCTTTCATCGTGGGCGGGCTGATCATCATGTGGGCTGAAGCACGAGCGGCACGCGCCACCTCGCGTCCGCGGGTGAGCGACATCGATCAGCTTGCGCTCATCGATGCGCTGAAACTGGGCCTGGCCCAGGCAGCAGCGCTGATCCCTGGCACCAGCCGCTCCGGCGCCACCATCATCGGCGGCATGTTTTTCGGGCTATCTCGTCAGGTGGCCACCGAATTTTCTTTCTATCTCGCGATTCCTACCCTGATTGGCGCGGGCGCCTACGACACCTGGAAACACCGGGCACTGCTCGATGCGGCTGATCTGCCACTGTTCGCCGTGGGATTGGTCGTTTCATTCGCGAGCGCGCTCGCGTGCGTGCACTGGCTCATGCGCTTTGTCGCCACGCATAGCTTCGTTGTGTTTGCCTGGTATCGGATCGTGTTTGGCGGCGTTGTGCTGATCACCGCCTGGACCGGCGTGGTGAACTGGGCTGACTGAGCGACGACTGACGAGAGGCCTCAACGCTGCGAGGCCTCCACGCTGTAAGGCGCGTCAGCGATACCAGTGGCCGCGGTGATGTCCATATCCGTGCCCATACCCCTGCTTATAACCCTGCCCATACCCCTGCCCATGTCCGTCATGAGGGCCGTGGCGGTGGGGCGGGCGGCCATGGGTGATCACCACCACCGGCACACCCCGATAGATCACGGCGGGCGGCGCATGGTAGGTATAGGCAGGCCCATAGACTGGGTGAGTGCCGTAGACCGGCGCGAGATAGGGGCCCGGCGCGGCGTAGACCCCCTGCAGTTGATAGGCGTGGGCGTGATACACGACCGGCGGCGCAACCCGGACCACCGGATCATGCGCGCTCTGCGCAGCGCCCGCTAGCGCGCCGATCACCCCGCCGGCGATCGCGCCGTCACGGCCACCGAGCGCCTGGCCCAGCAGCGCGCCAGCGCCCGCACTCACTACAGCCCCCAGAACCGCATCACTTGCCTGCGCAATGGGCGGCAGAGCCAACGCAAGCAGACAGGCACTGAGCGCAATCGGGAATCGGGCCTTCATGATCGATACTCCTGAGGATCCAGCGGTTAGGACAGCCCGACAGTACCGGGGAACGCCAACCTTCAACTAGACCATCTCTGCAAGAATTGTAAGCAATCATGTAGACTAAATGACTTACCGGTCAGTAATAGACCGCGTCGCCTAAATCCCCGCCATGGCCAACCCATCGCCCTATCCATCCAATGCGTCCCCGCGCTGGGAGCGCCGCAAGGAAAGTCGTCCGGCCGAGTTGATCAAAGCTGCGCTTGACTGCTTCGTCGAGCGCGGCTACGCCGCCACGCGCCTGGAAGACGTTGCATCGCGCGCAGGCGTAAGCAAGGGCACGCTCTACCTCTACTACGACGGCAAAGACGATCTGTTCAAGGCGGTCATCCGCAGCAACGCTCTACCGCTCATCGAAGCCTTCCGGCACGACATCGAACGTTCCACGCTCGCCAGCACTGAACTGCTAGGCCGGTTTTTCCACGACTGGTGGCATCAGGTTGGCGAAACCCGACTCGCAGGTATCGCCAAACTGATCGTGGGCGAAGCGGGGAATTTTCCAGACATCACCCGTTTTTTTCTCGAAGAGGTCACGCTTCCCACCTGGCAGTTGCTGGGCTCGATCCTCAACCGGGGTATCGCGTCGGGTGAGTTCCGTCCGGTCGATGTTGAAGCCGCCACCGTCCTCTGGATGTCGCCGCTGATCCTGAAGGCGATCTGGATGCGCTCAATTGCACCGAGCTGTGCCGAGGTCGAGGTGGTGCCTACCGAACGCTTCCTCAGAACCCATACCGAACTCGTGCTGGCAGCGCTGAGCCCGACAGGGTCAGCGCTATGAGCCGGGGCCAGACCCTGGGGCTGGTTGTAATCACGCTCGCGATCGTTACGGGCGCGCTGGTCTGGTGGCCGCGCTCAGATCAGAAGCCCGCAACGCGTTCGCCTCCGCCAACCCTCGCAAACACACCGCGCGCTCTCGAATTTTCTGCAGCCGAGGTCATGAAACTCGAGCCGGTCGCGCTCACCCGCGTGGTCCCAATCACCGGTACGCTCACCGCCACCATCCAGACCATCGTCAAATCGCGGGTCTCGGGCGATATCAGCGAGATCACGGTACGCGAGGGCATGTCGGTGAAGGCGGGGGAACGAGTAGCCAGCATCGATCCCACCGAGTTCCAGTTACGGGTGAGCGAGCGCGAGGCGGCACTTCGATCGGCGCAGGCCCAACTCGAGCAGGCGCGCCGTACGCTCGCAAACAATCAGGCCCTGCTGGAAAAAAACTTCATCTCGCAGAACGCCTTTGACAACGCCAGCTGGAGCACCGATGTTGCCAGCGCAGCACGCGATAGCGCGCAGTCGCTGCTCGACCAGGCACGAAAGTCGCTTACCGATACGCGCATCACCGCGCCGATGTCAGGCCTGGTGTCGCAGCGCTTTGTGCAGCCAGGCGAAAAAGTCTCGCCTGATAACCGGATTCTGTCGATCGTTGATCTGTCGCGCCTGGAGGTCGAGGCGCAGGTGCCCGCCGGAGAAGCAGGGAGCCTTCGAACCGGTCAGCGGGTCACGATGCGCATCGAGGGCGTCCCGGAGGCCTTCAGCGGTCGAGTGCTTCGTATCAACCCCGCAACCCAGGCGGGTACCCGCGCAATCGTGGTCTACATCGGCCTCGACCGAGGTGATGAGCGCCTGCGCGCGGGTCTGTTCGCCCAGGGCTCGCTGATTTTCGAAACCCGTGAGGGCGTCATTGCAGTTCCGCCGGCTGCGGTTCGGGACGCGGCAGGCCGACGGTTTGTCTACCTGATCGAAGGCGAGGTCATCGCAGAGCGCGAAGTCAGGTTGGGCCTTCTTGACGATGCAGCCCGCGCACCCGCCGGTGGCCTGGGTCTGGTCGAGGTGGTGTCCGGGCTTGCCGCTGGCGATCGGGTGATCGCGATCAATGTCGGCCTGCTCCGACCTGGCGCGCCCGCACGCGTCGGCCCACGCTAACCACAATCATCAGACACAGCCCCAATGTGGCTCACCCGCGTTTCGGTCAACCACCCGGTCTTTGCGACCATGATGATGTTCGCATTCGTCGTGCTCGGGCTCTTTTCCTACAAGCGCCTCGCGGTGGATCAGTTCCCCGACATCCAGTTGCCAGTGGTGGTGGTAAGCACCGAATACCCGGGTGCCTCACCCGAAGTGGTCGAGGTCGATGTCTCGCGAAAGATCGAGGAGCAGGTCAATACGATCAGCGGCGTCAATGAACTGTTCTCGCGCTCGTACGAAGGCTCGTCGGTCGTCATCATTCAGTTTGATCTCTCGGTCGACCCGGCTCAGGCCGCCCAGGATGTCCGAGAAAAAATAGCCCTCGTGCGGCCCAGCTTCCGCCCCGAGATCAAGGAGTCGCTTGTCACCCGGGTCAACCCGGAAGATAACCCGGTTATCTCGGTGGCACTTCAGTCCGACACCCGCAGTGCGCGTGAACTCACCACGCTCGCAGAGCAGGTCGTCAAGCGCAGGCTGGAAAATGTTCGTGGAGTAGGACGCGTCACGGTGGTCGGCGGAGTGCGGCGCGAAGTGCTGATCCAGCTCCGCCCGGCTGACATGGAGGCGTTCCGGGTGGGCGTCGACCAGGTCATTTCCGCGCTTCGGACCGAGAATCAGGATCTCCCCGCTGGCACCCTGATCGCAAGCGATCGCGAACAGGTGGTGCAGATCCGCGCGCGCATACGCTCGGTGGAGGAGTTCGAGCGGATCATTGTCGGTCGCCGCGGCAATCAGCCGATCCGGCTCGCGCAGATAGCCGATATCGCCGACAGCGAACAGGAGCGCGAAACCAGCTCGCTCGTCAATGGCGCACGCGCGGTGTCTATCGACGTGGTGAAAGCGCAGGGCGAGAACACCATTGCCGTGGCCGACGGCGTGAGAAAAACCGCCGAAGCGCTCAGCAACGCACAGTTACCGCCCGATGTGAAGCTTGTGGTGGTGCGCGATGCCTCAACTTCCATTCGCAATTCGGTCTCAAGCGTCCAGCGCAATATTGTCGAGGGTGCGATCCTCACTGTACTGATCGTGTTCCTCTTCCTGTCGTCCTGGCGTTCAACGGTCATCACCGGGCTCACACTCCCGATCTCGCTGATCGGCACCTTTCTGGTGATGTATGCGATGGGCTTTACGATCAACCTTGTTACGCTCCTCGCGCTGTCGATTTGCGTGGGCCTGCTGATTGATGATGCGATCGTGGTGCGCGAAAACATCGTCCGCCGCCAGGCGATGGGTGAAGACCATCGTACCGCATCGCTCAAAGGGACCGCCGAAATCGGACTGGCCGTGACGGCCACCACGCTCACCATCGTGGCAGTGTTTCTCCCGATCGGATTCATGGGCGGCATCATCGGCCGCTTCTTCAAGGAGTTCGGTGTCACGGTTGCCTTTGCCGTGCTCTTGTCGATGTTCGTTTCGTTCACGCTGGACCCGATGCTGTCAGCGGTCTGGCATGACCCGGATGCTCACGGCCCGCGGGGCCGCGGTCCAATCGCCTGGCTTCTGCGCCGCTTTCAGGCGCTTATCCAAAGTTTGGAGCGCGGCTATGTGGCGCTCCTGCGCTGGGGACTGGCGCACCGCGCGCTCACCATGACACTGGCACTGGTCGCCTTCTTCTCCGCGTTTCCGCTGGTGAGTAAGGTCGGTAAGGAGTTCGTTCCCCAAGCCGATAACAACGAGTTCTACGTCCAGTTCTACACACCCGCCGGATCGCCGCTTTCCTTTACCGAGCAGCGCCTGAAGATGGTCGAGGCTGCGCTGCGCGAATTCGACGGTGTCACGCTTACCTACGGCACGATCAATACCGGCATCGCCCTCGGGCGAAACTACGCAAATGTGTTCGCGCGCCTGGTCAACCGGTCAGAGCGAACCCTATCGGTTCAGCAGATGAGGCCCCTGGTGCGCGAGCGCTTGCGAAGAATCCCCGGTGTCATGCTCACTGACCTTGGTAATCTCAATACCGTGGGATCAGGCAAGCCGATCCAGATCAGCGTTCAGGGACAGGACATCGGTGAGCTCGAGCGACTCGGTCAGCAGGTTCAGGAAGCGATGCGGGCAGTCAACGGTCAGCTCGACCGCGAGGTAATCGTCGAAATCGACAGCAGTTCCAAGCCTGCAAAGCCCACCGTCACCGTGGAAATCGACCGTGCGCTTGCTTCCGATCTTGGGCTGAGCGTTGCCCGCTTGTCGCAGTCACTCCGTCCGCTCATTGCAGGCGAATCGGCCACCACTTGGCGCGCACCCGACGACGAAAATTATGATGTGCGAGTTCGGCTCGCCGCCGCCAATCGAAGCTCGATTGCCGACCTTTCCCGTCTGACCATCGCCTCGTCTATTCCCGATGCCGACGGACAACCCCGCATGATTCCCTTGCGCCAGGTGGCCGAACTCACCCCAGGCTTCGGTCCCACGCAGATCAACCGCAAGGCGCTGACCCGTGAGGTGCTGATCTCTGCCAATGCCGACGGCATCGCAGCCGGCACTGCGGGAGCGCTCCTGCAGTCCTACCTGGAGCGTATCGCGCTGCCACCAGGCTACCGGCTTGCTACGGGCGGGGGCAACAAGGATATGACCGAGTCGTTCACTTACGCGCTGCAGTCACTGGTGCTGGCGGTGATTTTTATTTACATGATCCTCGCCTCCCAGTTCGGTAGTTTCATTCAGCCGGTGGCGATCATGGCGTCGCTGCCACTGTCGCTTCTGGGGGTGGTGGTTGCACTCCTTGCGTGGCGCTCAACGCTCAATATTTTTTCGATGATCGGATTCATCATGCTGATGGGTCTGGTCACTAAAAACGCGATTCTTCTGGTTGACTTCGCCAACCGGGCACGCCGCGAGGGCATGGCGCGCACCAGTGCCTTGCTGCGGGCAGCCGAAGTGCGCCTGCGCCCCATCCTCATGACCACACTTGCCATGGTGTTCGGCATGCTGCCGCTTGCGGTAGGCGTCGGCGAGGGATCCGAGCAGCGGGCACCACTCGCACATGCGGTGATCGGCGGCGTCATCGCATCCACACTTCTCACCCTGCTGGTGGTTCCAGTCTTCTATTCGCTTCTGGATGACCTGGGAAGGTGGCGAGGCCGCCAAAAACCAGCTCCCGAGGTGCCCAGGATGCCGGCTCGTTGATACACTAGGTTTCCGCTCGTTTCACCTTATCCGGTTCGTCATGAATTTTGAACTTGCACGCCACAATATGGTTGAGCAGCAGATCCGCCCCTGGGATGTGCTGAATCCAACCATTCTCGAAACCCTCTCGGCGATTCACCGTGAAAACTTCGTCCCGCCGGCCTACCGTTGTCTAGCGTTCACCGATATGGAAGTGCCGCTGGATTTGAACGGCGTCAAAACCGGCGAGGTGATGCTTGCGCCCAAGGTAGAAGCGCGACTGCTCCAGGCGGCGAATCCGCAGCCCGCCGATTCGGTCCTCGAAATCGGAGCCGGCTCGGGCTACATGGCTGCGCTAATTGCCCGCCATGCCCAGCGCGTGCTCAGCTACGAAATTCGCGCCGATTTGGCGGCGTTTGCGCGCGACAACCTGTCCCGTGCCGGCTTCAGTCAGGTCGCCGTCAAACACGGTAATGGACTCGATGAGCTCAAAGGCGCCGCGCAGTTCAGCCTGATCCTGCTGTCCGGTTCGGTTTCATTTGTCCCCGACGTCTTGCTGCAGGCGCTGAGCGCGGGTGGTCGGGTGATCGCCATTGTTGGCGACGCTCCGGTCATGACAGCGCAACTCATTACCCGTGCGTCAGACGCCCGCTTCATCGCTGAGCCGCTGTTCGAAACCATCGCTCGCCCGCTAGTCGGTTTTCCCCATAAAGAGCGCTTCGTATTTTGAAGCCGCGGCGCATGCCCCGCCAGCTGCGGTTTTGGAGACCCCTTGCCATGACATCCCGTGCGTCTGTCCGTTCACTGCTGCTCGTCGCACTTGTAACCCTTCCTGCGCTAGCCGGGGCGGTCGATCTGGTGCAGGCATATCGACTCGCGCTTGCCAATGACTCGCAGGTCGCAAGCGCGCGCCTGCAGCTTGGCGCTATTCGCGAAAAACTACCTCAGGCTGAGGCGGCGTTCCGCCCTCAGGTCAATAGCGCTACCTCGCTACAGCAGCAATACGGCGAAATTTTCCCTGCCAGAGGTAATCAGTACAGCACCGACTTCACCAACCAGAATTACTCGGTATCGCTCACCTACCCAATCTATCGGGCGCAGAACGCTGAGGTGCTCGAGCAGAGCAAACTGCAGATCTCGGTCGCCGAAACACAACTGGCCGCAGCGTCCCAGGATCTGGTGTTGCGGGTCTCACAGTCTTATTTCGACGTGCTTGCCTCACAAGATAACCTCGCCACCATCGGCGCACAAAAGCGAGCCATCACCGAGCAGCTGGCAGCGGCCAAACGCAACTTCGAGGTCGGAACCGCCACCATCACCGACCAGCAGGAGGCCCAGGCCCGATTCGACCTCGCCGTTGCCCAGGAGCTCGCTGCACTCAACGATCTCGAGGTCAAGCGCGCAGCGCTCGCCCTGCTGGTGGGTCGACAAGTGGGAACCCTCTCCATGCTCAAGCCTGGCATCCAACTGAGCGCGCCACAGCCGACGCAGGAATCGCAGTGGACCAGCGCCGCGCGCGAGGCCAACTACTCGGTCCAGCAGGCGAGGCTCAATTCGGAAATCGCCAAGCGTGAAATCGAGCGTCAACGTGTGGCAAACAGCTTCACCGTAGATCTCGTCACATCGGTGACACACGGGCGAAGCGCCAACTTCAACCAGGTAGGTACCAATTCCGTGATCGGCGGGATAGGCGTTCAGGTGGCCAAGCCCCTCTACACCGGCGGGCTGATTGAATCGCGTATCAAGGAAGCCCTCGCGAGTCATGAGCGGTCCCAATCAGATCTCGAAACCGCCCGTCGTCAGGCGGAGCTCGCCGCCCGTCAGGCTTTCTATGGTGTCAACAGCGGGCTCGCGCAGATCCGCGCCCTGGAAGCGGCGGAGCGGTCAAGCCAGCTCGCGCTTGATTCAAACCTGCTCGGCTATCAGGTGGGCGTTCGTATCAACATCGATGTTCTGAACGCCCAACAACAACTCTTTACCACCCGGCGCGATCTCGCCCGCGCGCGCTACGACACGTTATTGAACAGCCTTCGGCTCAAGACCACCAACGGATCGCTTGGCGAGGCTGATCTCACGACCGTCAACGCCATGCTGATCGCGGGCGCACCGGCAGGAAAGTGAATCCCGCTGCGGCGCCGCTCGGAAAGGCTGGCTCATCCCGATGAAAACCCGGCCTGTCGTTATCACCCTCACCAGCATCCCTCCCCGCTTCGAAAATCTGCCGCGAAAGCTCGCCTCGCTTGAGCGTCAGACGGTCAAGCCCGATTTCATCGAGCTCTACCTCGCGCAAACCTACCGACGCTTTACCGGGCTGCGCCCGGCGCTCCCACCTTTGCCGGCAAGCGTGCGCGTGATTGAGGTCGAGCATGACCTCGGTCCTGCCACCAAGGTGTTGCCTGCCTGTCAGCGCTGGCAGAATGAAGACGTCGACCTGCTGCTCTGCGATGACGACCGGGCCGAGGACCCAAACTGGGTCGAGCGATTCGTGCGCGCACGCCATGAACGGCCAGACGACATCATTTGCGAGGCGGGCTGGTTCGTTGACAGCTTTTCACCTCATCCACGCACCGAGCTCGATTCGCCGCGTGTTGAGGTCTCACCGCGTCTTGGCAAGAACCTCGCATACCGCGTGAAGCGCCTGCTCACACTGCAGCGCTACACTCCCAAGATTCATATGTACTCGCGGTCGGGCTATGTCGATGTCTTCATGGGCGTCTACGGCGCAATGATGTCCCCGCGCGTCTTTCATGCTGAAGCCTGGGAAATTCCCGATATCCTCTGGACCGTCGACGACGTGTGGCTCTCCGGCATGGCCCGCGCAAACGGCAACAAGGTCTGGGTCAATGCTGTCGCTCGTACCATGCCGCGCGATGGTCGCTTCGACCGCACCTCAGCGCTCAAGGATCACGTTGAGCAGGGGGTCGATCGCGACGGCGCCAACCGTATGTGTATCGACTACCTGCGCGACCGCTACGGTATCTGGCGCTGAGGCTTGCGCAGCACCGCGGTCATGTTCTCGGAAGCAAAATCGCGACGCCGGAAATAAACCAGGTAAACCAGCGTGTTCAACGCCCAACGGAAAATCCGGCCGAGCAGTTTTCTCAGCCAGCGAACAGGGCTGGAGCTATAGAGCACCTGCGCCTGTCCGCCCGCAAACAGCAGTTCGGCTGATACCGCCCGCGCCAGGTATTCCACCTTGCCGCGACCCAGCACGGTGACATGCGTGATGTCGCTGTTCTGGTGGATGAGTCCAAAAGGTGAGTCGCCGTTGGGAAAACGCGCGATGAATACGCCGCCGGGTCTGAGCATCCGCATCACCTCGAGTAGCCAATCGCGCAACTGCTCCTGCGGGATATGCTCAAGGACATCAAAGGCCACCACCAGATCTGCGCTCTGGTCTGCGAAGCCTGTAAGCACCTGCGCGCACTCGGCGTTGAAACCTGCGTCGCGTGCGAGTCGAACCAGATCGGGGTTCACCTCCAGCCCGGATATCTGCCACTCCCGGTTTCGTCCGTACGCAAGAAAAGCACCGCTACCGAAACCCACCTCCAAAACATCCGAACCGGGGCCGAACTCGCGCCGGGTACGACGCATCTCGGCATCGAAATATCTTGAGTCGGCCTTCTTGAGACGGGCGAAGTTGTCGGCGCTCCACTGTTTCCAATCGAGGTAACCGGAGTCAAAGGCTGCGGGCGCAGCCGGCGTGGCGGGCGGGGTCGTGTCCAAGGGCATGGGCGGGTCGCCAGTCGGCAATGGGAACTAGAATTCTAGACCTTGCGCAGCGCATGCGAAGCCACTGATTGAAAACCGGTTCGGCCTTCGATGACTGGTGTGATGGCATCGAGCGTGCGCACTGTGGCCCCCCGGTGCTGCGCAGCAAACGCCAGCGCAGCCACCGACATAGCCTGTCTGCGGGCCGGTTCGCCAAGCAAACGTAGGCTCGCGTCGAGCGCTCCAGCAGCGTCCGCCACCCGCAGCGCGGCACCGGCCGCTATGGCGTCATGGCTGACTTCCTCAAAGTTGAAGGTATGCGGCCCCAGCAGGACTGGGCAGCCCACGGCGCAGGCTTCGATCAGGTTCTGGCCCCCAAGCGGCGCTAGCGACCCACCGATAATCGCCACGTCGGCGAGCGCATACCACGCAAACATCTCGCCCATCGAGTCACCGATGATCAGATCAGCGTGAGCCGCCTCCGGCCCATCGCTATCGAACGCTGAGCGCCGCTTCACCCGCCAGCCCTGCTCACCCGCAAGTTGAGCGACCGCATCAAATCGTTGGGGATGACGGGGAACAACCACCAGAAGCGGCCGCCCTGAATCGGACGTCGGTCCGACAAGGGCGCGCCAGGCGTTCAGCAGCATCGCTTCCTCGTCATCACGGGTACTCGCAGCCAGAACTATTCCCCGCAAAGGTTTATGAGAGAGCAAGCGCTCACGCCATAGCGTACCGCGGGCCAACATCGGGGCAGGCGGTTCGATATCGAACTTGAGGTTGCCAATCGCCGGAACCGCTTCGCGCCCCAGTTGCCCGAGGCGATGCGCGTCGGACCGGGTCTGCGCCAGCACCTGGTCAAGGCTACGCAGCGCGGGGCCGATTAGGGCCCGCCAGCGCAGGCCCTTCCGAAGCGACCGCTCGGACAAACGCGCATTTGCGAGCACCACCGGGACCGAGGCACTGCGGGCAGAAGCCACCAGATTGGGCCAGAGTTCGGTCTCCATGACGAGCCCCAGCACCGGGCGGGACCGCGACAGCATACGGCGTGTGGCACCCGGATAGTCCCACGGCAGCCAGGCCTGGCGCAGCCGCCCGCCCGCCGCCAGATCCGCAAACGAATTGGCGCCGGTCTCGCGACCGGTCGGCGTCATATGGGTGAGCAGGATCCTGATGTCAGGCCAGCGGTCGAGCATGGCCCGGATCAGTGGCTCGGCTGCTCGAGTTTCTCCCACCGATACCGCGTGGACCCAGATCAGCACAGTCCCGGGTTCAGTCACCGGACAGTAGCCGAAACGCTCGCCGACTGCAGCCAGATAGCCTCTCTGGCGCAGTCCGCGCACGACGAACCAGAGCAGCAGCGCGGGCGTGACGAGCCACCAGGCCACGCAGTAAAGGAGACGTGCGAGGCGCTCGCCGGCGGTCATTCGAGCAATTAAGTTCATGCTGGGGCCGGATGCTATGCTCTGGACGCACCCGGGGCAAGCACGGTACCCGCGACAGCACAGTACCCGTCCGATACGAGCCGACGCTGTCGCCCGGGCTTCCCCGGCTCAGGTTCGCTGCGCGGCCAGCCTGCGCAGTCCGATTGATCAAGCGCGTGTCATGTCGCTCAGTCCCAACCCCGAAGTCATCGTCTTCAACCTGAAAGAGCGCTACACCGGTGTCTCGGCTACGGTCAACGCGCTGGTGCCGCTCCAGATGGAGCAGTGGCCGCTCGGCTACTGCGGTACGACGCTCTCGAACGGGGTCCGGGGCATGACGCTGCGCGAGGCGACCCGGCTCTCACGCCACCCGCCGCCAGACCGGCCGTTCCGCATCTGGCATGTACGCCGTGACCACGAAATGATGGCGGGCCTGTGGGCCCGCGACCTGCTGAAGCTCCCGATCCGCCTGGTATTCACCTCGGCCGCCCAGCATCGACATGGCTGGTTTCCGCGCTGGCTGATCTCCAGAATGGACGCCGTGATCTCCACCACCGACAAGGCGGCGAGCTTCGTTCCCAACACCAGCGCGGTGGTGGCCCACGGCATTGACCTCGCCCGGTTCAGTCCTTCGCCTGACAAGCTCGCCGCATGGGCCGACAGCGGGCTGCCAGGCCGCTATGGAATCGGCGTCTTCGGACGCGTTCGCCTTGACAAGGGCACCGACGTGTTTGTCGAGGCGATGATCGCGGTGCTGCCCCAATTCCCTGAGGCCACCGCCGTCATCGCCGGCCTTGCCCAGCCGCAGCATCGTACGTTCGAAGAATCCCTCCGGCAGAAAATCGCGGCCGCCGGACTCTCTCAGCGGATCGTCTTTCTCGGTGAGGTCCCCGCATCGCGAGTCGCTGACTGGTACCAGCGCTGCCTCATCTGCGTAGCGTGTCCGCGCTATGAGCCGTTTGGTCTTACACCATTTGAAGCGGCCGCCACAGGCTGCGCACTGATCTGCTCGCGAACCGGCGCGTTCGAGGCACTGGTACAGCCCGGTGTCAACGGTCTGCTGGTCGATACAGGGGATGCGAGCGGGCTTGCGCAGGCGCTGTCGACCCTGCTGGCCGATCCGACCACTACGGCAACGCTGGGCCGTCATGCCCTCGACCGTGTGAGGATGGATTTCACGCTCGAGCGCGAAGCTGACGGTATCGGCGCAGTCTACCGACGGCTATTCGCCGGAGCCTGAGCGTACCCATGACGCACGCATCCGAGTCCTTCACTTCGTCGTCTTCGACGCTGGGAACCTCCGCGTCGAACGCCGACCTCTCGCAACTCGCGCGCGTCACGGTCATCGTCGTCACCTTCGAGAGCGCGCACTGCCTGCCCACGCTCGTCCCGCTGCTGGCGGTCTGTCCCCACGTGATCATTGTCGATAATGGCAGCGGCGATGGCAGCGCCCCGATCGCGCAGTCCGTCCTGCCGCATGCGCAGGTGATCACACTGGAGCGTAACCTGGGATTCGGCGCGGCCAACAACCGCGCACTCGACCGGGTGGCGACGCCGTTTGCGTTTCTTCTCAATCCCGACTGTGAAATCGGAGCCGAAGACCTCGCCATTCTGGTGCAGGAGGCCAAGCGCTTCCCTGATGCAGCTGTCGTCGCGCCACAGTTGGTGAATACGCGAGGCGAGCCCGATCTCAGCTACCGCTGGCCAAGCACGCGCTGGTCGTCTCGGGGTCCGGGCGCGAGCGCCCCCCTCTGCGTGGGCTTTGTCTGCGGCGCAGCCATGCTGTTCGTGATGGATAACATGCTCGGGGCGGATCGCTTCGATGAGCGCTTTTTTCTCTATTACGAGGATGATGATCTGTGTCTGCGGATTTTCGAGCAACAGCGCGCCATCATCCTCGTTCCGCGCGTGACGGCACTGCATCGTTCGCGTGGCTCGGTGGGCGGTCGACAGCGGCTACGCGCCGAATACCTCCGCGGCTATCATCATGCACAGTCAAAGCTGAGCTTCGCCGAAAAGCACATTGGCATGGCATCAGCGCGGCGCCTGCGCGCTCGGACACTGACCCTCGCCCTGGCGGGCTGGCCGCTCAGACTCGTCGCGTTCTCACCCCGAATGCTCGCCCGACTGAGCGGACGGATCGCAGGCTTGACCCGCTGGAGACCTCATGACTGATTCCAGAATCAGCCGGCCGACACTTTGCATCGGAATTCTGGCCATGAACGAGGCGCGCAGGATTGGCGCCTGTGTGGCGAGTGCATCGTTCGCGGATCAGGTGCTCGTGATTGATTCCGGCAGCACTGATGACACTCGCGACATTGCTACGGCTGCAGGAGCCGACGTTCATGTCTACGAGCGGTGGGAAGGCTTTGCTACCCAGCGTAACCGGCTGCTCGCTCACGTAAGTACCCGCTACATCTTTTTCCTTGATGCCGACGAAGTCATTCCGCTAGCGCTTCGCGACGAAATACTTGAACTGATCGCAGGCGACCAACCAGTCCGCGGTGCCATCCTCTGGAATCAGGTGGCCTATGGCCGACCACTGAGTGCCATGAAATCCACCGGCGGCATCGAGCGGCTTTTTCGTATCGATACGCTGCTCCGCTTCGAAGGTGTGGTGCACGAGGGCGCAGTACTGAATGACCCCTCGCTGCCGCTCGTTACCCTGCGTCACCGCCTCCAGCATTTCTCGCGCGAGACGGTCTACGACAGTCTGCTCAAGCTCGCGCAGTATGTTCAGCTGGGCGCAGCCAAACGCGCGGCAGCTGGTAAGACCGGCGGGCTGCTCCGTGGGTTAGGCTCAGCCCTTGCCATCTTCGTTCGGCTCTATTTTTTTCGGCGTGGCTTTCTATGCGGCGCTGAAGGGTTTTTGTTCTGTTTCTTCATCGCGCTAGAATGCTTTTTTCGCTATGCCGCGCTCAAGTATGATCGGGTGATACTTAACGGCACGGTCAAGCGCTGAGCGTGCTCACGTTGGCGCTTACCCCTTCTGCCCCGCGCACCCGCCTCTGATGAAACTGTCGCGAGTCTTTCAATTCATCCACCAGGGCAGCCTGCGCGTACACTTCAGTCAGCATGGCGAAGACGTGATGCTGCACAAGCTGTTCGGGCGTAAGCGCTCCACGGGGTTCTATAACGATATCGGCGCGCACCACCCGTTCCGGCAGTCCAATACGGCTTACCTGTGGCTGATGGGCTGGAATGGCGTTAATGTCGATGCCAGCCGCACCGCCATCGACCTGTTCAAGCGGGCGCGGCCGCGAGACGTCAATCTGTGGACCGCCGTGGTTGACGATACAACCGCCGCGTGCCAGACCCACATCACGCTCCACTCCAACATGGCGCTCGACCTCGGTGCCACCTGCGACCCGGAGCTTGCCAAGCAGCGCGGCACCATACGAACCGAGCAGGTACCCTGCACCTCGATCACAGAGATCATCAACCGCCATGGCACGGCAGAAGGGGTTAGCCTCGACCTGCTCAACATCGACATTGAAGGCTTTGACGAACGCGCAATCGCTTCCATCGATCAATGGCGCGTTCGGCCACGCGTCCTCTGCGTCGAGATGGCGCGAAAAGATAGTCGCGCGCTTCTCGACTCGCGCACCTGCCACACCCTCGAGCTTGCCGGATACCTGCTCACCGACCGGATGGGGCAATCGGCGATCTTCCAGCGACAAGACGGCTGACGTGTTTGGAACACTGCCCCCAATCCGGTCTGCGCAGGCCGCATCAGGCGGGGCACTTGTCCTTCTCGCGCTGTCAAGCCTCAACTCAAAAATCGCGGGCATGTTGTGGGGCCTCACGTTCATCGTCACTGCCATTCTCGCGGTCCGGGCGCGACCATGGCCGCCCCCTGATGCGCTCGATCGAATCGCCCGCCTGTGGGTCGTGGCTACCACTCTCGGTCTCACCTGCTGGATCGTGAGCGCGGCCCTCTGGGATGAACTCTATCCCCAGTATTCGGCCGAAATCAATGCGGGCCTGCGGCTGATAACCGGTGCGCTGGCGGCCTACTGGCTCACCCGCGTGGTGCGCTTGAGCCGGAGCGAAATGGGAAGCCACGCAATCACCTTCGCCGTCTCGATCGCCAGCCTGGTCGCATTACTCGTTGCACTACTCGCCAATAACCGGGAACAACTACCAAGTCACGCCATCGCCTGGGCAGCAGCCATAGGGCTTATGATCGTGCTCCTGGTGGCCCGTGCCGCTGACAGCACCCAATCAGCGCCCAGCCGTGCGGTGGCGGCGCTGGGCGTTCTCTTCGGTGCGCTTGCCATCCTGGGTAGCCAGTCGCGCGGTGTCTATCCCGTGATCGCCTGGTGCGTCGCAGTGCTGCTCGTCAGCTGGTACCGTCGTAGCATCAACCGCGGGCGCGTGCTGATCGCAAGCGCGCTGAGTGGGCTTGCGATCGTCATCGGCCGTGCGATCGCGATCGCCCATCCTTCCGATCCGCTTCGTCTGCAAGAAGCGATCAGCAGCGTTCAGCAGGTTCGGGACGCGCAGCAATACAACACCCCCACCGGCGCGCGAATTTATCTCTTTACCCTCGCCTGGCAAACCTTTAAGGAATCGCCCTGGATCGGCGTCGGCGCGCAGAATCGGCTCGCACTGATCCATGGAAGCGGGCTGGGTGAGTCGGAGGTTCGGGCGGCATCGCTCTGGCACGTACGCGATATGGGGCATGTCCATAACGCATATCTGCATCACGCCATGGATGGCGGGGTGATCTCGCTCCTCGGGTTCCTGCTTCCGCTGGGCATGCTCGCGCTCATGGCAGTCAGGCTGAGGGCTCAACACCCCGCATCCGCCTTGCAGATATGGGGCATCCTGTTTATTCACGCCCTCACCAACCTGACCAGCGTGAATCTGGCCCACAACTACTACGCGCTGATGCTGGTCATCAGCGTAGCCCTGGTACTGGTTCAGGCGAGACTCGCTGGACCCTTATTGCAGACTCCTCGATGAGGTTTCGATGGAAAACGCCGAACCTAAACGCCTCGTCCGCAAACTCTACAAGGCGCTGTCGCGTCTGGTGCTTGTCCAGCCAGATCGGGCAGGTCACGCATTACCGTCGGTCATCTCCTCAGCAGGTAGTGGCAATGCGCCATCCGGTCATCTCGTCGACCTCGGGCTCAAAGCTGCCGCGCTTGCAGCGCGCACGCCGATCACGGGCTTTCGCCCAGAGCTTGCCGACAGCGTGCTCTTTAACCGCTACCCGGGCGAGCACTATCGATTGCTGAACGCGCTGGTCACCTTGCTAGAGCCCGCGTCCATTGTTGAAATCGGAACGTTCACTGGCATGGGGTCCTTTGCGCTCGCTCAGGCCGCGCGTGGAAGCCTGCACACGTTTGATGTGGTGCCCTGGCGCAATTTCGAGAGCCACCTCAGCGACAGTGATTTCTCCGGCGGCAGGGTGATCCAGCACCTTGCCGATCTTGCCGACCCTGATCAGTTCAAGGCGCACCAGCCCCTGCTCGACGCTTCGACACTTATTTTTCTGGATGGGCCGAAAGACGGTAGCTTCGAAGTACGGCTGCTCGGCCGCCTCACCCGGCTATCGCCCTGTGCCGATCGCATCCTGGTGATCGATGACATCCGGTTTGTGAACATGATCGACAACTGGAACGCCATAGCCTCTCCGAAACTCGATCTGACATCGTTCGGGCACTGGAGCGGAACCGGGCTCGTCGACCTGTCTGAACCGCTGCGGCTCTATTGATCAAACGCGCCCCACAACCACCCGCAATCAGAACGGCAGTACCGCGTCGGGCTTTTCGTTCAGGATCACACGCCTGAAGTCGGTCTGGATCCTGGCGAGCCCCTCTCGCGTGTCCGACTCAAATCGGAGCACCACCACAGGCGTGGTGTTGGAGGGTCGGGCAAGACCGAAACCATCGGAATATTCCACCCGGATTCCGTCGATGGTGATCACCTCGGTACCCGATGGAAAGCGCGCATTGCGCTTGAGGGCGTCCACCAGCGAATGATTCTCCCCTTCGGCAGTCGCGAGCTGGAGCTCAGGGGTGGTGATCGAATCGGGCAAACCCTCCAGCAACGCGCAGGGGTCATCGTAGCGTGAAAGAATCTCCAGGAGACGAGCACCCGAGTAGAGGCCATCGTCAAAGCCGTACCAGCGCTCCTTGAAAAACAGATGCCCGCTCATTTCGCCTGCGAATGGCGAGCCTGTTTCTTTCAATCGCGCCTTGATCAGCGAATGGCCCGTACGCCACATGGTGGGACGCCCACCATGCTCGCGAATCCAGCGTGCGACATTACGGCTGCACTTCACGTCGTAGATGATTTCAGCACCGGCATGACGCGACAGCACATCAGCGGCAAACAGCATCAGCTGCCGATCCGGATAGATGATATTGCCCGCTTTGGTCACCACCCCCAGCCGATCACCATCGCCATCGAACGCAATGCCGAGCTCAGTATCGGTCTCGCGCAGACACCGGATCAGATCCTGCAGATTTTCTGGATGAGCGGGATCGGGGTGGTGATTGGGAAAATTACCATCTACGTCACAGAACAACTCGGTGACCTCGCAGCCGAGCTCACGAAAGAGCCGCGGCGCGAAGGCGCCCGCCACACCGTTTCCACAGTCAATGGCGATTTTCATCGACCGGGACAAGCGAACGTCTGAGGTGATACGGGCGAGATAACGGTCGGTGAGGTCCACCTGGCGCAGCGTGCCTTGGGCGCCCGAAGCCGATAACGCACCCCTTTCAATGGCCTCGCGGAGCGCGGTGATGGCCTCGCCATAGAGCGCGTCTTTGCCCACCACCATCTTGAGCCCGTTGTAGTCAGGCGGGTTGTGGCTACCCGTCACCGCAACGCCGTTGCCGGTATTGAGTTCAAAGGTACCGAAATAGACCACCGGGGTCGGCACCATGCCAATGTCAATGACATCCAGCCCGGTTGCAAGAATGCCGCGCGCAAGCGCGGCCGATAGCCGGGGACCGGAAAGGCGGCCGTCGCGACCGATTACAAACTCACGCTGGCCAGCGCGGCTCGCAAGCTGCCCCAAGGCTCGACCCACCTGCTCGACGACCGCTTCGGTGAGCGTGTGGTCAACGATGCCGCGGATGTCGTAGGCCTTGAAAATTTCAGGGTGATGGAGGGTAGATGTCATGGGAGCTTAAAGGGAGACTGGGGGATTCACTGCGCCGACCGTCTGAGGGGAACCACGCGGGCCACCGCCGGGTCGATCGCCCCGGCCATCGACATGAGGAGGTTGCGCACTACGGATTCGTCTTCGGCTTGCAAGCCCTGGATCAGCAGCGACACTTTGGTGTCCAGCACCCGGGGGAGGTCCACAGGCTCGTTTACTCTCATGATTTTCGGATGCACGGTGCCCTCAATCTGACTCTGCGACAGCGTAAGCTCCTCAAAGAGTTTTTCACCGCGCCGCAGCCCGGTGATCACAATTTCTATATCGCCGTTCGGATTGTTCTCATCGCGCACCGAGTGCCCAGCGAGCCGGATCATGTTGCGCGCCAGATCAATGATTCGAACCGACTCACCCATATCCAGCAGGAAGAGTTCTCCACCGCCCGCCATGCTGCCCGCCTGAATGACCAACTGCACCGCCTCATGGATCGACATGAAATACCGGCTAACCTCGGCGTGGGTCACCGTGACCGGGCCGCCATGGGCGATCTGCTCCTTGAACAGCGGAATGACCGACCCCGATGAGCCAAGCACATTGCCAAACCGGACTGCACAGAAACGCTGGCGCCGGTGCTCATCGCGCGCTCTTCTTGCAAAGTCCTGCAGGATCAGTTCTGCCCATCGCTTGGTCGCCCCCATCACATTGGCGGGTCGGACCGCCTTGTCGGTGGAAATCAGCACAAAGGTTCCAACACCATGGTCAAACGCCGCCTGCGCAAGCGTCTGGGTGCCCAGCACGTTGTTGCGTACCCCTGCGAGCACGTTCTGCTCAACCAGCGGCACATGCTTGTGGGCCGCAGCGTGATAGACGCTCTGGATCCGGTAGTCGCGCATCAGGCGGTTGACCAGTTCTCGGTCGCCCACCGAGCCCAGATGACTCAGCACCTCACAGGTGGCAATCGGTCGAAGCACGCGATCGATCTCATAGAGGGCCGCTTCGGACATTTCGAGCAAAATGAGCAGCGAGGGCTTGAGCGCGGAGACCTGGCGACAGATTTCCGAACCAATGGAGCCCCCCGCTCCGGTGACCAGTACCACCTTGCCCGTTACACACTGACCAAGGAGAGAGGGGTCGGCATCCACGGGGTCCCGGCCCAGCAGATCGCTGATATCCACTTCGCGTATCGTGCTCACCAGATGCCGGCCGGAGGCAATATCGGCAAGTGCCGGAAGGATACGAACCCGAAGGGCGAAGTGTTCAAGACGCGCGACGATCTCGCGTCGTCGCGCAGGCGTGGCATTGGGCAGGGTGACGATCACATCCCGGATATCGAAGTTTTCGATCAGCATCGGCAGCTCGGCCGGGGAATAGACGCGCAGGCCGCTGATGTCCTGTCCATGCAGCGCGGAGTCATCATCGAGATAACCGGCAGGAAACAGATCACGCCCCCGGCGAAGCGAGGCCGCGAGCTGGCGTCCAGCAGTGCCTGCGCCGTAAATCAGCGCCTGGCGCCCCGCAAAACGCCGATGAAGCGGCATCCAGAGCAAGGTGCGCGCAATGAAGCGCGAGGCCACCACAAACCCGGTTCCGACCAGCCAGTAGAGCACAGGAACCGTACGAGGCAGTCCTTCGACGCCTGTCATCTGGGTGAGAAACGCGAGGCCAGCCCACAATACGGCGGCGAGGGTCATCCCCTTGGTGATGGCCCAGAGCGCGTGTTCGCCGACAAAGCGAATGATGGATCGGTACAGGCCAAAGCGCAGAAACACTGGAATGGCAATAAGCGGAGCTGCTGCAATGAGCAGCCACTGCTCCGCACTGGGGAGAAAGGTCTCGCCCATTCTGAGCCAGTATGCGGCAGCAGCAGCAGCAAGCAGCAGACAGAGGTCGACACCCATCATGGCCCACTGCTTGCCCGGTCGACTCAATCCCAGCAGTCGTGTGATCGCCCGATTAAGTACTGAAGCAACCGACATCAGTGAATCGTCCTGTGGTAACGCCACCCTGCCAAAGAATATACACTTCGCTCCTCGAACCAATCGCCGCGCCAGTACCGGCTGAAGCGCACGTCCGCGGAAAACTGCCTGGAAGCCCAGCGAAACAGCAGGCGAAACTCACCCGCTACGGCGGGGTCTTGAACTCAACGCCAGGAATCAGACAACCGCAATGCTGCGTTTTCTTGATGTCGTGCTCGCAGTGATCGGGCTGATCGCCGCCACGCCCGTCATGCTGATCCTTCTCGTGCTGGGATTCTTTGACACTGGATCACCGATCTTCACCCAGGTTCGTGTGGGGCGGCACCAGCAGCCTTTCAAACTGGTCAAGTTTCGCACCATGCGGCAGGGTACCGAATCGGTGGCCACACACCTGCTCGACCCGGCCGCGGTCACGCCGCTGGGCGCGGTGATGCGCCGAACCAAGCTGGATGAACTGCCGCAACTCTTGAATGTTCTCAAAGGCGAGATGAGTATGGTGGGCCCTCGCCCCTGCCTGTTCAGTCAGCAGGAACTGATCCTGGTCCGCGAAGCACGCGGGGTGTTCCGAGTCCGGCCGGGAATCACCGGCCTCGCTCAGGTTCAGGGCATCGACATGTCTGCCCCAGAATTGCTCGCTGCCACCGATGCCCGTATGCTCGAGCGACTCGGCGTGCCGGCCTACTTTGGCTACATCTTTAAGACCCTCGCCGGATCCGGCCACAGCGACCGGATACGCGGCTGAGCAACCATCACGTTCATGAATTCCCCCTGGATCATCGGCGACCTGCAGGGCTGTCTCGAGCCTCTCATCCACCTGGTCGGAAAGCTTCCGCCAGAGGTGCCACTCTGGCTGACCGGCGACCTGATCAATCGCGGCCCGCGCTCGCTCGACACGCTTCGCTGGGTGATCGATCAGGGCGAACGGATCACCACCGTACTCGGCAATCACGATATCCATCTGCTGTCGGTTGCGGCGGGCCTGCGCAAACCCCATCAGACCGACACCTACGACGATATCCTTGCCGCGCCTGATCGCGCGCAATTGCTCGACTGGATCCGTACCCGTCCGCTCGCGCATTTCGATCACGGCTGGCTGATGGTCCATGCAGGGGTTCTGCCGCAGTGGTCGGTTGCGCAAACGCTTTCGCTTGCCGCCGAAGTTCAGCAGGTGCTCTCCGGCCCAGACTGGCTCGCGTTTCTTCCCCAGATGTACGGCAACGAGCCCGCGCACTGGGATGATTCGTTGCGCGGACCTGAGCGGCTGCGGATCGTCATCAATGCGCTCACCCGCATGCGCTTTGTTGATACCGATGGTCGAATGGAATTTGCCACCAAGGAAGGTATCAGCGCAACGCCCAGCGGGTTCATGCCCTGGTTCGATGCGCCAAAGCGTAGAACAGCAGACACACCGATTGTGTTCGGGCACTGGTCAGCGCTTGGCCTCATCAATCGCCCCGATCTGGTGGCGATCGACACGGGCTGTGTCTGGGGCCGCCACCTCAGCGCCGTTCGGCTCGCTGATCGCAACATCATTCAGGTGCAGTGCCCAGACTGCGGAGCCCAGGGTGTCTGACAACCCTCTCACCTGGCTTCAGCCAGCCAACCGGTATACAACAGTCCCGCCGCAAGGACCGCAGCCTTGATCGCTTCTGCATTTCGCATTGCGCGCCGCGCGCCGCTTGCCATCGCGCTGCTGCTGGGCGGGCTTCTCACAATTGCGCTCATCTTTCCCCGGGTGAGTGGCGCCCGCCGCGACCGGATCATCGCCCGCTGGTCGCGCTGGCTGCTTCGCGCCTGCGGAATAAGACTGGCGGAGCTACCTGCCCCCGCAGCACAGCCCCTCGCCTCGCTCCAAGGCCCCGCCCTGATCGTCGCCAACCACATCAGCTGGATCGATATTTTTCTGATGCTGGCCACCACCTCGGCGCACTTCGTTGCCAAGATCGAGATTGCGTCGTGGCCCGTGGTGGGTCGGCTGGTGATTGGTGCTGGCACCCTTTTCATCGAGCGGGGCAAGCGCCATGCGGTCCATCAGCTCAACGAACGCATTCAGACTATGCTGGCGGCGGGTCGGCGCGTGGCGGTCTTCCCGGAAGGCACGACCAGTGATGGGCTGCGTCTGCTGCAGTTTCATGGCAACCTGCTCGAACCCGCCCTTCGTGCGCAAACGCCCATCATTCCGGTGGGAATCCGTTACACCGACCTGAAGGGCCAGTACAGCTCAGCCATCGACTTCACAGGCAACATGAGTTTCGGTGAATCGATGAAACGCGTGCTGGGTTCACCCGGATTCATTGCAGCGCTCCACCCGCTGCCCGCGCTGAGCGAACCTGCCACGCGTCAGCAGGCGGCGCGCGCTGCACGTGCGGCGATTGCGGAGCGGCTTTCACTGCCCACGGACGACACAGTTCCCAACACCCTGCGCACCGCAATGAGCGCAGCGCGCGGGCGTGCCGAGTAAGCGAAACAACACGCGTTGCCCGGCTTCGGGCACTACCCAAAGCGACACCGGTGAGTCGGTGGTGACGAATCACCCGCGGTTGCTCACGGCAAGTGTAAGCAGACAGGCATCGATAAGACGACGCGCCACACACCCTGACCTCGGGTCAGCGAGGCGCCCTGGCGCGCTCAAACACCACGCGCCCAGCCACCAAGGTGGCCTGCGCCCGACCGAGCAACTCGCGGCCCAGAAATGGCGTATGCGAGCCCTGACTCACCAGCGAGCCCCGCGACACCACCCAGCGCTCATCGGGATCAATCAGACACAGATCGGCAGACTCACCCACCGCCAGCCGGCCACCCGGCTGGCCCAGGATGCCCGCTGGCCCGGTCGTGAGCTTCACCAACGCCTCCTCAACCGGAACGCGCGCCTCAGCCGCCCACTTGAGCGTGAGTGGCAACAGCAATTCGAGCCCGGTCACCCCTGGCTCGGCCTCGCCAAACGGCAGCTGCTTTGCGTCGTCATCGACCGGTGTGTGATCGGAGCAGAGCGCATCGATCGTACCGTCGACGAGCGCTACTCGAATGGCATCCCGGTCGCGCTGTGACCGGAAAGGTGGATCGACCCGACAGTTGCTGTCGAAAAACCCGATGTCCACATCAATCAGATGCACATGGTGAATCGCCACATCCGCAGTGACTGGCAAGCCCTCGGCCCGCGCGCGACGCACCAGCTCCAGCCCGGCCGCTGATGAAAGACGGCACAGATGGACCCGGCAGCCAGTCACCCGCATCAACTCGAAGATCGTGTGCAGCGCCACCGTCTCTGCGATCACCGGCATACCGGCGAGGCCCAGACGACTGGCATAGGGCCCGGCATGCGCCACGCCACCGCGTGCCAGCTGAGGGTCTTGCGGATGTAACCAGACGCTGTATCCGAAGGTACTCGCATACTGCATCGCCCGCATCAGGATCTGGGTGTCGAAAATGGGCGCAAGGGCGTGCGAAAAGCCAACGCAGCCAGCCTCAACGAGCTCGGCCATTTCGGTAATGGTCTCTCCCTTCAGGCCCACGGTCAAAGCGCCCACCGGGTAAAGACGCGCGCCGTCAATACCACGCGCTCGGTGCTTGAGCATTTCGACCAGGCCCGGCTCATCGAGCACAGGATCGGTATCGGGCGGACAGGCCAGCGCAGTGACCCCGCCAGCGAGCGCCGCCTGCATCTCCGATTCAAGCGTCGCCTTGTACTCAAACCCCGGCTCACGCAGGCGCGCAGCCAGGTCGACCACTCCGGGGAGAAGGAGACACCCCGTGCCATCGATGACCCGGTCAGCAACAAACTCCGACGGCACCGCACCCACCGCAACCAGCTTGCCATCGGCAACATAAACGTCGCTGGGTCGGGTACCCGCTGGCCCACCGCCCGGCACTACCACGCACGCGTTGACGATCGAGATTCTAGGGGACGCATTCATCATCAGGGCTTCACGAGAAGACTCATGACCGCCATACGAACCGCAATACCGAAGGTCACCTGATCAAGGATAACCGCCTGTGGGCCATCAGCCACGGCAGAGTCAATTTCCACCCCGCGATTCATCGGCCCCGGGTGCATCACAATACAGTCGGTATTGGCGAGCGCGAGCTTGTCTTCGGTGAGGCCGTAGTGCTTGAAGTATTCCTGCGCAGACGGCAGCAGCGCGCCCCGCATGCGCTCGCTCTGCAGCCTCAGCATGATCACCACGTCGACCCCTCGCAGCCCCTCTCGCATGTCGTGGAACACATGCACGCCCAACTGCTCGAGGCCACCCGGAATTAGGGTTCGTGGACCGATCAAGCGCACCTCGGGTACCCCCAGCGTGGTGAGAGCGTGAATGTCCGAGCGCGCCACGCGCGAGTGCAGCAAGTCGCCTACGATCGCCACGCGCAAATTGGTGAAGTCTTTCTTGAAATGC
>SXGS01041502.1_pt1 | contig 31099 bp, 18 predicted proteins | sample 3174681 | NCBI WGS metagenome assembly SXGS01 (sample SAMN11356861, study PRJNA531348) | freshwater metagenome | isolation source: freshwater sample F1-80 | place: China: Fuxian Lake, Yuxi | collected 2017-12-25 | reverse complement strand
GCCGCTACGGCACCGTCCCCCACGCCGGCTTCGGCCTCGGCTTCGAGCGCACCGTCCAATACGCCACCGGCATCGAGAACATCCGCGACGTCATCCCCTTCCCGCGCGCCCCACGGCAGGCCGACTTCTGAGCGCTCCTGGCCGCGTTGACATGTCCGATCGCTGAATCTAGAATTTCCCTCTGCTGGCGACACCCGCTCACCAAGGTCGAGACATGCCCGATCCCACCCGTGAGAATCGCAGCGAGGGCGCCCGCACGCAATCGGGCAGCTCCCCCTCGTCCTCTCAGCCCACCCCAGGTCCGGGCGCTCGATCCAACGCGCAGAGCGCGCAGTTCCAGAACATCGTGACCTACACCGTGGTCGCCGGCGACACCCTCTCCACCATCGCCACCCGCTTCAAGGTCGAAGGCGGCTTCGAGGCCCTCGCCCTGCTCAACGGACTGGCCGACGTCGGCGCCATCAATGTCGGCCAGAAGCTGAAGATCCCCAGCAGCCGCCCCGCAGCCAGCCAGAGCCCCGAAGCCAAAAAGACGGAGGCCCAGGCCGAGGTCCAGAGCGAACCCCAGGAAAAAGCCGCCGAGGCCGCCACCGCCACCGGCGCCGCCCAGCCCGAGGCCGTCGCCGACGAGGAGATCGAGTGGCTCGCCGGCTCCTGGACCATCACGCACTACACCTTCGCCATGGAGGACGATCCCGTCCACGCCGACTCCAAGCTCGTCTCCGCCCCTGGCCTCGACCCCAAGGAGAAGTACAAGAAGTCCTTCCTCGGCTCCCCGCTCGGCGTCAAGATGCAAGGCACCGGCCTGGCCGCCAACGGCAGGTACATCATGTACGTCGGCAATGGCCGCTACGCCTACGGCATCGGCGGCGCCAAGGGCAACCCCACCTCCTGGAAGTCCGTCGCCGTCGACCCCGCCAAGATCTCCCTCGGCTCCTCCGTCATCATCGAGAGCTACCGCGACAAGGGCCCCTTCCTGGCCAACGACACCGGCGGCGCCATCAACGGCCGACACATCGACGTCTTCGTCGGCGCCGTCCCCATCAAGACCGCCTACGCCCTCGGCACCAAGAAGAGCCGCGTCGGCATCCACAAGAAGCGCTGACCCGCCGACGGGCCTTGCCGCCGAGCCGATCCCCGACGGGCCTTGCCGCCGAGCCGCCGATCGCCGACGGGTTTGCCGCCGAGCTGCCGATCCCCGACAGGCCTTGCCGCCACGCCGCCGATCGCCGACGGGTTCGCCGGACCCGCCCGCCGCCGACGGGTTTGCCGGACCCACGCTGCCGATGGGTTTGCCAGACCGCGCGCCGCCGACGGGTTTGCCGGACCCCACATCGCCGATGGGTTTGCCGGATCCGCCCGCCGCCGACGGGTTTGCCGGACCCGCCCGCCGCCGACGGGTTTGCCGGACCCTGATCGGGTCCGGCTGCACCCGCGGCTACTCTGTTTCGCCCCTGACGGGGCTCTAAAGTGCTGTCCCCCCTCGTGATATTGAGGGGCGTGGTGATTCGCAGGCGAGAGGGACCCAGAGAACAGCCGACCGATTGGCCTTGTCGGTGCGTTGTCCCATCCCCTCCCGCCCCGGAGGGGCGGCTCGGTAATGAGAGCCCCGGCAGGGGCGAAACAGAGTAGCCGCGGGTGCAGCCGGACCCGATCAGGGTCCGGCAAACCCGTCGGTCCCCGGAAGGACCACGTGTCCATCCATCGAAGGCAACCCGCCGGGATCGCCTTGTCTTCAATCGTCGGTCGCCGGAAGGACCGTGTGTCCATCCATCGAAGGCAACTCAACCCGTCGGTCGCCGGAAGGACCGCACGCCCGGTCAACAACGCCGACAGGTCGCCGTCATTTCTTGGTGAAGAAGGCGGCGGTGCCGGGCCGGACGAGGGCCTTGAGGCGGATGCAGCGGTCGACGCTCTCCAGCGCGAGCGACAGGTTGCGCTCGGTGGCGGGGGTGGTCTTGCCGGGCTGCGCGAAGAAGTCGGCGGCGGTCTTGCGGCCCTCCTCCGAGCAGAAGCCGGAGGCGGTCCACGGCATGCTGGAGGCGCGCTTGTCGCCAAGGAGCTTGAGGAGCTGATCGTAGTTCTGGGTGGCCCAGGCCCAGAGCGCGCCGTGGGTCTGATCGGTCCGGTAGGAGCCCCCGATGATGGACCAGAAGTCCTGGGCGCGCAGGGTGCCGTCGAACAGCAGCGCGTAGCTCCGGTTGAGCAGCGCCGGATCGGAGAAGCTGGACAGGCCGCTGAGCAGGGCGCTGCGGATCTGGGGGGTGGCGGCGCTGGGGATGGCGGCCTTGAGCGACTCCCAGAGCTTCGCGTCGCCAGATTGAGCGATCAGCCGCAGGCTCAACGACGCTTCGTCGACGGGGACGGCGCCGGGATCCTTGAGGAAGGCGCTGGCCTGCTTCGAGGCGGCGCCGAAGAGCTTCTTGTCGCCGCCCATCTCGACCAGCGCGCCGATCAGGCTCGGGCGCAAGAGGCCGATCTCGGCGTCCTCGCCGGGCTTCGAGGTGGCGCCGATGCGCTTGAGGTGGGGAGCCAGGAGCTTCTGGACGAAGCCCTGGAAGGCCTTGCGGTGCTTCTCGTCCAGGCCGTGGGTGTGGATGAAGCCGAGGCCGTCGATGACGCCGCCGACGATGGAGCGGTGCTGCTCGGCGCCGAGCGCCTCGAAGGCGACCAGGAAGGCGTCGGCCGGGAGGTTGCCGGCCTCAAGGTGGGCGTAGAGGTGGGTGGGCAGCGCGACGCGCTCAGGCAGCGTGAGGCTGGCGCGCCTCTTCTGGACCAGAGCGAGCGTGGCCTCGGTGCTCAGCCGCCAGCGGTAGTAGCCGCGCTCGTCCGCGTTCGGGTGCAGCCACGTCGGGCAGTCCGCGCCGAGGGGGACGATCGTCGCCTCGGACTTGTCGTCCAGCAGGGCGCAGGTGGTCTTGACCGCCCCACCCGCCTCATAGCGCATGCAGACCGGCACGCGCCAGGGCTTGCCCTGCTCGGCCTTGGACCCCGCCGGCAGGTGACGGCGCTGCGACAGCTTCGCGGAGGCCTCGCCCTCCTTGCACGTGACCTCGACGCCGACCTCCGGGGTGCCGGGCTGGTCGATGAACCTCGCGATCACCTCGCTGACGGGCTTCTGGGAGCTGGCGTCGAGGGCCTTGAGCAGATCCTCGGTCGTCGCCGAGCCGTGGGCGTGGGCCGCCAGGTAGTCCCGCACCCCGGCCTTGAAGGCCTCCTCCCCCGTCCAGGCCTCGATCATCCTCAGCACCGAGGCGCCCTTGGTGTAGGTGATGCCGTCGAAGGCGTCGTAGACGTCGCCGCCTTGCTTGATGGGCTGCCGGATGGCCCGCGTGGCCTCCTGGGCGTCCCGGCTCATGACCCGCTGCGCGCCGCTGACGGCGTCGATGGGCGCCTCCAGCGCCGGGTCGACCTCGGCGATGATCCGGGTCGCCATCCAGGTCGCGAAGGCCTCGGTGAGCCACAGGTCGTCCCACCACGCCATCGGGACGAGGTGGCCGAACCACCTGTGGGCCAGCTCGTGCGCGATGACGCTCTGGGAGCCGTACCGCGTCCGGATCGGGGCCTTGTCCTTCTCCAACAGCAGCAGCGTCTCTCGGAAGGTGACCAGCCCGACGTTCTCCATCGCCCCCGCGCCGAAGTTCGGCACCGCGACCAGATCCAGCTTCGCGTAGGGGTAGGGCGTGCCGAAGTAGTCCGTCAGCGCCTTGAGGATGATCGGCGTCTTCTCCAGGACGTACCCGGTCATATGGCCCTTGCCCTTGGTCGTCACCACCCGCAGCGGCACGCCCTCGATGGCGTCCGCAGGGGCCTCCACGACGTCAAAGTCGCCCACGGCCAGCGCCACCAGGTAGGTCGGCAGCGGCTTCGTCTGCGCGAAGCTGAAGGCCGTCCACTCCCCATCCTCCTTGCGGCCCACCTCGGGGCTGTTGCTCAACGCCAGCTGCCCCCGTGGCACCTTGATCGTCGTCCGGAAGGGCGTCTTGAAGCCGGGATCGTCAAAGCACGGGAAGGCGTCCCTGGCCTCCAGCGGCTCAAACTGCGTGTACGCATACCACGCCTCTCCCTCCTTGACCCGATACAGCGACTCTGGCACCTCACCCAGCTCTCCCTCAAAGTCGATGAGCAGCACGGTCAGGCCCGGCTGGATCTGGGTCGGCGCGCTCAGGAGCAGCCCGCCGTTCTTGTCCTGGGTGACCTTGGCCTCCAGGGCGTCCCCGGCGTCGATCACGGCGCGCTTGATGGACAGATCGCCGGCGTGCAGCTGCACGAACCAGGTCGGCGCCTTGACGTCGATCTCGATCTGCACCGAGCCGCTGAAGCGATCCGCGCTCGGGTCGATCTTCAGGCTCACGTCATAATGAAGCGGGACCGCGATCGCGTCGCTCAAGCGCACATGGCCGTCGATCGCCTCTGGCGGCCTGTTCATCTCGCTCGTGTCGGGCTTCGTGTCGAGGGGCATCGGATCAGGCCCCGTCGTGCAGGCCGCCGCGCCGATCAGCGCCGCGGCGCTGAGCAGGATGGAGATCGACCGGGCCGAGCGCGTCGACGATGTGGACGATTCCGAGGGCGTGGGCGGGGCCGAGGGGTGCGCGTGCGTCATGGGCAGGCTCCTTGAGGTGGGCGGTGGTGGGCGCCCCGTCAGCGGGGCGGCGAGTCGCCGTGAGTGCCCAGGTGCCTACCACAGAGCCGCGCGTCGTCGCAACCCACCATCAAGCGCCGCACGATCGCCCCTCGGGGGGGCGAACCCGAGCGGACGGGCGCGGTGGGTCAGGCCGGGGGGGTGGGGGGCGAGGTGAGGGTGGGGAGCGGAGAGGGATCAGAGATCGTGGGCGCAGCGAAAGGTGTTGTCGGCGGCCAGGTTGGGCTCATCGTAGTCGCGCCAGGAGGCGCGCAGCTCTTCGGGCTCGCTGTCGAAGCTGCCGCCGCGCAGGACCTTGAAGCCGGTGGCCGAGCGGCTGTTGTCGACGCGGGTCAGGGGTTGGCTGGGCCCCTGGGGGCTCTCGGGGGGGCTGGTGGCGTAATAGGCCGGGTCGTACCAGTCCTGCACCCACTCGCGGGCGTTGCCGGCGAGGCCGACGACGCCAAAGGGGCTGATGTCGCCGGTGGCGTCGCCGACGCGGCGCGGGGTGCCGGGGTTGAGGTCGGCGCAGGGGGCCTTGCGGGGGGTGTCCCAGAGGTTGCCGTGGTTGGCCAGCGCGCAGGTGGGGTCGTCCTGGCCCCAGGAGAAGGTCCGCGCCTGGGGGCCTCTGGCGGCGAACTCCCACTCGGCCTCGGTGGGCAGCCGCCCGCCCTTCCAGGTGCAGTAGGTGCGCGCGTCGTACCAGCTCACGCCGGTGACGGGCTGGGCGGGGTCGTTGCGAAGGGGGTCGCCCAGGGTCCGGGAGGCGCGGCAGACGCCGGCCTTGACGCACGCGGCGTACTCCTGCTGGGTGACCTCGTAGGTGTCGAGCAGGAAGGCGTCGAGCTTGACCGTGTGGACCGGCTGCTCGTTCTTGTCGGTGCCCTCCGGGCCGCCCATTTCGAAGATGCCGGCGGGGATCTTGCGCATGGCCACGGTGGCGTTGGTCGGCGGGGCTGGCGAGCGCTCCGGGGCGGGCTTGCAGCAGGCGCGGGAGATGCGGTCGAGCTGCGCCAGGGCCTCCTCCTCCTCGCCGTATCGCTCGTGCAACTGCATGTATTTCTTGTGGTTGAGCCCATAGGCCGTCAGCACCTCGGCCACGCGGGAGAGGTAGTCGTCCCAGGGCATGGCGGCCCGGTCGGGGCAGCTCAGGCGGGCCTGGATGTGGGCGAAGCGATCGAGGTTGGAGAGCTCGCTCGGATCCTCGGGCACCCAGCACAGGGCCTTGTCGGCCTCGGTGGGGGGCTGGATCGCCAGCGGGCTGTCCAGGCCCGAGCCCGTGTCCGCCGAGGTCGCCGTGGCCTGATCGCCCTCGCCCTCCTCGACAGCGTCTCCTTCGCCCCTGGCCGTGGCGAGGTCTGGCGCGCCCACGCCGTCGAACATCGACGTCGCGCACAGCACCAGGGACGCGAAGCCCAGGAGCCCGATCCCCCCGATGGCTCCCCAGAAGGCCTTGGCCCCCGCGCGCTTCTCCAGGGTCGCGGCGGCCTGGCGCGCCATGGCCCACCGCGGCTGCCCGTGGGTGCGCCACCAGATCGAGATCGTCGCTGGCGACGCGCGCCGCGTCGGGTCCAGCGGCGCGCCGCCCGTGTCCTGAATGGGGCGCGGCGAGGCGCGCGTGTCCTGGAGAGCCAGCGCCATTGAGGGAGGTGATGGGATGGGAGGGTCCAGCGCACCTGGAGAGGAGGGGTGGGCCTGGCGAGGCTGCGCCGGAGAGAGCGGCCTGGTCTTGTCGTCCATCGGCGAGGCGGAGGGGAGGTGACGCAGCGCCTCCAGGAAGGCCAGGGCGTTCGGGTAGCGCGCCTCCCGGTCCTTCGCCAGGGCCTTGGTGAGCACGGCGCCCAGCTCGCCCTCCGACACCTCGGGGGGGACGCCCAGGTCGCCGGTGCAGTGGATCTTCATGCAGTCAAAGACGCTCTCCTTGGTGACGAGCGAGCGCCCCAGCAGGCACTCCACCATGATGAGGCCCATCTGATAGACGTCCACGGCCGGCGTGACCTGCTCTTCGTTGAAGATCTCCGGCGCCATGTACTGGGGCGTGCCCACCATGAACCCCGTCTGGGTCATCCGCCCCCCGCTGACCGAGTCGATGTGGGCGATGCCGAAGTCAAAGATCTTGAGCACCTCGCCGGCGTCGGTGGTGGCCAGGAAGAGGTTCTGGGGCTTGAGGTCCTTGTGGACGATCCCTCGGGCGTGTCCAGCGGCCAGGGCCTCCAGGCAAGGGACCATGAGCGCGATCATCCGGCTCGATGGCATCGGGCCCCTGTCGAGGATCTTGTCCAGCGACAGCCCCGAGAGCTTCTCCATGACGATGTAGGGGCGCTCGCTGCCGTCGACGAAGCCGTAATCGAACACCGTGACGATGTTGGGGTGGATGATCTGGGCCGCCGCCCGCGCCTCCTGGAGGAAGCGCTCCTGGAACATGGGGTCGAGCGTGCCGTGGGTCAGGACCTTGATGGCCACCTGTCGGCCGATGGGCAGCTGGGTCGCCTGGTAGACCGTGGCAAAGCCGCCCTCTCCCAGCCTCCGCTCTATCGTGTATCGCCCCGCCAGGACGCTACCCGGCTCAAGCCCGGAAGGTTTGGTCTCCATCGACGAATCCGTAAGTGCGTTCAGGGTCAGCGCGAAGGACGGTCGAAGTATACCGCGCCCCGTCGCGCCTTGCACGACCCCCCTGGCCTTTGTGACCACGCCCTCAAAGTCGCGCTGCTCGCAGGCATCGCGCCTCGCGCGAACCTCTGGGCTTTGCGGCGGTTCAGCGGGCGCGGACCCACCAGTCGGAGCCCTGGATCAGCGCGCCGTCGTCGGTGATGGCGGTGAGGGCGAAGGCGATCCAGAGGGGGGCGTCCTCGGGCAGCGCGGCGGTCAGGGTGACGAGGCCGCCGCTGTCGGTGGCGACGGAGGCCACGGGGGAGAGGGCGTGGAGGCGGCCGCCGACGTGGAGGGTGAGGGTGGCGGGGGCGTCGACGGCGATCTGGACGGTGAGCAGGCCGTCCTGGAGCGTGGCGGTGGGGGGGGAGAGGGAGGGCGCGGAGCGGTCGGCGGGGGAGAGGTCGGGGGGGAGTCCCTGGCGCAGATCGCGGGCGCAGGAGGCGGCGTCGTCGAGGTTGAGGGGGTGGGTGTCGCCGGGGTGGGCCTGGGCGAAGGCGTCGGCGGCGGCGGTGAGGCGATCGGCGGCGGAGATCGCCCAGGCGGCGTGGGCGGGGTCGCCGGTCAGGGCGTGGAGCCTGCGGGAGAAGAGGCCCTCGACGGCCTCCATCCAGACGGCGGCGGCGTGGCGCTGCTTGGAGAGCCTGCGGCGGAGGTCGTCGAGGGCGGGGCCGGCGAGTCCGTCGTCGATGAGGGCGTCGAGGCGCTGGAGGTTGTCGCCAGCCAGGGTGAGGGCTTCGAGGTGCTGCTGGCGCAGATCGAGGAGGGTCTGCGGGGTGGGGCGGTCGAGGCGGTCGTAGTCGGCCTGGAAGGCTGGGTCCCACCTGGCGGTGGAGCGGGATTGGAGCAGGGCGGGCTCCAGGCAGCGGGCGGGGAGGCCGGAGCCTTTTTCGAGGGTCCAGAAGCCGAGCTGGTAGTACATCTTGCGGCCGACGTCGAAGGTGTCCTCGTGGATGCGGGCCAGGGCGTCGAGGTGAGGGGAGTCGGGGGGGAGGCCGTAGCGGCCGGGGAGCCAGCGGCGGTAGATGTCGGCGGGGGAGGTGTCGGGGTCCTCGAAGAGGCGGTGGATGGCCAGGAGGTTGACCTCGTTGGGGGTGTCGAGGGCGGATCGGCCGCCGCGCTCGACGCGGGCGGCGTAGCCGACGACGCCGCGGGCCTGGGCGTCGAGGATGCGGCGTTCGAAGTAGCCGACGGCGGCGAAGGGCAGGGAGGTCTGGCCCCAGTATTCGCCGGCGGCGTCGAACTCGACGAGGTTGGGTCGGTTGGTGATGGCGCCGATGGCGGGGTCGAGGGGGTAGTAGGGTTGCCAGTCGTTGGGGACCTCCTTGGTCATGGGGATGAGGGTGCGGGCGGGGTCGACGCGGTTGAGGCCGTCGATGACCCAGGTCATCTCCTCGGGCTGGTGGATGAAGGTGCGCGCGGCGAGGTGGAGGCCGAACTCTCCGGTGACGACGTCGTGGACGAGCTCGGTGATGAAGCGGACGCGCTCGGCGGGCTCGGGGACGCGGAAGGGCCGCAGGGCGGGGTCGCCGCCGAGGGGATCGGGCAGGTCGAGGCAGTAGGGGCAGACGCAGCCGGCGAACCAGGGGGGCGGGTCGGCCGAGCCGAAGCTCAGGACGACGCCGTCGAGATCGGGGGCGGCGGTCAGCGCCTCGCGGTAGTCTCGCTGGCGTCTGGCCCAGCGGGGGTCGGCGGGGTCGAAGCAGACGGCGATGTCTCCCTCGCTGAGCTCGTTGGACCAGACCATGACGCGCAGGCCGCGGGCGCGGGCGGCGGCGATGGCGTCCAGGACGCGGGGCTGGTCGGGGCCGCGGGCCAGGGAGGCGATGTCGGTGATGAGATCGTGGGAGAGCTGGATCTCGGTCAGGCCCCAGGCGGCGGCGCGATCAAGGTGCAGGGCGACCTTGTCGGGATCGCCATCGAGGAGGATCCAGGAGCGGATGTTGGCGGGCGTCGGGGCGGTCATGGGGGGTGGCGCGTCGGGGGCGTCGGCGTCGTCGGAGGCGCCGTCGTCGGTCGTGTCCGTGGGATCTGAGGCGGCGTCGTCGAGATCGGCGTCGGCCGTGGGCTGGGGCCGGGGGTCGGCGGCGGGGGGATCGCAGGCGGTGAGGGCGGCCAGGAGGGCGATGTTGAGGAGGCGGGCGGCGCGGGTGTGTGTGTTCATGGGCTGGCCGTGGTCGGTCGTGAGGGTCTGATGATGGCGCGGCGCGTGGCGTGGCGCAAGGGATCGAGGTTGGGAGGGCGGCGGGGTTGACGCGGGGGTGGGGCGTGGTGAATGCAGAGGCGGTGGGCGTGGAGGTGGGATGGAGCTTGGCGTCTTGATGGTTGCGGTGCTGGTGGTGGGCGGTGCGCTGGCGCTGGTGCGGCGTGGGCAGGGCCGCACTGCGGCGCTCAACGCGGCGGTGGACGCGTTCAGGCTGGGCGACGGGGAGGAGGGCGAGCGCCAGTTCGAGGTGCTGAGCCCCTTGCTCAAGGGGGTCCGGGATCGGGTCGACGCGGCGGAGAGGCTGACGCGGGCCAGGGCCTTCGAGCACGCGCTGGAGCTGGTCGAGGCCGCCAGGGCGCACACCGAGGAGGATCCGAGGGTCGAGCGCCTCAGGGCGCTCTTGCACGGGAAGATGGTGCGCGACGACGCCGTGGGGCTCATGAGGGCGTGGCTGGAGCGGTCGCCGAAGGATTACGAGGTGCGAATGGAGTTGTCGCGGCTGTTGTTGAGGTTGCGGCGCCTGGACGAGGCGGTGGAGTCGCTGGAGGTCGTGCTGGGGCGGCACCCGGAGGATCTGGAGGCGCGCTCGATGCTGGGGCGCGCGCACTTCTTCGCCGGGCGGCTGGTGGAGGCGGAGGCGGCGCTCAAGGCGGCCTTCGTGGTGAGGGACAAGAGGCGGCGGCGCGTGGTGTCGATGTACGATCCGGGGACCGAGACGGGCTATGACTTCAAGGTGGCGGTCGAGGGGCAATGGGAGGAGGAGCAGGACAGGCTGCTGCTGGCCCAGATCCGGGACGGAGAGGCGAGCGCGGCGGTTGCGCAGGTCAGCGCGGTGGAGGCGCGGGTGCCTTGACGGGGCTCTTGGGGGGGCCGTATGATGCCGCCCGTTGTTGGAAGAGAGACAAGCACCCATCCAGAAGAAGAGGAGCGCGCCGATGATCACCAATGAGCAGATCGAAGCCTATCTGCTTGAAACCGGGCGGACATTCACGTCGCCGGAAGAGAACATGTGGGTCATTCAAGAGGAGGACAGTGTTGTCGAGAACATCGTCGTCTACAAGACCCCTCCGGTGGTGACCTTCAGGGTCAAGTTGATGGAGATGCCCACCGGCGCGGGCAGGGCGGAGGTGGCCGAGAAGCTGCTGCGCTACAACGCCAGCGACATGGTCGCCGGGGCCTACGCCATCGAGGACGAGAGCATCGTCATCGTGGACACGCTCCAGCTCGAGAACCTTGATCTCAACGAGCTCCAGGCGTCGATCGACGGGCTCTCGCTGGCCGTCTCGATGCATTACAATGAACTGGGTCAGTTCCGCGACGACGCGGGGCCGGGCCAGATCGCGAGCATGAACGCCTTCGACAGGGCGCTCGGCGAGGGTGAAGCGCGGTGATGACCTGAGGTCTCTGCCCTCAGGAAGCAAACAAGACGACGTGCACGACCGCGCGGCGCCTCTTCAGAGGGCGCGTCGGGAGTCAAGGAGCCGTATACCATGGGAATCTTCGACAGGCTCAGCCGGCTGCTCAAGGCCAACATCAACGACCTGATCTCCAAGGCTGAGGATCCCGACAAGATCCTCAATCAGCTGATCCTCGACATGAAGGAGCAGCTGATCGAGGCCAAGAAGATGGTCGCGATCGCGATCGCGGACGAGAAGAAGCTCAAGAAGCAGCTCGACAACGAGCTGGATCTGGGGCGCCAGTGGGAGAAGAAGGCCATGATGGCCATCCGCGCTGGCCGCGACGATCTGGCCAAGGAGGCGCTGGCGCGCAAGACCGAGCACGACGGGCTCGCGGCCGAGTTCCAGGGGCAGTGGGAGGCGCAGAAGGCCGCCGCCGATCAGCTCCGCGACGCGCTGCGCCGCCTCAACGCCAAGATCGAGGAGGCCTCGCGCAAGAAGAACCTCCTGATCGCCCGGCAGAAGCGGGCCGAGGCCCAGAAGACCATCCACGAGACGATGGGCCGCCTCAACGACACCTCCGCCTTCGACGCCTTCGATCGCATGGAGGAGAAGATCGACCGGATCGAGGCCGAGGCCGCCGCCTCCCAGGAGCTGGCCGAGGACATCACCGGCGACGGCCTCGCCAGCGAGTTCGCCAACCTGGAGCAGCAGTCGGCCGCCGACGACGCCCTGGCCGCCCTCAAGGCCAAGATGGGCATGGGCACCGCCGCCACCCTGCCGGCCACCCAGACCGTCCGCGAGCAGCAGCAGCAGTTCGCCACGGTCCCCGCGCGCGGGGCCTGGGACAAGGAAGAGTTCTAGCACAACTCGCCCGCTCCACGAGCCCGTCAGCGCCCGCTCACCTGGACCGGCGCGGCGCCGCCCGGCGCTGTGCCTTCCGGGCTTTGACCTGCCTCAGCGCTGAGGCGGGGGCGCCGGGTAGCCGCCCGGGCTCTCCTTGAGAAACTCCCTCACGTCGGCGACGATCTCGTCGAGCCTTGCCTTGCCCATCCCCAGCTCCTTCGTGAGCTGCTCCAGCCACGCGGCCTCGCGCTCATCGAGGTGCCCGTCGGCCAGCACCACGAAGGCCGCGATCCCCAGCACGACCTCGCGCGCGTCCGGATCGTCGAAGCGCCGCGCGATCCGCGCGGTCAACGCCGAGTGCGACTGCCGAAAGTCGCGCTCGCCGATGGCCTCCTCGATGGCCCCCTCCAAGGCCGCCCGCTCGATCCCCTGGAACCATGGCAGCGAGAGCAGCAGGTTCACCGCGCTGGCGCGCTCGTCGTCGTGGATGGCGCAGTCCTTGATGATCGCCAGGACCGCCAGATCGACCAGATCCCGGGCCTCCGGGGTCATGTCGTCGAAGATCGCCCGCTTGAGTCGATTGAGGATGCTCACCTGGCCACCTCGCTACCTCGCCGCTTCCGCGCGGCCCGTCCCTTGTCCACTTGCACCGCACAGGCTATCCCCCGGCCTCGTCAGGGTCAACCTCCAGCCGCGCCAAAGCCCTGTCGATCCCTCGCGCGCGCGCTGGCCTCGCCAGGGCTGGATTCGCCTTGAGCGCCCACCGAAGGCTTTCTTTACTTGGCCTGGGCCTGGGGCTACACTCGGCAAGGACGCTGAGAGACGGAGCACGCCATGATCTCCGACGATCTGATCTACGACGAGTTCAAGCGGCGAGGTGAGCGATCCTGGGAGCCGGTCCCGCTGCAGCTCCCGCTCTCCCTCCCGATCAGGCCCGGGCGCGTCGAGGAAGACGACGACGAGGGCGACGATGACGCGAGGCCCGTCCGAGGCGTCCTCATCATCGACATGATTGATTACAACGAGATAGAGATCTGAAGGTGCGCCCGGAGTGGCGGGCCCGCTGGCCGATCCTCAGGGCTCGATGACGATGACGTCGGAGCTGGAGAGGCCCTCGGTGGGGGGCGTGCCGGTGGCGCTGTCGAGCACCAGGACGACGTAGGCGGTGTTGCGGCTCGTGGGGGTGAAGATGCCCTGGAAGCCGCCGCCCTTGGGCTCGGTGCCGACCTGATCCCAGACCGCGTCCCGGAAGTCGAGATCATCCCCTTCCCTGTGCCTGGAGACGTAGAGGATGGCGACGCCGCCGATCTCGCTGCTCGGGGCGTTGACCGTCGCCGAGACGGTGATGTTGCCGTCCTGGAGGGTGAAGGAGGTCTGGACCGAGGGCAGCTCGCGCTGGCCGCGCGCCATCATCAAGAAGGTCTGCCACAAGGTCAGGTGGTTCCCGGTGCCCAGGCCGTCGGCGTAATCGAAGATGGCGAACTGGCGGGCGCTGGCCGGCAGCTTGTCTCTGTAGAGGTTCAAGCCCCTGAGCGGCGCGAAGGTCTGCTGGGTGCCCCAGGCGTGCAGGATGACCTTGTCGGCCAGCAGCGCGGCGGGCCACCGGGCCGGATCGAGGCGATCCAGGTAGGTCTGGCCAGGGCCGGATTGAAAGAAGCCCTCCCAGGCCTCGGGGTCGCCCAGCGCGAAGCCCTCGTTCCAGACGCGCTTCTGGAGGGCGAAGGACTCCTCCAGCGCCCCGAAGGCGCCGCCGCCCTGGTAGATCCCGGCGACGCGGTCGTCGATGGCCGCCGCGATGGGCAGCGCCGCGCCCCGGAAGGAGGAGGCGAAGAGGGCCGCCTTGCGGATCTCGAAGTCCTGGGGCTTCTCCTGGCCGAGGTCCTCGGCGACGGCGGCGATGGCCGCGGGGAGGGCCTGGACGGCGGTGATGGCGCGCACATAGGCGATCGCGATGTGCAGGAAGGGGTCCAGGGAGGGGTCGCCGCTGGCGCGGACGACCTGGTGGAGGCACCGCGTCAGGACGTCGGGCTGGGCCACGGGGCCGCCCTTGCAGCGCGGCTCCATGGCGGCGGCGTGGGCGGCCAGCGCCGCTGAGTTCAAGTCCATCGGCGGCGGGGCGTCGTTGAGGATGAGGATGGGCGATCCCGTGTTGACGGCCGTCAAGATCCCGAAGAGGCTGGTGAACGAGGCGTTGTCGCTCACGCGATCGACAGGGTTCTCCGTGCCGCGCTGGATGATCCCGACGGTGTCCGACACGGCCCCTTCGAGCGGGACGTAGAGCGAGGCCTGGTGCCTCCAGACCGTCCCCAGGAAGGTCTGGCTCACGAAGGTGAAGTTGAGCAGGTAGGCCGCGCTCTGGCCCGACTGGACGATCCCCGAGCCCTGGGCGTCGATGACGATCTGGAGCGTCGAGGGATCGCGCAGCGCGGCGTGGTCGACCAGCTCGTTGGGGCCGCCCTCGGGGAAGGCCGGCCCCTCGGGCTCAGACTCGGGTTCGCCGCCGACATCGCCGCCGGCGTCGCCGACCAGATCGTTGTTGGGATCGCCCGCGTCCGGCGACCCTGCGTTGTTGGAGCCGCCCGGGGAGGGGTTTCCGTCCTCGCCGCAGGACACGGTCAGGATAAGCGCGACGCCAAGGAGCAGCGGGGGCAGGTGTCTCATGGCTTCTGTCCATCGGTGGGTGACTTCGTCTCGGAAGGGAGTATAGCGGCTCGCTGGGCGCATTACACGTTGAAGGCGCGCAACGTCGTGCGACGAACGGGCCTCAAGGTGGTTTTTCAACGCCGTGGCGCCTGTGTTAGAGTGTCTGTGGCGTGGACCGGACGAGCGAATGACAGGGACCTGTCCGTGAGGGTCTTGTGAAGAGCATACCAATTCCATCTCCCAACGACGTGATCTCAGGTCAGTACCGGCTCGAAGAGGAGCTCGGGCGTGGCGGCTTCGGGATGGTCTTCCGCGCCACCCACCTTGAGATGAACCGCGCCGTCGCCCTCAAGACCCTCCTGCCCGGCGCGGCGGCCTCGCCCAAGGCCGTCGAGCGCTTCAAGCGCGAGTCGGTGCTGGCCTCCTCGCTCAAGCACCCCAACACGATCACCCTCTTCGACTACGGTCAGAGCGAGGAGGGGCTGCTCTACCTCGTCATGGAGCTGCTCGAAGGCCACACCCTCAAGGAGGAGATGGCCCAGAGCGGGCCGATGTCGCCCGAGCGCGCCGCCCAGATCTGCCGCCAGGTCCTTTTGAGCCTCGATCACGCCCACGCCAAGGGCATCATCCACCTCGATCTCAAGCCCGAGAACATCTTCCTGTGCCGCCAGAGCGGGGCGCAGGATCTCGTCAAGGTGCTCGACTTCGGCATCGCCCGCATCGTCAACAACAACGACGAGGACCGAGAGGACCTGTCGGTGAGCATGTCCTTCGGCACCCCGAAGTACATGGCGCCCGAGCAGATCAGCGCCCTGCCCCTGAGCCCCTCCACGGACCTCTACGCCCTGGGCCTGATCCTCTACGAGGCGCTCACGGGCGAGGCGGCCTTCACGGGCCGCTCGCCCTTGGAGATCGTCGCCAAGCAGCTCCACCAGAGCGTCCCCGAGCTGCCCGACGAGCTGGCCGAGAACCCCGTCGGGCGCCTCTACGCCAGGATCGCCGTCAAGGACCCCGCCCAGCGCCTCAAGTCCGCCTCCGAGGCCCTCGATCTCCTCGACGGCGAAGCGCCGATGACCGAGATCCCGCGCATCCTGGACGCGTTCAAGGATGACGGGCCTCACTCGCTCCTGGAGGACGGCTGGCTCTCGGTCGATCAGGGTGCCACGGACCTGCTCGGCGAGACGCCCATGTCGGACCACGGCGGCTTCGAGGACAACTTCGAGGAAGACTTCGCCGAGAGCACCCGCGTCGTGTCCCGGGATGAGAGGGTGGACTTCGGATCGGGCGAGGTGATGATCTCCGTCGGCGGCGCCGCCCGAGTCGGGGCGGAGGCGCAGATGTCGCGCTCGACGGGCGGCCCTGAGGCGCTCGATCGGGAGGACTTGAGCGCGCAGTACCTCATCGAGGGCAGCCTGGCGAGGGACGATGACTCGCCGATGGAGGAAGAGGCCACGCGGGTGATGGACACCTTCGATGTGGCCCCGACCCAGGCCCTCTTCATGCTCAACGACGGCGACCTGATGGACTTTGTCGAGCCGGTCACCAACGATCTGGAGGCGGAGCCGACCCGCGTCAGGCCCTCGCGCTCGGGCGCCTTCGAGGCGCTCACGCCCGCGCGGCCCCCCGCCAGCTCCCCCGGCGAGTCCGCCAAGATCGAAGACACCGAGAAGACCGACCCCAACAAGCTCAAGACCTCCGAGGCGGACCCCTCCCCCCCCGAGCGGGCCATCCTCTTCTCCGTGGGCGCCGAGGCCGGCTACATCGGCCAGGCCTCCAACGTGCCCGGCGTCCACGCGCCGGTCGACGTCGACATCGCCAGCGTCGATCGCGCCGATCGCCGCGCCCTGACCGGCCGCATCGCGGCCATCCAGGCCGCGCGCCCCATCCACGTCGTCGAGCCCCTCCAGCCGGCCCCCCAGCGGCCCATCGATCGCACCCTCGTGGCCGCTCTGGCCTTCCTCGGGCTCGGCATGATCGCCGTGCTCTCGGTCCTGATCGTCATCCTCCTGCTGCCCTTCCTGCGCAATGACGGCCCCCCCGCCTCCGCAGCACAACCGGCCCTGGTCGCCGAGCAGCCCGCCCTCGCCGCCGCCCCTCCTCAGGTCTTGCCGGTCGCCCTCGACCAGCCCGACGTGGGTACGAAGGACGCTTCGGTCGTCGCCGAGGCCGTTGACGTTGCGTCGGCCCCCCCCGCCGCGCCAGAGATCGTCCGGTCGACCATCTCGCTCGACTCGACGCCTCCCGGCGCCGTCGTCCTCATCAACGACCTGGAGGTCGGCAAGACCCCCTACACGCACCTCGCCGATGGCCCCTCTGGAGACTTCGCCCTGATCCTCAAGCTCGACAAGCACGAGGATCACTTCGAGAAGGTTAACTTCGAGGCCAGTCGCACCCTCAAGATCGCCCTCAAGGCCCTGCCCGCGCCCAAGTCCGAGCCCATCGCCGCCAAGGTCGCCCCCCAGGTCCGGACCAACGCCCCCGTCCGACAGAACAACCCCGTCAAGAAGGTCGCCACCGCGCCTCCCCGCAAGAACAACACCACGGCCCAACCCCCCAAGACCGGCGGCGGCAAGAAGCCAAACCCCTTCGGGAAGTGGTAGTCGGGTTGCCTCACCCAAGGTCGCGAGCCCCTGAGACGCGCACCGCCCCACGCTCTCCCTCCCGCACACTCCACCCCCTGTCCCCCTCCTCGCTGCGCAAGGAGGGGGAACGCTCGCATTACGGGATGGGTGGTTCGGGGACGCTCGTTTGACGGGCTGGGTGGATCGGGTTCCCGCCACGACGGGATCGCCACCCGCCCCAGGCGGCCAGTGATCCCGGCGCAGGCTCCTGCGGCCCACCCCCCCGAATCATCGTGCCCGTAATTCAAGCGTCCCCAAACCACCTTGCCCGTAATACGAGCGTTCCCCCTCCTTGCGCAGCGAGGAGGGGGACAGGGGGTGGAGTGTGGGGGACAGGGGGTGGAGTGTGGGGGCGGTGCGAGGAGCGTGGGGCGCTCGGTTTTTGATCGGGGCCGGCGAGTGTGCTAGCTGTTGAGTTCTGGCGCCATGTGTTCTTGGGCGTGGGGCCTTGTCATCTTCCTGACCTTCGGATGGAGTGTTTCTATGCGTAAGTCCATGAAGTTTCTCATCTTATCTGCGCTCATCGCGGCGCTCGCTGGCGGCGTGGCCTGCGGCGACACCGACGACGGCGACGGCGACGGCAACAACGACCCCGGCAACAACGATCCCGGCAACAACGATCCTGGCAACAACGATCCTGGCAACAACGACCCAGGCGACACCTTCGACACTGGCCTGCCCGAGGACAAGAAGCTCAGCGAGGTCACCGAGGCCGACGCCGCGACGGCGTGCGCATCCTTCGATGCGCAGTCCGTCAACTTCGAAGAAGACTTCAAGAACTTCGCCTGCTTCTTCGGCGGAGTCTTCACGGCGTTGTTCACGGACAAGAGCCCGGCCACCTGCGAGGCCTCGGTTGAGCAATGCCTTCAGGAGGAGCCCGAGGAGGATGACCAGGAGTGCGTCTTTGAGCCGACGGACTGCGAGGCCACAGTCGGGGAGATGGAGGCGTGCGTGAACGAGCAGTTCGCCGCGATCAAGGCCTTCAACGCCACCTTCGACTGCGCCGAGGCGCTGGCCGAGGCCAACCCCGAGGCCAACCCGCTTGAGCCTGGTCCGCTCTGTCAGGCCGTTCAGGAGAAGTGCCCCGAGCTCTTCGAAGACGAAGAGGAAGGCTAACCGCTCGCGGTCATGACGACGAGGGCGACCGCCCTCGTCGTCGACCGGCGCTCTCGCCGCGGGGTGGGCTGGCCGTGTCGCCAGCGCCCCTTCGTCGGTCCAGCCCGACGCCTCGTCTGAACTCTCCGCTCCGACCACCGCGAGATCGCGACGGGACAAAGGGGGTGGGGGTGGCGCCTCATACCAGACCACAGACGAAGGGCTTGCTTTGTGGGCGAGGACAGGGGGATGGCCTGGGCCTGGGCCTGAGCGAGGCTGGTGCATCGCACCGCCGAGTGAAGGACCTGGCTCAGGGCGCCGCCTGGACCGCCCACAAAGTGAGTCTCTCGGCTGTGGTCTGGTATCAGTCCTTCGGAAGCATGTCGTGCGCCCTGAACCACGCGGCCGCGTCGCGGATCGCGCCGTCGATCGGTGAGATGGTGTAGCCCAGCTCGCGCTCGGCTCTGGCCGAGGTGAAGATGAACCTGTCGGTCTGCGCCCAGCGGATCGTGGCGGTGCTCAAGAGCGGCTCCTTCTTCGACAGCGCGCCCTGGATGTCGCCGCCGAATCCGACGATTTTCCCCAGCCAGTTCGGGATCTTGCGCTTGATGACCGGCGCGCCGGTGATTTCGCTGACGCGGCGCATGAAGTCCTCGTAGGTCATGTTGTGGCCGCCGAGGATGTAGCGCCTGCCCTTTTGACCCTTCTCCCAGGCCAGGATCATCCCGCGTGCGACGTCCCGGACGTCGACGAAGTTGTTCTTGCCCGGCGTGGTGCCGGGCACCTTCTTGAGGACGATCTCGCGGACGATCTTGCCCGAGGAGGGCTTGATGTCGTAGGGGCCGATCATGTAGGTCGGGTTGACGATGACCGCGTCGAGGCCCGCCGCGACGGCCTCGTTGACCTTGTCCTCGGCCTGCCGCTTGGTGGTGACGTAGGCGTCGGCGAGGTTGTAGTCGGCCATGTTCCAGGAGGCGTCCTCGTCGCAGGGCTGGCCGTCGATGGAGAGGCCGACGGCGCCGACGGTGGAGCAGTGGATGAGGCGCGGGACGCGGGCGGCGCGGACGGCGTTGATGACGCGCTCGGTGCCGGTGACGTTGGCGTCGAGGATATCGGGGGTGACTTTTATCCGGATGGTCACGGCGGCGGCACAATGGAAGACGGCGGCGCAGCCTTCGAAGGCGCGGGCCAGGGCGGCCTCGTCGTCGAGCGGGGCGTCGATCCAGGTGATGGCGAGGTCGCTCAGGTGATCGACGGCGCTTGAGGCGCGCTTGGTGGCCACGACCTCGTGGCCCTGGTCGAGGAGGGCGGCGGCGAGGTTGGCGCCGAGGAGGCCGGTGGCGCCGGTGATGGCGACTTTAGCGCCCATGTGCATCTCCTGGGTGGGGGTTGGAGCCGAGGGCGGGGTGCATTTTCGGCGGATGAGGGCGGGGTGGCAAGAGATCCGCGTCGAGGGGGGCGAGAAAGTCCAGCGGCCGCGCAGGTTTGGGGTTGATCGGGGGAGCGCGATGGCGCGGCGCCCAGGAGGCAGGGTGGGCTATCGTGGGCCGTCGAAGGGGGGCTCGTGGAGTTTCCAGGGCGTGAAGCCCGCTTCGGGGTTGCGGTAGAGGAAGGTGGTGATCCGGGCGAGGGTGGGCTTGCCGCCCTTGGGGTCCGGGGCGAGGTCGTAGAGGTTGAACTTGCCGCCGTAGTGGTCGTCGCGGTGGTGTGAGACGCTGGTGGAGCCGGCCTCGCAGATGTGCATGGTGCCGCCGTCGGGGCGGAGGTGCGAGGTGAAGCCGTGCTGGTGGTTGTGGCCGTGGATGACGAGGTCGGTGTGGTTGTCGAGGAGATCTTTCATGACGTCATTGGCGTCGATGAGGCCGTGCATGAGTTCTCCGCGGGGGGTGTGGTCGCGGGGCGGGACGAGGTGGTGGTGCATGGCGGCGAGGATGAAGCGGCCCTGGAGCTCGGGGCGCCGCAGCAGGGCGTTGAGGCGGTCGCGCTGCTTTGAGCCGACGCGGCCGACGGCCAGCAGGGGAGGGGAGGGGATGCTGGTGCAGATGCCGACGATGGCGAGGCCGGGGTCGATGAGCCTGACCCAGGGGTAGGGGTCGTCGGGGTCGGTGGGGAGGTCGGAGGCCATGAAGGGGGAGAAGCAGCTTTCGAAGCGGCGGCGCAAGGCCGAGCCGTAGGTGTATCGGTCGTGGTTGCCGGGGATGACGCTGACGCGCTCGGGGCCGCCGCCGTGGGCCTCGATGATCTGGCGCGCGGCGGCGAACTCGGAGTCGAGCGAGAGGTTGCTCAGGTCGCCGGTGACGACGATCTGGTCGACGCCGAGGGTCTGGAGCTGTTCCAGGGCCTGGACGACGACCTCGGTGGAGTGGGCCTTCTTGCGCTTGAGCAGGAGGTTGGCGCCGCCTGTGATGCGCTTGCCGACGAAGCGCCAGGGTTCGAAGCGGTCGATGTGGAGGATGTGAAGATCGGAGACGTGGGCGACGCGGAGCCCCCCCTTGGGAGGGGTCGCGGGAGGGTGGAGCGGGCCGACGGGGTCGGTCATGGGGGGCCGGGGGTCGAGGCCCGGCGGCGGCGAGTCGCTGTCCGGGGGGTTGGCGAGGTGGGGGTGTTCAGTCGTTCTGCGAGACGAGCAGGCTGTAGGTGTTCGTGCTGGTGCTTCGCAGGGGAGAGACGAGGAGGCAGACGCCGCCTGGGGCGTCGAGGGTGAAGGTGACGGTGGCGTTGTTGGCGATGGCGGTGTCTCGGCCGAGGCTGCCGAGGTCCTGGAGCTGGTCGTCGACGAGGCGGACCTCGAGGTTGAGGTCGGAGCCGATGCGGTCGGCGGGGTTGAGGGTGAAGGCGGCCTGGGCGGTGTAGGAGCCGGGGTTGAGGCCGTCGAGGCAGTACCAGTCGTTGACGCCGGGGCAGATGTTGAGAGAGGGGACGTTGGTGTTCAGGTCGATGAAGGCGCCGGTGGCCTGGGTGTGGTTGCCGGCGAAGGCGTCCTCGGCGCAGATCAGCGTGTTGATCTGGGCCAGGAGGCGGTTGTTGTTGTCGTTCTCCTCATCGATCGAGTCGTCGGGGTCGATGAAGATGCCGACGTAGCCCTGTCCGGCGACGTAGGGTCCTTCGGAGGGCATGATGAAGGTGTCGAGGATGTCGATCTCGCTGAAGCCGTTCAGGGCGCCGATCTGCCGCAGGTCGATGAGGAAGTCCTCGACGGGGTCGATGACGGGATCGAGGGAGTAGTAGATGCCGTAGGTGATGTCCTCGGCCCGGTCGGTGCGGGCGTTCTCCATGGTGAACTCGTAGACGACGAGGGTGTCGCCGGGGGTGATGTCGGTGGGGTCGACGGAGAGGTTGCGGCCGACGAGGTCGATCCCGAAGAGGCCCGCGAGGCTCATGGTGTAGCGGACGGCGCGCTGGTCGGGGTTGACGGACAGGACGCGGACGAAGTAGCGGCCCGAGACGGTCAGCAGGTGCGTGACGCAGGGGTTGGGGCCGGTGTTGGCCACGAGCTGTCGCTGGCCGGGATCGAAGAGGGCGACGTTGAGGTTGGAGGTGATGGGGTTGGAGACGTCGTTGCTGGCGCAGAGGGTGATGGTGGGTCCGGCGACGAGGTCGACGTAGTAGAAGTCGAAGTCGTTGGCGGGGCAACGATCCAGGACGAGCCCCTCGTTGATGGCCTCGACGAGGTCAGAGCCGGAGCTGATGGCGGCGTCGGGGGTGTTGTTGGGCTCGAAGATGGAGTCGCAGCGCAGCAGGGGGTCGGCGGCATCGACCCGGATGTTCATCTGGTAGTTGTTCGAGGTCAGGACGCGGTCGTTGAGGAAGACGGCGACGATGTAGCACTGGTCGCCGGTGACGAAGTCGAGGACGATGGATTCGAAGTCGCGCACGCCGGTGGAGTTGGCGACCTCGGGGAAGCCGGGGGCGTCGCTGAGCAGGCGCATGTCGATGTCGCCGCTGCGGTGGACGAAGTCGACGCGGGCCTCGACCCTGCTGCCGTCGGCGACGCAGAAGCGGTAGTGATCGGCGCGGCCCTGGTCGCAGACGTTGAGGTTTTCGAACTGGCCGGGCTGGACGTTGGTGGCCTGGGCGGGGGTGTCGTTGACCTCGAAGGGGTCATAGCAGGCCGTGTCGACGGTGATCTGGGCGCTGCACAGAGTGTTGTTCTCCTCATTGTTCTCGGTGATGTCGCTGTCGGCGTCCAGCACGGCGCAGACGAAGTAAGCTCCGTTGATGGCGCCGACCGGGATGGTGAAGGTCAGCTGGTCGTCGCGGGCGCGGGCGCCGAGCAGGCCGGCGGTGGCGTCGAGGGTGGCCAGTTCGAAGTCGGTCACGTCGATGGTCAGGTCCTGGGTGAGGAAGAAGCGGACCTTGTAGGGGCCGGCGGGGTCGTCGGCGACGTTGAGGGTGCGGAAGGTGGCCGAGACGGACTGCCCGAGGGCCGGGTTGGTGTCGTTGAGCAGCAGGTCGCGGCCGGTGAGGTCGACGCCGGGGCCGGGAGAGGCGATGGAGACCTCGAGGTCGTAGCTGTTGACGTCGCAGTCGGTGCGGCCCTGGACGCGGATGATGTAGCGGCCCTGGCGCTGGACGAGGAAGAGGTTGGCCTGCTCAAGCTGGCCGTCGGTCTGGCTGGTGGCGTCGGGGATGGGCTGGAAGTTGGGGTCGAGGATCTGGAGATCGAGGTTGGCGCAGGTGCCGGTGTGGGCGAGGTTGACGCGGACGGAGAGGGACTGCCCGACGGAGAGGTCGATGCCGTAGAAGTCCTTGCCGCGGCTCTGGCAGATGGTCTGGCCGACGAAGTCGCCGTCGGTCAGCGGGACCGCGGTCTGGGGGGTCTCGTTGGGCTCGAAGGCGTCGGGCTGGCACTGGCAGCGGGGCCCTTCGATGAGCAGCGGGTCCTGGACGAGGGTGAGGTTGTTGGTCTCGTTGACCTCGGGGACGTTGTTGCCGGGGTCGATCTGGAGGCAGAGGAAGTAGCTGGGCTGGAAGATGTCGCAGCGCAGGCCGTCGACGATCAGCTCGACGTCGGCATCGGTCTGGGGGCTGAGCGAGGGGACCTGGATGGTGCCGATGAGCGGGTCGGTGCCGGTGCAGGACTGGTCCAGCGAGCGGCGCACGTTGATGACCGAGGGGCCGGCGCCGCTGGTGCCGGTGTTGCCGACGTTGAGGTTCAGGGTCAGGTCGGCGCCATCCTGGAGGGTGGGCGGGTTGACCGTCACGGTGTTGATCGTCAGGTCGATGATGGCCTCGGCGGTGATGATGAGGGGGTTGGGCAGGCGGCGGATGTTGTTGTCCTCGAAGGTCTCGCGCACGACGTTGCTCGGGTCACAGAAGGCGAAGACGGTGAAGCTGCCCACGGGCAGGAAGCCCGGGACGGTCGAGATGCGGTTGACCTGCTGGGTCTCCCCTTCCTCGAGGTTGGAGAAGTTGACGTTGGTCAGCCGCTCGTCGCTGGTCTCGAAGTTCTCGTCGGTGGACAGGTAGATCCCGCAGAAGAAGGAGCGCGTGGGGTTGGTGCCGAAGTTGGACACCTCGAGGATGACCTCCACGGTGCCATCCAGGAAGGTGGACGAGGGGTTGAGCTGGAAGTCGACCAGGACGATGTCCGTGCCCTCTTGAGGGGTGTTGGAGACCAGGACGCTGCCCTCGGACAGGGCGCAGTTGTTGTCCACGTTGGCGTCAGTGACAACGCCGTCGGGATCGACGCACACCCAGATGTAGACCTCCATCTCGTCGACCCCCTCGGGCAGCTCGATGGGCTCAGGCAGGACGACCTGCTGGGCGCGGATCGAGAAGATGTTGTTGGGGGACCTGAAGTCCATCGGGATGAGCTCGGTGCTGGTGAAGACCAGATCGGCGTCCTCGACCGGGGCGGCGGGATCGAGCGTGGTGTAGACCGCGAAGTTGGTGTCCGCGGTCCTGGAGCCGATGTTCTTGATGTCGGCGTTGATGCTGATGGCCGACACGCGCTGGAAGGCCGTCGAGGGGCCGACCTGGACCTTCTCGGCCAGGAGGTCCGCCCCACCGATGAGGACATTGTCGATGAAGACCGGCGCGTTGCTCGACACCAGGTTGTTGCGCTCCTCGTCGCCCTCGCCGATGTCGTCCGTCAGATCGATGGCCGCGATGATGTGGTAGGAGCCCGTCAGGAGCTCGTGGGAGATCTCGACCGTCTCGTTGATGTTGCGGCTGGCGCCCGCGCCGATGGTCTCGCCCGAGCCGCTCGGGTTGAGGGTCACGTTGGTCAGCGGCACCAGCGTCGGCACCTCATCCCACAAAACCCCCGGCCGCGGCGACAGGTAGAAGGAGACCGTCACGGGCAGCGTCAGCGGCACGTCGGCCTCGTTGGAGACGTCCATGGCGATCTGGAGCGTGTCCAGCACCGTGATGTTGCCCGGCCGGCCCGTCAGATCCGAGCCCGAGAGCTCCACCGGCGCGAAGACCTCGACGTTGGCCTGCGCGATGGCCTGCGTCCCGCAGGTGTCGTCCTTGACCTGCAGGCGCACGGTGTAGTTGCCCGGCGCGGTGAACTCGTGGACCGAGTTGGGCTGGCTGTTGACGCCCGAGGCGTTGGTCCCGTCGCCGAAGTCGTAGGTCCAGGTGAAGTCCACGTCCTCGATCAACGAGATCTGCCCCTGGAAGCTGACCGACAGCGGCGCGAAGCCCCTGAGCGGGACGGGCTCCTCAAGGGACACGGCCAGCTTGGCCCCCTCCTGGTCGCAGGCGTCGACAGGGGCGTTGTTGCCCTCCGGGTCAGCCGTGTCATCGGCGCACGCCGCCAGCGCGAGCAGGAGGGTGGCCAGGATCCAGAAGCAGGCGCGGGTGCGCGGGAAGGTGTTCATCGGCAAGGGCCTCTGCGATGGGGTCAGTCGATCTCGTGAAATCCGAATTCAGTTGTGTGGGTGCGTGCCCCACGATTGCGCCTCATGTTATCGGTTTGGAGGTGTATTGCAAGGGCTTGTCACCCGCCTTGACGCTCGGCAAGGCGCTGAGTTAACCTGCTACGGCTGCAGGAGGGGGCCGATCATTCATCCGGGTGGATGTGTCGCCTTTGAAGGGCCGGGCAATCCTGCGAAGCGCTTGGCGAAACCGCATCACCTCGTTTTTCTTAACTCGCCTCTTTTTTGTGTGAAATGAGGCGATCCATTTCTTGTGATCCGTCCCCTGCACTCAGGAGGAGCCCTTGGCCACCCGACGCCCGAATCCCAATCAAGATCTCTCGGATCTCAAGGCCCGCCTTGGGTTGGGGAAGACGCTCGAACAGCGCCCGCAAGAGCCCGAGCCCGAGCCCGAGCCGCCCCTCCACATGGGGGGCGAGGCGACCTTCAACCCGGGCCAGCAGGGCTACCCGCCGCCTTCGGGGATGCCGCCCGGCTACGGCGCCCCGCCGGCCCCCCAGCGGCCCGCCTTCGCGGGCCCCGCTGGCGGACCCCGCAAGCCCCCCCAGCGACCCGATCCCAGGGACACCTGGAGCCCGCCGCCCTCGGATCCCACCGCGGCCATGGACGTCTCCGTCAAGGCCTCCTGGTCCATCGGCCAGCTGCTCGGAGCCGCAGGCACCATCTTCGTCCTGGCCCTCTTTTTCGGCGGCGTCGGCTTCTTCTTCGGCAACGCCCGACAGCAGCGCGCCCTCTTCGACGCGCAGTCCAACGACGCCAGGCGCGTCCTTGAGGTCGTCGAGACCAAGCTCAAGGTCATCAACGAGCTCAGCAGCGTCGCCGAGAAGCACGACGGGCTGGCCCCCGACGAGGCCGTCGTCAAGGCCCTCTTCGACGTCAACTTCGTCCTCGAACCCGAAGAGATCGCCTCCGGCAAGCTCCTGCTCGGCCCCGAGATCACCGCGCTGCTCATGCGCCTGAGCGCCGACTCCAAGCTCGCCGCCGAGATGCTCAACACCCACCGCCTCATGACCACCAAGATCGACCAGAAGGAGCTCGAAGACCTCTCCAAGGCCAACGAGGCCCTCAAGGCCGCCGGCTTCGCCGTCATCTTCGACGCCACCAGCTTCGTCGACAACTACGGCGCCAAGACCGAGGTCCCCCCCGTCGAAGGAAAGCTGATGATCTTCGATAACTTCGACACCGTCGACAAGGACGGCGAGAAGCTCGTCAAGCTCCGCTCGCCCTCCTCCGGGCAGGTCCGCGAGTGGTCCCTCAAGAAGCTCGTCCTGCTCGACAAGACCGAGATGCTCAAGTCCGGAGGCCCCAACGCCCTCAAGCGCTACGAGAGCCGACACAAGGACATCAGCACCAAGCTCAAGGAGATGACCCAGTACGGCGAAAAACTCGTCACCGAGCTCGACAAGCTCGCCAACCGCGGCTCCGCCCCCATCCTCTCCTTCTAACCCCCCTCCTCGTTTCCACCCCCCCCCCCCACGCCCCATGCCCACCGACGACGATCGCCGACGACTCCTGGAGAGCAAGTTCGCCCTCTCGGCCATCGCCACGCTCTCGCCCCTGTGCCAGGACCCACGCCACGGCCTCGGCGCCGAGGCCTCCGGCTCCCAGATCCTCGCCGCACGCCGCGCCCTCCTTGACCTGCTGAACTCCCAGGACCCGCCCGAACCCGCCCGGATCCTGGCGCGACAAGAAGCCGCCGACGCCGCCGAGCGCGCCCTGCCCATCTACGACCACGTCCGAGGCCGCGTCCGCGACGCCCTCCTCAACGTCGATCCCGACGCACCCCTGACCGCCAGCGAGCGCGCCCGCCGCCTCCACCTCCTGCGCGGCGTCTTCAAGCACTCCCCAGGCGCCCTCTCGCTCCTCCCCCTCGACAACCTCGAGCGCACCCTCAAGAGCGTCGTCCGCGACCTCGACGTCCTCCCCGAGCTGCGAAACCTCAACCTCGGCAAGCGCCTTGCCCTTGCCCTCGCCCCCCTCAAAACCCTCGATCCCCTCCTCCGACAGACAATCCGGGAGGCCGAGGTCGCCGAACAACCCCTCGACCAGGCCCGCGCCGACCTCGACCGCGCCCTCTACGCCCACGCCCTCCTCGTCCGCTCCCTCCTCATGCGCTCCGGCTCCGACCTCAACCCCGGCCGCCTCTGCCTCGCCCTCGACCTCGACTACGACGCCCGACGCCATACCGGCGCTCCCATCAGCGTCGAGCCCGGCATAGAAGCCGTCGACGCCGAACTCGCCTCCCCCTAGTTGGGTGACACGGCCGATCCAGGAGCAGGCGCGGGCACTTCGCACTCCCCCCCCACACTCCAGCCCCGCACTCCACCCCCTGTCCCCCTCCTCGCTGCGCAAGGAGGGGGAACACTCGTATTACGGGCAAGGTGGATCGCACTCCACCCCCTGTCCCCCTCCTCGCTGCGCAAGGAGGGGGAACGCTCGTATTACGGGCAAGGTGGATCGCACTCCACCCCCTGTCCCCCTCCTCGCTGCGCAAGGAGGGGGAACGCTCGTATTACGGGCAAGGTGGTTTGGGGACGCTCGTTTGACGGGCTGGGTGGATCGGATCCCGCCCCGACGACCTCACGACCCGCCCCAGACGGCCAGTGATCCCGGCAATGGCTCCTGCAGCCCGCCCCTGAACCACCGTACCCACCCAACGAGCCCCCCCCTGTCCCACCGTGCCCGTAATACAAGGGTCCCCCCTCCTCGTGGAACGAGGAGGGGGACAGGGGGTGGAGTGCGATCCACCCGTGCCCGTAATACAAGGGTCCCCCCTCCTCGTTCCACGAGGAGGGGGACAGGGGGTGGAGTGCGATCCACCCGTGCCCGTAATACAAGGGTCCCCCCTCCTCGTGGAACGAGGAGGGGGACAGGGGGTGGAGTGTGGGGGTGGAGTGTGGGGCGACACCAGAGCGGAGGTTTGACAGAGGCGCGGGGCTTGAACAGGATGGGGCGAGCGGAGACAACAGTCGCGCTCTGGGCTCAACGCGTTTGTCAATAAAGGGGCGACCATGCCGTACTTTGAGGGGACCGTCACGCTCTCCGGACACCTTGATTACTTCGAGCACCAGGGGGCGTGCTACGTCTACCACAACCTCTTTGGCTACATCCTCCAGATGAGCGAGGACATCATCGCCCTGATGGAGTTCTTCCGCGGCGTCTTCAGGAGCGCCGAGGAGGTCGACACGACCTACAACGCCCAGTTCAGCCGCGAGCTGCTGGACAACTTCATGAAGGTCCTGCTCCACCAGGGCTGCCTCGTCCCCTGGGGCCAGAGCGAGGAGGCCGTGGCGCTGACCATGGTGCCGGTCCAGGCCCGCTGGATCGTCTACCACCAGCCCCCCCGCGGCCCCGTGGTCCTCTTTCGCGCCAGGCGAGATCGAGACGGCGTCGAGGAGATCGCCCTGGACCCGTGGGACGGGGCGCTGTGGCGGCTCGTCGACGGCGAGCGGACCATGCTGGAGCTGGCCGCCGCGATCCAGAGCCACCCCGACAGCCCCTCGATGGGCGTAGAGCAGAAGGTCCTGGCGACCGTCTCGAAGCTGACCCACAGCGAGGCCCAGTTCCTGAAGTTGAGCCCGAAGCCGATGAGCGCCTACCGCGCCGAGGCCAGCAAGCGGGCCATCCCGCCCTACCTGATCAGCACCATGCCCTACCGCAGGATCACGGACGAGATCCGCGGCGAGCACGCCATCCGGGTCGGCCTGGACGCCCAGGAGGCGCCGATCTCGCGGGCGGACCTGGAGCGGGATCGCGTCGGGGCGACCCTCGGCCACCTGCTGCGCAAGCCCCACGAGGCCCTCGGCGGCCGGACCTTCGGGGGCGCCCTCTGCGACAGAGCGCGCGCACAAGGCGCGCTCTCCTCCGGCGGGCGCGTGCTGGAGGTCGGGGCCGTCACGGCCTCCAACATCGTCGGCCTCCTCGACAGGCTCCGGGAGACGGCCCCGGAGGTCTACGCCGGGACGCGCTGCGCGCTGGTGACCCCCGATCCGGTCTTCATCGACGACATGGCCGAGGCGCTGGCGGCCTCGGGACACCAGGGGGTCGAGATCATGGTGGGCGAGCCGGACTCGCTCGACGCGATCGAGGGGCTCCAGGGCCCCTTCGACTTCATCTTCTCGGACGAGTACATCGCCAGGCTCGACGCCACCCTGATGTGCAAGATCCCCCCCGACGAGGACGAGGACGAGGAGGCCGAAGAGGTCGCCGACGACGGGGCGGCCAAGAACGGCCAGACCGCGCGGCGGCGCGATCTCTTCCTGGGCGAGGGCGACGGCGTCAACCTGATCTTCACGCACGGGCTGACCTTCCACGACGTGGAGGGGGAGTTCTTCCTCAACGCCGGCGCGATCCGCTTCCTGGAGCAGGCCGCGGCGCGGCTGGCGCCGGGCGGGATCTTGACGGTCATCGAGTTCGGGGATCTCTTCGCCTACCCGAAGCCGGTCGGGGAGGGCGATCAGGTGCAATTCCCGATACACTTCAGGATCTTGCAGCAGGTGGGGCGCTCGCTGGGGCTGGAGGCGGAGTTCGACTGGCTGCTCAACGCGATGGGGCTCGACCCCAACCTCGAGATGCTGGCGACGACGCGGCACTCGTTCAGGGCGCTGCGGCGGCTGCTGGAGAAGGCGGGCGTGGCGCTGGAGGACGTGGCCTACAGCCGGTCGATGTTCGAGGCGCTGCTGGCCGGCAGCGTCGAGATCGACGAGGTGCGCCGGCTGGAGTTCGAGGCGCTCAACGATCGGGCGATGGGGATCGTTCCGTCGTCGATCAAGGTCATGGATCTGCGCCGGCCTCTGGTCGCGGCGGGTGAGTGAGGCGCTCAACGAGGCGCAGCGGGCCGTCGTCAACGCAGGCGGCGGGGTCGCGCTGGTGCTGGCCGGGGCCGGGACGGGCAAGACGCGCACGCTGACCCGGCGCCTGGAGCGCCTGCTGCGTCTGGGGGTGGCGCCCGAAGCGATCTGCCTGGTGACCTTCACCAACCGGGCCGCCGCCGACATGATGGAGCGCCTGGCGGCCTACGGCCTGGGCGATCTCGATGACCTCTGGGCGGGCACCTTCCACAGCCTCGCGGCCAGAGCTCTGAGGCTGCATGGAGGTCCGCTGGGCTTCCCGGCCGACTTCACGATCCTGGAGCCCGAGGACGCCGAGCGGGTCATGGCCGAGGCGCAGGCCGCCGTGGGGTCCTCGGCGCCGGAGCTGACCCGGGCGGGGCCGCAGGCATTGCTGAAGGTCTACGAGGCCTGCTTGCAGCGGGTAGAGCCTCTCGGGCCGATGCTGGCGGCCTTGAAGCCCAGGCTGCTGCCCCTGGAGGGGACGATCCGGGACATCTTCGCGGCCTACATGGGCCTCAAGGCGCGCTACGGGGTGTTGGACTTTGACGACCTGCTGCTGGGCCTTCGCCGCGTGCTTCAGGTCCACAAGGCGCAGGGCGTTGGCCTGGCGAGGCAGTTCGAGCATGTGCTGGTGGACGAGCTTCAGGACACCAGCCGGCTCCAGCTGGAGATCGTGGAGCTGCTCGGCGAGTTCAGCGGCAACCTGATGGCGGTGGGCGACGATCTCCAGTCGATCTATGGCTTTCGCGGGGCGGATCCTGAGTTGATGCAGGACTTTGCGCGGCGCCACGCGCGCTGCCGCGTGATGGCGCTGGAGGTGAACTACCGCTCGACGCCGGAGATCCTGGCGCTGGCCAGCGCCTCGATCGCGCACAACAGGCGCCAGCACCCCAAGGCGCTCAGGGCGGCGCTGCCCTCGGGAGCGCGCCCGGCGGTGGTGTCGTGTCGGGACGACGCCCAGCAGGCCCGCTTCGTGGCGCAGCGCGTCGCGGAGCTGGTCGGGCAGGGCAGGGCGCTGGCCGAGATCGCGGTGCTCTACCGGGCGCACTTCCACGGGCTGGCGGTTCAGGAGGAGCTGGCGGCCAGGGGGGTGGCCTTCGGCTTGCACTCGGGTCTGCCGTTTTTTGAGAAAGCGCACGTCAAGGATCTGCTGTCGCTCTTGAAGTGGCGGCACAACCCGCGCGACGGGGTGTCGATGGCGCGGTGCCTCGGCTTGCTGCCCGGCGTCGGCGCGCGCGGCGTCGAGGTGATCCGGGCGGCCTGCCTCGCCCGGGCCGGGGCGGGCGCGGCGGCGGCGCTGGCCGG